>Ga0070689_100003261_pt1 | contig 10766 bp, 5 predicted proteins | sample KBSS23HmetaG_FD_64669 | JGI IMG/M metagenome (GOLD analysis project Ga0070689, IMG submission 64669) | Switchgrass rhizosphere microbial communities from Kellogg Biological Station, Michigan, USA - KBS S2-3H metaG | ecosystem: Host-associated > Plants > Roots > Rhizosphere ... | reverse complement strand
CACTGTCCCCCTTCAACTAACCTACGACCTCTACGATGAGGTTCCTTCGATTGCCCCGACGATCACTGACCGGAACATGATTGTGATGGTGGAGGAGTGTCTACAGGAAGCCGTCTCTAGTACCACCTGGGCGGGAACAGAACAGTTCAGCTTCGCGGAGATGGTTCAATCCATCCAGAGACGCAGGGATAAGTTCATTGTCGAGACCGGGATTGTCCTTCAAGAATCCAACCCTGTTATCCTCGCCGGCTCCACGACCTTAAACCTCAACCAATCCACAATCGACGTTCGCCGAGTTATGTGGAAGGGGGATGAGGAACAGCTTTGGAGCTTGCTATGGAAAGCGGATAACTTCACGTTGGTGTCTGCGGGTAGTCGGCCGGCTGGGACTCCTGTGGATTTCTCCACGGCCCTGGAAGCCCCGGTCACTCTCCGGATCTCTCCGGAAACTGACGTGGATGGCACCCTGAATCTCATCACCACTAATTCAGGCGTGGACCTTAACCCTGGGACCTCCGCTACTATCTTGGGAATCCCCGATGATCTCTGTTGGGTGGTTAAATACGGAGTCCTCGCTGACCTTCTCTCTCAATCCGGCCAAGGACAGGACCTCGCTCGTGCTGCGTACGCCGAGAGCCGGTGGAGGGACGGGATTAAACTAGCCCGGATTTGGAACTTGGTGAAATTTGGATATCAGGACACCACCGGGGTGTTCATCGACTCCATGTTCGACATCGACGCCAATGATCCTACCTGGGTGTTTGAACTCCCGAACTCCCCTCAGTATATTGGAGTGGCTGGGAATATTATTTGTGCCGCTCCGATCCCAGACAACATTCCTATGGCCCTGGGCTTCGACGTTTCCTTTATGCCGATGCCGGCCTCGGATATTGATTACGTCCAGGTGGGCGCGGAGACACTCAATGTCATCATCGACTACGCGGAGCACCTAGCTTCGTTCAAAGAGGGAATGTCCGAGATCTCCCCTACCATTGTTCTCTACCAGAATATGATCCGCCTCGCGGCTACCATGAACGACCGGCTTCGCGCAGCCGCTCAGAACTTCGATGTTATGTCCGACCGGTCGATCCGCGAGAACAAGAACCGCCCCCGTAGAAATTCAGACATTCAACTGGGTGAACTCAACTACAAAAACACTGACACGGAGGAGTAATGGAATTCCAGAGATTTCCGCAAAAGTTCGTATTTACTGGGATAAACCTGAACGACCCCGTGGATTTGATGCCTCCAGGGAAGTCCCCTTTTGCAAAAAACATCCGCAGTTATCGAGAGGGTCAGGTCACGTCCCGGGCGGGACTAGCCTCGATTAATTCCTCTCCAGTTGGCGCGAACATCCACACGATCTTCAGGACCAATGAGTACATAGACTACCTCTCTTCCAACTTCATCCGATACATTGGCGCGGGGACTGTGCTTTACGCAGGGACCACTTCGTTCTCCTCGGTGCAGACCGGGTTCTCTGGTAACCCACTCAGCATCGTCCCGTACAAACCCGACCAATCCTCCTATGTCTGGTCCTATATCGCGGACTCCCTTCAGATGAAGAAGGTGAGAAACGGCACCGAGTCTCGGAATATGGGAATCGCTCCGCCCATTACTCCACCCGTAGCGGAACTCCTCCCTCCTAAATACACCATCCCGGGGGCCTTTGACTCAGCAAGTGGCTGGGCGAACAACGGAAACGCCGGAGCAGTCACTCGGGCCACTAGAAATGACGGCAGAGCAAGCGCGGTGGTTTATGTCTCCGGGTCCACGGGTTGGGCCTGCGTTGGAATTGGATCACTGGGCACCCCCGGGAAGTACGCTGTGGGTCAAACCGTCACCATCGGCGGTGAACAAACCGTGGTCGAGGAGATCCATAAGCCGGCACAAGCTGGAGCCTTCTCCAACACCATCGCCTCCATCGCTTACGATAGCGGCTCCACAGGACTATGCACCATCCAGCCCTCAGTCCCTATCACTGGGCTTCGTAGGAATGCATTGGTGGAGCTTGGGACCTTGGGCGAGTGGGTAAGGATTGTCTCGGTTACCCAAGGACCTGACGGAATCGCTTCCTTCCGGTGTGTGACCACCGGCACGGCAACCGCTGGTTCCTCGATTCTCCTCCCAGTGAATGGCTCTCTCTTCGTCTACCTAACCGGAACCCACACCTCCGGCGCGGTGGTCTTCGCTTATGAGCAGGACTTTGCGTTTGCCTCTGGCGGTTCCCAGACCGGCAACATCGCTTACAATACGGCCTACGACTTCTCGGTTGCTGGGAGTCGCCCGATCACCCCTGATGATTACATCCAGGTGGGAATCAAGCTTAGTCACCCTGAGAAATTAATCGAAGGTCGGGTGGTTCTAGATATCGACCCCGCAACCGGCGGTACCTACGCAGCCACCGACGGTCAACAAAATGCCTACTACAAAGCATTCCGCACGGCGGATTTCCAAGGACTCACGGATTACACCCAGACCTCCGACGCCCTCCGCTCAGATGCTATCACTCAACTCCAGCAAGACAACACCAACCTTGACCTGGAGACCACTAATCAACCATTCGCCCCGCAGTCTTCGGGCCAAGACTCAACATCCATCGACATCTCCTCTCTGGATCTCTCCAACCCTGAGGACCTAGCTAAGCTCCAGGAAATCCAATCCCGGATTCTAAACAACGATCCTCAATTAGTCTACGAGTCCCCGACCACAATCGTCTCCAAGCCCCCTTCTCAGGAGCCCATCACTCCTCAGATTGCCTCGGCCGCACAATTAATTACCGGTGATTCCCAGTGGACACAGTTCCGCTGGAAGATCGCTGATCTCATTAGGATTGGCTCGGATCAATCCGTCACCTTGGCAGACATCAAAGCCATCCAGTTCCGATTCATCGTCTCGGATGACGTTGAGGTCAGCGTGTCGAATCTTTGGGTGGGGGGAACCTACGGCCCCGACAGTGGAGACATCTACGCTCCCTTAGTCTACCGTGCTCGGTATCGTGCCACTGGCTCTGGAGCCAAGTCCCTCCCCGGGCCGGCCCTGCGCTCGGGAATCCAAGCTCTCCGTCAAGGTGTTACCCTCACCCTCCCCGCGTCTTCGGATGCCCAGGTGGACAAGATCGACATCGAAAGATACGGAGGGCAAGCGAATTCTTGGCATTATGTCGGGACCTGTCCTAACTCCTCGCCTACTTTCGTAGACGATCAAACTTCCTCGGGAGTGCTGGTGAACCCGCCCCTAGACACAGACGCCTACCAGCCCTTCCCGGTGATGGACATCCCTCGGTCCATCGTGGTGAACGTGGTGGGAAGTCGAGTCACCCGAGTCTCTGGTGATTCCTTCAACACTTCCTGGGCCCGAGGCACTCAGGTCATCATCAACGGTCGTGCGACCCTCCTCTACTCTATGCCGGCCTCTTCCTCGGTTGCGTATCTCCAGGATTCCTTGGGAAGCCAGTCTTCGGTCACCATGGAGATCCCAGCCCCGGTAATCACCGGTTACCCCCTCCCGGTTATGTGGGGGCCCTTCTACGACACAATGTTCGCGGTTGGGAATCCGCTCTCCCCAGGGACCATTTATTTCACCAAACCTGGAGAACCCGACTCGGCCCCTGACACCAATTCCTTTGACATCGCCTCTCCTTCTGAAGCCCTCATGGGCGGGTGTATGTATGACGGGAAAGCCTACGTCTGGTCGGATAAGAGAATGTTCCAGATTGTCCCGACCGGCAATCCGATTCAGCCCTTCCAGTATGTCGAGGTTCCTTCTGGGAAGGGATTGTTCTACCGCTGGGGAATCGCTGTGGGGCCGAGAATGTGGTGGATTGGCTCGGACGGGATTTATGAATCCGTCGGGGGAGAGGCGGTCTGTATCTCCGGGGATATCCAGTCCATGTTCCCTCAGGGGGACAAGACCCTAACGACGTTCACCAATGGTGCCTACCCGGTGAATATGTCGGGATCGCTCAGACTGGCGTTCCACAACAACTTACTCTACTTCGATTTCCTGGACTCCAACAATAACTACCATACCTTTATCTACGACATTGAATTAAAAGGCTGGTATTACGATGAGTATTTCCAGGGCTCTGGGGTTCATGTCCATTATTCAGAGAATGGAATTGTTTCCTCGGTGGAGACAAATAACCTAGTCACGGCTCGGGGTGGTGTGCTGTATGTCTACTCCGGAACCTCAGATGACTCCACCGCCATTCAGTGTGAATTATGGACCCCAGCAGTTAACTCGGGGGACCCTAGAGCTAAGAAGGTCTATGGGGATATCGTCTTTGACATGAACCCCAACGGCCTCACCATCACCACCTCGGTGTGGAAGAATTATTTCGGCACCTCCATCGCTTCCACTACCTATACCGGGAGTTCCCGAGTAATCACTGACCCCCTGGATCTCAACTCAGGCTCGGGATATATCATCCAGAACCTCGGAGTGAAGCTCTCCTGGTCAGCAACCGCCGCCGGCCCGGAACTCTACTACTGGGAACCCTCTCTCCTGCAACGTCCCGAGGACACCTTCCTCCGCGCCACTGACTGGACCGATGGTGGGTACGGTGGGAGCAAGCTCCTCAGGGGGTTCCTGGTCGAGGCGGATTCCGAGAGCGTAGCGAGAAACGTGAAGCTCCAGGGAGACCAAGCCGATCTCCAAACCTACACCATGACCTTCGCGGGACAGATGCTCAAGGCGTTCTCGGTGAACCCCACCCAGATTGCCTCTCTGATGCGACTCCTCCCTACTGATGTTCATGCCTGGAGAAACTTCCGGGTCAGCTACATCTTCCAAAAGTTAGCAGAAAACGCCTCCATCATCACCGAGTTCACCAATGACGGGAACCCCGGGGCTAAGTTTGTCCAGGGTATGATCGTCACTGCTCTGGGTGGCCCCGCAACCGGCACGGTGGAATACGACGGAGGAACAACCGGGGCCACAGTGACCCTCAATCACCCTGGGTCCTTCCCCTACGGTAAACCCTACTCGTTCCCCACTCCGTTCATCGCCCATGAACTCCGGCTGAATCCAGATTCCCCAATCCGAATCGAGGACGTGGAGTGGATTTGGGAGCCGGCCCCTGAACTAACTGAATACTGGATCACCCAGGAGACCACGCACGATCTCTCGGGATTCCAGTTCCCAAAGGACGGATATATTGCCTACATCTCCACAGCCGACATCACGTTCAAGGTCTTCGTGGACGGAGTGGAGTATGACTTCACCCTCCCTAACTCCAGCGGCCTCTATGTCAAGCACTACCTGATCCTGGCGACCGGAACCCACCCACTCAAGGGAAAGGTCTACAAATACTCATTCTCCTCCGCTCAGCCCTTCCGGTTGTTCAAGAAGGATTGTGAGATCCGGGTTCATCAGTGGGACGGCGGAGACTACGTTATTCGTCAACCGTTTGGCGGTCAATCCAGGCTCGATGGGGCCAAGATTTAGTATAATAAAGATGGGAGATTTCCAATGCCTGAGGCTCGTAGATCCTATATTGCAGTGACGGTAACCCTCACTAGCGCAAACACAAATTACAACCTTCTGGCGTTGGTGAACGCCATACTAACCCCTACTTTGTCTCCAGGTGCTTGCCGGGAATTGTCCCTTCAGAATACAAATGGGAACACGGCCTCGGTGTTGGTGGGGGACGCGGAATTGTCCTCGACTCGAATTGGGTATGAATTAACCGCCGGGAGTTCCACTGTGGGAATGTCTCGAACATATCGTTGTTCTGGGTCTAACTCGGTGTCCATTGCTGATATTTATGTTCGGTCGGCGTCGGCGGGACAGAAATTAAACGTGGAAATTTGTTCCTATTAAGGAGAGGCAATGAAGAAATTACTCCTGTTTTTGTCGTTGTGCGTTGCTGCTTGGGGACAAATTAATCCAGGGCCCGGAGGCACTGGTGGTTCTCCTACAGGCGCAGCGGGTGGGGCTCTCACTGGAACCTACCCCAACCCCACTTTGGCACAGACCGGGGTGGCGTTTGGAACTCCCGCCTCAATGATCGGAACAAATATCACTGGTATTCCGTACACTGGGATTGCAAATTTTCCTACCCTTACTCAGGTGGGTGTTACTCGGCCAGTTGTCTCTTTATCAAATGCCGGCACTGGAGGTTCAACAGATTACGTTTATTGCGTGACCGCAAAGGACGCCAACCTATATACGATCACTTGGTGTCCCACCGTGACTCAAGGCAACGCTACCCTTTCGGTCTCTAATTACAACATCATCACCGTGGCCGCTTGGTCGGTGGTGGCTCCTAATATAGCACCCACTGGAGCTTGCGATGTTTATAGGGTGACCGGCGGTGCGACCCAAGGGAAAATCGGAACCATTTCAAACTGTTCGGCCGGTGGGGTTTTGAATGACACAGGCTTGGCGGGAGACTCCGCTTCACCGCCTCTAGACACGAGTGGCGCTATCCGAACCGGAGAAGCGACACAGCAGTTATCCGGATACACCCTTTACACAGGGAATGCCAGTTTAAGTTTTACTCCTGGTATCCTCTCGGGAGATAAGGCCGGAGCCGTCGATAAGCAATACACCCACAACGCGATTTTTGGGGCTGGAACCTTCTCGAATTCAGGGATAACGGCGATTGGGTATAGCTTGACGGCCACGGCACACACCTGCTCGGTCCTTGGGTATGGTTCTAGTTGCACTGGGGACGGAGGAACATCCTTAGGTTTTACGAACTCCACAGGGGCCAATGACACAGCGGTAGGTAATCTCAACACCGCCTCTGGCGGCAGGGCGATTGCCATCGGCACCGGCTCAACCGCTTCTTCTGGTGACGCCATTGCCATCGGAAGCCAAGGAACAGCCTCGGCGTTTACGTACTCCATTGCGATTGGACGAGAAGCAGTAGCCACGGATTTCTATCAATTCATTGCTGGGAGTACCAAGATCCATAATTTCTACGCGGGGTTCGACGGAACCAACGCGACGGCAACTATTCATAGCGGGGCTTCAAAGGTTGACGTGGCCGTTCACGTCGCGGACCTAGCCACTTGCAATAACGGCAACAAAGGTCTAGTTCAGCGGGTGGATGACGCAACGGTAGCCACTCCGGGATCGACAGCAACGGGAAGTGGGACCTACACGATCAACGTCCAGTGTATCTTCAATTCTTCTGGTAGCGTTTATACATGGATTATTGATTAATCCTAAAGTTTCAAGAGGCGCACATGAAAAAATTAACATTAGTTCTCGCTTTATTATTCCTGTCCGTCTCTGCCTACGGTCGAGGTCTCGCGGCCGGATTCTGCGAAAACGGAGGCTCCCGTGTCTCAGTCCTCGGAGCCCAATCCAGCCAATGGTTCCAGCGTTCTTACCCAGTCTGCAAAGTAACCGTCTACCTCTCTGACGGCACCACCCTGGCCACGCTGTACTCCGACAACTCCTCCACCCCCCTCGCCAACCCGTTCCATGCCTCCAACTCTGGGTATTGGTATTTCTATGCCGATGACGCAAACTATGTCGTGAAACTTTCCGACGCTGGGATTGTTGGTGGGCCATTTGTTCGTTACGCAACCATCAACGCTAATGGCGGGGGAGGCGGCGGAGCGCCCACTGATGCTTCATACATCACCCAGACCCCCAACTCCACCCTCACCAACGAACAAGCCCTCTCCTTACTCTCCACCGGGTTAATGCGGTCGGTCACCTCAACTGGGGTCATTACCACCATCAACACCTCAGCGGGTGTAGCGGCGAACATCACCGATGAGACAGGCACCGGGTCTCTGGTCTTCAACATCTCCCCCACCTTTGTCACTCCGGATCTAGGGGTTCCTTCGGCCGCGATCCTCACAAATGCCACTGGACTCCCTATCTCAACCGGGGTCTCCGGCTTGGGTGTTAGCGTAGCCACATTCCTCTCAGTTCCATCCTCGGCTAATCTAGCTGCGGCGGTGACTGGTGAGACAGGCTCGGGCGCGTTAGTCTTCAACACCTCGCCTACCTTAATCACCCCCGACCTGGGAATCCCCTCGGCGATTAACCTAGTGAACGGCGTGGGTCTCCCGATCTCAACCGGCATCACCGGGATCGCCTCTGGTTGTATCACATGGCTGGTCACTCCCTCTTCGACCAACCTCGCGGCGTGCGTGACTGGGGAAACGGGGACTGGAGCTTTGGTGTTTGGAACCTCCCCGACCCTAGCCACTCCCAACCTTGGCACGCCCTCTACCTTGGTCCTCACAAATGCCACTGGCCTTCCTATTGGTGGTCTCACTGGTCTAGGCACCGGGGTAGCTGCGGCACTGGCAGCGGCGGTCTCTGGCTCTGGATCTATCTGCCTCACCACCGGGTCTAGCTGCGGCGGCGGAGGATCTCCCGGCGGCTCCAATACTCAGGTCCAGTTCAATGACTTATCCACGTTCGGCGGAGACGCAGGGATGACCTACAACAAGACCACTGATATTCTCACCCTGGTCGGTGGGTACTCCTCTGGCAACACCCCACCCACTTGCACTCCAGGAACCGCCGGGGTTATCTGCTTGGCCGAAGGCTCCGCTCCAACTGGCGAGGCCGGCGTTGGTATGATCTACACTAAGAGCGACCATCTCTGGTACACCAAGTTGAACAATGGCTCCGAGGTTCAGATCTGCACGGCCGCTTCCGGCTGCACGCTCACCATCGCCAGCGGAGCCAAAGCCCTGGCCACCAGCGCAATCGCTTCCGAGGGCTGTACGGCCGCTCAAACCACCAGCGCAACCGGCATCCTCACCACCGACGCAATCAGTTGGAGCTTCAACGCTGATGTCACAGCGGTCACTGGGTATGCTCCGTTGATGGCTGGGGGGTTGACCGTTTATGTCTACCCGACCTCCAACACCTTCAACGTGATTGTCTGTAACCCCTCCGCGTCTTCGATCACCCCGGGAGCCGCCACCATCAATTGGCGGGTGGTGAGGTAAGCATGAGATTTCTTTCTTTACTTCTCTCGGCGATTCTAGCCTATGGACAAGGGATATTCCCCCTCCCTGGGGGACATTCCCCTATTGGGTCCATGGTCACTCCCATCAGTTATGTCACCGGGACGGCTTTAGGCGAAGGGACAACCGATGGGAACACTTTCACCACAACATCCAAGGACACCAGCGGAGCTAACTTTATTGTCGTCGTAAAAATATACATCGAAGGCACTGAACCCACTCTAACCGACAGCTACGGTAACACGTACACCTGCGGAACCGAACAGGCGCGGCCCTCGAACAACGCGCAAAAAACCTGCTGGGCAGCCAACGCTACTGTGGGCGCGTCCCACACTTGGACGCTAACCAACGCCTCAACGTTCTATGGTTCAGTCTGTGAGGCGGCGTTCGCCAACGTCAAAACCTCCTCACCCCAAGACCAAGCCTCCGGGAATAACGATGTCAACGGCCCGACGATCAAGCCCGGGTCAGTAACACCCACCGAGAGTCATGAATTAATTAGCACAGGTGCCGGCACCAATGGCACCTCCCAATCCCCGTTCTCTATTGATTCCGGATTCACAAAGATCATCGAGTTCACACAAACCCTTACGGCTTGGGGTTGCGCTCTAGGATATAAGATCCAATCCGCCGCAACCACCGTTGATCCCCAATGGACGGCTTCGTCTACGGGTGGTTTAACCTCCACACTAGAAACCTTCAAAGTAGCCCCCACCATCCCAACCCCGATTAGCTACATCACTGGAACGGCCTTGGGAGAAGGCACCTCAGACGGAAACACATTCACCACCTCCAGCAAGGATACATCAGGCGGGAACTTTGTAGTGGTGGTTAAAGAATATATCCAGGGTACCGAACCCACACTGTCTGATGCCTATGGGAACACCTACACTTGCGGCACGGAACAAGCGAGACCTGGAAATAATGCCCAGAAAACTTGCTGGGCGGCAAACGCGACCGTGGGCGCTTCTCACACCTGGACCTTAACCAGTGGCTCTACGTTCTACGGCTCGGTTTGCACAGCTACCTTCTCTCACGTCAAAACCTCCTCCCCTCAGGATCAGGCGTCAGGCAACAATGACGTGAACGGCCCCACGATTAAACCCGGCACAGTTACCCCTTCTGAGAACGGAGAACTCATCACAACCGGCGCGGGAACTAACGGTGCCTCCCAATCCCCATTTTCTATCGACTCAGGTTACACTAAGATTGTGGAATTCACACAAACCGGAACCGCGTGGGGTTGCGCCCTGGGGTATCTAATCCAGACCACTCTCTCAGCGACCGATCCAGAATGGACAGCATCCGCCACTGGCGGAGTCACGACAACCCTAGAAACCTTCAAGGTGGCACCATGAAACTAGTCCTAGCAGTAATCCTCTCCATCTCGCTTTGTTTTGGGACCGCCCCGGTTATCACCCCCTCCACGCCTCCGGTGGTCAAAGCGGGGGCGGTGTATAACTTCATTGCCGACCAAGCAGTCACTTGGTCCCTTACCTCAGGCTCCGCCGGGTCCATTAACCCCACCACCGGAGCTTACACAGCCGCCACCGGAATGCGTGCCCACAATGTCGCGGACGGTTGCCCGGTGTTTCCCAACGACGCGATTTTCAACACTAGAATAGACAATCTCCCGGTTCATATGGACTCGGCTACTTGGCTGGCGCAATTCAGCCCCCAGCCGCTCAATCTGGATGAGGTGTCGTTTCCTAGGAATGAAACAACTAATAGTCAGCCCACCGAGGATCTCTACCTAAGATACGGATCTCCTCCGGGCGCTGGTCCTTACCCCTACCACGTCCCGGTGGGAACCAACGC
>Ga0070689_100003260_pt1 | contig 10766 bp, 8 predicted proteins | sample KBSS23HmetaG_FD_64669 | JGI IMG/M metagenome (GOLD analysis project Ga0070689, IMG submission 64669) | Switchgrass rhizosphere microbial communities from Kellogg Biological Station, Michigan, USA - KBS S2-3H metaG | ecosystem: Host-associated > Plants > Roots > Rhizosphere ... | reverse complement strand
TTCGGCACCTGGATCGTGAGATCCGCATCGGAGTCATTGTGGCTGCCGTGGGGCAGGATCACCTTGATGATGGTGCGGCCGCCGGAGGAATCCACGTCCACGCGCTCCACGTCGGCACCCAGCTCGCCGGTGACACGTACCTCCAGCTTGTCCCAGCCGCGCACGTCCACCGTGCCCGACACGTTGGAGATCTCCACCTCGCCGTTGGGCGTGGCGGCCACCGTGCGATCCACCGAACCGCCGCCGGCCAGGGCGACGAGTGGCACGCCCAGGGCGCCCAGCACGGTGACGAAACGAATTCCAGACTCTCTCATGATCAGATCTCCTCGCGGCCGGAGTCGCGCACCGCGATCAGGGCGCGCATCTCTTCCTGGCTCGAACTCACTAACAACTCTTGCAACAATGCGTTGGCCGGGTCGTGACCAAGCGCGGCTTCGATATCCTTGATGGACTTGCTCAGCGTCTCGAGGCTGGCCGCCACCTTGGCGCGGTCGGCCGGCGGCATGGTCGCGAGCTTCGCGTTCACCTCGCGCAGCAGTTCTTCGCGCTGATTGGTGTACTTGGCGTGGCGCAGCTCGGGCGTGTTCTCATTGCGGGGCGCTGGCACGGTCTGGGCCACCCCGCGGTCCAGCGGCCCCCGCTTGTTCCCGATGATCTGGCCGATGTAAACGCCCAGCGCCACCAGCAGCACGGAGGCGGCCAGGCCGGCAGCCGGCATCCAGAACGAGCGCCGGCCGGACTGCTTCTGGGCCGGGGCGGCCGCGGCAGCCTTGTCGGCCTCGATGGCCGCAGAGATGCCCTGCCACAGGTCGCGCGGCGGCGGGATGTCCTGTGCCAGTTCGTCGATTCGCTTGATGCGCCGATTCATCGCACACCTCTTTCCAGTCTTTCCTTCAGCAGGCCACGCGCCCGATGCAGCTGCGCCTTGCAGGTGCCGACGGCGATGCCCAGCATCGACGCGGCTTCCGAATGCTCGTAACCGTACACACCGCACAGGACCAGCGCGTCGCGCGCGCCCTGCGGCAGCGATTCAATCGCCGCCTCGAGCTCCTCTTCCTCCACCGGCGTATCGAGGACCATCGTCGGTTCCTCGTACGCGGTCGGATCCTCGACCGCGATCTCGTTGTTCGACGAGCCGCGGCGCTTCTCGAGCACCGTGTTCACCGCGATCCGGTGCAGCCAGGTGGAGAAGCTCGCGCGCGCCTCGAACTTGGGCAGGGCCTTCCAGGCCTTGATGAACGCATCCTGCGCACAGTCGGCTGCCAGGTCCGGGTTGCGCGTCATGCGCAGGCAAAGCCCGTGCACGCGACCCACGTGTTCGCGGTAGAGACGTTCGAAGGCCTTGGAATCGCCCCGCCGCGCGCGCTCGATGAGCGCCACGTCGAACTCGACGACTGTGTCGGGCTTCGTCATCAGGGCTGTCGCTGAACCATCGGCCAAACGTCTCTCCCTCGTACGTACCTTAGAGGGAGATTTGCCTTCACGGGTTTGAAATGTGGATTTTTCTTACGAGAAATCGCGGGGTTGCGAATTCCGGTGCCGGGTGAGGAAAGTGGGGAAAAGCTCAAAAGTCAGCCGCTTTTCCCCACTTTCCTCACCCGGCACCATGTTCTCAGCTGCGTTGGGTCCCGCCGCTGAACCACTTCATGGCGTACTGGAGCAGCTGGCTGTTGGTGGCGAGGCCGAGCTTGTGTTTGATGGTCTGGCGGTGGGACTCGATGGTCTTAACCGACAGCGTGAACTCCTGCGCGATCTCGCGCGAGCTCATGCCGCGGCCGATCATGTTGAGGATCTGCACTTCGCGGTTCGACAGGCGCGCCACCGGGTCGTTGGTTTCAGACCGGTTCTCGCCGGCGCGCTGATCGAGGGAACGCTGGACCGTCTCACTGACGTAGGTGCGGCCGTCGAGCACGCGGCGCACGGCGATCAGCAATTGGTCGGATGCGGCCTGCTTCATGATGTAACCCATGGCGCCTGCCGCGAGCAGCCGTTCCGCGTAGATGGTTTCGTCGTGCATCGACAGCACCAGCATGCGCAGCTCGGGCATCTCGGCGTGCATCTGCCGGACTAGTTCGATGCCGTCGCCGCGCTCCAGCGACAGGTCGACCACCACGATATCGGGCTTGCGGGCGCGAATGGCCTCGCGGGCCGCGGGCTCGCTGTCGGCCTCGCCGCAGACGGTGAGATCGGGCTCCGCCTCGAACATGCGCCTGAGACCCTGGCGGACGATCGGATGGTCATCGACGATGAGGATCTGACGCTTGGTGGCCATGGCTGCGGTCATGATCGCTCCCCTACGAGCAATTATTAGGATTGGGACCGAATCATACGGCGATGTGGCGGAGCGTCAATCCTCTGACTTACGTACCAACCCTATAGTTAGACCAATTGCAATGCGACTTTAGTCCTTGGAAATCAATCCTTGAGCGGGAACCCGCCACGGGGTGCGGCGTCGCCGCCGAGCGGCGCCCGATGCGGGCAGGTACAGCGCACGATCACGCCGCCACCCTCGTTGTTGGCGATGGTGACGTCTCCGCCCAGCATCTGGGCGCGGTACCGCATGAGCTTCATGCCCATGCCGTTGCTGACGTTTCGCTCATCGAAACCCCTACCATTGTCCTGGACGGACAAGGCCAGGGTGCCGTCGGCGGTGGCCAGGTCGATGGTGACCTGGGTGACGCGCCCGTGCCGGATTGCATTGGTGAAAGCTTCCTGGGCAATCCGGTATAGATGCGTCGCAGCACCGTCGTCCAGGGTCAGCGGTTCCTTGAGCGAGGTGCTGAAATGCGCGCGCACCCCGTAGCGTTCCATGCCCCGGACCGCCATGGACTGCAGGCCGGCGATCAGGCCGCCGCGATCCGCGCCCACCGGCGCGAGACCGCGCGCCATGGCGCGGGTGCTCTCGATGGCGCCATTCACCAGGCTGATGATGTCCTCGACGTCACCGCGCGTGGCGGAGTTCTCCTTGCGCAGTTGCGCGACCACGCTCCGCAGCATCAGCGCGACGCCCGTGAGGTCCTGGCCCAGGCCGTCGTGCAGGTCCGAGCCGATGCGCAACTGCTCGCGGCCGGCGATCTCCAGGATCTCGCGTTCGAGCCCGCGCCGCTCCGTCACGTCGGTGATCACGGCGAGCCTGTGCGTCATGCCGTCGAGATGTGTGAGCGTGGCGACGCAGGCGGCCTCGAAGGTCGTGCCGTCGCGGCGCCGGCAGTTGAATTCGACCGGCGCGGAGCCCGGCGCGCCCGCGGCGGAACCTAACAACTGCGCCGCCAGCTGCTCGCGGCGCGCGCCCGGCGGCAATGCGATCAGGTCGTCGACCGCGGTGTCGACGGCCGTTCCCGGCGTGAAGCCGAACATGCGCTCGAACGCCGGGTTCGCCATGCGGATGATGTTCCGCTCGTCGATGACCACCACGCCTTCGTGCAGCAGCTCGAACATGCGCGCCTGGGTCTCGCGCAGGTGCTGCGCGGCCTGGCGATCGGTGATCTCCGTGATGTTGACCACGGCGCCGCTGATGCCGCGAGCCGAACGCACCGGTCGCACGCGCGCGTCGAAGGAGCGGCCGTTGTACTTGTTGGTCGACGAGGCGAGCAGCAGGTCCACCGACTCGCCGGTGGTGAGCGCCCGCGTGAGTGCGTCGAGAATCGGCGGCTTGTCCTCATCCACGGCGAAGTCTTCGAGGCGCTGCCCGATGATGTTCTCGCGCGGTTGCTGGCGGATGCCGCGGTTGATGAACTGCACGCGCCGTTGATCGTCAACAAGTATCAGCCAGTCGCTGGTTCCCGCGGCCACCATCTGCAGCATTTCCTGCGAGTTGCGCACCGCCTCCTGCGCGCGCGCCTGCTCGCTGATGTCGATGGCGACGCCCACGATGCGCACCACCTTGCCGGCGGCGTCGCGCACCACGCAGGGCGAGTCGAGCAGCGTCACGTAGTGGCCATCGCGGTGGCGGATGCGGTATTGCAGCGCGACCATGGATTCGGTGCTGCTGTCGAACCATTGCTTCAGCAACGGCTGGTCGTCCGGGTGCACCAGCGCGGCGTAGTCCTCGGGCCGCGGCAACTCCGCCGTCGAATAGCCGATGATGCGATCGGTGCCCTCGCCGCTCGATACGCCGTTGACGGTGTCGATTTCGTAGATGAGGCAGTTGAGCTCGCGCGCCACGGCACGGAACCGCTGGTCGGCGGCGGACAGTGCGCGCTCGCGGATCTTGCGCTCGGTGATGTCGACCACCAGGCCGACCACGCGCCGCGTCGACCCGTCCGGGTTGCGCTCCAATACGTGGGCGCGATCGAGCGCCCAGTGCCAGGTGCCATCGGTGTGCCGGAACCGGTACTCGGTTTCGAGCACGCGCGCGCCCGGATCGATCCGGCGCAGCGATTCGCGGAATTTCTCGATCTCTCCGTCCGGGTCGGTGCCCAGCATCTGGCGCCAACTGCGCACGTTGGCGCGCCCAAAGGCCGGGTCGACGCCGAACACGTGGTAATAGCCGTCGGTGTGGTTGGTGACGTTACGCTCGACGTCCCAGTCCCACACGCCCGCGGTCGTCAGCTGCAGCGCCGCTTCGACGCGCTCGTTGCGCGCATTGGCTTGGCGTTCGGCGACCTTGGTCTCGTCGAGGTCCATGCACACGCCGAGCATGCGCACGGCGCGGCCCTGCGCGTCGCGTTCCACCACGCGGCCACGCTCGAACACCCAGCGCCAGGCGCCGCCGCGCGTCTTGATGCGGTACTCGGCGTCGTAATACTCGGCCTTGCCGTTGACGTGTTCGTAGAACTTGCGCGTCGCCTCGGGGCCTTCGTCCGGGTGCAGGTTGGCGTCCCAGCGCGACACGTGCTCCTTGTCGTCGCATGGATCGATGTCATGGCGTTCGCACCAGTCGTTGAACCAGCGCGTGGTATCGGTGGCGAAGTTGGTTTCCCACAGCCCGATGCCCGCGCCCCAGGCGGCGGTCTCGAGCATGTGTTCGCTGGAACGCAGGTGCGCCTCGGCGTGTTTCGCCGAGTCGATGTCCAGCGTGACGCCGATGACCAGCACCGGGCGACCGGCGAGGTCCCATTCGACCGCGCGGCCGCGATCCTGCATCCACCGGTACTCATCGGCCGCGGTCTTGAAGCGGTATTCGAATTCCACCGAGTCGCGCGATCCCTGCGCGTGTTCGCGCAGCTGGCGATCGACGCTCTCGCGATCCTCGGGGTGCAGGTTGCTGAACCACGGATTCGGCGTGGCGTCCCATTGCGCGCGCGAATAGCCGGTCATCGCCAGCCACAGCGGACTTGCGGTGCGCGTGTTGCTGGGTATGTGCCACTGCCAGAACGCGGCACGCGCGCCCCACAACGCCGTGGCGAGCCGTGATTCGCTGTCGCTGCGCGCAACCTCTTCGCTCTTGCGCCGATCGATGTCGAACAGCAGCCCGGTGATGCGCGCCGCCGCGCCGTCGCGTTCGCGTTGCACGACACGCCCCCGGTGCAGCACCCATAACCAGCGATGTCCGGCGGCGAGCAGGCGGTACTCGCACTCGAAACGGTCGCCGCCGTGCTGGCAGGAATCAGTGGCGGCATTGAAAGCGCCCAGATCGTCGGGATGAATTCGCCGTTGCCAGTCGCGAATGGCCAGCGGCCCGCTGCCGACGTCGACGCCGAAGGCGCGGATCCACACGTCGTCCACCAGGAAGTGATCGGCCGCCAGGTGCCAATCCCACACCGCCGCCTGCGCCAGCTGCAGCGCCGAGCGGAACTCGGCCGGCAGCAGCGCTTCGGGCGAAGCCAGTGCGGTTTCGGGACGGGCGTTCATGACCGATTATTGTTACCTGCGAAGCGCCTGAGCCACATTGATGTATCTCCGGTTTCCGGTCCGCCTGATCGGAACCGCTGCCGATTTCAGCGCCACCGCGCCGCCCGTTTGCGAGTTTCCCGCAGCCGACAGGGGTTCCAGTAAGGGACGTACGGCTATTGGTTGTGTGACCACGTAAGTATTCTCTGACAAGAGGAGTTGACAAAACTCCAGTGCGAAATCTAACGGACTAGCAAGGGGAAGACAGTGGTTGACGGAAGCACGACACGAAATCCCCTGGTCGCCGACTACTCCGAGTGGCGAGCGCGCGATTACTTCCAGACCTACTACAGCGAAGTGGTGCTGCCCGACGAGCAGGCCGTTCTCGCGTACCAGATCGACGTGCTGCGCGCCGCGCGCGCACGCTTCGGCCGCGGACTCGAATACGGCTGCGGCCCCACACTGCATCGCGCGATCGCGGCCGCGAAGTACGCGTTCCGCATCGACATGGCCGATTGGCTGGCTGACAACCTGACCGAGGCACGTGAATGGCTGTGCGCGGATGAAGGCGCTGCCGACTGGAAACGATTCACGCGCTACGTGCTCGCCTGCGAAGGCAATGCGCGCCCCGACAATTCGCAGGTCATCCAGCGCGAAGCGCATACCCGCAAGGTGGTGCGCGGCCTGTACGTGAGCGACGCGCGCCTGCGCCAGCCGCTCGGCCCGGCGCGCAACGGCTTCTACGATCTGATCATCACCGGCTTCTGCATCGATGCGATCTCGAGTGACCGCTCGGTGTGGCGCCGCTGCATGCGCAACGTGACATCGATGCTGCAGCCCGGCGGCACGTTCATCATCCACGCCTTGCACCAGTGCAAGGCCTACAAGTGCGGCGATCGCATGTTCCCGGGATCCAACCTGACGATCGACGACATGCAGACGGCAATGATGGAGAACGGCTTCACCGCCGCGAGCATCGATGCGCAGGTGATCCCGTGCCGCGACAACGCGCAGTACGGCTATTCCGGAATCCTGACCGCATCCGGCCGCAAGGCACCCGCGCGCGCGCGTAAGTAGCTAGAGACGCTGCCACAACCAGACGAGGCCGGCGGCGCCCAGCGCGCACGAGCCCAGCGGCAGCACGCCGCCCGCGTACCAGCGACGGTTGCGCGCCAGGTAGATGAGCGGCAGCACCGCCGAAACGATCGCGAGCTGCGCCAGCTCCACGCCGATGTTGAATCCCGCGAGCAGCGGCAGCAGCGCAGTCCCGGCCGCATCGATCCCGCTCAGCGCATTCGCGAAGCCGAAGCCGTGCACGAAGCCGAACCCGAACGCCAGCGGTAGCCGCAACCGCGACAGCTTCGGCAGCAGGTTGAGCCCGCCGGCCACGGCGATCGACGCGGCGATGGCCACCTCGATTGGCTGCGTCGGCAGGTGCACCGTGCCGGTCACCGCGAGCGCCAGCGTGGTTGAATGCGCGATGGTGAACGCCGTGACGATGGTGACGATGTCGCGCGCCACCTGCGACAGACTTCCGGCGCTGCGCCACTTGCCGTCCTCCGAGCGCAGTACCGCGGGCAACAGCAGCAGCAGGATGAAGGCGATGTGGTCGTAGCCGATCAATACGTGCCAGATTCCTTCGCGCACGAAGCGCGCGAAGCTCGCCCATGCCGAGGGTCGCGACGGCTCGAGCCACGTGGGCGACTCCGCGCTCAGCACGCCGGCGAGTTTCTCCTGGCCGCGCGTCGCGCTCAGCAACACGCGCTGCGAGGCGTCGCCGCTCATGAACAGCGAGCCGCTCACCGCGAGCAGTCCTTCCTTCGGGCACTCGCCCACAAGGGAGACGGACAGGAAGTTCTGCCCTGTGTGTTCGGCCAGCGCCACGTCGCGGAAACGCAGCGTGCACGCCGTACCGCCACGCGCCAGGGTGATCTCGCGCAACACCGCCGGCTCGAGATAGCGCCGCGCCTCGGTCACTTCCTGCCAGGTGACCACGCCGTCGTAGTCCTGGTCGATGTACACCGACCAGACGATGTCCTGCACCGCCAGGTCCCAGCGCAGCGTCACCGGTGCGTCGGGCGCGGGCGCTTCGAGCAGCAGATAACTCGTGCTCGTGGAATGCGCAAACGCGGCTCGTGCCGCGCCGAGCGCGAGGCAAAACAGTACGAACAGGATCCGTTTCACGGCGCGACACTCTAACCGGGTGCCGCGTTCGCGAGCAGCTTTTCCGTGACGGCGTCGCGAAAGCCCGTGTCCCGTAGCCAGGTCTCGAGCTCGTGCCGGGCGGCGGCATCGTGCGCAGCCAATGCAGCGCGCGCCAATACGCGGACGTCGGGCAGCTCCCGCTGCATCCTGAAGTTGGCGCGCGCGGCCGCGACGGCGCGCTCGCCCTCACCCGCCTCGAGCGCCAGCAGCGCCGCTTCACGGTAATGCAGGGCGTCGCCGCGCGCCGCTTCGAGGTCCAGCCACCCCGTCGCCAGTGCGCGCAACCGCTCGCGCTCCGCGCCCTGCGCGCAGGCCGCGTGGCGCACCGCGAGCGCCAGGCTCGGTCGTTCGATGGCGAGCAGTTCGGCCGCCTCGGCGGGGGAACCGCGCGCGATCAGCGCATCCGCGAGTGCCGCGCGCACCGCGTCGGCATTGGGCGCGAGCATCAGCGCGGCGGCGTAGTCGGCGATGGCGCGATCGGAATCCGCGCCACGCTCGTGGAGCTCGCCGCGCACCGCGAGGAAATAGGCGCGCGCCTCGGCAGGCTCGCCGTCGCGCAGTGGATAGGCGTCGAGCAGCGCCCGCGCCTGTGGCAATTGACCCGCGCCGGCCATGGCCTCCGCGAGGCAGGCGAGCGCGACGCTCTGCACGCCACCCGCCGCCAGCAATTGCGCGCAGTCGGCGCGCGCCCCCGCGAAGTCGCCGCGCACCAGGCGTACCGAGGCACGCTGCTGGCGAGCCGCGGCATCGCGCGAAGACTCCTGCAGCAGGGCGTCGAGCAGTGACTCGGCGGTCTTGAATTCGTGCCGGTACTGCAGTGTCTCGGCATACAGGCGGCGAACCACCGCCGAAGCACCCGGCTTCGAGGCCGCGGCGGCGAGCACGGCCTCGGCGCGTCCGACGAACATGGGTTCCCGCAGGTCACCTGCCCGCTTCAGGAAGGCCGCGCCCAACGCGGCGCTCGCGCCGTCGTCCGGCGCGGCGCGCCATAGCGCGATGAGCGCGCGCATCGCGGGATCCGGCGCCGCCTGCCGCACGTTCGCGACCACGAAGTGCGGGTCGGTGGGCAGGAAACGATCGCTGGCCGCCGCGGCGCGTGAATACGCCGCGACGGCCAACGCCAGCACGAAGAGCAATCGTGCCGGGACCCCCATCACTCCTCTACTTCCGGAATGAGGCCGGCGAAGGTCGCGGGATCATCCGCGTCCTGCAGGGCCGTCCAGCCATTCATCGCGGTCGCGCCGTCGGCCTCGCCTTTTGCGAAGGTCTCGACGACCTTGTCGCGGATCGAGGCGTTCTTCGCATTCACCGACACCGTGAAACTGCGCGTCGTGGCGAGACCCTGCGGATCAGCTGCACTGATCGTGATGGTCGCACTGCCGGTGGCGGCTTCCAGCGGATTGAGCGTCAGCGTGCGCGTTGTGCCACTACCGGAGAGCATGACGCCGTCCGCCGGGAACAACGCGTTGCCATCGGCCGCGGCCGTGAGCATCAGCGTGCCCGCGCCGGACTCGCGATCGTCGACAGTGAAGTCGACCGCCACCGCGGTGTCCTGGTCGGACACCTGATTGGCGATCATCGAGACGCTCGGCGCGTTGTTGGACGGCGGTGGCGGTGTGGACATGCCGCTGCCGCCGGACCCGCCGCAGGCGGCGACCACGAGTGTGGTCGCCGCGAGCGCGGCAAGCTTGATTTTCGTCTTGCGCGAGTTCATTTCAGCCTCCCGCGCCGGGCAGCGGCGTCGTCAGGTACGGGAAGGTGGTGTCGAAGTCCGCGGCCGAAACCGGCGCACCGTCCGTGAACGGCGCGAGTCCGAGCGGCGCGTTGGCCGGCGTGCACACCTTGAGATCCACGCTGTTGCCGCCGATGGTCAGCGGATGACACAGGCGTCCCATGACCACGCGCAGCGCGATGTCGACGGTGTCGTCGCCCGGGCGGCGGCCGTTCGGGAAGCCCGCGAGGTCACCACCGGCCACGCCAAAGTTGCTCTGGCTGGCGGCGGGTGTCGCGGCGATGCCGGTGTTGAGTCGGGTCATCTCCGACGGGGTGACGTTCTTCAGCTGGTTCACGCCCGCGAAGCCGGTGAGGAACGCGGTGACCAGGTCGTTGCGCGGAAAGTTGTTAGGCGCGATGTTCGCGAAGTTCGTGCCCAGCGTCTGGTTCACGGCTCCGCGGAACAACACGTCCAGCAACGCCGGCAGGGTCGGATTGGTCACGTAGGTCGCGAACTGCGCATCGGACTTCGGCTCGCTGGCATTGAAGCGATCCTTGTCCGGCAGGCCGATCACGACTTCGTTCACCAGCGGCATGCCGAGGCGCGAAACCTGCACCCACGGGCCGCCGTCGACCTCCGGCCGCGAGAAGCTCGGCAGCGGGTTCAGCAACCGCGCCTGTCGCATGCTCGCGCTGGTCCAGCCGCCGATGACGCCGTTGCCGTTGCCGGTGAGGCAGTCCTTGTGCACTTCGAGCGCAATCGTGGTGATGTTGGCGTAGTCGACCTGGTTGTTGGAGCGCTTCTGGGTGATGCCACCCGGAAAACCCGCGCCGTCGCCGGCGCCCGGTGCGCTGTCACCTTCCACCGGGACGAAGTTCACGAGGTCGAACACCGGCCCGAGATTGACCGCGAAACCTTCCTTGCGCTGGCCCACGAACACGCGGCCCGGCTTGCTGCAGCCCGGGATGTTCATCGTGTAGACGAACGAATTCGCGTAGTCCCTGTAGGCCGCGACGCTGCCGAATGTCTTGGTGCCGACGAAGTCGTAGGGCTTGCCGAACACCGTGCCGCCATT
>Ga0070689_100003258_pt1 | contig 10771 bp, 8 predicted proteins | sample KBSS23HmetaG_FD_64669 | JGI IMG/M metagenome (GOLD analysis project Ga0070689, IMG submission 64669) | Switchgrass rhizosphere microbial communities from Kellogg Biological Station, Michigan, USA - KBS S2-3H metaG | ecosystem: Host-associated > Plants > Roots > Rhizosphere ... | reverse complement strand
CCGAGCACGCCTTCCGTACCGACTTCGCGCGCGACGCGCGTCACCTCGGCGGCGAATGCCGAGAGCTGATCGACCATCGTGTTGATCGTGTTCTTGAGGCCGAGGATCTCGCCCTTCGCCTCGACGGTGATCTTCTTCGCGAGGTCACCCGAGGCGACGGCCGTCGTCACCTCGGCGATGTTGCGCACCTGGAACGTCAGGTTGTTCGCCATCGAGTTCACGCTCTCGGTGAGCTCGCGCCACACACCCGACACGCCGCGCACCGTGGCCTGACCGCCGAGGCGGCCTTCGGTGCCGACCTCGCGGGCAACGCGGGTCACCTCGTTCGCGAAGCCGCGGAGCTGCTCGACCATCGTGTTGATGGTGTTCTTGAGCTCGAGGATCTCGCCCTTGACGTCGATCGTGACGGTCTTCGACAGGTCGCCCTGCGCGACGGCCGTCGTCACGCGCGCGATCTCGCGCACCTGCGACGTCAGGTTCGACGCCATCAGGTTCACCGAGTCGGTGAGATCCTTCCAGACGCCGCTGACGCCTTGCACGCGGGCCTGCGCGCCGAGCTTGCCTTCGCCGCCGACCTCGAGCGCGACGCGCGTCACCTCGGAGCCGAACTGGGAGAGTCGGGCCACCATGCCGTTGACGATGCGTGCGTGGCGAAGGAACTCGCCGCGCCGCGGACCGTGGCCGCCCTCGTCGACATCCATCGTCTGCTCGAGATCGCCGCGCGCCACCGCCGACACGACGCGCGCGATCTCGTTCGCGTGACCGGAGAGATCCTCGATCACGGAGTTCACCGACGCGATGTATTCGGACCAGCCGCCGGTCGTGCCGAAACGGCGCATGCGCTTGGCCGCCTGGCCTTCCTTGCCGACCGAGTGGCAGACCTCGTGCGACTCCTCCTTGATCGCCTTGACCATGCCGACGAGCTCGTTGAAGCACTCGACGATCTGGCCATCGACGCCGGTCAGGTCCTCGCGCATGCGGACCTCGAAGTTGCCGCGCTTGAACTGGCGCAACGCAGACAGCAGCTCGCGATGACTGAGCTGGTCGGGGCCCTCCCCCCGACCTTTCCCGTTCATCTGCTTGTTGCGCCCGTTGCTCGTCCCGTTACCGTTCGTCTTCCCATCGACGGTGTTCATGCTTCCTCTGGTTTTCCGTACAGCGCGCGCATGATCTTGTCTGCGCTCGCCGGCTTGACGATGTGGGCATCGAAGCCCGCCTGCAAAGCCGTGGCTCGATCCGCTGCCTGGCCGTAGCCCGTCATCGCGATCAAGCGCACCCTGTGGGTCATGTCGCGCCGCAGCGCGCGAGCGACCTCGTAGCCATCCATCTCGGGCAGCCCGATGTCGATCAGCGCGACGTCGGGCTTCTCCTCGGCGATCACGCGCACGGCAGACGGCCCATCCTCGACGGTGGTGACGTCGTGGCCCTTCATGCGCAACAGATCGGCGACGAGCTCGCGTAGATCGGCGGCGTCGTCGACGACCACCGCGCGCAGCCGCCTCTCGATCGGCCGCGTGTCGTGACGCACGGGCTGGAACCGCGCGAGCGTCTCGGCATCGGCGACCGGCAATCGCACCTCGAACGCGGCGCCCCTGTCGGGACCTCCGCTCGATGCGCGCACGGTGCCCTGATGCGCCTCGACGAGACGCTTGACGAGCCCGAGCCCGAGGCCGAGCCCGCCCTTGCCATCGGGCGTGGTGCGCTCTTGCACGAACATGTCGAAGATGCGCGGCAGCAGTGACTCGGAGATGCCGCGCCCGTTATCGGACACGCGCACGAACGCCTGGCCGTCGAGGTCGCCCCACGTGACCTCGATCGTGCCGCCCGCGTTCGTGTACTTGATCGCGTTCGACAGTAGATTGCCGAGCACCTGCACGAGGCGCAGCGGATCACCGTAGACGAGCGGTGACTCCGCGATGCCGTTCACGATCACCTTGTGCGAGCGTTGCTCGGCCGCGGCGCGCGCGTCGGCGACGGCCTCGTTGACGATGCTCGACAGAGAGAGCGGCTCGCGACGCAGCTCGAGCTTGCCGGTCTGGAAGCGCGCGACATCGAGCAGGTCGTCGACGAGCCGGCCGATGTGATGGACCTGGCGCTGGATGATGCCGCGCACGCGCGATGGCACAGGCCGATCCGGATCAGCTTCCATCAGCTCGACGGCGGTCTGCAGCGGCTGCAGCGGATTGCGCAGCTCGTGAGCGAGGATCGCGAGGAACTCGTCCTTGCGGCGATCCGCCTCCGACATCTGCGCCATCTGGCGCTCGAGCGAGTCCGCTTCGAAGCGCTTGCGCTGCATCGTCATCTCGCGCTCGTGAGCACGCGCCTGCTCGGTGCGCAGCTCGTCGGCTTTCTGCTGCAGCTCGAGCGTGCGTTGCTGCAGCTCGATGAAGACCGTCGCCTTCGCGCGCAACACCTCGGGACGGATCGGCTTCATCAAGAAGTCGAACGCGCCGAGCTCGTAGCCCTTCAGGATCTCGTCGTCATGCCACGACAGACCCGTGATGAAGATGATCGGCGTCGCACGGTTGCGCGCGCGCGAACGCACGAGCCGCGCGGTTTCGAAGCCGTCCATGCCGGGCATGGCGACATCGAGGATGATCAGCGCGAAGTCCTGCTCGAGTAGGCGCGCGAGCGCTTCGACGCCGGACCGCGCGAGCACGAGCTTTCTGCCCAGCGGTAACAGCGCCGCTTCGATCGCGACGAGGTTGGTGTCGTTGTCATCGACGACAAGGATGTCCCGCCCATAGGTGATGACGAGAGCCCCCTCCCCATCGTCGAAGTCGTCAAAGGTGGATGGCACTGCGCCATCACTTTTACCTGAGTGCGATGCAGTCATTTCGGCATCGATCATCGCGTTGCACCGTGGATCGCAAGCTCCCGTGAAAGAAGGCAGAATCGCCTCGGGGTGATACCTAAGCGCTCACCCCACTCCTCACCCCCCCTCCAAGCGGACGGCAGGATTGCACGCGATGTGCCCGCGATGCTTGGACTCCCGGGACCAAGATCGTGGCACTTCGAGAAGTGGAAGTGAGCGCTCACGCACGGTGCGCGAGCGCGCACGGGCCCCGGGCGACAACGCCCGGATCTAACGGGATTCCTAGCAGGTGGGCACGAGGTCTTGTCCAGCGAAGAACTCGTCGATCAGCGCCTGCCATGCCCGCGCATTCTCCGCCGGCCCGCACTTGAACGGCTTCTGCGCGAGCGCGTGCTTGATTCGCATCTCGCTCTGCTCCTTGAAGTAGCGCACCGCGAGCTCGGCCGCGTACTCGTGCACGCCGTCACCGTTGTTCGGCTGGAACGCGTAGTACGTGCCGCTCGCACGCACCTTCGTGTCGTTCGGTGCATACGGCGCGAGGCACTTCACGCGGATGCCGCACTTCTTGACGATCGCGGCGTAGTCCTTGGCGAGCGTCTTTGCGGACCAGTCGCCGTGATCGAAATCGTTGAGGTGAAACAGCTCGTGAAAGTACGTCTCGCGCACGCCCGCCGCGCTCGTCAGCAGCGAGCCAACCACGTTATGCGTGATCGCCCAGCCCGTCGCGTACGCGCTGGGCGTGCGCTTCTTCACCGAGCGCACGAAGCGAAACGTCAGCTGCTTCCAGCGATAGCGCGGCTTGTCGAGCTGGGTGAAGAACGCGTCGAGATCCTTCATCGCGCCGTGCACCCACTCGAGCTGCTGGCGATAGCTGTGGATCGGCAGCTCGGGGACGAGCTGGATCCTGCCGCGATAGCCACCGTCCATCTGCTCGGCGGCGCCGACCGTCGCGATGTCGCCGTAGTCGTCGTACAGCGCGTGGGCGATCGCTCGCGCCTTCGGATCGACGTTGTACGCGTCGAGGAATTTCGGATCCGCGGCGGCGACCGAGCTGATCGACATCACGACGAGCACCCAACGCATCTACGCCTAAGCCTGACACGGCGGGCACACGTGATGCTGGTCGATCGCGCATGATGCTCCAACCTCGTCAATTCACGCTGGCGGCGAGCCTCGTCGGCGTGGCCTTCGCGCACGTCGCGCGCGCGGATGTCTACACCGACAACCTCAGCGATCCCGGCCCGAGCACGACGCAGTCGGTGTGGCGCGATCCGCGCCTCGCGACGGGCATCGGCATCGGCATCGACGTCGGCGGCGGCGTGTTCGGCTTCACGGACGCGACGATGCGTTCGGTCGCGTCGCCGGTCGGCGGCATGTGGAATTTTCGTGCATCGCTCGGCACGCACGTGCCGCTCGGCGTCGAGATCGGCTACGTCGGCAGCGCGAGCACGATCAACAGCCAGCTCGGCCGCGCGCAGGCCACGCTCGTCGGCACCACGGTCGAGGCCGCGCTGCGCTGGAACGTGTTGCCGCAGTTTCCGTGGACGCCGTACGCGTTCGCGGGCGTCGGCTGGCAGCGCTACTCGCTCGACGATCGCGCGTTCCAGCTCTCCGACACCGGCATCGCGAACCAGGATGATCTGGTCGTGTTGCCGCTCGGCCTCGGCATCGCGTATCGCATCGGCGCGTTCGTCACCGACGTGCGCGGTACGTTCCGCGTCGCCGAAGGCTCGAGCCTCGTGCTCGAGACGCCGCAGTCGTCGCTGCAGAATGGCTTCGGCGGCTATGCGGCGATGCATCAGTGGGACGCGAGCGTGAACGTCGGCTACGAGTTCTAAGGCTTGTACTCGTCGGCGCCGAAGTCCTTCGCGGTGCCGAGCGGACGGAACTGGCCGTCGAAGTCCTCGCGGATCGTCGATGTTGCCGTCACCGTGTCGCGCGCCGTGCTCGTCGCGCCGATGTGGTAGTTGTTGCCGCCGACGAACGCGAACGGTGCGACATCGGCGCCGAGCAGCGAGCTCGCGAAGTCGCAACCGATCGTGTTGTCGGGGGTGTTCGCGACGATCAGGTTGTTCGGCGCGGACATGCTGTTTGTCGTCGGGCAGCGCACGCCGCCACCGGCAGCCATCGCGGCGTTGTCGGCGACGGTGTTGAATTCGAACTGGTTGTTGCCCATCGTGCTCGCGCCGATCGAGACGCCGCCGGCCGCCGCGTTCGGCGCGCCGTTGAGATAGATAAAGCTGTTCGTGATCGAGAAGTCCGCGTTCGCGTCGAGCACGATCCCGCCGCCCACGTTCTGCGCGATCGTGCAGCGGTTGACGCGCAAGTAGCCGCCCTTCGCCTCGAGCCCCTTCTTGCCGCCGCTACGGATCGTGACGCGCGTGAGCGTCGTCGTGCTCGACATCTCCGACTTGATGCCGCCCGCGGCTGCCGTGCCGGCCACGGTGAGATCGAAGATGCGGATCTCGCTCATCTGGAGCTTCATCGTCGGATCGGCGACGCCGGTGAGCGTCGTGGTCGGGTCCGCGAGAAACGTCGCGCGCTTGTTCGCGATCGTCACGCTCTCGACGAGGCTGCCGCTGAGCCTGATGTACGGGCGCATCGTGGTGAGCAGCGTGATCGCGTGCGCGATCAACTTGCAGGGCTTGTCGTGCGTGCACGGGTTCGTATCGATGCCGCCCTCGGCGACATAGATGACGTTGCTGTCGTCGCCACACGTGCCATCGGGCAAGCACGCATCCGACGGGCAGTCCGCATGCACGAGGCAACCGACGCACGCGAAGCGCGCCGGATCGCAGATCGGCGTGCCGGGCTTGCTCGCGCAATCCGTGTTCGTCAGGCACTCGACGCAGATGTGCGACGCCGGCTCGCAGAACGGATCGGCCGCGGCGCACTCGGTGTTCGTCGTGCAGCTCGTCGGCGCATCGACGGCCGCATCGCTGCGGTCGCAGAACGCGAGGTCCGTCGGATGCAGCTCGCAGTACTTCGAGCTGCGCCGCTCGCACGCGCACAGCGCCGCGATCAGGATCAGAACGCGCGCGCCCATCCCACAATCCCTCCATGCGGATCGATCGCGACGACGGGCGCCGAATCCGAGCCGCTGCGCACGAGCAGCCACGTGCCGATGCCCGCGAGCACGAGGCCGCCTGCCGCGAACCCGATGCCGGCGGGGCGCGTCTCGCGGTAGAACGGCTGCGAGCCGTCGTCGGTCTCGCTCGTGATGTAGAGCACCGCGCCCGCGATCACGCCTGCGCCACCGAGCGCGAGCAGCGCGGCAGGACCGGCGTTCGATCGCGAATGCGCGGGCTCGTCGGCGATTGTGATCGGCACCGTGATCTCGGCGGCGACCTGCGCGTGGATCTTGATCGCGCGTTCGCCGGCCTTGCGGCCGTTCTTCATCAGCACGATGCGGTGGGTGCCGACGGGCAGCTCGCGCACGATCGGCGTGATGCCGACCGATTCGTTGTCGAGCATCACGGTGGCACCTTCGGGCCGCGAGTGCACCGTCAGCGTGCCGCGCTCGAGCTGACTCGCGCCGACCACCGTGCCGAGCATCTCGTCGAGCGCGCTGCGCAACAGGCCCGCGTTGCACGATGCGCACGACCGGCGCATGCCGACCGGCTCCTTGCCACGCACCAGCCAGTAGATCGTCAGCGTGGTCGCGTTGCTGCTCTTCGTACGCGGCTTGCGGATCTCGCTGTACACGACACTGTCGGTCTTCGCGCGCGCGTCGACGATGTCGCGTGCGCAGCTCTCGTCGTCGATCACCATGCAATTGAGCAGCGAGCTCGCGGCGTCGGGCGGCAGCGGATCGCCCACGCTGTGGCCGTGGCTGCGCAACCAGCCTTCGAGCTCCTTCGCGAGCGTGCCCTGCAGCTCGGAGTCACCGGTCACGACGATGCCGACCGAGCCGGCGCGCGCGGGCGCAGCGGCGAGGACGAGACCGAGAACGACGAGGCGCAGCAGCACGTCAATCAGTGGTGAACGGCTGTTCTGACCATACAGGATTGTAATTGAGCACGGTGATGTCCTGGCACGGCAACCAGAACGCGGCGCTGTCGCTCACGCCGCCGGGATCGATGGACGCGATCCATACCTGACCACTACCAACTCCAGGTCGGATGGCGCCGTATGCGCGCCCAGACACGAACGCGATCCAGTCGCGCTCGCCCATCTGCCACGACCACGTCGGCATCGTGTTCGACAGATCGGGGACGTCATCCGCGGTGCCGACGCGATGACTCGCGATGCGCAACAGCGCCGGCGTGCCGCCTGACGCGGGCATCAGCATGAGCTCGGCGCTCGGCGCGCCTTGCGAGGTGGTGGTCGCGTGCACGAACAGCAGCCGCTTGCCATCGGGCGAGTACTTCGGAAAGTAGTTGTTGTTCGTGCTCGAGCCCGCGACGAGCACCTCGGGCGCGCCCCACGCGCCGCCGTTGTAGGGAATGCGCGCGATGCTCGCGGAGCGCACGTCGCGATTCGTCGGCGACTGGCTCGTGAGCGCGACCGCGACGTAGTTGCCATCGGGTGACCAGTCGGGGTGCGTCGCGTAGCGCATGGGCAGCGCGACGTTGCCGAGCGCGTTGCCGGTCGCGGCTTCGTAGAGCGTCAGCACGCCGTTGTTCGCGACGAGTAGCCGCGAGCCATCGGGCGAGTACGTGCCCCAGCCCATCGGGCGCGACACGCTCGCGCCGATCCGCGTCGACAGCGTCGCGAGGTCGATCGTCTGCAGCGCGACCGTGGTCGACATGTCGTAGCCCATCGCCATCGAAGTCGCGTCGCGCGAGATCGCGTGGCAGCCGACGCACGTGGTGCTGCCCGGATACAGCTTGGCGGCGGTGTGCACGTCGATGCCGCCGCGCATGATGCCGCTCGTTGCGGCGGACCAGAAGTAGAGCGGGCCGAGCGGGCGGTCGCGCGAAAAGCCGAGAATGATGCGATTGCCGGCGTAGATCGTGCCTGCGCCGGTCGACGAGGTCGCGCGCACCTCGACGCGAATCGGCCCCGCGATCCCCGAGCCGGCGAGCACGAGCATGAGGTCGTTGTCCGCTTCCCAGCGATCGGCGCCGGTCTCGACGGTGAGCTCGAGCACGTCGGACTCGAAGCGCAGCTGATACGAGTCGTTGTTCGAGCCGCGCAGGAACTGGAACAGCGTGCGCGAGATGCCTTGGGGCATGAGCGTGCTGTCGGCGGGGTAGATCAGGGTCGGCGAGCGATTCGGATCGCCGCCGATCACCGGATTCTGCGGATCGAACAGGCCGCTACTCGGCGGTGGAAATGCGGCATCGGTCAACGCCGCATCGATCAGGATCGTGATCTTCGCGTTCGCCAGCTGATCGCGCGCCGAGGCCGAGATCGTGCCGTAGCCGGCGGCGGTGTGCGACGCGACGAGCTCGCCCTTGGCGATCGTGCCGAGCAGCGTGTTGTCGATCGACCAGTGCACGAGCGTCGTGACGTCGCGCCGCGAGCCATCGGCGAACAGGCCCATCGCCTTGTATTGCAGCCGGCGATGCTGGTCCTCGGGGACCTGCAGGTCGGTCAGCGTGATGGTCTGATCGCCCGGTGCGATCTCGAGGCCGGCCAGGTTCTCGAGTGGATCGGGGAACCGGATCGTCTCGGTGCAGCCGGCGACGAGCGACAGCAGCAGGACCGTATGCGCACGGGTCATTTGGTCAGACGGGCGGCCGGCTCTGCGTACGTCCCGTGTGGGAACTGTCTCAGATAATCGGCCGCCGCGCCGCGCGCTTCGTCACGCTTGCCCATGGCACGCCATGACTGCACGCGCAGCCATGCGGCTTCCTCCTGGAACTTCCCGGGGAATTTTTGGGTGAGCTCGTCGAGGTCATCGAGTGTGGCGCGTGGATTCTTGAGCTTGTTCAGGTGCAGCTCGGCCAGCGCGTAGAGCGCGGTCGCGGCGTTGGACTTGCCGCTCGTGACGATCGCGCGATAGAGCTCGGCGGCCGCGTGGGGGTCCGTCTTCTCGAGGCCGAGCGCGACGCGGTACGAGCGCTCCTCGAGCTCGCGCTGCTCTGCGGCCGGTCCGGGCGTCGCGGTGGTCACCTGTGCCGGCTTCTTCGCGGCGGGCGCACGGCGGTGCACCTGCACGGGATCCATCTCGATCTCCTCGGCGGCGGGCGGCTCCTCGGCGGCTGGCTCGACCGAGGCGGTCTGCGCCGCCGGCCAGCGCTGGCCCGCCTCGACGAGCCACACGCCACCGGGCGCCTCGACCTTCACCGTGCCGTGCGCGACGTCGACACGCGGGTTCGGCGTGCGCGTCACCGTGAAGCGCGTGCCGACGACCGTCACCTTGACGTCGCCCGCGATCACGCGAAACGGCGCCTTGCCCTTGCGCGGATCGACATCGCAGTCGACCGCGCCGCGCTCGAGCGTGATCGTGATCGAGCCATCGGTGCCCTCCTGCCACACGAAGTTCGTGTCGCTCTTCGCATCGAGCCGCGCACCGGGCACGCTCACCTGCGAGCTCCCACCGACAGGGGTCACCACGCGCGACGGGGATGCAACAGGCCCTCCCCCTCGATGATCGCCATCGCGCGTGGTGAAGTAGAGCGCGGCGGCCGCCGCACAGGCCGCGAACGCGAGCCCGATCGCGCGACGATTTCGCCGGGGAGGTGGAATCACGGCATCTGCGCGATCGTTCAGCCGCACGGCCTGAAGCTGCGCGAAGAGTTGCCGCTCGACGCGATCGCGACGCGTGTCACTGACCGGCGGATCGACGATGATCTTCTTCATCGATCCTCCTCCTTTACCATCTCTGCGAGGACCGGATCCTGCGCCGCTCGCTTCATCACCTCGCGGCGCGCGCGCCAGATCCGGCACTTGGCGGCCACGAACGAGGTCTGGGTCAGCTGGGCGACCTCCGAGATCGAGCGGCCGTCGATCGCGAACAGCGCGAACGCGGTGCGCGCCTCGGGTGATAGCTCGGCAAGCGCGGCATAGAGCCGGCGCAACCCGTCGCGCGCGTGCGCCTTGTCGTCGGTCGCGCCGCCCGGGCTCTCGAGATCGCCGACGAGATCGAGTGGCACGGCCGGCCGGCCGCGCCCGCGAATGTGATGAAACGCGACCCGCACCGCGATCCGATCGATCCAGGTCGACAGCTTCGCATCGCCGCGAAACCGCGTGAGCCCACGGAACACGGCGATGAACGTCTCCTGGACGAGATCGTCGGTGTCCTTCGCCGATCCGACGATGCGATACACCGTCGCGTTGACGCGCGGATACTCGCGGCGAAACAGTCGCCGCTGTGCCGCTGCATCGCCCGCCACGCACGCAGCGATCAGCTGCGCGTCGTCTTCGGGTGCCGGGCGTTCGACGATGCTGAGGCCCACAGCATCTAGTGTCAGACAAAGCCGATTAAGTTACAGGCGGATGCCCACGATCAGCTGGGTGACCACCTGAAACCGTGGAACGAGCAGGATCTCCTCGGTTCCGACCTCGTAACGCTGTCGGAGAAGTAGGGCATCCGCCGACACGGCGATCCCCACATCGATGCCGGGCGGCAGCCCATAGGTCCCGGTCGCGCTCAGGCGCAGGGCCGGATCGAATCGCCGCGAGTCCATCGTGTCGCCCTCGAGCAAGGTGCCGGCGAGTCGAAACGCGTGCAGCGCGACGCCGAGCCCGGGCACCACGTGCACGCGCGGCATGACCTCGAAGGCATCGCGCGCCTCGATCGCGACCACGAGGTCGCTCGCCTCGCCGGCAAAGCTCGGTGTCACCACGTCGGCGCTCGACGCGAACGTGCCGGTCATCGCGACGCCCAGTCCATGCGGGCGCCACGCGAGGGTCGCGACCGCCGCCACGGGGCTGCCCGGTGTCTCGAACCACGCCCCGATGCCGATGCTCGCGGCCAGCCATGGTCGCGGCGCAGGTGCCGGGGCCGGCACTGGCTTCACGGGCGCCACCGTCGGATCTGTCTCCGGCGTTCGCAACGCACGCAGC
>Ga0070689_100003257_pt1 | contig 10773 bp, 20 predicted proteins | sample KBSS23HmetaG_FD_64669 | JGI IMG/M metagenome (GOLD analysis project Ga0070689, IMG submission 64669) | Switchgrass rhizosphere microbial communities from Kellogg Biological Station, Michigan, USA - KBS S2-3H metaG | ecosystem: Host-associated > Plants > Roots > Rhizosphere ... | reverse complement strand
CAAACAAGTGCCCGCACGGAATTCAGATGATTAAAAGTATTCGCAGGGGGAAAACGCTGGGTGCTGTCATTGACAGGGCGAGCCAGTGGAAGCACTCGTTTGATAGTGTGAGCTATCCGATAACTTCAGAATGCTGTGATGAGTTAAAAAAATCGGTGATTGTGAATTATAAAAAGAAATCCGAGATGACTTCCGGCCTGCTTCAAGTTGCCATGTGATGACTTACTCCCGGTGGAAATTCGCCCGCGCCTTGCTCATAGCTGCTTTGTTCAGTGATTTATCCACTATCGAACCCTATCGCCGTGCGTGGAGAGCATTAAAGGCTATTCTTGGACGATTGGATGTGGGCGAGAAATGTTCACCGGAAAAGTCCGAGGCTAGAATGAGGTGTTGTGAAGGGTGCAGCGTTTACTCTCATAGATTCCAAACATGCGGTTCTCCGTTGGACTCCAAGACCAAAGGATTGGGGTGCTTCTGTTACCTACCTGTTATAGCTCAAATCGAATCTCATACGTGTTGGCTGGACCAAGAGGGGCTAGGTGATGTGTGGGGTTGGTCTAAGATCGTAGATAAACACTTGCCAACCTCCTAGACCTTAGCGTAGGTTCGCATTGCCATTTCCGGCTGGCTCAGATAATTGAGCTTAACTTTCCTATTTCCGGCTGAACCGGGCCAAGCCCGATCCATTGTCACCGTTAGCCTTGCCCGTGTGGACCAGCCCGGTCCTACGGGCCAGGGCGACAATCTATTACATTTATGGGAACACCAGTAACTGACAGCTACGGTGCGTACGCGCCTCAGATCAATTCAGCTAGTGTGGGTGGGAAATATACCACCGAGACTATCGCGGGAATACCACAGTTTGAGAACGGTAAACAATTCACCACCAAAGCTGGGACGATACAGAATTTCGAGGCGTTCAACTCCAGTAATGATGAAGTGTACGTAGCCGTTTACGACAGTGAAGACGGGGACAATCCTGATTCCGGGGATAGAGTCCTGAACGTAACCACCCTTCCAGCTAAAGGGTTTGAATCCATGTTTGACGACGAGATCGAGTTCAATCGTGGACTCTACGCCAAGGCGTTCACCGATCCCGGCCTAACCACCCCAGCGGGGGACGTTATGTCGTACTACGCGAAGTGGACTTTTTAAGTTTATGCACAGACTTATACTGCCATTTTTACTACTGACCCTAGCCCTTCCCGCCATGGGCGGGGTGATTGTCGGTCCAGCGCGTGGCGGGGGAGTTGCCGTCACCCCGGGTTCGGGAATAACAATGAGCACTAATGGGGCTGGAACATTGGTTACAATCAGCGGTGGCGGTGGCGGTCCTCAACTCTGGTACACCAACGCATCTGATGGTTCGATAATGAACACGAACCAATCCCTAGGCAAAGTATCCATAGCTGGGACTAATGCGGTGATTACGGCGGATACAGGGCCACATGCTTTGGATTGGCTGTTCGTAGTGCGAACTAATGGAACATCCGATTTCTGGCTGAGGTCTGACGGGAGTAGCTTCATTGGTCCAAGGGTATTTGATGACGTTACGGCAGATGACTTTAGTGTTTTACGCCCGTTTCATGCAGTAACAATGACAGATAGCAACGGTCCAAACAGAATTTTCCTTTCTGGAATCGCAGAAAATAGCGGTGATGCTCTTTTGTATCAGGGTAATTTTTCATTACAGGCTTTAGCAAACCCGGATACTTCGGCGGGGATTCTTAGGCTAAGGGGCGACCTGACAAATGGGCGGTCTGACTTGGTATTTATCAAAGCAGACCCTGGCGGACCTGATGGAAGCATTTTTTTGATAGAAACCAACGGCATAGATGTTTTTTGGGTAGTTGGTGACGGAAATATCAGAAGGATACGTAATGTACCGTATGAATGGCCAAGGACCAACGGAGCGGCAGGAAAAGCCTTAACCACAGACGGGGGTTCCCCTCAGCAATTGTACTGGGACACATTCGCGTCTCCTTCTTCGGTTACTCAAGCTATCAACAACAATGCCCGTATCGGTCCCGGCACACTTAATTTCATACCCAGATTCCTGAACCCAACCAACGTCACAGATTCAAGGGTTCATCAGGTAGAGACAAACCAATGGAACTGGAATGTAAGGACCAACTATGGTGCAAATACCAACTCGTGGACCAATCGAATCTATTCGTCCTTTACCAGCACAAATCTTTTTCACGCCGTTGATTATGTTATCAATGAACCGGGTGCAAATAAGTACAATGGAATCTTCCCTGTGCGCGGTTCAGGTGATACCACATTGGCGCAAAACAAATTCAGACTGTACGACTCATGGGACGTAAACGGAGTAGGCCAAGGAACCGCTCCCGATTCAGCGGGGGATTGGCTTCCTGTTACTGACGGGTTTCAAAGTATTGGCAATGGATCAAAACGACCCAAGGACGTTTTTATCAGTCGATGTTACATAGCAACCCCAAGAGACGATTCTATCATATTCGGAGACGGCTATCAGGGTCATGGATTCGGAGTAAGTAGTGCCGGATCTTTGTACTTCACCGGACCAAGCCTTGCCGGGATTCAGTTCAACCAATCCGGTCTTTTAGGCGCGGCACAACTTGATATTGGACAGTATGGTGTCGGGTTTGGAGCTGCTGGCAGCAACGTCTTAGCCTCTATCAGATACGGCGCAACCGCTGGTTTGATTGCAGTAGGCACAAACTCGGCTGTGAATGCGCCAACCTCCGTGGGAGTGATCAGTGCCAATGCCAGCGGGTCCGATCATGGTAGCCCTGATTTTATATCTGGATCTGGTGCAAGCACAGGAACTGGGACCAACGGAAGCTGGAGGGTGCAAACTTCTGAGAAGGCTAACGCTACTTCGTCCACAGCTAATACCGCTACAAGGAAGGACCGGATATTTGTTATCGCGGACCCGATTGTATTAACAACCAACTCAGCCACTGTGGTTTTTAACGCCACGATCCCGACTGCGCTTCGAGGATTTGGCGGGACAGTATTTGCACACACTGAGATTGAGAATGGTGTGGATATTGCGACCACGGATGACACATTTACAATATCAGCTAATAGAAAGGGTTCGACTGTGGTGGCTGGGGCGATTAGCACTGTGCAAACCGCCAGCAGCACATCGGGTGGTTCTGCCGCTATAGCCAATACTTGGACGCTGGTAGCCAACGCTCAAAGCGTGGACCTGAAGGTGACTTGCGTTACGTCTGGGATTCTTTCAACCAATTCAACCTGTCGAGTAACCTTTATACCAAACTCCAGCGCAGTCCCGGTCATAACGCACCCGTGATGATTAAAAAATTTACTTTATTATCTCTGTGTTTGGTTCTTTTTACTGCTGCTAAACCGGGCGGCGGCGGGACTGCTGGGTGGAAGGTTTTTACTACGAACCTTTCGCGGTGGACGGCAGCCAATGCGCCTACACCAAGTCCCGGCGATGTGGCAACCTGCCCTATCAGTTCGGTTTACGCCAATTACACAGCGTTTTTCGTGACGAACAAGACCGAGAATATTCTTGGCAAGACTATCACTGCGACTTTTACGGTCACTCCGACAAGCGGAGATCCGGGATATGTCTGGGGAGGATACAACATTCCGGGTGGAGGATACGGAACTGTTGCCGAAGCTAGGTTGTATTTTTCGAGTCGAACAGACTACTCCAACACCAGAAATGTTGAGACTTACTGGTTCGCGGCGAACGGCACGATAGTTGATGACGCACTGGGCACCGTAACAATATCAACAACTGTTCAGCCCATGAACTGGTCACACGGGTATGGCTGCAATGGTTCGACCTGCCTCGCTGAGTTCATGGCGGCTGCACAAGGTTGTGTGACTTATGGAATCGCCTTGGGTAGTGAGCAGTTTTACGACACGGGCGTAGCCACTACGAACGGAACAGCAACGCTTCATTTGCAGAGTTTCACAGTGCAGTGAGTGTGCTCGACTATATCAACAAGCGACTGGCCCAGTTGCGAAAAGATAAAGCCTCGCCCTTGATTGTGTCTGACGGTGAGCGGGAGCTGTTGAATCTCAGGAAATGGTTAAAGCGAAAAACCAAAGTGAAATGATCAGGGACGAAGTACTTGAGGAACGCATTAAACACGAGCGGGATCAGCGCGATTCCCTGGTTAAACTACTTGATGAACGAGACAGAGCAAATAAGGAAGCTATCCGAGCCGCATTTGCTTCAGCAGAAAAAGCCAGCGAAAAGACCGATCAAGCCTTGAAAGAGTACAAGTCGTCCTCAAATGAGTGGAGAGCGACACTCAATGACATTGTGGCTAGAATGATAACCCGGGTTGATTTCGAGGCTCACCAGAAGCTGATCGATAGTAAGATTTCGGACCTGCGCGAATCCAGAAGTTCGAACGTGGGCAGGGATTCGGGTAAGTCAGCGATTTGGGCTATTGTAGTTGTGTTGATAGGTTGGGGATTGACCATTGCGTTATTTCTAATTAAGCGATAGAGAAACCCTAAACACGCTGTCTAAGCGAGAAATCTGGAAATGAATGATACCCGAACTAGCCAGTATTCCAAAAGTGGAACCGGATTGGAATATTATCGTCCCGGTTGGTGCCGCCGTGTTCGGTACGCTCGTGGTGGTGGTTGGTTTTCTTTTCAGGATTTGGGATCGCATTAAAAAATGCTTTCCTGACAAGCTAGAGTTTGACTTTTTAAAAGCGGAAGTCCACGAATTGCGTGTACGTGTAGCAACTCTGGAAAAACAGGACAATAAGCTAGACAACATTTTAGCCGCACTTGAACGTAAACGCAGAACGCATGAATAGTCTCTTAATTGTCGAGGACGACGAGGCTTATAGGGAAAGTCTGCGTAAAAGATTGCTAGGTAGATACATTGTTTTCGGGGTATCAACTCTAGCCGAGGCTATAAAAGTTTTCGGCACCTGCATATTCAACGCCGTTCTTTTGGATACGGGTCTTCCCGATAGCCACCAATACGAAACCGTATCAAGAATGAAAAGGAAACATCCACAATGTGCCATAGTGGTACTCAGTGGAAACGAAGACCCCGGCATTGTTAGGAAGTGCATTACTGATTCAGCCAGCAGTTATCTCATTAAAGGCCGAGACGATCAAAACGTTGAAACCCTGGTTAGCGCAATCGACACAGCCATGGCTAACAACGCAATCTCACAAAAAGTTGAACAGGTAAGGAAAGCAATCGAGAACGGAACTGAGATATGACGAATAAAACTAGAAAGTGGATCAGGGCTGGTCTGGAAACTCTGATTCATGGCGGTGCTGCGGCATTGGGTTCGGCTATTTCGGCTGCGCTGATAGATAAAAGCAATTTCGCCTTGTTCACGCCTAACTCGCTTCAAATGATGGGAACCACATTCATGCTCAATGGCGGACTTCGCTTCGCGCAATGGTGGGCCAATAATCCGCTACCGCCTGATTCTGACAGCACGCCGCCGTTTGCTGGCACAGTGCCAACCATGAGCCTCAACCCAATGACAAAGGTTATGCAGATACCAAAGGAATAAAGTGGTGAACAGGAGTTTCCCGTCCACCACTTTGCCTTACATCACGCGCACCGGACCGCACCCTACCGCACCGCACCTTGCCGGACCACAGCTTACACTAGATTGCCGGTCCATGCCCCACCTAGCACTTGATTGCCAATGCACACCATGCCTCTCCTTTAACCATACCGGCCTTTCGGCCCGAACCAGACCATAGCGAAACACGCCTAACCATAGCGAAACACGACCAGACCATACCATTGACCACCTAACCTAGGCAATCCGCACATATCCGATCCTGACAGAACCAAACCAAACCACAGATCAAACCTCACCCTTCCCGAGCGGTCCTCTGACTTCCGCAGCAGGCATAGCCGCACCAAATTTCTGTTCCGGCTCTGACATTACACGATTGTTCCAATACGATTTTGCATCTTCTTCTTCGCCAGAAGTTGGACCACGCGCCCCGCACCAACCGCAACAAATCTGAACGCCATCCGAGTCACTTTTAATTATTGTCGGTTTGTTCTGGTAGCAAAATGGGCAGCGTAATAATTCAATCATCTAAAACCTCAAAGTCTGTCAGGATAAATCTTCCGAACGATGGTCGAAAGTCGGCCAATCCAATCAACTTTCCAGCCGCTTGAATCGTGGCGTTGAGAAGTGATTGGTTGATATATTCCGGCAGGTTTACCATGAGAATGAATGTTGCGGTCCATCCCTCGTTCATTGCTGGCCGATTGCGTGTGATAGCGTTCCGTTGAATAACTACCCTGCGTTTATCCATGTAATCCCAATCCTTTGTACCAAGGCTTGCAAGTGGGGTCAGGCTTACAATTGCAGCCTTGAATAGATCCGCCGCACTCTTGCGTGGCGATCTGGGATCTTGCTGAAACTTGGCAGCACCCACGATAGCTCCACGGAGGTATTCCCCGGGAATGCAAATCTCGTTTTTGTCATTTCTGTACACGTAGCTTTCCACGTCATCAGTTTTCTTTTCTTTGCTTCCCTTGCTGGCTTTTGATTTGGACTCCACACTTTCGCAGTTCCAGCGATGGAACAGAATAGGAGATACACCCTCAATCGTGGCCTGGACACGATACGGACACTGAAAGTCTATGCCATTCTCTGCGCCGTTTGTTGGGGATTCCCCTCCGATTTCCGTAACTCTATTTTTAACCTTGATTGCCATTTTATCACCTTTCCAAAAAATCAGCGCCGCCTCCTAATGGTTCTGTGATGAGCAGGCGCAATCGTAAGAAAGGCCCAAAAGGAAACGGCGCTGATAATACTAGCACTCTGCTCATCTATGTGTATCCTACTGTCGTGCCTAGGCAATGTCAAGAGAAACCTACCCTAGACGATCTACACCGTGCCGTGCTCAAAGAGATGGCGTCTATAGAAAAGACCCTAGAACTGAACGCCCATGATCGGAAATGCCTAGCTAAGTTGCTAAAACCAGAGATTGACGTAACCCAGTCTAAGGGGAATGTTAGGTCCACCAAATTATGAACAAGATAATCAGACTTCGCTTTAGACACCAACTAGCCCAGGAATGGAACAGATCCAGTGCCGCCAGTAAATTGAGGATCGCCTTGTGGTCCTTTGCGGCTGGACTGTTAATGCTGGGGGTTCTGTTCCTGACGGGGTGCCAAAGCCCGGGTGGACAAGCGATGAGCCATGCGGCTTTTACCGCTGCTGTGACCCTAGGGGAACAATTTGCGCTAGAGCAGCACCCTGAAGCCGTGCCCTACGTTCGCGCAGCCGTGCCGGTGGTGTGTTCGGTTGCCAACGGGACCAATGTCTCGCCTCAAGCCATTGTGAGCGCATTGGAGGCCGCTAATGTAACGAATGCCACGACTAAGCTGATTGTCAATTCGTCCCTAGCCTTGTTCAACGTGGTTATATCTGGAATCAGCACGAATCAGACCGAGGTGAAGCTGTACGCACAAGACCTATGCAATGGCATGACTGCCGGATTGCCTCCCGGTGAGCCGATTGGTGGCAAGGACCGAGCCATGGCTAAAAAGGCTCTCAAATCTGTTCCGTCTAACGTTCCCCATTTACGTTAATACTACAAGACACAGTTCTGGTAGTCGGGATTACTGCTGGGGTTCTCATGCTGGGTCTTGCGGTTTGTTACGCTTACGCTGCGTATCGGGATAATCACCGAAAATGACCAATTTATGAAAATATTTTTACTAGCAATTATAGCCCTTTCTTTTACTGGATGCGCCTTTCTTAAATCAACGACAGAAACAGGGCCGGAAGGGACGGTAACGACGCGGGTAACTTCTTACACTCTTTGGGATTCTGATGCTGCACTAGCTAAGTTTCAAAACCGGGGCGTTCTTACACGATCTAATGAGTGGGCACCCGGAACATCTATTGGTTCGCTTAGTCAAGCAAGCACTAGCACAAATATAAACGAGCTGATAAGCTCTGTGGTTGCTGCGGCAGTCAAGGCTGCGATTAAACCATGAGGATGGAAACGTTAAGCAGCCTTTGTGCAATACTGCTCTCGGGTTGTTTGTCGATCAACCTTCCGACTCCATCTCCTTTGTTAAAATCTGTTTCGCTGAATACCCAATCCGCCTCAACCAATATCCATCCCAGAGCGGTAATGGTCGGTGCCTTGGACAGCTTTGCGCCAGTATTCGCATTGCAATTCTCTGACACAGATCGCAGGCCGGTTGCGGTTTTAGAATTAAATGCGGACGACGCCTTGAACACCTACTCAGTTGTCGGCACTATCACCTACACAAACCTTCCCCCAGCACCAAAATGAATGAAGCATTGGTACGGCTGGAACAAGGACATGATTAAGCGCAGAAAGATTAAACGGTATGGGTGGACCCCGGATTTTCCCGATAACAGGGATCTGGTCTATGAAACCCGAAAGATGGGTCATATCCTTCCTGAAGTAGTGGATCTGCGTCCTAAATGCCCCCCGGTTCAAGATCAATCCAACCTTGGGGCCTGTACCGCGCACGCTATCTGTAGTGCTTTCCAATTCGAACAAATGCGCCAGGGGGTTGAATCGTGGCAACCTTCCCGACTCATGGTTTATTTCAACGAGCGGGACATGGAAGGGACGGTTGATTTTGATTCCGGGGCACAGCTCAGGGATGGGATTAAATCCATAGCCAGCCTCGGGGTCTGCCCTGAGACAGATTGGCCCTACGACATATCCAAGTTCACCGACCGCCCGCATGAGTGCGCCTACAAAACAGCTTTAGATCATCAGGCTTTGTCCTATCGCCGGATCGGGTTCATTAAGAACAGCATGATCGATTGTCTGGCCCAGGGACTTCCATTCGTGTTCGGGTTCACCTGTTACGAAAGCTTTGAATCTCAAGAAGTAACCAACACCGGCATGGTTCCGATGCCAAAAGAGAACGAATCAGTGGCTGGGGGGCACGCGGTTTTGTGCGTGGGCTACAACCAGCCCAAAAAACTGTTTTGCTTCATGAATTCGTATGGTACAGGGTGGGGAGAGAACGGATTTGGCTGGCTCCCGTTCGATTATCTAACCAACCCAAACCTTGCTGATGATAGGTGGCAGGTTTCTAAGGTAGAGGGATAGGGTTATCCCTATCTGAATCAGCTAGACAGGGGATCTGTTAAGGACTAGGGTCTAGCAACCAAAAGGACCAACTATGAACTTTTTAATGACTTTAGCTGAAATAAAGCTGAACGCTGGCAGCGATAACGGGTTCATCCAGCAGCTTATTACCCTTCTTATCATAGGAATCTGTGTTGGGATTGTGTATGCAATGGGTTACTGGTTTTTTAATCGTCCAAGTATCGCCGGAAAAGCCCCGATTGCCATGACGATCTGGAATGGCTTATTTGTGCTGGTCGGGGGAATAGTCATAATCAACTTCCTACTCAGCTTAGGGGGCCACGGCTTTATAAAATGGTAATTCAATGACTCGTCACGAAAAACCAAACGACGAAGGTCTAGCTGGATCTGTAAAGGATTTGGCTCAATCAATTTCCCGGCTGGCAAGCGCAATTGACTTGCGAGACGGGGAAGAAAATAAACTAAAACAGATCCTTAACCGGATCATTCAAACAGAAAGTACTATTATGTCCGCAATCTCAGATTTTGCAGCAAAACAAAAAGCATTCAATGACCGGCAGGGTGCGGCCATTGACGGTGCAGTAGCATCCGTTACCGCCCTGACCGCAGACGTTCAGGCGTTGAACGATAAAATCACTGAACTCCAGAATAGCCAGGGCGGGGTCACACCTGAAGATCAAGCCTTGATCAATGATCTGGAAACCCAGGGTGACGCAGTAGCAACCCGGCTAGAGGGTGTAGCCTCGGCATTGGCCGCTCTGGACGCGCAGACCCCTCCAGTGGTTCCGCCTACTCCCTAATGCACATTTTGGCAGGCGCTTCACAGCCCTGCCAACTTCAATTTTGGTCAGCAATGTCGAAAGCGAATCACATTCGCCCGCTACGAGTTAGCGGGGTGACTGGCCGAATTTTTCGTGTTGAAGCTTAGCTGATTCTGAGCCAGACCCGGCTGGGTCGGAGGGGGCGCTTGGGTTGCGCTGCTCATTTCATACCCCACCAGCACAGCCCCCGTGAATGCTGGGACTTCTAAAAGTTGTGCGTTGGTTGGCAGTCGCACCCCTGCCGCTACTTACTTTACTAGATTCCGCTCACTGACCCACCTATCGACCATTGAGCCGTCTGCGAATCGCACCGTCCAGCGTTCGCCTATTTCGGGATCGTCCTCAGTTGAGTGGTGTCGATACAGCCGCGCCTCACCCTCGTAGTTCTCGTCAGTGATTGGCTTCTGATAGACTTTAACAATGTCATTGCGTTTCATGGCTCGTTCTCCCAGGCAAGGAATGTTAAGGGTGTCTGCGTGCCAGCCTCTCTAAGCTGTTCCTTTATCTTGGCACATGCGTCCGCCTTGCTGCTGGCCTTAACGGTGTAGATTCCAGATTTGTGATTCCAGCTTGCCCAAGTGGACCTTACAAACACGGCCCATTCTTTGAGTTGGTCCTGATGTGTTTTCATGGGAAGATATAAACCGTGGTGCCGTCTCGCTTGGCGTTAAACCCAAGCCCAGAAAGCTTGGCTTTTAGCTGTTCAGCCGTTGGCAGGAATTTGGCTTTCCGCTCCAGATACTTCATAGTCCTGGGCGCGTTCGGGGAGATAGAAACGTGATCCCCGCCAGTGGCTAACGTGTCCATTGATATGAAGCACCCTTCAAGAACCGACCACCCTTCAGGCGCATGACTTTTTAGCTTT
>Ga0070689_100003256_pt1 | contig 10774 bp, 10 predicted proteins | sample KBSS23HmetaG_FD_64669 | JGI IMG/M metagenome (GOLD analysis project Ga0070689, IMG submission 64669) | Switchgrass rhizosphere microbial communities from Kellogg Biological Station, Michigan, USA - KBS S2-3H metaG | ecosystem: Host-associated > Plants > Roots > Rhizosphere ... | reverse complement strand
GCATCGCGCGCGCCGCGCTGGCGTTTCTGGCCGTGCTCGCCGCGCTGGCGTGGCCCTGCCGCGCCGCGGCGCAGACGGTCGAGGCCAGCATCGACCGCGGTCGCATCGCGCTCGGCGAGACCACCACGCTTCGAGTCGTGGTGCGCGGGGCGAGCGGCGCGAAGGTGCCGGAGTTCGAGGTGCCGGATGGCCTGACGCTGCTCGGCAGCACTCGCCAGCAGAGCTTCGCGTGGGTCAACGGGCGCTCCTCGTCGGAGACCGAGTTCCGCTACGAGCTGCAGCCCACACGCACCGGCCGCTTCTCGATCGGGCCGATCGTGGTCACCATCGGCTCGCAGGCCTTCCGCAGCGGCGCGATCGAGCTGTTCGTCACCGAGATGTCCCCGCAGGTGCCGGGCGGCGACGCCAACGCGCCGGCCACGCTGCAGGTCGAGGTGCAGCCGCGCGATCCCTATCTGGGCCAGGAAGTGACGCTGATCGTGCGACTCATCCAGCGCGCCAACTTCGCCGAGGATCCCCAGTACACGCCGCCGACCACCACCGGCTTCTGGACCGACCGTCCGACCGCGCCCGAATCGTTCTACGGCGACTGGCGCGGCGAGCGCGTGCTCGTGACCGAGACGCGGCTGCGCATCTATCCGCTGGCGATCGGCGAGGCGACGATCGGGGAGGCGACCGCGCGGGTCGTGGTGGCGCCCGACGGGTTCGGTCTGCCGAGCTGGCTCGGCGGAGATCGGCGCGAGCTGGAGCTTCACAGCAATCCGGTCCGGGTGCGGGTGCGGGCGCTTCCGGGCGGCGCGCCGGCGGGATTCAGCGGCGCGGTCGGACACTTCGACGTCACCTGGTCGGCGGATCGCGCGCGCACGTCGCGCGACGTTCCGATCACGTTCCGTCTCGACGTCCGCGGGCGCGGGAATCTTCCGCTGGTCCGGCCGCCGCGATTCGAACACCCTCAGCTGGACGCGCTCGCCAACACCACCGAGGACAGCCTGCCGATTCCGGGGCAGACCTTCGGCCGCAAGCGATTCCAATGGACCGTGATGCCCAAGCAGGAGGGACACCTCGAGATCGGCCCTCCGGACTTCGCGTGGTTCGATCCGACGACCGGCGGATACATGGCTTCACGCGCGCTGCCCGCCACGGTCGACGTCGGTCCTTCGGTCTTCTCCGGAGCGGGAGCGGAGGCCGGATTCCCGCGCGTCTTCGCCGACCATCCGGTCGATCCCGGCGCTCGGCCGCCCGCACCCTGGGCGTTCGCGATCGCGGGGCTCGCGCTCGCGGCCGCGTGGCGAATGTGGCGCGCCGCCCCGGCCCCGTCGGCCGCCGCCAGCTCCGCCTCCGCGTGGATGGCGCGATTGCGTGGCGTCACGGGGACGGCGTTGTGGCGGGTGATGGAAGAGACCTGCGCGTGGCTCGAGACGCAGCCCGGGGCCACCGAGGACCCCGCATGGCAGGGCGTGCGCGACCGCATCTCGGCCGCGCGCTACGGAGGCTCGATCGAGAATCCCGAGGCGGTGCGTCGGGAGCTGATGAATCGCGTGTCGCGCGCGGCGCCGAAGAGCGGTGCGCGGGTGCCGCGGCGCGTGGTCGCGGTGTTGCTCGCGCTGCTGGCGGTGGCGCTCGGCGTGGCGTTCGGACCGCGCCCGGGCATGAGTCGCGCCGCCGAGCAGTGCGCGGCCGCCGATCAGGCGGCGCGCCGTGGTGAAGTCGACAAGGCGCGCCAGGTATGGCTCCAGTTGTGGCGGGCGCACGGTGGAAGCGCGGGTCTGGCGGCGCGTCTGGCCTGGGCGCGGGTGCAGGCGGGAGAGGTCGGACCCGCGGCGTTGTGGGCGTTGCGCGGCGAGATGATCGAGCCTCGGGATCCCGCGTTGCGGTGGGTGGAGGAACGGGTGCGCGAGGCCGGCGGCCTGGTCGGCGCCGCCACGCCGCGCTGGCCGGTGCGTCCGATCGAATGGAGCGCGCTCGCGCTCGTGCTCGGACTCGCCGCCGGAGTCTCGTGGCCGCGGCGCGGGCGCGCCGTCGCGCTCGCCGTGCTCGCGCTGATCGCCGGCGCGATCTTCCCGGTGCAGGGTTGGCTTTCCACGCGCTCCGGCCAGGCCGTGATGCTGGCCGTCGCGCCGCTCGAAGGCTCCGACGTCGAGCTGGAAGCGGGTCAGCTGGTGACGATCCGCGGCCGGCAGGGAGGACGTGTGCACGTGGCCGCCGGACGCGTGATCGACGGCTGGGTTCCCGCGACCTCGGTGGCGCCGATCGCCGGAGGCGAAGATGGTTGATCTCGGCCGCTCGCCGCTTCCCCGTCTGCTGCTCATGGTCTCGTTGCTCGGTGGGATCGACTCGCTCGACTGGAAGATTCAGCGCGCGGTCCAGACGCTGACGCCATCCCCGTTCGACCGTCCGATGCAGACCGTGAGCGACGTCGGTCGACCCCAGCTCGTGTTCGGGCTCCTGCTCGCGATCGCCGCCTTCGGAGGTCCGGCGGGAGCCGCGACCGCGCGCCATGCCGTCATCGCGCTGATCCCGGCCAACCTGGTGGTGGAAGGGCTCAAGCGCGCGACGCTCAGGACCCGTCCCGACGGCGAGCGCTCGGGATCCAACTCCTCCTTCCCGTCGAGTCACGTGGCCAATGCTTTCGCTCTGGCCTGGGTATTCGCCCGAAGATGGCGCCGCGCGGCGCCGGCCTTCTTCCTATTTGCCGCCCTGGTCGGGTTTTCCCGGATGTACCTGAACCGACACTTTGCCAGCGACGTGTTGTGCGGTGCGCTGATTGGTCTTGGTTCGGGATGGGCGGCCGAGCAGCTGCTGCGCCGCTGGCCCGGCCAGGTGGAATCCGCCGGCCCCGAAGCCGCGACCAGGTGACCGCCGGCGGCGCGCTCTGGTAGCCTCCGGCTGACGCGCGGAGGACATCGAGCCTATGCCCTTGGCGGCTCTTCCAGAGAACGACCTCTCGCTCTGCATCCCCGATCTCAAATCGAAGAAGAAAGACGCGGCGCTCGCCGAGATGGTGGGGGCCGCCGAAGCCGCAGGTCTGGTCAGTGGACGGGATCTCCTGCTCGAGCTGCTCAAGCTGCGCGAGCGCCTCGGCACCACGGGTCTCGGCAAAGCCGTCGCGTTGCCGCATGCCCGATCGCTCACCGTGCGGGAGCCGCGAATCGTGGTCGCGCGCTCGACGCGCGGCATCGACTGGCAGGCCGGCGACGACATGCCGGTCCATCTGGTGCTTCTCACGCTGGCGCCTGCGGAGTGGTCCGACGACGCCTTCCACGCGTTGGTCGCGCGCACGGCCGCCAGCTTCCGGCTGCAGCGCACCCGTCAGAAGCTGATGTCGGCGCCCTCGCCGCAGGAGTTCGCGGTGGCGTCACGGCTGGCGCTCGCGTGAACACGATCGAGTCGGTGGTGCTGCTCTCGGATCTCGACGCGATGATCCGTGAAGCCCAGTCGCCCGAGTCGCGAACGCGGCTGCGCAAGCTCGGTTTCGATCTCGAGGGACTGCCGCGAGTCATGGCGGCGCGGGGGAAGCTGGCGGAGAGCATCGACCGGCGCTGGACGACCTCCTACGAGCGAACGCAGAAGCGGTACGGCCGCGCCGTCGCCGCGGTGCGGGAGCGGGTGTGCTCGGGCTGCTGCCTCACGCTACCCACCACCGCGCGCCCGCGGGATGGCGATGCCGCGGCGCCGCAGCACTGCGAGGGCTGCGGCCGCATCCTGTACTGGGCGTGACTCGAGGTTTGGGCACGCGGGTCCCCCTGGGCTTCCTCTGTGCCTGCTATCCTGATCCCGACCGGAAACATTCGGGAGGATCATGAAGCTCTGGAAGAGGTCCCGCCGTCTGGCCGCGATCGTGTGCCTGCTGGCCTGCGGCTGCAGCGTGAATCGTGAGATCCCTCGCGGGGAATACGCCGCGGCGCCCGAGCGCAAGCACGTTGTGGTCAAGACCAAGGCCGGCGAAACCTACGAGTTCGACCAGGTGCAGGTGCGAGCCGACAGCCTGTTCGGCACGCGACAGCTCGACGTCGAAGGCTCGTTCGACGAGTACCGCACCACCGCGGTGGCGCTCGACGATGTTTCGACGCTGTCGGTGCGCAAGCTCGATTGGCTCAAGATGGGCCTCGTCGCGGGGGTCGCGGCCGCGGTGGTGCTGGCCACGGTGCTCACCCAGCAGAAGAACGACGAGCCGGTCGACGACAGCGGAGGGCCCTGCGGATCCCGCGGCTGTCCCTGACGCTCAGGGATCGAGCCAGTGGGTGACGAGGGCGGCGAGTCCCGCGCCGACCAGATCGGCCATGAGGTCGGTCTTGTCGAAGCGAACGTCGTAGATCTCCTTGGCGAGCCCGAGCGTGATCGAAGTGCCGGCCGCAGCCGCCGGTTCTTCGGTCGCCACGCCCACGGCGAGCCCGACCGCGAACGACAGCGAGGCATGGAGCAGCAGGTCGGGGCGTCCGGTCACGGAGCCCGGCATCCAGTGAATGTCGAGGCTGTCGGGCGATGCCGCGCGTGGCGTCAGCGTATCGGCGGGAGCCGACGTCGCCGGAGTCGCGGTCGAGTCGGGCACGGCCTGCGCGTCCGCATTCGCGCCCACGAGCACGAGGCACAGGACGACGGCCACGAACATCCCGGCTTGGCGTAGAGTTCGACGCATCATGCCTCGCTGGCTCGACAACTGGTGGAAGGGTCGTGCCGCCGCCGCGCGCCTGCGCGCGCAGCGCGCGCTGTCCTCGCACTCCTGGCCCGCGCCACTGTCGCACGTCCTGGGTCGACTGCGCGAGGGCGGGCATCGCGCGCTGCTCGTCGGCGGAACCGTGCGCGATGCGCTGCTCGCGCGCAAGGGCGACCCGACCTTCGACGTGGCCACGGACCTGACGCCCGATCAGGTGAGCGCGCGCTTCGAGCGCGTGGATCCGATCGGACTGCGCCACGGCACCGTGCTGGTGATCGAGCACGGCATCCAGGTCGAGTGCACCACGTTTCGCCGCGAAGGCGCGTACTCCGATGCGCGACGGCCCGATCACGTCACCTTCACCCAGGATCCGCTCGAGGATCTGGACCGCCGCGACTTCACCGTGAACGCGATCGCCTGGGATCCTGCGCAGGGCGAGCTGCTCGACCCGCACGAAGGGGCGCTGGATCTCGAGCGCCGGCGACTGCGCGCGGTGGGGGAGGCGCTGGAGCGATTCCGCGAGGATGCGCTGCGGCCCCTGCGCGCGGCGCGCTTCGCCGCCGTGCTGTCGGTGACGCTCGATCCCGAGCTGCGGCGCGCGCTCGCGGAGATCGCGAATGCGAAGAGCGGCGTCCATCTCGAGGCCGTGGCGCTCGAGCGCGTGCGCGTGGAGCTGGAGAAGATGATGACCGCGCCCAAGCCATCGGTCGGACTCGAGATCATGCGGGAGGCAGGTCTGCTCGAGCGCTGGCTGCCCGAGCTGCAGCACTGCGTGGGCGTGCCGCAGAACCGCTACCACGCCTACGACGTCTATCGTCACAGCCTGATGACCTGCGATGCGGCGCCGGCGGAGAAGCCGGTGGTGCGCTGGGCGGCTTTGCTCCACGACATCGGGAAACCCGACACACGCGTCGAGCGCGACGGTGAAGGAACGTTCTACGGACATCAGAACGTCGGCGCCGATCTCGCCGACGCCCTGCTCACGCGGCTGCGCTTCGCGACCGAGTTCCGCGAGCAGGTGGTGCACCTGATCCGCGAGCACATGTTCGACTACCAGCCCGCATGGAGCGACGGCGCGGTGCGACGGTGGCTGCGGCGGGTGGGACCCGGGCGAGTCGCGGATCTCTTCGACCTTCGGCTCGCCGACGCGATCGGCAACGGCAAGCGACGCGGCTTCCCCGCCAACCTCGAAGCGTTGCGCACGCGCATCGGGCGCGTGCTCGCGGATTCACGCGCGCTCACGGTGTCGGATCTCGCCATCGACGGTCACGACGTGATGCGCGAGCTGGAGCTTCCACCCGGCCCTGAAGTCGGATCGGTGCTCGAGGCGCTGCTCCAGGAAGTGCTCGATCATCCGGATCGCAACACCGAGGCGGCTTTGCGATCGCGCCTGCGTGAATGGCGCGCGGAGCGAGCGCCAAAACCTTGACACTTTTCACGGCACGCCCGTATCCTGCGCCGCGAAAAGGAGGTGGGGCCTCTCCTTCCTGCCCCACGTTGAAACCCGTGGTGTCGATGTCCGCAGTTCAGAAGCCGGTGCGACACGAGCTGGCGCGGGTGCAGACGCACCTCCGCGAGCTCTTTCGCACGCCGATTCCGATCCTGAACCAGGTGGGGGGCCACGTGCTGGCCACCCGCGGGAAGAAATTCCGTCCCACGCTGCTGCTGCTCACCGCGAAGCTGCGTGGCCACCTGGGGCAGGACGCCGTGCTGTGCGCGACCGTGGTGGAGATGGTGCATGCCGCCGCGCTGATCCACGACGACTCGGTCGATCGCAGCGATCTGCGGCGGGGTGTGCCCACGGTGAACGGCCTGTGGACCGACGAGATGGCGATCATCCTGGGCGACTACCTCTACGCCCAGGCCATGACCACGCTGGTGACCAACAAGTTCGATACCGCCATGGCGATCATGGCCCGCGTGGTCACCGAGATGTCGTGCGGCGAGGCGCTCGAGTTCCAGTACGCCCGCGATCTCGAGGTCACCGAGTCTCAATACGAGGATCTGATCCGGAACAAGACCGGCTCGCTGATCGGCGCCGCCACCGAGATCGGCGCGGGCTTGAACGGGGGGGCCAAGGACGTGGCGCGACGCGAGCGCTACCGGCGCTTCGGCGAGCAGGTCGGCGTGGCGTTCCAGATCGTCGACGATCTGATCGATTACCTGGGCGATCCGGAGATCACCGGAAAGCCGGTGGGCGCGGATCTCGCCGAAGGCAAGGTGACTCTGCCGCTGATCGCCGCGCTCCGCAGCGCGAGCGAGACGGATCGGCGCCGGCTGCTCGAGCTGGCTCACCGCAAGCGGTGGACGCCCCATCAGTGGAACCGACTCAAGGATCTGGTCGAAAAGAGCGGAGGCTTCGCTTACGCGCGCCGCCGCGCGGAGTCGCTGGCCGACGAGGCGCGTCAAACCCTCGAAGGCGAGCCGCGGGGCGCGGCGCGCAAGGCGCTCGACCACGCGATCGATTACGCCGTCCACCGAGATCGGTGAGCGGCGCGCTCCGCCGACGGTCGCGTTGACTGCCCGCTCCCGCACATCGACTCACGCCGCGGCGTCCCGCCTGCTCAAGGCGGCCGCGAGCGCCGCGCAGAGCAAGAAGGCCGTCGATCTGTTGGCGCTCGATCTGCGCGGCTTCGGAGGCGTGGCCGACTACTTCGTGATCTGCTCGGCGAACAGCGAGCTCCAGGTGCGCGCCATCGCGGAAGCGGTCGAGGAGAAGCTCTCCGAGCTCGGCGTGCGTCCGTGGCACGTCGAAGGACGGGAAGGCTGGCGCTGGGTGCTGCTCGATTACGTGGACCTGGTGGTTCACGTCTTCCATCACCGCACCCGTGAGTACTACCTGCTCGAGCGACTGTGGGGCGATGCCCGAAAGGTGGATCTTGGTCTGGACCCGGCTGACTGAAGGCTTGTCCGCGGCGCTCGCGAGCGTCGGTCTGGGTGACGCTCGCCACCTCGAGCGCGTCGAGCTCGCGATTCCACGTGATGCCTCCCACGGCGATTGGACCACCAACATCGCGCTGCTGCTGGCGCGTGAGGTCGGTCAGTCGCCGCGCGCGCTGGCCGAGGCGCTGGCCGCCGCCTTCCCCCGCGATCCCGACCTGTTCGCCGCCGTCGAGGTGGCAGGGCCGGGCTTTCTGAACTTTCGCTACAGCGACGGCTTCCTCGCCGAGCTGCCCACGATGATCCGCCGCGCGGACGAGCGCTTCGGCACATCCGAGGGGGGTGGTGGCGCGCGCATCCTGGTCGAGTACGTGAGCGCGAATCCGACCGGTCCGCTCAACGTGGTGAGCGCTCGCGCGGCCGCGGTCGGCGCCGCGCTGGTGCGGCTCTTCAACGCCGCCGGCTTCCAGGCCGCGGGAGAGTTCTACGTCAACGACGCCGGACGCCAGGTGGATCTGCTCGGCGAGTCGTTCGCCGCGCGCTTCGCGGAGTCGATCGGCGCGCCCCGGGCGTTTCCGGAAGAGGGTTATCAGGGCGAGTACGTGAAGGAGCTCGCGGCCGAACTGCCGAAGGCCGAGGCGCGCGCCGCGCTCGAGCGCGACGACATGGACTGGTTCCGCGACCACGCGCTCGATCGCATGCTGGCCTGGCAGCGGAAGGATCTGCAGGCCTACGGCGCGGAGTTCGACCGCTGGTTCCGGGAGAGCGAGCTGCATCGGAGCGGGAAAGTGGAGCAGACGCTCGCGGCGCTCGAGGCGCGCGGCATGACCTACGTGGCGCGTCAGCCGGAAGGCGGCGGCAGCGAGCGGCCGGCCCACGAGGAGGCCGAGAACGCGACGCTCGAGGATGCGACGTTCCTTCGCACCTCACGCTTCGGAGACGATACGGACCGGGTCGTGGTGCGCAGCAACGGCGCGCCCACCTACCTGCTGCCCGACATCGCCTACCACCGCGACAAGCACGACCGTGGATTCCGGCACGTCATCGATCTGTGGGGACCCGATCACCACGGTTACGTGCCGCGCATGAAAGCCGCGCTGCTGGCCCTGGGCTACGAGCCCGGCTTCTTCGACGTGCTCATCGTCCAGCAGGTGAATCTCATGTCGGGAGGGCAGCCGGTGAAGATGAGCAAGCGGAAGGGCGAGTTCATCACGCTGCGGGAGCTCATGGACGACGTGGGCGCCGATTGCGCGAAGTTCTTCTTCCTGATGCGCTCGACCAGCGCACACCTCGACTTCGATCTCGATCTCGCCAAGCGCCAGAACGACGAGAATCCGGCGTACTACGTGCAGTACGCGCACGCGCGCATCGCCTCGATCCTGCGCTTCGCCGCGGATCGCGGCCTGGCGCCCAACCCTCCGGATGTCACGCGTCGAGCGGCGGACGAGGCGCCCGAAGAGCGCGCGCTGGAGCGCAAGCTGTCGGCCTTTCCCGAAGTGGTGCGTGGCGCCGCGGCGGCGCGCGAGCCGCATCGGATTCCCGGCTACCTCATGGAGACCGCGGCGGAGTTCCACCGCTTCTACCACGCCTGCCGCGTGGTCAGCGAAGACGTCGAGAAATCGCGGCGCCGGCTCGAGATCACGGATGCCGCTCGCATCGTATTGCGCAACGGGCTCTCGCTCATGGGCGTCAGCGCTCCTGAGCGCATGACCCGCTCGGAAGCGGAAGTGAGCTCGGCATGAGTGAGATCCTGGTCGTCGGCTCGGTCGCACTGGACACCATCCGCACCCCATACGGCGAGGCGGTCGAAGCGCTCGGGGGCTCCGCGTCTTACTTCTCGTTCTCGGCCAGCCATTTCGCGCCGGTGAGCATCGTGGCGGTCGTGGGGGAGGACTTCCCCGCCGAGCACCGCGAGGCCTTCGTCAAGCGCGGAGTCGATCTCAGCGGACTGCAGAGCGCCCGGGGCCGCACCTTCCGCTGGCGCGGCGAATACGCCGCCGAGCTCGGCCACGCGCACACGCTCGAGACTCAGCTCAACGTCTTCTCCACGTTCCATCCCGCGCTCGACGACACCCATCGCGAGAGTCCGTTCGTCTTCCTCGCCAACATCGATCCGGACCTGCAGCTCGAGGTCCTGGAGCAGATGAAGCGTCCCCGGCTCACCGTGTCCGACACCATGAACTACTGGATCGCGCGCAAGCCGGAGCGCGTGATGGAGGTGCTGAGGCGGGTCGACGTCGCGCTGCTCAACGAAGAGGAGGCACGGGCGCTCTCGGGGGAAACCCAGCTGGTGCGGGCGGCGGCGCACCTGGTCTCGCGCGGCGGCAAGGCGGTGATCGTGAAGAAGGGCGAGCACGGCTCGCTCTACCGCTCCGAGAAGGAGCTGTTCGTGATTCCGGCCTTCCCCGTGTCCGGGCTCCAGGACCCGACCGGCGCGGGCGACTCCTTCGCCGGCGGCTTTCTCGGGTGGCTGGCCCGGGCCGGGAGCCTGGAAGTGCCGGTCCAGCGCCAGGCCATGGCCTTCGGTACGGCCATGGCTTCCCTGGCCATCGAGGCGTTCAGCCCGGCGCGCCTGATCGCCGCCGACGGCGACGAGATTGCCCGCCGCGTCGCCCGGCTTCACCAAATGGTTGATTTCGAGGTCGAAAAGTCCTTTCCTTGACCCCTCAGGCGATCTTCCAGGCGACGCCCGTTGTGCTAAGCTCTCCCGTCACTTAACCCCCAGACGGTGAGGAGGGGCCGTGTCAGTGGTGGACGCCTCTCAGTCCTGGTTCGCCAAGGCCGAGTCCGAAATCAAGACGTTGAAGGATGTCGAGAGCGCCAGCATTCAAGGCGAAGGCGACGTCATTCACGAAATCCACGTCCTCACGCGCTCGAATCGTCCGCCCAAGCAGATCGTTCGCGACGTCCAGGCGGTGATCCACAACCGCTTCAAGCGCTCGATCGACTACCGCGTCATCTCGGTCGCGTATCTCTCGAGCGAATCGGCTTCGTCGAGCAAGAAGGCGGACCACGGCAGCGGCAACGGGGTCGCATCGGGACCGACCCCCGAACCCGTTGCGCCGGCGTCGCAGGAAATCCCGCGACCGACGGTGGCCAAGGTGGTGGAAGCGCCGGCCGCGCCGATCGAGCGTTCGGCCGCTCTCGAAGAGCGCATCCGATTCGGCGGCGTGAACCTCTACGTCTCGGGGCCGCGCACGCAGGCGCAGGTGGAGCTGTTGTGGAAAGGCCTGCCGCGCA
>Ga0070689_100003255_pt1 | contig 10775 bp, 10 predicted proteins | sample KBSS23HmetaG_FD_64669 | JGI IMG/M metagenome (GOLD analysis project Ga0070689, IMG submission 64669) | Switchgrass rhizosphere microbial communities from Kellogg Biological Station, Michigan, USA - KBS S2-3H metaG | ecosystem: Host-associated > Plants > Roots > Rhizosphere ... | reverse complement strand
TACGGCCGCCCCATGGACATCGAGTGGGGCCGCGACGGCAACGACGGCAAGCTCTACATCCTGCAGGCGCGTCCCGAGACGGTGAAGAGCCAGGACAAGCGCAAGGACACGCTGACGCGCTATCGCATCGGCAAGCGCGGCGACGTCCTCACCGAGGGCCGCGCCATCGGCTCGAAGATCGGGCAGGGCAAGGTGCGCGTGGTGAAGAACGTCTCGGAGATCGCGCGCGTGAAGGAAGGCGACGTGCTCGTGACCGACATGACCGATCCCAACTGGGAGCCGGTGATGAAGCGCGCTTCGGCCATCGTGACGAATCGCGGGGGCAGGACGTGCTTTTCGGGAAGCACTCGCGTGCTCACCAATGCGGGTTTCCTCAGCTTTCGCGACCTGCATGAACGCGGCTACGAGGGAGTGAGCGTCCCATCGCTCAATCGCGAAACCCTGCGGATCGAGTGGAAGCCCGTGCTCGACGTCATGAAGAAGAAAAAGAGCCTTATCCGGGTCGGGGTGTCCCAGACCGGGCGGATGCAAGGCAATACCCTCGATGTCACGCCGGACCACAAGATGCTGAACCTCGCGGAGTCGAGGCTCGTCGACACCGAGATGCGGGACATGCTCGAGCGCGAGGACTGCGTGCTGCTGGCGGGACGGCTGCCGCAACTGTCGAGTTCCTCGCAGAAGGAACGCTCGTTGGCCTACCTGCTCGGCGGCCTCATGACCGATGGCCACGTCCATCTGACGCGCACGCACGGAGAAGTCACGTTCATCCAGAAGCCTGACGATGTGAAACAGAACTTCATCGAGCGGATGAACGAAGCCATGCTGGAAAACTACGGCAAGGCGTTCAAGGTATCCGCCAAGAAGGCGTCGAGCGGCTTCATTCGCGGCAAGCTCGTCGTCGGGTCAGCGAACGCGTACCGCTGCTATTCCAAGGCGATTGCCACGGCGGTGCGCGCAGAGCAGGAAACGATCGTCACGACCCTTCTTAAAGGCGACCTGGAGGTTGCGTGCCACTTCCTCGCCGGCGTTATCGATGGCGACGGCAACGCCGCACCCGGGCGGGTCAACGTGTATGTCTCGGGCGGCGAATTGCTCGAGGCAGTCGTCGTAGCCTGCATGCGCATCGGCACCGTGCCCCAGGTCACGGTCAACCGCAGCATCTACAACGTGCAGATCGTGGAGAAGCTGGACTTGCTGGGCCGCTACACGCGCCGGGTCGCCTGCTGCGACGAACGTGGCGTCGGCAGCCGGTTCTTCAACGCCCGGCAGCTGATGCCCGCCACGATCAATTCGGACATCAACAACCGCGTGCGCAAGAATCTCCTCATCGACGAACGCGGCCTCGAGCGTCACTTGCCGGACATTGCCGATGGCGAGCTGAAGGCCCGGCTGGAAGGGCTGATCTCCTCGGATCTGCGCCAGGCCCGGGTTTCGCTGGAGCAAGAGCTGCCCGAAGACGATGTCTTCAACATCACGGTGGCCGACAACCATAACTACATCGTGTTTACCGAGCGGTACACGCCGGTCCTGGTGAACAACTGCCACGCGGCGATCATCGCCCGCGAGCTGGGCGTGCCCGCGGTAGTCGGATGCGAGACCGCGACCGACACGTTGAAGGATGGCGCGGACGTCACCGTCTCCTGCGCCGAAGGCGACACCGGCTTCATCTACGACGGCAAGGTGGAGTTCGAGCAGATCGAAGTCGAGCTCACGCGCATGCCGAAGATCCCGGTGAAGATCGCGATGAACGTGGGCAACCCGCAGCTCGCGTTCGATTTCTGCCAGCTGCCCAACGAGGGCGTGGGCCTCGCGCGGCTGGAATTCATCATCTCGAACATGATCGGCATCCACCCGAAAGCCGCGCTGGAGTTCAACACCCTTCCAGCCGACCTGAAAGCGCAGGTCGCGAAGCAATCGCGCGGCTACCCAAGCCCGGTGGATTTCTACCGCGAAAAGATCGTCGAGGGCGTCGCCACCATCGCCGCCGCTTTCTGGCCGAAAAAAGTGATCGTGCGGCTTTCGGACTTCAAGTCCAACGAGTACCGCAACCTGATCGGCGGGGCGCGTTTCGAGCCGCAGGAAGAAAACCCGATGCTGGGCTTCCGTGGCGCATCGCGTTACATCGCCGCGTCCTTCCGCGAGTGCTTCCGGCTCGAGTGCGAGGCCATGCGCAAGGTGCGCGACACGATGGGCCTCACGAACGTGGAGCTCATGGTGCCGTTCGTGCGCACCGTGAAGGAAGGCGAACAGGTCCTCGCCATCATGAAGGAGTACGGCCTGGAGCGCGGCAAGAACGGGCTTCGCGTCGTGATGATGTGCGAGATCCCGTCGAACGCCATCCTCGCCGACGACTTCCTCAAGCACTTCGACGGCTTCTCCATCGGCTCCAACGACATGACGCAGCTCACGCTCGCGTTGGATCGGGACTCGGGCCTCGTGATGGAAGCGTTCGACGAGCGCGACGCGGCGGTGAAGCGAATGCTGCACCTCGCGATCCAGGCGTGCCGCAAGGCCAACAAGTACGTGGGCATCTGCGGCCAGGGCCCCAGCGACTATCCGGATCTCGCGGAGTGGCTGATGCAGGAAGGCATAGAATCCATGTCCCTCAACCCGGATACGGTAGTCGAGACGTGGCTTCACCTCGCGAAAGTCGCAGGAGCGACGACGCCCGCCTGATCCTGTGGGGCTTTTCGCTGCCTGTTCTCGTGGATTTTGCCCATCGCGATGTTCGTCCCTTCGCGTCGTGCGACCGCGACTGAAATATGAGCGCCGAAGCCTGGCTGGCCACGGCCGTTTCAGTGGTGCTGCTCTCCGCGCTGGCCACGTTCTACGTGTACATGGCCCTGGGTAGCGAGGAGCCATCGTCCGCGCGAGTGCCGAAGGCGGTTGGCTTGGCTGCCGTCGATATCTGCCTCGGTTTTGTCATTCCGATCATGGTGGTCATGGAGTCGAAAGGCGCCCTCGTGGAGACGCTTCCGGAGTGGGGCGTGCTGCCTGCCACGTTCGCGCTCGTTTTGGCGTGCTGCACGGCGCTTCCCGTGGGCCTCTACTTCAAGTTGCGTCCGCCGGGACGGCGAGATGAATGACGCCGTAGTTTGGAAATTCGCTCCGTTCGATGAACTCTCACCGCGCGGAATCCATGGTTGTCGAGACGTGGCTGCATCTCGCGAAAGTCGCAGGAGCGACGCAAACCGCCTGATAGCGGGGAGCCTCGCGCTCCTGGCCTTCGACGCGCACGCCCACAGCTTCGGCATTGAAGCCTGGGGAATCCCCGTCCTCATCGGTTTATGCGGCGTGACCGCCTGCTTCCTCGTCTACTTGATCCACGGCCGCCAGGGCCTCGCCCTGCGTCTCGCGATCGGCGCGGGCCTTTCGCTGCTGGACATCGCGATCTGGTGGGCGCTCGGATCCGTCTCGATGGCGGCCGCCTCGTACGCGGGATACCACGGCCCGCCCTGGATGGCGGACATGTGGTACGCCACGCTCGGAATCTGGCCCTGGATGCTGCCCGTATACGTGGGGTTCAAATTGAGAGGCCGGCGCAAGCAATGACGCCCCGTTGGCATTTCGCGCGCCTGTTCGCAGCGGGCTTTTGTTTGGTCGCCTTCGACGCGCGCGCCCACAGCTTCGGCATTGAAGCCTGGGGAATTCCCTTCGCGATAGGACTCGCCGGACTGGCGGCCTGCCTCTGCCTCCAGCTCATCCACGGGCGCTCGAGCGTAGGGCGCCGCCTGCTGGAAGGTCTCGGCCTCGCGCTCCTCGACATCATGATCTGGATCGTGCTGGTATTCCTTTCGTTCGGCGCATTGGCACTGATGCACATCGATACGTTCGACGCGCGCTCCATTCCGCTCTTCCTGGCCATCGGAATCTGGCCGTGGATCCTGCCCGCATTCATCTGGTTGCGCGCGAGGCGGCGGCGCAGCACATGACGCCACGCTGGCATTTCGCGCATTTCGATGACCTCACGCCGCGCCAGGTCCACGACATGTACCGGGTGCGGGCCGACGTATTCGTCGTCGAGCAGAACTGTGTCTTCCCGGACGTGGACGGCGTGGATCCGAAGTGCTGGCACCTCCTCGGTTATGGGGCCGGACCACTGGTCGAGGAGCTTCTTGCTTACTGCCGCCTGCTGCCGGCTGGCGTGAAGTTCGCGGAACCCTCCATCGGCCGCGTGGTGACCGCCCGTTCCGTGCGAGGCACCGGCATGGGTCGTGTTCTCATGGCCGAGGCCATGAAGCGCGCCGCCGGCCTCTGGCCGGGCGAGCCGCTGCGCATCGGCGCGCAGGCGCACCTGGAGCGCTTCTACAATGGATACGGCTTCACGAAGACCGGGGAGCCGTACGACGAGGACGGCATCCTTCACATCGAGATGCACCACAAAGGAAAACAATAAATGGCGGGGCAATTGAAGGGCAAGGTCGCGGTCATCACGGGATCGACGAGCGGCATCGGACGCGCGATCGCCGAAGCGTTCGCGCGCGAGGGTGCGAGCATCGTCCTCAACGGGTTCGGCGAAAAACCCGCGATCGAATCGCTGCGCGCGTCGCTGGAGAAGTCGTCCGGCGCTAAGGCGATCTACGATGCCGCGGACATGACGAAGCCCGCCGAGATCGCCGCGATGATCAGGCGCGCCGCGACGGAGCTGGGCGGCGTGGACATCCTCGTGAACAACGCGGGAATCCAGCACGTGGCGCCGGTGGACGAGTTTCCCGACGACAAATGGGACGCCATCATCGCGATCAACCTCTCCTCCGCATTCCACGCGACCAAGCACGCGCTGCCGCTCATGAAGAAGAAGGGCTGGGGCCGCATCATCAACATCGCTTCCGCCCACGGGCTGGTGGCCTCGCCCAACAAGTCCGCGTACATCGCCTCGAAACACGGTATCAACGGGTTCACGAAGGCGGTGGCGGTGGAGACGGCCGAGCACGGCGTGCGTGTGAATTCCATCTGTCCGGGCTTCGTGCACACGCCGCTCGTGGAGAAGCAGATCGTCGATCGCGCTCGCGAGAACAACATGCCGCGGGAGCAGGCCGTGCGCGACATCATCCTCGCGCCGCAGCCCACCAAGGAGTTCGTGACCGTGGAGCAGATCGCCGGCACGGCCGTGTTCCTGTGCTCGCCGGCGGCGGACCAGATCACCGGGGCGCAGTTCTCCGTGGACGGCGGCTGGACGGCGCGCTGATGCATCGTCGCCGCAGCCGCGAGCGCAAGTCGGGATCCGATCACGGGTTCCTGGGCAAGTCGCGCGACCGCGAGGCGCGCAAGCCGCGACCGGCATCGCCTGCGCCCGCGCCTTCCGCAGCCGGCAAGCGCCGCGCGCGGCCCGATGCCGTGATCCCCGAGGAGCTCAAGCTCTCGAGCGGTCGCAAGCGGCAGCCGCCTGCGCCCGAGCCGCATGCCGCGAAGGTCATCCTGGTCACCGGCTTCGAATGCTTCGGCGGCGAGAAGGTGAACCCTTCGTGGGAGATCTGCCAGCGCCTGCCGCGCGAGATCGCCGGCGCGCGCATCGAAACGTGCCTGGTGCCCTGCGAATTCCGCCGCGCCATCGAAGTCGCGGCAGAGGCCATCGAGCGGCATCGTCCCGCCATCGTGATCTCGCTCGGACAGGCCGGCGGGCGCAGCCGCATCGGCGTGGAGCGCGTCGCGATCAACGTCGACGACGCGCGCATCCCGGACAACGCGGGCGCGCAGCCGGTGGACGAGCCCATCGCCGCCAACGGTCCGCCGGCATACTTCGCGTCGATCCCGGTGAAGGCCATGGCGCGCGCGATTCGCGCCGCCGGAATCCCGGCCGAGGTCTCCAACAGCGCCGGCACGTACGTGTGCAACCACGTCATGTACGGCGTCCTGCACTTCCTCGCCGCCAGCGGCAACAAGGCGCGCGCGGGCTTCATCCACGTGCCGTTCGCCGAGGCCCAGGTCCTGGACAAGAAGGACGTGCCCGCCATGGCGATCGACTCCATGACGCGCGGCATCACGGCGGCGATCGAGACCGCCGTGCGCACGCGCGTCGACATCACGGCCTCCGAAGGCGCGCTCGACTGAACATGTCCCAAAAACCCCTCTGGTCTCCCTCCGCGCGCGGCATCGCCGATGCGAACATCACCGCGTTCATCACGGCGCTGAACACGGCGTACAAGCTGAAGCTGCGCACGTACCACGACCTCTGGCAGTGGTCCGTCGACAACCTCGAGGAATTCTGGGACGCCATCTGGCAGTTCGGCGGCGTGATCGGCGAGCGCGGCAAGCGCACGCTGGCGGACGGCGACAGGATGCCCGGCGCCCGATTCTTCCCCGACGCGAAGATCAATTTCGCGGAGAACCTGCTGCGCGGCGACCGCGACGGCGACGCCATCGTCTTCTGGGGCGAGGACAAGGTGAAGCGACGCCTCTCGCATCGCGAGCTGCGCGAGTCGGTCTCGCGCATGCAGCAGGCGCTGGCGAAGGCGGGCGTCGGCGAGGGCGACCGCGTGGCCGCGTTCATGCCCAACATGCCGGAGACGGTGATCGCGATGCTCGCGACCGCGAGCCTGGGCGGCACGTTCACGTCCTGCTCGCCGGATTTCGGAGTGCAGGGCGTGCTCGACCGCTTCGGGCAGGTGGAGCCGAAGGTGCTCGTCGCCTGCGACGGCTACTTTTACAACGGCAAGATCGTCGACACGCTGCCGCGCATCGCCGAGATCGTGAAGAGCCTGCCGACGGTGAAGCAGGTGGTGATCGTGCCGTACGTGAACAGCGCTTCGAGCCTTCCAGCTTCCGCCGTGCGCTTCTCCGATTTCCTCGCGCCCTTCAGGGCGCGCGCCATCAAGTACAAGCGCGTCCCCTTCAATTCGCCCCTCTACATCCTTTATTCGAGCGGCACCACCGGCGTGCCGAAGTGCATCGTGCACGGGGTGGGCGGCGTGTTGCTCCAGCACCTCAAGGAACACGTGGTGCATTGCGACGTGAAGCCGGGCGACCGGCTCTTCTGGTTCACCACGTGCGGCTGGATGATGTGGAACTGGCTGGTCTCGGGGCTTGCCGCGGGCGCCACGCTGCTGCTCTACGACGGCTCGCCCTTCGTGGGCCGCGGCAACATCATCTTCGACTACGCGCAGGCCGAGGGGATGACGCAGCTGGGAACGTCGGCGAAGTTCATCGACGCCGCTTCCAAGGCCGGTGTCGATCCCAGGACGACGCATGAGCTGCCGACCGTGCGGACGTTGCTCTCGACCGGTTCGCCGCTGGTGCCGGAAGGCTTCGACTACGTCTACGAGCACGTGAAGAAGGACGTGTGCCTCGCTTCCGTGAGCGGCGGCACCGATCTCGTGGCGTGCTTCGTGGGTGGCGTGCCGATCCTGCCGGTGTGGCGCGGCGAGATCCAGTGCGCGATGCTCGGCATGGCGGTGGACGTGTTCGACGACGAGGGGCGCCCGATGCCCGCCGGCGAAAAGGGCGAGCTCGTCTGCACGAAGCCGTTTCCCACCATGCCGCTGGGCTTCTGGAACGACCCCGACGGCTCGAAGTACCACGCGGCCTACTACGAGAAGTTTCCCAACGTGTGGCGCCACGGCGACTGGTGCGAGAAGACGGCCCACGGCGGGTTCGTCATCTACGGACGATCGGACGCCGTGCTGAATCCCGGCGGCGTTCGCATCGGCACGGCGGAAATCTATCGGCAGGTGGAGAAGCTGGACGAGGTGGTGGAGTCGATCGTGATCGGCCAGGACTGGGAAGGCGACGTCCGGGTGGTGCTGTTCGTGCGGCTGCGTCCCGGCAAATCGCTCGACCCGGGCCTCGTGAAGCGCATCAAGGACACGATCCGCGCCAACACCACCTCGCGCCATGTCCCCGCGGTGATCCTGGAAGTGGCCGACATCCCGCGAACCAAGAGCAACAAGATCGTGGAGCTCGCGGTGCGCGCCGTGGTGCACGGCCAGGCGGTGAAGAACGTGGAGGCGCTGGCCAACCCGGAAGCGCTGGAGCACTTCCGCAACCGCGAGGAGCTGCGCGCCTAGCCGGCGTCGGCGATCCGCGCCATCACGGCCGCGGTGATGCGGTCGCAGCGCGCGCCGAGGAACTGGAAGGCGTTCTCCACGGCGAGGTCCATCTCGCGCGAGAACGACTCGCGCAGCAGGCTGCGCGCGCGGAAGAAGCGCGTGCGCACGGTGGCTTCCGGGATGCCCAGGGCAGCCGCGGTTTCCTCCACGGAGAGCTCCTCGACGGCGCGCAGCACGAACACCGCGCGGAACTGGTCGGGCAGGGAGTCGATGCGCGTCTCGATGAGGCGGCGCACCTCGCCACGCAGGGCCTGGACTTCCGGCGCCGCGCCGTGCGTTTCGTCGGGCGTGTTGTCGCGGGCGAACTCGTCCGGCGAATCGTCGATGGACATGGGGATCACCTTCGCGGTGCGGCGCTTGCGCCGCAGGCGGCCGAGCGCCTCGTTGGCGACGATGCGGATCAGCCACGTGGAAATCTTCGAATCGCCGCGGAAAGTCTCGAGGCCCTTGTACGCCTGCATCCAGGCTTCCTGGACGGCCTCCTCGGCCTCCGCGTCGTCGCGCAGGATGGCGCGCGCCGTGCGGAACAGCGCCTGGTTGTGCTCGCGCATCAGGGCGCGGAAAGCGTCGGGTTCTCGGGCGAGGGCGGGTCGCATGCCTATTCGATGCTCGCCACAGGCGCGGCGTTCCTGGCGTTCAGTACGACCGACCTGCCTCCAGGCCGATGCGCTGCTCGCCGGCGGGGGCCATGAGGCGCGCCTCGATGATGCCCTTCAGGAAATCCACGTCGTAGACCGAGAGCAGGTGGGGCTGGTGGCGCTCCAGGTAGTACGCGAGCTGCGAGCGCAGGTCCGGCAGGCCCATCAACGTCGCCCAGACCTTCTCGTCCCACTGGAAGCGAAGGCCCAGGTCCCAGAAGGCCTGGTTGAGGGATTTGCGGTCGGTGGGCATGGATACAGGCTATGGCGCTTCCGGATTAAATGAAAGTAAAATATAGTTACTTGATCATTAAGTAATTACTTAATGAAGAACGCCACCCTGCGGCAGCTCCGGGTGTTCGAGAGCGCCGCGCGCCACCTGTCGCTCACCCGCGCCGCGGAGGAGCTGCACCTCACGCCGCCCGCCGTCTCGATCCAGATCCGCCAGCTGGAAAGCCACGCCAAGGCCGGGCTCTTCGAGCGCGCCGGGCGCAGCCTGCGCCTCACGCAGGCCGGGGAGGAAGTGCTGGTGCGCACGCGCGAGATCCTGGCGCAGATCCGCGGCGCGGAGGATGCGATCGCGGGCCTCGCCGCCATCGAGCGCGGCCTGCTCAACGTGGCGGTGATCAACGCGGGCGACTACTTCTTCCCGTGGCTGCTCGCGGCTTTCCGTGATCGCCATCCGGGCGTGCGCGTGCGCCTCACCGTGGGCAACCGCGATGAGCTCCTGGAGCGCCTCGCCGATCATGCGGTCGACCTGGCTGTCATGAGCCATCCGCCGACGCGCGAGGAATTCGCCGCCGAGCCCTTCGCGCCGCATCCGCACGTGATCGTGGCGGCACCCGGCCATCCGCTCGCCGGAAAGCGGCCGGTCTCCATCGGGCGCATCGGCACCGAGCCGCTGCTCACGCGCGAGCCCGGGTCCGCGACGCGGCTCGCCATGGAGCAGGCCTTCGCCGAGGCCGGCGTCGTGCCGCGCATCGAGATGGAAGTCGCGAGCAACGAGACCATCAAGCAGGCGGTGGCCGCGGGCTTCGGGGTAGGATTCCTCTCCGCGCACGCGGTGCAGCAGGAATTGGCGCTCGGGCGCCTCGCCGTCGTCGCCGTCAAGGGATTCCCCGTCATGCGCCAGTGGTACGTCGTGCACCGTCGCGACCGTCGATTGCCGCCGGTCACCGCCGCTTTCCGCGAGTTCGTCGTGCGCGAGGGCGCGCGCCTCATCCGGCGCCACGAGAAGGGCGCCGCGTGACGGCGCGCCCCCCGACCTTCTACGCGTGGGTGTCGGTGGCGACTTCGGTCGTCGTCATCGCGTTGAAGTTCGCAGCCTACTTCCTCACGGGCTCGGTGGGCCTGCTCTCCGACGCGGTGGAGTCCATCGTCAACATCATGGCCGCGCTGATCGCGCTCGCGGTCCTCACGTATGCGTCGGAGAAGCCCGACCACGAGCACAACTTCGGGCACGAGAAGGCCGAGTACTTCTCCAGCGGCATCGAGGGCGCGCTCATCTTCGTCGCCGCCGGCGGCATCATGTGGAGCGCGGTTCCGCGGCTCATCGAGCCGAGGCCGCTCGACCAGGTGTGGCTGGGCCTGGCGTTGTCGCTCATCGCATCGGTCGCCAACGCCGGGTGCGCATGGCTCATGCTGCGCGCCGCGCGCGCGCATCGCTCGATCACGCTGGAGGCCGACGCGCGGCACCTGCTCACCGACGTGTGGACGACGATCGGGGTATTCGTCGGCGTCGTGCTGGTGCAGACAACCGGCTGGCTGCGCCTGGACCCGCTCATCGCGATCGCGGTGGCGATCCAGATCCTGTGGACCGGCTGGCACCTCATGAGGCGCTCGTTCGACGGGCTGATGGACCGCGCCATTCCCGACGAGGACCTTGCCGTCGTCACCGGCGTGCTGGACGAGCTGCGGCGCCAGGGCGGCGACTACCACGCGGTCCGCACGCGAGTCGCCGGCGCAAAGAGCTTCGTGAACGTCCACATTCTCGTGCCCGGCAAGATGAGCGTGCAGGCCGGGCACGACCTGTGCGAGCGCCTCGAGAACGAGATCGTCGCGAAACTTCCGCACGTCGAGGTCCTCACACACC
>Ga0070689_100003254_pt1 | contig 10776 bp, 7 predicted proteins | sample KBSS23HmetaG_FD_64669 | JGI IMG/M metagenome (GOLD analysis project Ga0070689, IMG submission 64669) | Switchgrass rhizosphere microbial communities from Kellogg Biological Station, Michigan, USA - KBS S2-3H metaG | ecosystem: Host-associated > Plants > Roots > Rhizosphere ... | reverse complement strand
GGAGGTCGCGCACGCGCGAAATGAGGACGCGCACGCGGTGCTCCGCGTCCGCCGACTCGGGGCCCGGGCCGCCCGCGGCGCGGAGGACCTCGTCGGCGCTGAGCCCCTCGCGGGCGCGGCGGAGGAGCTGGACGACGAGCGGCTCGAGCGCGCGGCGCCGCTCGAGCGACACCTCGCGGTCGTCGACGCGGAGCGCGTGCGTCAGCGTGTCCACGATGATCTGCGCGCCGGCGGTGCAGCGATCGAGGTCGCTCCGCTTCACGCGCGCGACGCCGCTCAACGTCGTCACGTAGATGAGCTCGTCGCCGTCCTCGCCGATCTCCACCTCCGACACGGGCGGGAAGCTCGGGAAGCTCGGGTTGCGCGTCGACGCCGGCGGCTGGATCGTCGCGGCCGGGCCGGATCCGAAGCCGATCATCTTCTCGGCGTAGCGGACGACGCGGCTGTCGCCCGACCGCCGCGCGAGCTGCCACGCGTCGCGGCTCGCCGTGCGATCGGCGAAGACCCACCCGTGGCGGTCGCCGCTCAGCGCGGCGCGCTCCACCGCGGTGCGCGCGAGCGTCTCGTCGGCGATCACGAGCGCGGCGCGCGCGAGGATCACGTTCAGCGCGCCGTTGACGAACGCCCCCTCGTGGCGATCGGCCCACGGCAGCGCGGCGGCGATCGCCTCGCGGTGCTCGCCGCACGCCTCGAGGACGCGCGCGCGCGTCGCGTGCAGATCGAGCTCCTCGAGCGGATCGAGCGTCGGCGCGTCGCGCCGGAGCTGCTCGGCCTTCGAGAGCCACTGGCGCGCACCCTGGAGGCGCCCGAGCTGCGCGAGGGCCCACGCGCGGTGCTCGGCGAGCTGGTACCGGAGCGCCGCGTGATCGACGTCGCCGAGCGCCGCCTGCGCCTCGTCGATCGCGTGGAGCGCGGCGAGCGGCCGATCGGCCGAGATCTCGACGAGCGCGAGGACGTCGAACGCGTCGGCGTGGCGCGACGTGATCCCCACCTCGGCCGCGCCGGAGATCGCCTGCGTCGCGTGCGTCCGCGCCTCGTCGTACCGGCCTATCGAGCCGAGCGCGAGCGCGAGGTGGCCGCGCGCGGCCACCGACGCGTTCCCCGCCGTCGGTGCGCGCGAGAGCGCGGCGGCGAAATGCCGGGCCGCGGTGCGCGGGTCGGCGAGGCGCATCGCGAGGTGGCCGAGCATCGTCCCCGCTGCCGTCTTCCACGGTCCGTCCTCGATCCGATCGGCGATGTGCTCGGCGGTGCGGAGGGCCGCGGCGGCCGGCGCCGCGCGGTTCTGCGCGAGCTCGACCTGCGCGGTGACGACGTGCAGATCGAGCTGCTCGCGGAGACACGAGCCGCGCGGCGCGGCCTGGAGCGACCGGTTCGCCTGGCGGAGCTCGGCGTCGGCCACGTCGATCCGCCGATCGATCTGCGCGAGGACCGCGCGCTCGATCGCGAGCCGCGCGGCGTCGAGCGACGGCCACGTCGACGGCGACGCAGGGAGCGACGTCGCGAGCTCGCGCGCCCGGTCGAGCCGACCGGTCTCGCGGTACGCGCGGAGGAGGCGCACGGCGAACGCCGGCTCGAGGCGCGGGCGCGACGCGATCGCCCCCTCCAGCCACGCGACCAGGTACGACGAGTCATCCGACGCGGACAGTCGGTCGAGGAGCTCCACCACCGCGGCGAGCGGTACCGCCTCGTACCCGCTCACCGCGATCGCGGGCGCCGGCTGCGACCCGGGCGCGCTCGGAAAGCCCGAAGGAGGAGGCGGAGGGACCGAGGCCCGTCCGGGGACGGAGGGGGGGCCGCCGCTCGATCCAGGCGTCCGGGTCGAGTGCGGCATCACCTCGCGGCTGGTCGGGGGCGGCGGATAGCTGGGGAAAGACGCGCGCCGCGCCATGGCGGTACGGTAGCTCAAACGTTCCCGCGTGGCGAAACCTTGAACGCCAGGGGCGAGCGGCTATGGTGCGCCCCGCCATGCACGTGCTCCGCGAGGACGGCTCGAGCGACCCGTCGCACGACCCCAGGCTCTCCGAGGAGAGGCTCGTCGGTCTGTACCGCGACATGCTCCGCGCCCGCGCGGTCGCGGCGCTCGACGTCGCGAGCGTGGCGGACAGGGCCGACGACGCGGCGCTCGCGCCGCTGCGCCGCGCGCGCCCGTTCCACGAGGCGGTGGCGGTGGGGGCGGCGGCTGCCGCGCGGCCCGAGGACTGGCTCTTCACCCCTCCCGGCGACGTGGCCGGCGCGATCGTCCGCGGTATCCCGCTCGCGGCGATCCTTCATCACGCGTGGGGCACCGCCGGCGACGCGTCGAAGGGGCACGACGCGCCGTTCCACGTCATGTCGCGCGCCGCGCGCGTCGTGTCGGCGACGATCGCGAACGGCGCGCACCTGACGCACGCCGCGGGCCTCGCGTGGGCGGCGAGGATCCGCCGCGACGGCGCGGTCGCCGTCGCCACGTTCGACGACGCCGCGGTGCTCGCCGGCGAGTTCCACCACGGCGTCAATTTCGCCGCCGTGTTCAAGGCGCCCGCGGTCTTCGTGTGCGCCGACGCCGCGGGCGATCTCGACCTCGAGGCGAAGGGGCTCGCATACGCCGTCCCCACAGCGCGCTGCGACGGCGCGGACCTCCTCGCGGTCATCCGCGTCGTGCGCGACGCGATCGCGCGGGCCGCAGCGGGGGAGGGGCCGACGCTGATCGACGCGCGCGTGCCGCGCGCCGAGCGCGATCCGCGCGCGTGGGACGACCCGATCGCGCGCGTCCAGCGTCACCTCGACGCGCGCGAGGGGACCGCCGCGAAGCGCGCCGCGCTCGCCGCGATCCAGGCCGAAGTGCTGAGCGAAGTCCGCGCGGCCGAGGCCGACGCGCGGCGAGCGCCGCCGCCGTCCGCGGCATCGCTCTTCGACGACGTGTACGCGAGCTCGTCCGCGGCGGGCCGCTCCGGAGCCCCCTCATGACCCAGATGAACCTCGTTCAAGCGATCAACGACGGGCTCCGTCACGAGATGCGGAGGGATCCGCGCGTGGTCCTCCTCGGCGAAGACGTGGGGAAGGTCGGCGGCGTCTTCCGTGTGACGCAGGGGCTCTTCGACGAGTTCGGCGACGAGCGCGTGATCGACACGCCGCTCGCCGAGGGGGGGATCGTCGGATGCGCGATCGGGATGGCGCTCTACGGGCTCGTCCCGATCCCGGAGATCCAGTTCGCCGATTTCATCTTCCCGGCGTACGACCAGATCGTCACCGAGCTCGCGAAGCTCAGGTACCGGTCCGGCGGCGAGTACCCGGCGAAGCTCGTGATCCGCACGCCGGTGGGCGGCGGGATCCGCGGCGGCCACTACCACTCGCAGTCGCCGGAGTCGCTCTTCATCCACGTGGCCGGTCTCAAGGTCGTCTGCCCGTCGAACCCGTACGACGCGAAGGGGCTCCTCCTCGCGTCGATCCGCGACCCCGATCCGGTCCTCTTCTTCGAGCCGAAGCGGATCTACCGCGCCGCCAAGGGGGACGTGCCGGAGGACGACTACGTGGTCGAGCTCGGCCGCGCCGCGTGCGTCCGCGAAGGGAAGGACGTGACGGTCATTGCGTGGGGGGCGATGCTCTACGAGGCGATCGCCGCCGCCGACGAAGCGCAGAAGCAGGGGATCGCGTGCGAGGTGCTCGACCTCCGGACGCTCTGGCCGGTCGACGTCGACGCGATCGCCGCGAGCGTGAAAAAGACGGGCCGCGTCGTCATCGTCCACGAAGCGCCGCGGACCTGCGGCTTCGGCGCCGAGCTCGTGGCGCTCGTGAACGAGCGCTGCTTCCTCCACCTCGAGGCCCCTCCGGCGCGCGTCACCGGCTTCGACACGCCCTTTCCGTACACGCTCGAAAACGAGTACCTCCCGCTCGCCCACCGGATCTTGCCGGCGATCCTCGAGACCGCGCGGTATTGATCCCGTCCAGGAAATCCCCACCCCAGACCCATCCCCGCACCCGCACTCGCACCCGCACGGTCGGCCACACACCTCATTTTTGGTGAGCCGTCGGCCGGACATGCTGCGACTAGGATGAGCAGCCGGCGATGTTGCGTCTTGCGTACTCCGCAGAAGCTGCCTCCGCGGCAGCCCTCCGCCCGGCAGGTCCGGGTCCGGGTCACGGTGGGCTGAGCGCGGCGGAGGCGGGCGCGATCGTCGCGGGGGTCCTCGCGCGCGACGCGGAGGCGTCGCGCACCCTCTGGTGCGAGTTCGCGCCGCTCGTTCGCCGGCTCCTTCGACGATCGCTCGGACCGGGCCACGAGATCGACGACGCGACGCAGGACGTCTTCTGCCGGCTCGTGCGGTCCCTCGGCGGCCTCCGCGATCCCGGCGCGCTCCGGAGCTTCGTCATCGGGGTCGCGCTCCGCGTCGCGGGGGCGGAGCTCCGCAAGCGGCACGCCCTCCGCTGGTTTCGGCTGACGCCCTCGGGAGACGTCCCCGAGCTCCCCAATCCGGCGGCGGATCACGAGATGCGCGCCGCGGTGTCGCGCTTCTACGCCCTCCTCGACCGCGTCGGCACCGACGACCGCCACTGCTTCGTCCTCCGTCATCTCGAGGAGCTCGAGCTCGCCGACGTCGCCGCCGCGCTCGATATCTCGCTCGCCACGGTGAAGCGCCGCCTCCAGCGCGTCGAGGCGCGCGTCGCTGCGATGGCCGACGCCGATCCCATCTTGAGCGAGTTCCTTCGCGAGCACGCGCCGCGGTGGAGCACATCGCTGGCGAAGAGGGTCCCATGAGCAGCTCTGACGGGGACGGGGAGGACGCGATGGGCGCGCGCGTCGCGGCGGTGATCCGCGAGGCGATGGAGCCCGACGCGGCGCGCGAGGACGCGGCGCTCGCGCGCGGCGAGGCGCGCTTCCTCCGCAGCCAGGCCGCCGGCGCCGTCGAGAAGAAGCGGCGGGCGCCGTGGGCGATCGCGGTCGTGGCCGCCGGGCTCGCCGCGGCCGCCCTGGTGCTCGTGCTCCGGCCGTCGTCGCCGATCGCGTTCCGCGTCGCGGGACGCGCCGCCGCGTCGAGCGGGTACGTCCGGGCGCCGCTCGGCGCGGCGCCGGTCGACATCGTGTTCTCCGAAGGGACGAAGATCGTCCTCGCCGCGGGCGGCGCGCTCCGTGTCGACGGCGCGAGCGCGCACGGCGCGCGCGTCCTCCTGGAGGACGGCGCGGCGCACCTCCGCGTGAACCACCTCCCGGGCGCGGCATGGCAGGTCGAGGCCGGGCCGTTCACCGTCGACGTCAAAGGGACCGAGTTCGACGTCGCGTGGTCGTCGGACCGGCAAGACTTCTCCGTGACGATGCAGTCCGGCGAGGTGGTCGTCCGCGGCCCGCTCGCGTCGGAGGGGGTGGCGCTCCGGGGCGGCGAGAAGCTCGTCGCGCGCCTCCCGGAGGGCGAGCTCCGCGTCACCGGCGCGGTGGAGGCGGCGCCCGCGGTGAGCGCGCCGCCGCCGGCCACGGCGACGGTGGCGATCATCGAGCGCGGGCCGCCGGTGATCGTGGCGCCTTCGCGTCCGGCGCCGCGGCCCGAGCCTCCCGCCGGCGATCGCGCGGCCGAGCCCCCGTGGTCTTCGCGCGTCGCGCACGGCGACTTCCGCGGCGTGCTCGCGAGCGCCGGAGAGCGCGGCGTCGACGACACGCTCGCCACCGCACCGCTCACCGATCTCGTCGCGCTCGCCGACGCCGCGCGCTACGGCAAGCAGCCGGATCTCGCGAGACGCGCGCTCCTCGCGCAGCGCGGGCGCTTCGCCGGCACGCCCGAGGCTGCGACCGCCGCGTTCCTCCTCGGGCGCAACGCGGAGGACGTGGACGGCGATGCGGCCGCGGCGATCCGCGACTACGACGCGTACCTGCACGAAGCACCCGACGGGCCGCTCGCGTCCGAAGCGCTCGGGCGCAAGATGATGCTCTTGCGCCGCCAAGGGAGAGACGAGGACGCGGCGCGCGCGGCTGACGAGTACGTGCGGCGCTTCCCGGGGGGCGCGTACGCCGGCTCCGCAGCGAAGGTGCGGGACGGCGGGTGATGCGCGGCGCGCTCGCAGCCGGCGCGTGCGCCGCTGCCGTCCTCACGTGCCTCGGGTCCTCGGCGTGGGCGGCGACGATCCTCGTCGTGCGGTCGCGCGACGCCGGCGCCGTGATCGACGAGGCGACGATCCGCCTCCACGCCGAGCTCTCCGCGGCGGGGTTCGAGACCCAGGCCGCCGATGTCGACGCCGGCGCGGATCCGCGCGTCGAGGCCGAGGCCGCCGCTGCAAAGGCGAACGTCGACGCGACGCTTCTCCTGCTCCCCGCGCCGTCCGGCGCCGACGTGTGGCTCGCGGACCCGGCCAGCCATCGTACGATCGTCGAGCGTGTCGCGATCGACCCATCGTCGCCGCAAGCTGCCTCCGTCATCGCGGTCGGCGCGGTGGAGCTCCTCCGCGCGACGCGGGTCGCGAGCGCCGCGCCCGCGGCAGAGCCTCCGCCGCCTCACGCCGATCGTCCATCCGATGGGGATCTCGCCGCGCCGCGCGCCGCCCCTCCGCCGCCGCGCCGCGGGCTCCTCGCCGGCGGCAACGTCGCCGCTGGCGTCGCGACGCTCATCGGCGGTGGAGGGATGGGGCCGGCGTTCGGGCCGCTCCTCCGCCTCTCGTACGGCATCGGTCATTTCGCGGGCCGCGTGAGCGCGATCGGTCCGACCATCGAGCCGCGCATCACGGCGGCTGGCGGCAGCGCGTCGGTGCTCCGCGCCGTGTTCGATGGCGAGCTCGTCGCCACGACGGCGGGTGCGAACGCCGCGTGGGTCCCGTTCCTCTCGCTCGGCCTCGGCACGTCGTACGTGCGCGTCGGGGGGAGCCCGAGCGCAGGGTTCACCGGCGTCACGTCCGACGGGTTCTTCTTCTCGTCGACGCTCGGCGCGGGGCTCGCATTCCGCTTCGCCGAGCGCTCGGCGGTCGTCATCGACGGCGGCCCGTCGTGGACGCTCCCCGATCCGTCCGTACGAATCGCCGGCGTCGACGCTGGACACGCCGGCTCTCCGTTTCTCCGGAGCTCGCTCGCCGTGACGACGTCCCTCTGATGACCGCGGACCGACTCTCGTGAGCCGCCGCGGACACGCGCCGCGACCATGCCTACCAACGTGGAGGCCATCGCATGAAACGAATCTCGCACCTCGCCGTCTCGCTCCTCGCCGCCTTCGGCGTCCCCACGGCCGCGGGCTGCCACGCCAGCGTCCTCGACGCCGTCGACAATTCGGTCGACACCGGCGCGACGTACAAGAAGGTGCAGCTCATCGCGTCCAAGGTCGACCTCCTCTTCGTCGTCGACAACTCGTCATCGATGGGCGACAAGCAGGCCTATCTCCAGCAGGCCGTGCCCGCTTTCGTCGGCCGCCTGGTCCACCCGAACTGCGTCGACGCCGCCAACGGCACGGTCGTCGGCACCACGGACGACCACGGGGCGTGCAGCGCGGGGCGGCCCGAGTTCCGTCCGGTCGACGACCTGCACATCGGCGTGATCAGCTCGTCGCTCGGCGGCCGCGGCTCGTCGAGCTGCAAGGGGCCGGACGGCAACACCGTCTACCCGACGCACAACGACGACGGCGCGCACCTCCTGAGCCGCGCCGGCCGGGACGAGCACGCGCTCGCCGACGCTCTGCCCGGCCACTTCCTCGCGTGGAAAGCGAGCGGCGGAGGCACGGGCGTCGCGGACACGCCGGCCGGGATCAGCGATTCGCAGCAGCTCATCAGCGACGTCACCGATCTCATCTCCGGCGTCCACGAGCACGGCTGCGGGTTCGAGGCGCAGCTCGAGAGCATGTACCGTTTCCTCGTCCAGCCGGATCCGTACGCGACGCTCGTCGGCGGGTTCAATGGCACGAGCGTCGCGACCTCGTCACCCGTGTCGTTGAGCGGCGTCGACGGCGAGCTCCTCGCGATGCGCCGCGCGTTCCTCCGCCCCGACTCTCTCGTGGCGATCGTCCTCCTCACCGACGAGAACGATTCGACCGTCGATCCGCGCGCGTTCGGCGGACGCGCGTGGGAGTTCGAGCAGGCGTCCCCGGTGCAAGGGGGAACGGCGGTGTGCGCCACGTCGCCGGAGGATCCCGAGTGCACGTCGTGCCGCTTGCAGGTGGCCCAGGGCGACCCTGCGTGTCGGCAGGGCCAGGGCACGGTGCCTGACGGCGATGCTCCCAGCGTCCGCTTCTTCCAGATGAAGCGGCGGTTCGGCGTCGATCCGCAGTTCCCGATCGACCGCTACGTGCGCGGGCTCACGCAGGCGAGCGTCCCCGACCGCGAAGGTGAGCACCCGTCCGGCTCGTTCGAATACGTCGGCAACGCCGACTGCACGAACCCGCTCTTCGCCGCCGACCTCCCCGCCGATCCGACGGCCGACCTCTGCCTCCTGAAGCCCGGCCCGCGCCGGCCAGAATCGGGCCTCGTGTACCTGACGGTGATCGGCGGTGTCCCGTGGCAGCTCCTCACCACCAACCCCACCGACTTCAGCAACGGAAACAAGGCGCCGTTCAAGCCGAAGCTCGACGCGGCGGACTACACGCGCATCCTCGGCAAAGACCCGCTCCGGTACGACTTCACCGGGCTCGACCCGCACATGCAGGAGTCGATCACCGCGCGCCAGCTCGGCGCCGACGACGCGCACGGCCGCGAGTGGGACACGCGCGGCAGAAACCTCCAGTACGCGTGCGTCTTCGATCTGCCGGCGCCGAAGGACTGCGACGCTCCGGATTACGCCGGCGCGTGCGACTGCGACACGGCGGAGAACGCCGGCACCGACGCGCCGGTCTGCGCTTCGCAGAGCGCGCTCCAAACGAAGGGGAAGGCGTTCCCGTCGGTCCGCGAGCTCGTCCTGGCGCGCGAGCTCGGCGATCAGGCGATCGTCGGATCGATCTGCCCGCGCCCCGGCGACGGATCGATCCCCACGCCCGGCTACCTCCCGACGCTCCGCCAGCTCGTCGATCGCGCGAGCGCTTCTCTGGCTCGGTGAAGCTACGCCAAGCGGCGCTTCCACCGCAGGTCGCGGGCCCGTCAGCGGCATCGCCTTCCCGAGCGACCCGGTGTAAAGAACGTCGCACCATGGCGCGCTGGGAATTCAAGCTTCCGGACATCGGCGAAGGGGTCACCGAAGGAGAGATCGTGAGCTGGCTGGTGAAGCCAGGGGACGTCGTTCGAGAAGATCAGCCGATGGTGGAGGTGATGACCGACAAGGCGACGGTCACGATCGCCGCGCCGCGCGCCGGGACGATCGTCGCTACCACCGGGAAGGTCGGCGAGGTCGTCGCGGTCCACTCGGTCCTCGTCGTCTTCGACGTCGGCGGCGACGGCGGAGCGCACGCAGCGCCGGCGCCGCCCCCCGCCGCACCGGCGGCGCATCGCGGCGCGAACGGCACGGCGCCGAAGGCCGACGACGGCCCGGCCGCGACCGCGGTGGGCGACATCCGCGAGCATCTCCCCGGGATGGGCGCGGCGACGGGCGGAGCGACGCCCGCGCCGGCGGGAGGCGCCGCAGGCGCCGCGTCGTACTTCAACGAGAAGCCGCTCGCGACGCCGGCGACGCGACGCGTGGCGCGCGAGCTCGGGGTCGATCTCAAGCGCGTCCCACCCACCGGCTCGCAAGGGCGGGTGACGCGCGACGACGTCCACGCGTTCACGCGCGCAGCGCCCGCGGCCGCACCCGTCGCCGGCGCGCCGCGCGCCGCGGCGCACGCGCCGGCCGCCCTGCGCGAGCCGGTCAAGATCACGCCTCCCGCGGGTGTCCCCGGCGCGCTCGAGGAGCGCGTCCCGTTCGCCGGAATGCGCCGGAAGATCGCCATGAAGATGGCGCAGTCGAAGCAGACCGCCGCGCACTTCACGTTCGTCGAAGAGTGCGACTGCACGGCGCTGAAGGCGCTCCGCGCGCGCATGAAGCCGGCGGCCGACGCGGCCGGCGTGAAGCTCACCTACCTGCCGTTCATCGTGAAGGCGACCGTCGCGGCGCTCAAGAAGCACCCGATCCTCAACTCGGCGCTCGACGAATCGACGAACGAGATCGTGACGCGGAAGTACTTCCACATCGGGATGGCCGCATCGACCGACGCCGGGCTGATGGTCCCGGTCATCAAGGACGCCGATCGCCGGAGCCTCCTCGAGATCGCCCGCGAGATCGACCGGCTCGGTCAGGACGCGAAGTCCGGCAAGTCCAAGGTCGACGACCTCACCGGCTCCACGTTCACGATCACGTCACTCGGCGCTCAGGGCGGGCTCTTCGCGACGCCGATCATCAACTTCCCCGAAGTCGGGATCCTCGGCATCCACCAGATGAAGGAGAAGCCGGTCGTGCGCGACGGGCAGATCGTCATCGGGAGCGTGATGCTCGTCTCGCTCTCCTTCGATCACCGGATCGTCGACGGTCACATCGGCGCCGCGTTCGCGTACGAAATCATCGGCTACCTCGAGAACCCGGACCGCCTCTTCCTCGACATGTGACGCCGGCGCGACGTCGTCGCAGCCTCGGAGGAGACGTCGGGCATTCGCCCGACGTCGCTCCGCTGCAAAGACGTCTTACTCCGAGACGAAGCCGGTCCAGAAGAACGCCGGGCCGCCCTTGCCTCCCTGCCTCGACACGACGAGGAACGCCGAGCCGCCGATGTCGGACGACGCGTCGGACGCGCGCGTGATCGTCAGCTTGACGGCATCACCCGCGCCCGCCGTCTTCTTGTCGAAGTCGAACGTCAGCTCCTCGGGCGTCTGTCCGGTGGGATCGAGCTTCGACGCGAGGTCGACCGCGGAGAGGTCCCACTGGCCGGCAGCGCC
>Ga0070689_100003247_pt1 | contig 10791 bp, 9 predicted proteins | sample KBSS23HmetaG_FD_64669 | JGI IMG/M metagenome (GOLD analysis project Ga0070689, IMG submission 64669) | Switchgrass rhizosphere microbial communities from Kellogg Biological Station, Michigan, USA - KBS S2-3H metaG | ecosystem: Host-associated > Plants > Roots > Rhizosphere ... | reverse complement strand
CCACATCATCGGTGCGGGTGTCGAAGGCTGTATCGAGGGATCCGTCTGGAAGGAGTCGAACCACATTGTTAGTCTGTGAGCCGATGACGGGGATGCCGCCACCAGCCACCAGGATCTTGCCGTCCGGCTGGAGATCGATTGCCTGGACGGTCCCAACGACACTCGCTACAGGATCGAAGCTCATGTCCAGACTTCCGTCGGCCGACAATCGGGCAAGGCCGTTTCGCGAGACCCCGGCGAATGTGGAGAAGCTGCCTCCAACGAGGATCTTCCCATCCGTCTGTACTCTCAATGCATAAACCCAGCCGTCAGGGCCGCTGCCGATCACAAAAGATGCGTCCAGGTTGCCGTCGGGATTGAGTCGAACGAGTTAGTTGTGCGGCACACCGTTAAACATCGAAAAACCGCCTCCGATAACGGCGCGGCCATCGTTCTGGATACACAAGGCGATGATCTGGCCCTGAAGAATCCCGGCATCCGGATTGAAACCCGGATCGAGTGATCCATCGTGATTCAGGAGCGTCAGGTGACGTCGAAACGTCTCGCCTACGCTGAAACGAGCACTGCCTCCACTTAGCAGGATCTTGCCGTCCGGACGTTGCGCAATCCGAAACCCGCTCCCGAGAGGTTGGTCCGCTTCAACTGACTCGATGAACGATGCATCAATGGTTCCGTCGGCATTGAGCCGTGAAAGTCTCCCCAGAAGGATGGAAAGGCCGCCGCCGCCATCCACACGGCTGTAATTCCCGGCAATGAGTATTTTTCCGTCAGGTTGGACGAGAACGTCATCGACATATGGCAGGTCGGATTTCACCGCAATCGCATTGGACAGGAACGCCCGATCGAGACCGCCGTCGCCATTCAGCCGAACAAGGCCCTTGGCCAATGCTCCGTCGAAACTGCTAAAGGTGCCAGCCCCGAGGATCTTTCCATCAGATTGCGCGGCCACGGACTTTATCCACGAGCGCAATGGTCCACCGGGCAGGCTGAACGATCTCGGATTTTCCAGTGCGTCGCCGGGACCAAAACTGACATCTGCCGCCCCGGGCATACTCGAAGCCGGCAGCACCGTGAGTCTGGCCACCAAGCCGGTAACAACGCCCAGGTTGTTGCTAAGCGTGATCGTGTAGTCTCCAGCATCTTTACTGAGAACGTTCCGGAGTCGAAGAGTATGGCCGCTTGCGCCGGCTATGGCAGTTCCCTTCAATAGCCATTGGGTGCTCGGGAAAGGAACCCCTGCGAGGTCCGCATTCAGTGTCAGATTTGTTCCTTCGCTCACGGTAAGCTCGACCGGAGAAGTTAAGATCCGAGGGGCTTCCTCGGTTGCATCGCCTGCGAATATGCGGGCGAGCCCTGGCCGCTCAGCGCCATTCACCACGCGGAAGACTCCTGTAAGAAGGACTTTTCCATCGGCCTGCATCCCCAGAGCGTATGGGCCGAAAAAAGCCGGACTGCTGTTCGTAAGTGCTCTACTATCTACGTCGCACCGGAATCCGAGATCCACGGTGCCGTTCGGAAGTAATCTCGCGAGTTGAAGTCTGGGGAACGCGTTGAAATTGCTGAACGAACCACCCACGATGATTTGCCCATTTGGCTGAACCACGATCGCTCGGATCCGCCCGTCGGCACCGGTGCCAGGGTCAAACCCGACATCCAGTACGCCTGCTGAGGTCAATCGGGCGATGCTGTTTCTCAGTTCACCGTTCACCCGGACAAAGTATCCGCCGATGAGAATTCTTCCGTCCTGGTACAGATGAATTGCGTTTACTGAAACCGAACCGACGATTCCCGGTCGATCGGAAACGCTCACTGGACCGAAGCTTGCATCCGGAGTTCCGTCGGCATTCACGCGTCGAATGCCAAAGGTGCCTCCCAATATGATTTTGCCGTCCGGCTGGACCGCCAGGGCCAAAACCGAACCAAAATTGCTGACATAGAAACCCGGATCGATACTGCCATCCGCTTGCAGTCGCACAACGTGCATGTTCGTAACCGAGGTGTGTCCAAAGGTTCCGCCCGCAATGACCTTTCCGTCCGTCTGGACGGCGAGCGCGAAGATTTGAGGATAGTACCCGTTGAATCCGCTTTGCGCCACAAAAGCCTGATCGACACTGCCATCGGCATTTAATTTCGCAATCTGGTCACGCGGCAGTCCGCCAAACTCTGAAAAGTGTCCTCCCACGAGCAGCTTGCCGTCGGCAAGGCGTTGCATCGCACCTATGCTGCCGCCAGAGCCCAGGTAGTTCGAATCGAGGCTGCCGTCCGGATTGAGTCGCACAATGTTCGCTACTGCGGTACCGTTATAGTTCGTGAAAGCACCACCGATGATGATCGTGCCATTTTCCTGTACGACGAGCGCGTTGCCCCCGACGCCTGAACCTGGATCGAAGCTCGGGTCGAGGTCGCCCGGGCGGGTGGCACCGGAGATGGTCATACTTTGAGTGAGCGATCCCAACGCGGTTACATACAACAGGAATCGATTCAATTTGGATTCTTTGCTCATAATGGTTTTGAAGGCTGTGGCACGATCCTCCTATAATCGTGCGCAAATGCTATTCTACCAGATACATTGGAGCGTTTCGCCGACTCAGTCGAAAGCCTAGTTCCTGACGCCGTTGCTCTGTCGCGGAGTCCAGCTATGCAGTGGATTGGCCCCTTGGCAGAGTTGAGCGAGCAGCAGCAGCGATCCAATCGTTGCACCTGAAGCAATCGTTTTCTTATCCTTTCCTGGTTCACTTCTTCACCGCTAACGTCGCAACCCGAATGCGGACTCCTCGTGTCCTTGTCGGATTGCCGTTAAATCAACTCAATTTGAGCACTACTCGTGCCTGTGGGTTTGTCTGAGGCATGGGTAAAAACAGTAGAGCGACCAACGCTTGACAAGACATCGGCTCTAGAGCCGCTCTCATTTGTTTGACACGCATGGCCCCACGCGACATCAGCAGATTCGCCAGGATGACGCACGTGATCACGTGATGAGCCGACGAACAGAAAGACGCTATAAGATTGACGGAGCAGACTGTTCCACGCGTGTCGGCCAGAAAGGCCGGGAGGCAAAGCTGGGAGAGACACCGAGGCGCAACCGATTTTCGCGCAGGACATCGCCGTGTCGTGGGGATTATTCGTCACTATCCATCGCTAGGCTGCCACCGGCGGATATGAGTGTCGAGTTCAACGCCACATCCAGGGCAAAACTTGATCCACTTTGACGACCCGTTGCTATAGGGTCGAAGCCAACCGATCCGTGAATTATCTACACCACAGTCAGGACAGCGCTTGTGCGTCAGCGGTTTCCCGCAAACATGACAGTATTCGGTCAAACACGTTCGGATGTTGTTTTTGCAGTTGGGGCATACCGGCGTAGCGCGCATCCACAGCACGAACCAGCCCGCTTCAACCCCTGAACGGGACTTTCGTTGACAACCTGATTGCCGATTCTCGCGCATCAATTGTGTGAAGTGTTTTTTTTCCGTGATCGCGAGGAGACGATACCAGTTCTGCTCGTGTGATTCGCAGTGGGTCTTTACCCCATGTGAGGCAGGGTCAAACCCTACCGCAATTGAGATGGGTTGTTCACGCTGGTTGATTTCCACAGTCCAACGGGAAAAAAAGGCGCGTTGCGTTGAAGAGAAAAGACCGCAACTTGGCTTAACGCCCCAACGTCAGCGGCCCGGCCCCCAGGACGTCTGGATTGCAACCGGAGCGCGATGGCCGGGTTAGATGTCCGCGCATTAGGCAACGTCGTTATCATGCGCTCAAAATCAAACCAGGCAAAGAAGCTGTGCGCCGACCCTTCGCGAACGGACTCTCAAAAAGAACGTAATAGGCCGCCACAAGCACGACCCAGTAAATCACTACAGTAAGCAGCGAACGCCAGAACGGTAACCACAAAATGCGCTTCACGATCAGAATATGAGCAACTACAAGAGCCAACATATACCAACCGCCGATCAACGGCTTTAGTAACTCAGGAAAAAACATGGTGGCGAGGCTGATAAGGATGGCAGCCCCGACGCCGCGCCAGAGAGAAATCTCGTAGCCGACGGGGGCAAGCATGTAAGCCGTGAACCAGAGCAGACCGCCGCACGCGATATACATCACGAGCGCGATTCCAAATGGTGGTAATGGCATAGCGTGCGCAGTGGCCTAACAACCCAGCGACCCGGCCCACAAGGGCGTCCGCTTGCAACCTGACGCGATGGCCGGGTTCGCTGCGCATGGTTAGGCCGCGATTCGTGCATGCGCAGAGGATGCCTGAACTGCGATGACCGCACCAGACATGAAATGAATGGCCGCCAGCCAACGGGGATCGGGAGTCTGATTCGGGTCAGGCAAAAACACACCATCCGCCCACTCCTCCTCCGTCCGATATCCAAATGTGTTCACGCAATCGTCCTCAGTGAATGGAAGCTTCGCATCGCGAGGGAGGAAGCGGAACTCACTCACCTCTTGAAACTCGACGCTCAGCGAGGCTGGTGTGCCTGCAGCAACCCAATCACCCTTGGAGCGTCGCCAGTGCAGCGAGAGAGTCCGCTCTTCCACCGAATAGTGGAGGCCACAAAAGTCGAAGTTGTTGTGCAGGTCGAGTTCGTGCGGTGGTTGCGACAGATAAATGCCGTCCTTAATTTCAAAGTCGCGACGCATAGCGGCAACTAACGATCAGGATCAGCGACCCCGCGACAATGATTTTCGCCACGGAACCAAGACGAAATCCCGGGGGTCGCTGTATCCGGCTTGTTCGGTCGTCTAATCTGCATGTGCACAAAATTGCCAAAGTTCAAACGCCATGAACGACAAGTATGCGCCGAGAATCAGAAACGCGGGTGCTCGGAAACGCCAGTCGCCCTTGTGTAAGCATAAGTTCACTACCAGTCCGATCACAGTCACAACTATGAGGATAGTGATGCCACTGGTCAGCCAGTCTGGACCTCGGAAAGCGGACCAGCCTGCAAGTCCGTTCAGAACCGCGCACACAACGCCTAAAATGATCGCTCGTTTCCTCAAGATCGCCTCGTCACCGAACGCAAAGGTCAGCGACGCGAGCCAGCCGCCGATGACGTTGAATTCGTCCCTGAGCGAAACGGCTGGCTCCCGTTAGATGCAGCGTCCGGTGGGCTAACCTTCTCGGGTTTTAACTTAGGGTAGACGACTACGAAGTGATCACGTGAAATCGCGATTCTCGCGAGGCCCATCCGGTCCCATTCATTTGGTTCGATTTCATTCAAATCGCTAAACGTCTTCTCGATCCGATCATGCACAATCGTATGCCAGTTGTGCCACCAGTTGGTCCGACCGGCCACCACGTTGCCGTGAAAACGGATGATTATCTGTGTCCCATCCTCTTGGGCAGCCGGAAGTATCTCCGGTTTGATTACTCCATATCGGGAGTTGATGTCACACTGAAAGCGGTCAAGGATCTTTCCCTGTAGGTTGAGAAGTACGATCTGCTGTGCGGAGGTACCCGGTTTGCTCATGGGTTCGGCCGTTTGAACAACCAGAATGGATTGCGACTGCCCAGTGTTGATCAGTCGAGAGAAAACACCTCCAGAAAAGACGGCGAAGGTGCTTGTGGTGCGGTATGCCGTAAAATCCTCATGATTGAGCCCTTGAGTTTTAGCCAGTTGTGCCAAGGCGCGAACAATAGGTTGCTCGTCGGCTGTAACACCACGTTGCGGGTCCGTGGTATGGAGGATGATGTCGAGAGGCATGGTTTGCTGCCCACTCTCTTGAGCGCTGCATGAAGCAACCGCAAGGAGCGGTGCAAGTAGAGATACTGTGCGTGCCATTTCCATTTGATCATGTAGCCAACGACCCAGCGACGGCGGCCACGAGGCGTGGCCATGGCAATCGCGACGGCGCTCTGCCGCTTGCTGCAGCGCGTTAGGTGGAGTTTCTCTCATCCCTTCGACTCTTCCTCCGCCTTCGCAATCGCCGCACGAATCTCGGGAGGTATTTCCTCTAGCGAATGATAAGTCCGCTCCACGCCCGAATCGTCAATGATTTTGTACACAGAAATGTTCTTGCGATGGATAATTTTTGACGTGATCGCATTGCCCGCCTGTGACGTCTCCGTGACGGACAACTCGCTGCCCCTTTCCTGAGCGGCTTCCTTTTCGATCGCCTCTATTTCCGATCGGATTTCCGGCGGCACTTCCTCCATCGAAGAATACTCGTGCTGTTCCCCGTCCTCACCCACGGTCTTAACGGTGACCGACTTCTTGACGACGTTGGATCCGGGCCTGGCCCCCTCCTGGCTCAGCGACGCCAATTCCTCCGTTAGGTTTAGCACCTCTAAGTCCCTTCTGTACCACGGCGTCTGCCAACGGGGAACCGTGAAGACGGCGACGATGCCACCGACCAATCCGCAAAGCCCGAGCCAAATGAGCGACACGTGGGTATTGTCGTGCGAAAACGCCCCCAAGATACCCGCCCAGCTAAAAAGGAAACCGGCCAAGCCACCTAGAAGGATGCCGAAAATGAAACGCACCGTAATCGTGAAAAGAAAGTTTGGCCACTTGTTCTGTCTCATAGCCCGCGACGACGCACCGGGTAGGCCTGAAGCGGTTGCCCGTTCAGGCCCCCCCTCCTCAGAACCGTGCATGAAAGTTTTCTTCCGCAATGATGTTCACACGAAATAGCAGCCTGTTCCTTGTGCGCCGGGATCCAGATTAAACTCTACGATGGCTGATTTTTGGCATGACCGCCGCGTGACATGCACTTCCAGATTCCCGGTCTTACTGCCAACCGGGGGACGGCTGGCCAACATCACCATCAGACCTCCGTTCGACTCCACCCATTGCCTTTCTTGAATGGGGGCATCCGCGGGATCGACAACGAGGCTTCTCCTGTTCGTTATGTCGTATAAGCCAGCCTTCCAATCAGCTGCCAGTCCCAAGAGTTCAAAACCGTAGGCATCACGCCTCCCAATGTCGCCCACCAGGAACATGGCCAAATTGGTGCGCCCGGGATAAACTCTGAGGGCTCTCGCTCGATGTCGTTCGATAGCATGAATACCGATAAATACGTTGATGTTCCCGGCCCAATACGGCTGGCTCCTGCCCGCCAGATCCCAAAGATCCGCTGCCAACGACGCTCTTCCGGGAAAATCCCCGACTGAAGGGCGAGTTGGTCGTTCTTTGCGAAACAGCATCGTCGCAAATCCGGTGACGGGGTGCCGTGAGGGTTGGTCTGGGGAGCTTACCGCGGTGAGCAGCTTCTTCGGCGGGACGCGGTTGAAATCTCCGAGCGGAGCCGGACGCGGGCGCTTTACTTCGGCGGTCAGTTCACGCGACTCGCCCGGTTCTAACGGCGGCACGATCAACCGGGTCAGGGGTCGCCAAGGGACAAAGGCTCCCAGCGGGGCGGATTCAATCCTCATAGGTGTCGGAGCCGAACGGTGCAGGCCAGCGTTATGAACCGTGACCTCGATCCGGACTCGGTCTCCGGCCACATCGTGAAACAAGATGTCCGTTCGTTCCACGCAGAGTTCAGCTTCGTACCCGGAACGGACGACGAGTTCCGGCCTTTCTTCCATGGCAATCATAGTATTACCTTTCAAAGAAGCAGTGGCGACGAAGAGCGGCATCAATGCCTGCCCGCAGGGGACCTCTCTTTCACGAACACCGTGGAAGGTTGTTCTGACCGCGTTGCCCTTCCCACAGCCGCTTGCCTCTTCGCCATCGATCACAGGGTTTCGTCCCATATCCTACACCAAAACTGGCGAAAGCAAAGTCCAGCCAGCGCAAACGGTTTGGTTGTTTTGAGTTCATGCAATACGACGAAAATGGCGTGCATCTGCATTACGGAAACCAGAAACCCAACTGGAATCTGCCCGCCGTTAGTCTGACCGGAACCGTCTGATGCAGACCCGGGAGGTCAATCCTCTCGGCTACCCGATTTGGTGCCTTCAACGGTTTTCTCTTGTTGGCAGTCGTGGCTGCAGTGTTCGGCCTTATTCCATCTTTGCGATATTACTCATGGGTTTGATGGAAATCTTACCACCAATGTTGGAGTCCGCATCGAGTTTGGTGAAGTCGGCCCCCTGTTCCAGGTCTGCCCAAGCGAAATCGTACGTGCGGGCCCGAAGGTGTCTTCGTGTTTGTTGCGGCAGTTCTCCAGGAATTCAGGTTCTGACAAGAATTTTACATTGGCCGAACTTCTCCATAACAATTCGCTCGTAGCCTTGTCGTAAACTATGGCTATGAAAACAAAGGTAGAGTCGCCAGGGAGGCGCATCGCCTCTAATCGAACACATAGCAACCTGCTTTCGCTCCTCATGGCCGGACTGGCTCTTCGGGCCGCCGGCGCAGAGCCAGCCGGTGAGCCATCCTCAGCAGAAAACTCGGCACCCCTGATCAAGGTCGACAAATCCATTTCCGCCGTGCCGGGAGTACGCATGAGGAACATCGAGGTTTTTGCCCTGGTGGGTCCCGATCAGATCACCAAGCGCGATTACCTGACACTCTCGGAGGCTATGGACAAGCACCTGGTTCGCATCGACGAAACGCGGAATGTCAGCGAACTGAAAATCGAGAATCTGTCCGGCGGTGCTCACGTATTCATTCAGGCAGGCGACATAGTCAAAGGCGGCCAGCAGGATCGGGTTCTCATCACAGATCTGGTACTGCCGCCCAAAAGCGGCCAGCAACCCATCGGCAGTTTCTGTGTCGAGCAGGGCCGCTGGACCCGCCGCACCGGCGAGAGCGCAGCTGACTTCTCCAAGAGCGACAAGCAGCTCATCACCATGATGCAGCGCTATGCGGTGAAATCCGCCAAACAACAATCGGCTGTTTGGACCGAGGTGGACAAGAGTAAGAAAGCCCTCACCATGAACGCCCCAAAGATTACTGGCAGAGAGATCAATGTTGAAGCCAACGCCTCGCCTTCGAGCCTGCAATTGGCGCTGGAGAACAAGGACTTGGCGGACGCCTTGAAACAAATGCGCGAAGAGTTGACAGCCAAGCTGCTCCAGCGCTCGGACGTGATCGGCGTCGCTTACGCAATCAATGGCAAATTGGTCAATGCGGAGATCTACGGCAGTGCCAGGCTGTTCGCGAAATTACGCAACAAGGTGTTGGAAGCCGCCGCTGCGGAGGCAGTTACCGAACTCACCGACGACAAGGTGGTTCCACAGGCAATAACCGAGCAGGAGCTCTGCGCGTTCCTGAAGACCGAAGGATTGTCGGAGCTAAAGCCCTCGAAACCCAATGCCCAAACCGAGTGGCGCGAACGCGAGGAGTCCAAGCGTGCTGTTTTCGAAAGCCGCGACGCAGACTTCCGGGACGCAACCTGTCATCGCAACGTGATTCTTGCCGATGAGAGCGTCAAAGCCTCAGTCCGGGGCAATCCGGGCATATACAACTATTCAACCCGTCCACAGCGGGGAAGCCAGAATGCCGCGCCCGAGCAGCGCCCCAGGCGTCAGACCGCGCAACCTTGATGGTCAGCCTTATCACTTTTTTGGCGCGAGCGCCCGTACACGATTCAAGTCCAGTTCCCCTTTGGCTCCCCAACCACCGACCCCTTCTGGAATTCCTGGCCGAAACTGCTCGTAAAATCCAAATGCCTCCTGAGCCAGTTGCTCGGGTTTGAATGCTGTTGCCAAGGCTCTCATCGCCTCGCGAACGACTGGCAACGCCTCGCCGAACTTTCCTTCCAGGTATCGTTCCACCCCGCCGGGATCGACCGGCTTTGTCTTGTTTACTGCGCGAATGCCGTCCGGGGTGTTGATGGCCGGCACATGGCGACCAAGAATCTCAATCCAAAGTTCCTTCGCGCGTTTTTGCTTGCGTGCTTCTTTCAGCGCTTCGGGAGTTGGAGCAAATATCCCCAGCCGGCGTCCTTTGCTCTGGGCTGTCAATCCGGCGACTGCCTTTCCCAGGGATAATGCCTCTTCGCGGTCAAAGCCGAGGCGCTCCGCAACAATCGCCGCCCAAAGGGTTAGCACGGGAGCGCGATTGATCAAAATCCGATCCTGCGGTATGGATGGGGGGCTTATTTTTTCGCCTTCTTCGCCCTGACTTTCGCCCAGCGTGCCTTGGCTGCAGCCGAGATCTTCGCTCTGGCCGCTGCGCTCATCTTGCGCCTCTTTCGTTTCGTTGTGGGAGCCCCGGACTTCGCAGGGGATGGTTGCCCACCTATGATCCGGCTCAGTTCCTTCTCAAGAGCATCGATTTTTTCCCGGATTGCAACGGCTTGCTTGAGTTGTTGGAGCGATAAGTTGGCAAGAGGGCTGGATTGCATCTGAATCCAGTAAGGGAAAGGCAGGGGCGTAGTCAAGGTTTGATGCTTGGGAAGGAAGGGCACAAAGTATCACGGAGTCACTGGGAAGCGACGGGACAGCTAAGATGAAAACACTCCTATCAAGCTCAGCGACCGCCGCCGGAAACGCCCGGGCGGCTGACAAATTATCTGAACCATTCTCCTGCCCGGCGGGGCGGCGCTTCGGTGGAGCGCTCGCGTTATGCAGCAAAGTCAACGGCATACCCGTAGGAGCGAATGATGCTCCTCATTTGAGTCGCTCCAACTGCCCCTTTCGACGGGCTATGTTCTTATAGTCCCACTGGATTTCGCGTGCCTTTGCCAGCCAGCGCTTCAGGTCTTCTCTGTTTACTTGGTCGGCGGAGGTGTAGCGAACTTCAGCCGCCTTGAAGTTGCCTTCCTTCTTTAGCGCGTCTTCCTCAAATGACTGACCACTCCAGAAAAGTAAGCGGACGCAGTCCTTCAACTTGCTGTAGCCGACGACGGGGTTTCCATCGAGAAACCACACAGGGTGAGCGTGCCATATTTTGT
>Ga0070689_100003245_pt1 | contig 10792 bp, 9 predicted proteins | sample KBSS23HmetaG_FD_64669 | JGI IMG/M metagenome (GOLD analysis project Ga0070689, IMG submission 64669) | Switchgrass rhizosphere microbial communities from Kellogg Biological Station, Michigan, USA - KBS S2-3H metaG | ecosystem: Host-associated > Plants > Roots > Rhizosphere ... | reverse complement strand
ACTTCCTGCGCGAGCCAGGCGGCGGCACCGGTGGCATCCATCGACCAGCCCAGCGGAATCAGGCAGGCGGTGACGAAGATGGTCTTCCAGTTGATCGCCTTGTACGCCTCGTCCATGTTGAGCACGCCGGTCAACAGCATGCCGATGGCGCCGGTCATCATGGCCACGGAAAGGTCGAGGTGCGTGAACAGCGCGAGACACTTGGCCAACAGGAAGAAGCCCACGGCCTGCCAGACTTTGCCGGGCCGCTGTTCTTCCTTGGGAATATCGGTGACTACGACCAGATCGCGATCCTCGCTTGCAAGCACCAGGTCGCGCCAACTGGAATGCAACACCAGCGTGTCGCCGGCGCGCAAGCTCACCGAGCGCACGTCGTCGCGATAGACCTGGTCGCCGCGGTTCACCGCCAACACCGAGATGCCGTAGCGCTTGCGCAGCCGCAGGTCACCCACGGTCTGCTTGAGGAAGCGTGAGCTGGGCGGAATCACCGCCTCGGAAATGCCGGCACGCGAGGGATTGAACAGCTCACCCAACTGGCGCATGCGCGGCGAGAGTTTGCACAGCTGGTTGTTGGCGAACTGGTTGAGCTGGTCGCGCGGACCGAGCACGCCGAGCACGGAGCCCACCCAGATGACATGATCCGCCGGCGGTGCCATGCGCGCATCGTTGCCGCTCTTGATCGCGAGAATCAGGGGCGCTCCGTAGAGCTGCTCGACTTCGCCGATGCTCATGCCAACCAGCGGGCTTTCCGCCGTCACCGTGAGCTCGGCGGTTTCGCCAACGATGCCGTAGGTATCGGCGAAGTAGCTCTCGGTGCGCCCGGGGGTGACCTTCAAGCGTTCGTCTTCGCGCTCGGGCAGCAGCTTCTTGCCGAAGAAGTAGAAGAACGCGACGCCCGTGAGCGCAAGCACCAGGCCCACCGGCGTGACGCTGAAGAGGCCGAACTTCGGAATCGTGTGCGCGCCGGCCGGCAGATTGGCGTTTGCGCTGGCGACCAGGTCGTTGAGCACGATCAGTGGCGAGTTGGCGATCAGTGTGGTGTTGGTGGCGGTGAGGATGCAGAACGCCATCGGCAGCAACAGTCGCGAGATCGGCACGCCGGTGCGTGCGGCAAGGCGGCTGGTCACCGGGATCATCAGCGCGGCCAGCGCCTGGCTGGGAATGACCGCGCTGAACAGGCTGGTGACGAGGTTGATCACCACGCCAAGGCGCGATTCCACGCCCCGCGCCATGCGCATCACGAAACTGGCAGTGAGCGTGAGCACGCCCGCGCGGTCCAGGCCGGCGCCCATGATCATGATGGCGATGATCGCGATGACCGCGTTGCCGGCGAAGCCGTTGAACACGCGTTCGGAAGGAATGAGCCCGGTGAGGCCGATCACCACCACCACCAGCAGGGCCACCATGTCGGCGCGGATCCACTCCAGCACCAGCATCAGCATGGTGAAGCCCACCAGCCCCAGCACCAGGATCATTTCAGGGGTGAGGGCAAGTCCCACTAGCGCGCGCCCCTTGGTCGGGCATCCTGGTGACGGTTGGATGTGGGCAGTGGGAGCTTCACGCTACGACGACTCGTCCCTGTTTGAGGCGTGAGTATAAACGTGTGCTGCACTGGGCTGGTGAACCGTGTATGCACTGCGAGCCCGACATGTCGGTTACTCGATGGCGATGGCATACGGCGCAGATTCCCTCTCCCCTCCGGGGCGAGGGTTAGGGCGAGGGGCGGGTGCTCAAGATGGCGTTGCTAAGGCGGGCGTTTCGTGTGCGCGCCAAAAAAGCTCGCAACAAACAGTGTCGAGGCAGCGTGGCCCCTCACCCCAGCCCTCTCCCCGGAGGGGAGAGGAAGCAACTGCGCGCCTCGTTCTAGCGCTTGCGGTACAGCAGATCCCACACGCCATGACCCAGTTTGAGTCCGCGGCGTTCGAAGTGGGTCTCGATGCGCCAGGCAGGTTTTTCGGCGTACTGGCCGGGGCCGAGCTCGTTGTGCCAGTCGGGGGCGGCTTCCATCACCTCGAGCATGTGCTCGGCGTAGGGCTGCCAGTCGGTGGCGAGGTGCAGCAGGCCGTTGGGTGCCATGCGCGAGGCGAGCAGGGCCACGAAGTCGGGCTGGATGATGCGGCGCTTGTTGTGGCGTTTCTTGTGCCACGGGTCGGGAAACCAGATGCGCGCTTCGGCCAGGGTGCCGGGCGGGATCTCGTTTTCCAGCACTTCCACGGCATCGTGCTTGTACAGGCGCACGTTGCCGGCGTCGCGCGCGGCCAGCGCGTTCATCAGGCGGCCCACGCCGGGGCCATGCACTTCCACGCCGATGAAGTCGCGCTGCAGGTCGTGCTCGCTCGCCCACGCCAGCGCTTCGCCGTTGCCGAAGCCGATTTCCAGCACCAGCGGGACGCTGCGGCCAAAGCGTGAGGCAAAGTCCTGCGGCGAGCCGCTGTAGTCGATGCCGAAGCGGGCCCAGTGGTCGTCGAAGGCGCGTTGTTGCGCCGGCGTCATGCGCCCTTCGCGCAGCACGAAGCTGCGGATGCGGCGCATGAAGGGCGGCTGTTCGGCGTCGTCGTGGTCGTGCGTATCGCTCATGGAATCAGCCGATGGTGCCGTCGATCGGACTGGACGCCGAGGCAAAACGCTTGCGCGGGATGCGGCCGGCCTTGAAGGCAGCGCGACCGGCCTGGATGGCCAGTTTCATGGCGTGCGCCATCAGCACCGGGTCTTTCGCGCCAGCGATGGCGCTGTTCATCAGCACGCCGTCGCAGCCCAGCTCCATCGCAATGGCGGCATCGGAGGCGGTGCCCACGCCGGCATCGACGATGATCGGCACCTTGGCGTTCTCGATGATTTCCAGCAGGTTGTAGCGATTCTGGATGCCAAGGCCCGAGCCGATCGGCGCGGCCAGCGGCATCACCGCCACGCAGCCGATCTCTTCCAGGCGCTTGGCCAGGATCGGATCGTCGCTGGTGTAGACCATCACGTCGAACCCGTCGGCGACCAGCGCTTCGGCGGCCGTGAGCGTTTCCACCACATCGGGGAACAGCGTGCGCTGGTCGCCCAGCACTTCCAGTTTCACCAGCTTGTGGCCGTCCAGCAGTTCGCGCGCCAGCTTGCAGGTGCGCACGGCGTCCGCGGCGTTGTAGCAACCGGCGGTGTTCGGCAGCAGGGTGAACTCGTCGGGCGGCAGCGCGTCCAGCAGGTTGGGCTGGCCGGCGTCCTGGCCAAGGTTCACGCGGCGGATGGCCACCGTGACGATCTCGGCGCCCGCGGCCTGGCTGGCGCGGCGCGTCTCGTCGAAATCCTTGTACTTGCCGGTGCCGGTGAGCAGGCGCGAGCCGTAGCTCTTGCCGGCAATGATCAGCGGATCGGAAGCATCGAGCGTCTTGATATTCATGGGGAGTTCTTCAGTCTGCGGCGACGCCCGGGCGTCGCATGAGCGCGCATGCCGGGCGATCAACCGCCGCCGATGGCATGGACGATTTCCACGCGGTCGCCGTCGGCCAGGCTGTGGCTGGCATGCAGGCTGCGCGGGACGATCTCTTGGTTCACTTCCACGGCGACGCGGCGCTGGCCGTAGCCGGCGTCTTCAAGCAACTGGGCGACCGTGGTGGCGGGGGCGCAGTCGCGCGGACTGCCATTGAGCGTGATGTGCATCCGTCCATTGTAGCGGCTGGCGGCCCGAATGCCGCCGCGGACATGAAGAGGCCCGGCGGTGCCGGGCCTCCGGAGGGCGGTACGGACCCTCAACGCTGCTGGTCGTCCCGCCGTGGCGCCGGGCGGCGCTCCTCGTGGTTCGACTGCTGCTGACGCTGCTCCGGCCGTGCCTGTTGGGGCTGCGGCTGCGGATTGTTGCGGGGCGCCTCGTAGCGCTGCTGCATCTCCTGCCGCTGTTGCATCTGCTGGCGTTGCTGCATGGCGTCGCGCTGCTGCATCTGCTGCTGCATGGCCTGGCGCTGCTGGGCTTCCTGTTGCTGCATCTGCTGCCGCTGCTGCAGGGCATCGGGCGGCTGCCTCTGTTGCTGCATCCTCTCGCGCTGCTGCAGGACGTCCTGCTGCTGCATCTGCTGCCGCTGCTCCAATTGCTGCTGTTGCTGGACCCGTCGCTGCTGCATCTGCTGTTGCTGGACGTCCTGGCGCTGCTGCATGGCGTTGTCGCGCTGGAATCGCTCGGCGTTGTCCTGGCGTGTCTGCTGCGGCTGGGCCGGTTCGATGCGGGGCGCATTCGGCAGCGTGCCGGGCGCCGCCTGGCCGCGCATGCGGTCCGAGTCGGCGCTGGGGATGAAGCTCACGCCGGGACGCGGCTGGTTGTTTTCGCCGCGCGGCTGCGCATTCGGCCGGGCGAAGCGGGCAGAGGGCAACTCGCCCGCGCGCATCGCGGCCGGTTCGTTGTCGCCGCGAGGCATCGGGCGGGCAGCGGGCGCATTGCCCCGAGGCCCGGCATTGGGCTGTGCCGCCGAGAAATCCTGGGGGCGTGCAGGGTTCTGGCCCCGCATGCCGGGACCCTGGCCATTGAGCAGCCGCACATTGTTCGGCGTGGGCGCCATGCGCGGTGCACCGGCGACATTCACCGGTCGACCGCCGAAGCCCGCGGCCGGCGGCGTACGCGCCACCACCTCACGCTGGAATCCGCCGGCCGGTAGCGGACGCGCCGTGTTGGCGCGCGGCGGCGCAAAACTCGCCCGCACGGGGTTGAGGCCGCTGACGCCGCGCGGCATCACCGCCGCTTCGGAAAAGCGGCGCGGGTCGACCTGTGCCATATGGTTGCGGGCGTTGCGCGCGGCCACGAAATCCTGCCCCGACATGGCGCGGAACGCATGCGGCACGTCGCGGTTCATGTACCGCTCGTTGGGCATGGGGCGGCCATCGCGGAAATAGTTGTAGCGGTTGTTGATGTTGTTGATCACCAGGTTGCGGTTGTTGCGCACATAGATATTGGTGACGTTGACGTTGGTGTAGTAACCGCGGCTGGCGCGATACCACGGGTTGTAGACCTCGCCCGGTCCTAGCGGGAACCAGCCCACCGGGCCGCCCACGCCGATCGACACGCCGCCGCCGACGAAGGCCACCAGCGCCGGCGCATAGACCGGGCGCACGCCGACCGGGCCCGGCACCCAGCCCCAGCGGTTGCGCACATGGGCCCAGCGGCCGTAGTGATAGGGCGCGAAACCCCAGGGCGCGGCGTCCACCCAGGTCCAGCCCCATGGGCCGACGTACGACCAGTGGCCATCGCTATAGGGCGACCAGTCGGCACCCACGCTGGCGGGATACCAGACCTGGCCGTAGTCGGGATCGTTCTGCCAGTTGCCGTATTGATTGAGATCCTGCGCACCCACGATGTCCGGCGACACGTTCGGGTCGGGCGGGGTGGAGGCGTATTGCTGGTTGCGGCTATCCACCCAGGCGTCGAAATCGTCGCCGCCCTGGATGTCGTTGATGGACACCACGCTCAGCGACGAATCGACGAACTCGTACGAGCGGCCCGCGGCCACCATGCGCTGCGCGCCGCCCTCGCCATAGACCGTGGCGTGTCCGGCGAAGTCGGTGACGCGGGTGGACTTGCCGTCCTCGCTGATGTCCACCCGATAGCTGCCCGGTTGATCGATCACCAGCGCCACCGTGGGCGTATCGATTTCGTAGCTCTGGCCATCGTCCAGGCCCTGCACTGTCACGCTCGCCGTGCCCTGGGTCAGTTCGACCTGGGTGAGCTGGTCGTTGAGGGTGAGGAAGCCGAAATTGGAATCGTCGGCGATGCGCAGCGTGCCGCTGTCCAGCTGCAGTTCGGCGCGTGCGCCGTCGCCGGTGGAAAGGCGGTCGCCGGTGGTCAGCGGACGGTTGAGGCTGGCGTCGCCCCAGTCTTTCTCGCCGGCCGGCAACAGCCCCACATCGCCCTCGCGATAGGAGAGCCGTGCGATGCGCGACGGCGGATCGCCGGCGCCGTTGTCGTCGGGTGGCGCCTGGGTCTGCGCCTGGGTCAACCCGCTGGCACAGAGCAACAAGGCCGCTGCCATCCATCGCCGGTGGTGCGGCGACGTCAGGAAAGCAGTAAGCACACGCATCGGGTTCTCCGGAGCTGGACGCGATGGGCATCGCGGAAGGGTGGCGTCACCCGCAAGAACGCATAGGGATGGCGGGCGCCGACGGACGCATTATGCGGATGTGTGCTCCGTCCATCGCAAGGACCGGCCGAGCCCGCAGAAAAAGTGGTTCAGCCGGCCGCCATGTCCGGTTCACGCCGTGTTCGGCTGCGGCAGGCGGAGCGCAACGCGAAATGAATGCCGGCGACCGCTGCGTCATGTCGCGATGCCATCGGCCGCCGGTGCACCGATCCGTCGGACGTTCGCCATCGGCGGTTCCCAAGGCCCGCGGAGGCGGGTTACCATCGTCGGGCGTTGCGGGTGTAGCTCAATGGTAGAGCTGTAGCTTCCCAAGCTACTGACGAGGGTTCGATTCCCTTCACCCGCTCCATTTGCTCCCGACCCCCACGAGCTCCCTACACGCGGCGTACGCTGATCATGGCGGATGTGAACACCCTCGGCTGGCGGGAGCGCTTGGCATTGCCGATGCTCGGCATTCCTCTGCTCAAGGCCAAACTCGATACCGGCGCGCGTAGCAGTTCACTGCACGTGGACACGCTGGAGAGTTTCGAGCGCGCGGGCGATACGTGGCTGCGTTTTTCGGTGTCCGTGGGCGGCCGGCATCGCATCGCGGTGACCTGCGAGACGTTGGCGCTGGATCGCCGGGCGGTCACCGACACGGGCGGCCGGCGCACCTTGCGCTGGTTCATCCGCACGGACGTGGTACTGGCCGGCGAGCGCTTTGCCGTCGACATCAATTTGACCGACAGGCGCCATATGCTGTTTCCCATGCTGCTCGGTCGTAGTGCGTTGCACGGGCGATTCGCGGTGGACCCTGCGCTTTCCTATACACAGCCTCGACCCCTCCGGGCGGGCATCACGGGTGTTTCATGAAGATTGCCATTCTCTCGCGCAACACCCGTCTGTATTCGACGCAACGTCTGGTCGACGTCGCGCGCGAGCGCGGCCATGTGGTGCGCGTGCTCGATCCGTTGCGCTGCTACGTGCGCATTGCGCCGGGCAACATGTCGATCCGCTACAAGGGCAAGGCGATCAAGGGCATCGATGCGGTGATTCCGCGCATCGGCGTCACCAGCACCTTCTACGGCACCGCGGTGCTGCGCCAGCTGGAAATGATGGGGGTTTACACGCCCAACTCGTCCGATGCGGTGCTGCGCGCGCGCGACAAGCTGCGCTCGCTGCAGATCCTGGCGGCCCAGGGCCTGGACATGCCGGCCACGGTGTTCGGCGACAACCCTGACGATACCGCCGACGTGCTGGCCATGCTCGGCGAGCCGCCGCACGTGATCAAGCTCAACGAAGGCAGCCAGGGCACCGGCGTGGTGCTGGCCGAGAAGCGCAGCGCCTCGCAGAGCGTGATCGAGGCGTTCCGCGGCCTCTACGCCAACTTCCTGGTGCAGGAGTTCATCGCCGAAGCCAAGGGCACCGACCTGCGCTGCTTCGTGGTGGGCAAGAAAGTGGTCGCCGCAATGGAGCGCGAGGCCAGCCCCGGCGAGTTCCGCGCCAACATCCATCGCGGGGCCACCGCCAAGGCCGCCACGCTCAGCGCCGAAGAGCGGCGCATCGCCGTGCGGGCCGCCGCCGCCCTGGGTTTGGGCGTGGCCGGCGTGGACATGCTGCGCTCCAAGCGTGGCCCCTTGATTCTCGAGGTGAATGCCTCGCCCGGCCTCGAGGGCATCGAGGCCGCCTCGGGCGTGGACGTGGCCGGGGCGATCATCAAGTTGCTGGAAGGCGAAGCAGGCATCGGCCAGGCCCTGGTGAAGCGCAAACCGCAGCGCGCGGCGTAATTTTTTGCCAAAACCCGCCTTTCGGCCTTTGACCCGGTGCCGGAGCCCGGCCTAGCATGGGGATTCCTGCAGGTCGCGTCCCGAGGGGGGATGCCGCAGGGTGGAGGAAAACAATGAAGCGGAAGTACTGGCTGCCGGTCGCGGCGGCGATGATGCTCGTGTTGCAGGTGGCGTCGGTTCACGCAAAGGAAACCAAGCCTGACGTCAAGGCCGACACCAAGGACGAATTCGCCGCAGTGGCCGATCACGTTCGTCAGCAGATGGCCCCCGGCGGTCGGTTCGATTCGATCCCCAAGAACGACCAGCAAACGGTCACCCGCGACCTCAGCAGCATGGAGTCGCTGTTCGACAAGTTCGGCAAGGTCGATGCGATGGATCAGCCTTCGAAAGTCGAGTTGTTCAACAACCAGTCCGAAGTGAACGCCATCCTGACCCGCCACGACGGCGACCGTCAGGTGTGCGAACAGGTCAAGCCGATGGGTTCGAACATTCCCAAGACGGTGTGCAAGACGCAGCGCCAGATCAACCTGGAGAACGACCAGTCCCAGCGCACCTTGCAGGACATCCAGAACCAGAGCCGCCAGAGCGCCGTCGGCGGTCACTGAGCGGTGGCGGTTAACGGTGGCGTGAGTACCGGTTAACCCCGATGTAACTGCGGGGCACCTATAAAGGCCCCACTGCAATGTGTCTGGCACTTTCCGCAAGGTCTGGTGACAGCAGATTTCGGTATCGGGGCAGTAGCTTGAGCCCAGGCGAGCGACCACGAGTCGAGCGGCCTGGGCTTTTTTCTTGCCCGATTTCGATACTTGTTCAGTTTCGCGGCCGCCAAGGCCCCCTTTCCCCGGCACAAGCTTGTTAAGCTTGTTGCCTCGGTCGGCCCTCATGCCGGCTGCGTATGGAGGATGCATGCGCGTATTGGTGATCGAAGACAACAGCGATATCGCGACGAACATCGGCGATTATCTGGAAGACCGGGGTCATGTGGTGGATTTTGCCGGCGACGGCGTCACCGGCCTGCACCTGGCCGTGGTGCATGATTTCGACGTGATCGTGCTCGACCTGACCCTGCCGGGCATGGATGGCCTGGATGTGGCCCGCAAGCTGCGCCACGAAGCGCACAAGCAGACGCCCATCCTCATGCTCACCGCCCGCGACGCGCTGGAGCAGAAGCTCACCGGCTTCGAGTCCGGCGCCGACGATTACATGACCAAGCCGTTCGCCCTGCAGGAACTGGCGGCGCGCCTGGAAGTGCTGGCTCGCCGCGGCAAGGGTCCGCAGAGCCGCGTGCTGAAGGTGGGCGATCTCACCTATAACCTGGACACGCTCACGGTCACCCGCGAGGGCAAGTCGATCCAGCTCAATCCGATCGGCCTGAAGTTGCTGCAGGCGCTGATGGAAGCCAGCCCCTCGGTGGTCACCCGCCAGGATCTGGAACAGCGCGTGTGGGGCGAAGAATTGCCCGATAGCGACTCGTTGCGCGTGCACATCCACGGCTTGCGTGCGGCCATCGACAAGCCCTTCGACAAGCCGCTGATCCACACACGTCACGGCATTGGATACCGCATGGTCGAACCGGATGCAGTCCAGGCGTAAGCTCAGGTTTCGCCTGGTCGTTTCGTTCGGGCTGTTCGGCTTCGGGCTCAGCGCGCTGTTTGCGTTTGCGGCCTTGAACATCCGCAGCAGGGTGGAGGACCAGTTGGTCAACTCCAGCCTGATGGATGACGCCCGCTGGGCGAACCAGCAGGCGCAGGAGCATCCGGGCGCACAGACCGGATCGCGGCTGCTGACCGGCAGCATGTACAGCGACCGCACCATCTACAAGGCGCCATTGTCGTGGCAGGGCCTCGAAAACGGCGTGCACGACATCAACGAGAACGACCAGGACGGTCAACGCCATCATTACAAGCTGGCCGTCTATCGCGAGAACGGCATCATCAGTTTCCTGCGCTACGACGTATCGCGCGAGGAGCTGGGCAAACAGCAGCTGCTTTTCAGCGTGATTGGCGCGGTCTTTATCTTCGGCTTGTTGTCGCTGGTGCTGGGCCTGTGGCTGTCGCGCAAGGTGCTCAAGCCCGTGAGCGAGCTGGCTCGTCGTCTGCGCGAATTCCGCAAGAACGGCAAGGCCGAGCCGCTGGCGGGCGACTTCGCCGACGACGAAGTGGGCGAGCTGGCGTTGGCGCTGGATGAATATTCGCAGCGACTCACTGCGATGGTGGAGCGCGATCGCGAGTTCAACTCCGACGTGAGCCACGAGCTGCGTACGCCGCTGGCGGTGATTTCCAGCACGACGGAATTGCTGCAGGGCTCGCCCGATCTCACCGACAAGTTGCGCGAGCGCCTCAAGCGCATCGAGCGTTCCTCGCGTCAGGCGACGGAGCTGATCGAGGCGTTGCTGCTGCTGTCGCGCGCCGAACGTCGCGGTCCCACGCGCGGCGAAACCACCGACGTGGGCAAGGTGGCCTCCGATGTCATCGAAAGCCAGCGTCCGCAGATGCGCGACAAGCCGCTCGAAGTGGAGTTGAGCGTGCGCCAGCCAGTGAGCGTGAATGCGCCGGCCTCGGTGCTGGCGGTGGCGCTGACCAATTTGATCGGCAATGCGATCAAGTACACGCTCGAAGGTCGCGTGACGGTGGAAGTGAGCGCCAACCGCATCGAAATCATCGATACCGGCCCGGGCATCAAGCCCGAAGATGCCGAGCGCCTGTTCCAGCGCGGCGTGCGTGGCGAAGGTGCAGGCGGCAGCGGTGCCGGCCTTGGTCTGGCAATCGTGCGTCGCCTGTGTGATCTCTACGGCTGGGACGTGTCGATGCGTCCGCGCACGGATACCAACGGCGCCATCGCGAGCATCGTGTTCGGTTGATGGGATGGCGTGCGAAGCGCCGGCCCTTTTTGCTCGTCATTCCGGCGCAGGGCGGAATCCAG
>Ga0070689_100003243_pt1 | contig 10793 bp, 10 predicted proteins | sample KBSS23HmetaG_FD_64669 | JGI IMG/M metagenome (GOLD analysis project Ga0070689, IMG submission 64669) | Switchgrass rhizosphere microbial communities from Kellogg Biological Station, Michigan, USA - KBS S2-3H metaG | ecosystem: Host-associated > Plants > Roots > Rhizosphere ... | reverse complement strand
GGGTGCGCCCGACGCGCCTGAACGCGAAGCTCGGCGTCGCCACCGACAGGCACGGGCGCGTCATCGTCGAGCGCGACGCGTCGATCCCCGGCCATCCCGAGGTCTTCGCGATCGGCGACATGGCGTTGATGAAGGACGACGATGGGAACGCGCTCCCCGGGCTGAGCCCCGTCGCGATGCAGGAGGCGCGCTTCGTCGCGAAGGCGATCGTCCGCACGCTCCGCGGCGAGCCGCGCGGCACCTTCAGCTATTTCGACAAGGGGACGATGGCGACGATCGGCCGGTCGCGCGCCGTCGCCGAGACCGGCAAGCTCCATCTGAGCGGCTTCATCGCGTGGCTCGCGTGGCTCGTCGTCCACCTCTGGTACCTCGTCGGCTTCCGGAACCGACTCATGGTCATGATCGAGTGGGCGTGGTCGTACTTCACGTACCAGCGCGGCGCACGGCTCATCTCCGGCCGCGCCGATCGCTCGCTCGCGACCCACGTCGTGGCCGCGCGCGAGCACCCCGTCGAGGTGCGCGCCGAGCGCGTCTCCGCTCCGGCCCCTCCGCCGTCCTAGGGGACGCCTTCGGGGAGGATCTACTTTGCGCCCGCGCCGCCGAAGCCGCGGATGATCAGGACCAGCTCGGTCACGACGTCCGGCTTGTCGACGAGGTCGGGGCTCTCCGGCATCGCCGCGCTCTTTCCGACCGCGGCCCCGCCCTTCACGATGATCCGGCGGATCTGGTCGTCGTCGACGACCTTCTGCCACGTCTTGTCGGTGTAGTCGCGCGGTCGCGGCTGCAGCATCGCCGACGACGGCCCGTCTCCGCGGCCGTTCTGCCCGTGGCACAGCGCGCAGCGCGTCGTGTAGATCGACTGCGCGCGCTCCTTGGGCGTCCCGGTCGCGGTCGCGACCGGCGTCGGTGCCGTCTTCTCCTCGGGGGGAGGGGGCTTCGGCTTGTCGCACGCGCCGGCGAGCGCCGCGAGCGCGACGACCGCCGCCGTGGTGACCTCCGAAAGCGTGCGGGAGCGAACGTGAGCCACCGGCAACGCCCTCAGTGGTGCCCCTCGCCGGTCGCGGGCTTCCCGACCGTCTCCGCGGCGCCGCCCTTCTCGCCCTTCTCGACGTGCTCGGCCTTCTCCGACGTCGTTTCGTGTCCGGCCCCTTCGGCGTGGTGCACCGGCGCCTCGTAGCCGCCGGGCGCGAGCTTCCCCGTGCTCGGGAGCACGGTCGTCCCCTGCTCGTCGTCGACCTCGCCGCGGCGGCCGGTGTCGTTGAGCGTGTAGGCGAAGAAGACGCCGATGAAGAGGAGCCCGGAGATGAAGATGACCGCGTTGAACTTGCTGTCGTACCGGAGGTGCATGAAGAACATGACCACCAGCGTCGCCTTGAGCGACGCGATGACGACGGCGACGGCGAGGTTCGCCGGGCCGAGGTGCACGTACGACACCCCGACGGTGAGCAGGGTGAGCGCGATCAGCGCGAGGAAGATCCCGACGTAGAACTTCACCGACGAGACGTGCGCGTGCACCGCGCCGTCGTCGTGGCCGTGTCCGTCGTGATCGTCGTGATGCGCTGCCATATCGTGGGCCATCGTCATGCTCCGGTGAAGTCGCTTCGAAAAGCCGATTCGATCAGTCGATCAAGTAAAGGAGCGGGAACAGGTAGATCCACACGAGGTCGACGAGGTGCCAGTAGAGCGCCGCGATGTCGACCGGCGTGAAGTACTCCTTGCTGAACTCGCCGCTCTCGTTGCGGCGCCAGATCCAGATGAGGACGCCGATCCCCACGATGATGTGGAGCGCGTGGACGCCGGTCATCATGAAATAGAGCGAGAAGTACGACGACGCGTGCGCCGGGAGGTGCTCCGACGGCTCGAGGTTCGTCGGGAAGGTCGACTCGGGGAAGATGCCGGCCGCGGTGAACGCGTGGCCGAAGTACTTCCCGGGGAGGAGCCCCTCGTGGAACTTCGCGCCGTACTCGAAGTACTTCACGCCGAGGAAGATGAACGCACACGCGATCGTGACGAGGAGGAAGAGGCTCGTCTGCTTCTTCTGCCCGAGCTGCGTCGCGCGCACCGCCATGGCCGCCGTCCAGCTCGAGAAGAGGAGGACGATCGTGTTCCCGGCCCCCATCACCTTGTTCAGCTCGTGCGACGCGCCGCTGAACGCCTCCGGATACCAGCTCCGGAAGACGCCGTACGCGACGAAGAGGCCGCTGAAGAAGAGGAGCTCCTGGACGAGGAACGTCCACATCCCGAGCTTCGCCGACTCGAACTGCTGGATCGGCGTGTCGAAATGGTGCGCGAGGAATTTCGGATGATCGTGGCCGTGGTCGTCGTGGCCGTGATCGCCGTGCGCGTCATCGGCCACGGCGCTGCTCGCTTCGGCGCTCATGTCTCGCTCAACTCCTCTTCCGTCGCCAGGTGATAATCGTACGGCCCGCGCGTGATCGTGGGGACCTTGACGAAGTTCGCGAGGGGCGGCGGCGTCGCCGTCTGCCACTCGAGCGCGGCCGACCCCCACGGGTTCCGCGACGACTTCTTCCCGTTACGGAGCGACTGCACGAACATCAGCGCCATCGTCAGGAAGCCGAACGCGAGGAGCCACGAGCCCATCGTCGAGATCCGGTGGAACGACTCGTACTCGGGCAGGTAGTCGTAGTACCGCCGCGGCATCCCGCGGGATCCCATGATGAACTGCGCGATGAACGTGACGTTGAACCCGATGAAGACGAAGAACCAGGCGAACTTCGCCATCTTCTCGTTGTAGAGCTTGCCGGTGATCTTCGGCCACCAGTAGTGGAGGCCGCCGACGAAGCCCATCACCGTGCCGCCCACCATGACGTAGTGGAAGTGCGCGACGACGAAGTACGTGTCGTGGAGGTGCACGTCGATCGCGAGGACGCCGAGGAAGAGCCCGGTGAGCCCGCCGATCGTGAAGAGGAAGATGAACGAGAGCGCGTAGAGCATCGGCGAGTCGAGCCGGATGCTCCCTTTCCACAGCGTCGCCACCCAGTTGAAGACCTTCACGCCGCTCGGGATCGCCACGAGGAACGTGAGCGCCGAGAAGACCATCGTCGCGTACTCGCTCATCCCGCTGACGAAGAGGTGGTGGCCCCACACGAGGAAGCCGAGGAGCGCGAGGCCGAGCGAGCTCATCGCGACGAACATGTACCCGACGATCGCGCGGCGGCTGAACGTCGAGAGGAGCTCGTTCACGATCCCCATCCCGGGGACAATCATGATGTAGACGGCCGGGTGCGAGTAGAACCAGAAGAAGTGCTGGAAGAGCACCGGGTCGCCGCCGAGCTTCGGATCGAAGATCCCGAGGCCGAGGAAGCGCTCCATCGTGAGGAGGAGGAGCGTGATCGCGAGGACCGGCGTCGCGAGGACCTGGATGATGCTCGTCGCGTAGAGCGCCCAGGTGAAGAGCGAGAGGCGCGTCCACGTCTGCCCCGGCGCGCGGAGCTTGTGCACGGTCACGAGGAAGTTCACGCCGGTGAGGATCGACGAGAATCCCATGATGAACGCGCCGAGCACCATCGGGATGACCGCCGAGTTCGTGCTCGTCGAGTACGGCGTGTAGAACGTCCACCCGGTGTCGACCGCGCCGTCCACCATGCTGTACACGGCGAAGCACGCGCCGAACGCGTAGATGTAGAGCGACATCAGGTTCAAGCGCGGGAACGCGACGTCCTTCGCGCCGAGCTGGATCGGCAGGATGAAGTTGCCGAGCGCCGCCGGGATCGACGGGATGATGAAGAGGAACACCATCACGACGCCGTGGAGCGTGAACATGCGGTTGTACATGTCCGCGTCCATCAGCGTCTTGCCGCGCGTGAAGAGCTCGAGGCGCACGAGCAGCGCGAACGTGCCGCCGAGGCCGAACGCGATGAGCACCAGCACCAGGTACATGATGCCGATCCGCTTGTGATCGAGCGTGAAGAGCCACGACGCGATCCCGCGCGTCGCCTTCAGGTAGTTCTCGTTCGGATCCGGTGTGCCCTCGTGACTCCGGGCCGGTGCAGTAGTGGATACGGCTCCCATGGTGCTGTCCTTGCCCTCGTCAGAGCGTCTTCATGTAGGCGATGATGGCGTCGATCTGCTTGTCGCTGATCGTGTATGGCGGCATCTGCGTCGTGACGAACGTCGAGACGATCTTCGCCTGCGGCTTCAGGATCGACTCCCGGACGTAGTTCTCGTCGACCTTGCCGGTGCTCCCGTCGACGAACGACTCCGGCCGGCCCCAGATGCCCTTCCACGTCGGCCCCGGCGATTTGGAGCCGTCGATCGAGTGGCACGTGTTGCACGCGTTCTTCGTGTAGAGGCGCTTCCCCCACGCCACCGGATCCTCACCCGGCTCGGGGCCTTCACCCTCCTTCAGGAACTTCTGGAACTCGGCGTCGTCCACGACGTTGATCGTAGCGAGCATACCGGAGTGGCTCGTCCCGCAGTACTCCGCGCAGAAGACCTGCATCGGCCCCTTCGTGTTCGGCGTGAACCACACGTTCGAGTACATCCCGGGGACCGCGTCCTTCTTCGCCCGCGCGCCCGGGACGAAGAAGCTATGGAGCACGTCCTCCGACGAGATGACGAACTTCACCGGCTTGTTCACCGGGATCTTCACCTCGCTGTTCACGCGCATCCCGGTCGGATACTCGAACTCCCAGCGCCACTTCTGCGCGCGCACGCGGATCTCGAGCGCGCCCTCCTGGGCGACCGCGTTGTGGACGTACACCTTGAAGCCGTAGTGGAAGAGGAAGACGATGAAGAAGAGCGGGATCACCGTCCACGCCACCTCGAGCTTCAAGTTGTGCCCGACGGGCGCCGCCTTCACCCCCGGCCGGCGACGGAACTTGACGATCGAGTACAGCATCACCCCGACGATGATCGCGGTGAAGATCACGCTGAACCAGTAGACGAACATGTACAGGTCATCCACCTCGGCGGCGCCGGTGGAGAGCTGTTGGGGGAGCTGGTAGTTCGGTTCGATCGTCATGTGGATTCCGTTTTTGCAGCGGCTCTTGCGCCGGGCCGCGTCTCATGAGTCGCGGCGCGGTGACGCTCGCGCGCCCACATCATCGCGAGGAACGCCCCGAGGAGGATCGCGGTGAGCGCTCCTCCGAGGCGCATCACGCGCGTTGCCAGGAGCACGTATTTCCCCCCCTGCGGATCGTAGTGATAGCAGTAGAGGATCATCTTCTCGACGGTGGATATGGACCGCCCGTTCGCGGCCTCGAGGAGGCCGACGCGGACGTCCGTCGGGCTGTACTCGAGACCATAGAGGTAGCGCGCCATCTGCCCGTTCGGCTTGGCCAGCATCACCACGGTCGGGTGCGCGTACTGCCCCTGGTTCGCGTCGTACTCGTACTCGAAGCCGACCGCCGAGGCGACGCGGTCGATCTCCCCCTTCTGGCCGACGAGGAAGTGGAAGCCGCTGTCCGAGCCGGGGCGGCCGTACTCGGCGGCGATCGACGCGCGCTTGGTGCGCGCCGTCTCCGGCGTGTCGCGCGGGTCGATGCTGACGACGACCACCTGGAACTGGTCACCTACCGTCCACGGGATCTCCTTGAGCGCCGCGGCGGCCGCGTTCTGCACCATGCCGCAGAGGACCGGGCACGAGTGGTACGCGAGGATGAAGACGACCGGCTTGTCCGCGGTGAAGTAGTTGCCGAGGCGAACGGGCGCGCCGTTCTCGTCGCGGAACTGGGCGTCGAGCGGGAGCTGCCCGTCGAGGTGCTCGTTCACGCCGACGTGCAGGAGCTCCTTCGGCGTGTTCGGATCGTCCGACCCCGCACGCGCCCGGCCCGACACGAGCGCGAGCGCGCACAGGGCGAGCGAGACGAGCACGATGCGGAGGGGCTTCACGGCGTTCTCTCCTCGGTCCTACGGGTGCCCGCCGTTCGCGTGCGGCGCCGCGCCGCCCGCGTCGGAGCTCGCTGCGCCCGCGTCGCGGGCCGCCGTCGCCGTCGCCGTCGCGCCGCCGTCGCCCACCGCGGCGAGGGCCGTACCGCCGTCACCCGCGGCTTCGTTCGTCGCTGCGCCTGCGTCGGCCGTCGCGGCCGCCGGCGCGCTCGCGGCCTGCATCGCGCGCTCGCCTTTCGCCCATCCGACGAGGGGGGCGTCGTCGGTCGACTGCTGCGGCGCGATGAGCGGTGATCCGTCGCGGCCCTTCTGCGCGAGCTCGCGCATCGCGCGCTCGATCGGGAGCGGGCTCCCGGTGAGCTTCTTGTGCTCGTCTTCGCGGAGCTGACGGACTTCGTCGGGGGTCGCGATCTTCGCGAGCGCCTCCGACTCCATCATGTCGGTGAAGTACGAGTCGAATACGAACTTCAGTCCCACCAGCGTGAACAGCGTGCCGATCGCGATGGTGAGGATGAGTCGATTCCTCGTGGGGCTCTGGTCGGTCGCCATGGCTTCTCGTTCCTACGCGTTCTCGAAGTGAAGCGCGCGCGGCAAGCGCGGGTCGCCTACGGGGATGAGCGAGTGCTTCTGCATCTGGTAGAAGACCACCGTCAGGTAGAGACCTCCCACCGCGAGAAGGCACGCGAGGTCGAGCCAGTGGACCGAGAACTCCGCCTGCGCGTAGTTCGGCATCACGAGCCAGTAGATGTCGACGACGTGCATGACGAGGAGCCATGACGCGCCGAGCGTCAGCGCCTGGAGCCGCCGCTTCACGTTGCGCGAGAGGAGGAGGAAGAACGGGATCACGAAGTGCGCGATGACGAGCGCGACGCTCACGCTGGCCCACGGCCCCTCGTCCCACCGGTGGTGGAAGAACGTCGTCTCCTCCGGGAGCGCCGCATACCAGATCAGCATGAACTGGGAGAAGCCGATGTATGCCCAGAAGACCAGGAAGCCGAACATCAGCTTTCCGAGGTCGTGATAGTGCTCGACGGTGATCTCCTTCTCGAGGAACCCGTTCGCGCGGATCGACGAGGTGACCACGATGATGAGCGCGAGGCTCGAGACGACGCAGCCGGCGAAGCAGTAGACGCCGAAGATCGTCGAGAACCACGACGGCTCGAGCGACATGATCCAGTCGAAGCCGGCGAACGTGAGCGTGAGCGCGAAGAGGATCGTTGCCGGCGGCGCGAAGCGCTGGAGGCCGAGCGTGATCTTCGGATCCTTCGACGCGTCCTGGCGCGTCGAATCGGAGAAGAGCTTCCACCCGATCCCCGCCCAGACGAGGAGATAGAAGAGCGCGCGGATCGTGAAGAAGCCCTCGTTCAAGTACGGCTTCTTTGCCTCGAGCACCTGCTCTTCGGCGACCTCCAGCGGATCGCCGTGCGCGCCGTGCGCCGCCGCTCCTGGTCCATGCTCGGCGGCTTGTCCGTGCTCGGCCGGAGCCGCGCCGTGCTCGCCCGTTGCTTCGCCGCCTCCGTGCTGAGCCGACGTGACGTGCGTCTCCGCCGCTTGCCCCTCGTGGAGCCAGGGGAAGAGGTGCCCCTTCATCGCCCAGACCGGCACGTAGAGGACGGCGATCGCGATCGCGCCGCTCGCGAAGAACTCGGCGGTGCGCCGCACCGTGATGCTCCACCCGGCGCTCGTGAGGTGCTGGATGAGGACGAAGAACATCGCGCCGAGCGCGAGCGACAGGAACACCTCGAAGCCGAAGAGGTACGAGAACGCGAACCGCTTCGGATCCATCGAGAATCCGACGGCGGCGCCCACCGCGCCGACGCCGCCGAGCGCCGCGGCGGTCTTCCACGCGTTCGCCCACGGATTCGTCGCGGGGAGGACGTACGACGGCCCCTTGCTCGTCTTCTTCGCCTCGCTCTTCTCGGCCTTCTCGGTCTTGTCCGTCTTGTCGACGGCGCCGGACGCCTTCGCGCCGCCCGACTTCGAGGTCGCCTTCGCTTCGGCGGGCTTCGCCGTCGACGACGGCGCGGACTTCTTCGATGTCTTTTTTTCGTCCGTCACGGCTTTGTCTCCGCGGCAATCCGCTCCTGGCTCAGCTCGAGGGCGCGCACGTAGCTCACGATCGCCCAGCGATCGGCGACCGGGATCTGCGGCCCGTACGCCGGCATCGTCCGGACGCCGTTCGATATCGTCGCGAAGATTTGACCGTCCGGCAGATGGCGGATCCGGTCCTGGTGGAACGTCGGCGGCTTCAGCATCCCGTGGCGGACGACCATCCCGTCGCCGCTCCCGGTGCCGTCGTGGCACGGCGTGCAGTAGATCCCGAAGCGGTCCTGTCCGCGCTTCACGAGCGCGTCCATCCCGCCGGAGCGGTCGACGACCGCCTGCGGGATCGCGAGGACGTACCCGGAGCCGTCCTCGAGCCGCCCCTTGCCGATCGCCTCGTCGACCTCCATCTCGCGCGAGACCGTCCCCGGCGGGGGCGTCCGCATGTTGCGGTGGTCGTCGAACAGGTCGTTCGTCTCCTGCATGTTGTAGCGAGGCTGGTCGTACATGTTGCGGAGCGGGATGATCGGCGTCTCGCGCGACGTCTCGCCGCGGCAGCCGAGCGACGCCGCCGCGAGCGCGGAGAGCGCGATCCACGGCAGCACCGAGAGCGCGGTGGAACGGACGACAGGGGAGCGGCGCTTCACGGGAGGTCCTCCTCGACGAGCTCGATGTGGCCCGGGTGCGTCTTCTCGAGGAGCTCGCGCGTCCTCTCCAGCTTGAACTTCGGGTCCGACGCCTCGACCGAGACGAAGAACTTGTCGTCGGAGAACGTCTTGAATCGGTCCGAGTTGAAGATGGGGTGATGGTGCTGCGGGATCTTGTTCAAGTGGAACATCCCGAACACCGCCGCGAACGCCGAGAAGAGGACGGTCAGCTCGAACATGATCGGGATCATCGACGGGAGCGACGCCGCGCCCGACGGCTTGCCGCCGATGTTGAGCGGATAGTCGACGCCGTTCATCCACCAGATCATCGTGAACGCCGCGGTGACGCCGGTGAGGCCGCCGCAGAGGACGATCCACCCGAGGCGCGAGTCCGGGAGCCCCATCGCGCGGTCCATCCCGTGCACGGGAAACGGCGTGTGCGTGTCGAAGCGGGTGTACCCGGCGTCGCGGAGCTTCTCCGCGGCGTGCATGCACGCGCCCGGCGAGTCGTACTCCGCGAGGTACATCGCGGCGCGCCGCGGAGCCGCCTTGTCACCCTTGTCACTTTTGCCGCTCTTGCCCTTCGCGCCTTTGTCCTTCACGTCGTGTTCCTTGGCGCGCGCCGCCCCTCGGTGCGTCCCGCGTTCGCGATCGTCCGGATCGATCTTGCCGTACGTCTTCACCGGCGCTTCGTCGTCGGAGTCCGCCTTCGGCGTCGGCTTGGCGTCGGGGTCGACGTCCTCCTTGCCGTGCGGCGTCGACGGCGCGGGCTCGCCCGGCTCCTCCTCGGAGTCGGCGCCCGCCGCGGCGGCCTCCTCCTCGGCGCGCTCGAGGGCCTCGCGAGCGGCCTTCTCGAGCCCTTCCTTGCGTGTCTTCTTGAGCGACGGATCGTCAGTCATGGCTCACTCTCCGGGCGCCAGCGCCGCGTCGGCGTGCGCGTCGCCGTGCTCTTCGCCGTGCTCCTCATCGGCGTGCGGGTCCGCCGCGGGGAGCACGCCCTTCACCTCGGCGATGGCGATCATCGGCACCCACCGGATGAAGAGGAGGAACAGCGTCATGAACAAGCCGAGCGTCCCGGCGTACGTGCACATGTCGATGATCGTCGGGTGGTAGTAGCCCCACGACGACGGGACGAAGTCGCGGTGGAGCGACGTCACGATGATGACGAAGCGCTCGAACCACATGCCGATGTTGATGACGATCGAGATGACGAACATCACCGGGATGCTGCGGCGGAGCTTCTTGAACCAGAAGAGCTGGGGCGAGATGACGTTGCAGCTGATCATCGTCCAGTACGCCCACGCGTACGGCCCGGTCGCGCGGTTGATGAACGTGAACTTCTCGTATTCGTTCCCGCCGTACCACGCGATGAAGAACTCCATCGCGTACGCGTATCCGACGAGGGTGCCGGTCACGAGCATGATCTTGTTCATCAGCTCGAGGTGCTGCATCGTCACGATGCTGCGGACGCCGTAGACGGCGCGGGTCACGAGCATCAGCGACATGACCATCGCGAAGCCGCTGAAGACGGCGCCGGCGACGAAGTACGGCGGGAAGATCGTCGTGTGCCAGCCCGGGAGGACCGACGTCGCGAAGTCGAACGAAACGACCGAGTGCACCGAGAGGACGAGCGGCGTCGAGAGCGCGGCGAGGATCAAATACGCGCGCTCGTAGTTCTGCCACTGCCGGTTCGATCCGCGCCATCCGAGCGCGAACGCGCCGTACACGAGCTGCCGCACCCGCGTCTTCGCGCGGTCACGGAGCGTCGCGAGGTCGGGGATGAGGCCGACGTACCAGAAGAGGAGCGACACCGTGAAATACGTCGACACGGCGAAGACGTCCCAGACGAGCGGCGACTTGAAGTTCGGCCAGATGCTCATCTGGTTCGGCAGCGGGAACATGTAATATGCAAACCACGGCCGCCCGACGTGGATCCCGGGGAAGAGGAGGGCGCAGATGACGGCGAAGATCGTCATCGCCTCCGCGAACCGGTTGATCGACGTCCGCCACTTCTGGCGGAAGAGGAAGAGGACGGCGCTGATGAGCGTCCCGGCGTGGCCGATACCGATCCACCAGACGAAGTTCGTGATGTCCCACGCCCAGTAGACGGGCGAGTTGTTCCCCCAGACGCCGACGCCGTTCCAGAAGAGCCACCCGACGGCGCTGAAGAGGATGAGCGTCATCGTCGCGGCGATGCCGAACGCGATCCACCACCCGCGAGGCGCCTTGTTCTCCGTGACCTTGGCGACGCGC
>Ga0070689_100003241_pt1 | contig 10793 bp, 10 predicted proteins | sample KBSS23HmetaG_FD_64669 | JGI IMG/M metagenome (GOLD analysis project Ga0070689, IMG submission 64669) | Switchgrass rhizosphere microbial communities from Kellogg Biological Station, Michigan, USA - KBS S2-3H metaG | ecosystem: Host-associated > Plants > Roots > Rhizosphere ... | reverse complement strand
TCTTTTTTTGTCCTTGCCCTATCCCGATCCGTCCGCGACGAAGGGCCCGTTCGGGTCGGCGGCGGTCGTCCGCGGGACGAGCACCGCCAGGGCCCGCGGGTCCACTGCCACGTCGAGGTGCGCGCACGGGGGCTCCGGCTCCCCGTCGCGGTGGTGCTCGAAGGCCGCGGGCCCGACGAGGACGGCGCGGGAGGCCGCGATCCGCCGATAGCGCCGGAAGCGCTCGATTCCGCCCAGGAAGAGGCGCGGGGCGTTGACGAGCAGCTCGAACGCCGGCGCGTCCTCGACGACCACGATCTCCAGCAGCCCGTCGTCGAGGCGCGAGCCGGGCGACATCACCGCGGCGCCGCCGTACTGACGCCCGTTCAGGAAGGCGACCAGGAAGGCCGGGCCCGCGAAGCGCTCGGTCCCCGCCTCCAGGCTCCAGCTGCTGGCCCGGTAGTCGAGCGCGCGGGGCAGCGCCAGGCGGAAGTAGTTGAACAGCCCGCGCCGGCCGCCGGCGCGTCCCCACTCGTGGAAAGCGGCGCCCACCAGCGCGTCGAAGCCGGCGCCCGCCACGTTCAGGAAGGGGCGTCCGTTCACCGTCCCCACGTCCATCCGCCGCACCACGGCGTCCTGGAGCGCGCGCAGCGCCGCGGCGGGGCGCAGCGGGATGCGCAGGCTGCGGGCCAGGCCGTTGCCGGATCCGGCAGGGATGAGGCCCAGGGCGGTGGGAGAGTGGAGCAGTCCCCACGCCGCCTCGTTGGCCGTGCCGTCTCCGCCTACCGACAGGACGGCGTCGAAGCCCGCGTCCGCCGCCTCGCGCGCCAGCCGCCGCGCGTCGCCCGGGCCCTTGGTGAGCTGCAGATCGAACCCCGTCCAGGGGGCCTCGGCCCGACGCATGGCGTCCATGGCCGCGCGCGCGGCCACGCCTGCGTTGGGATTGACGATGGCGCGGACCTTCACCCCAGGCCGTCGTAGGCGGAGAGGGTCTCGTCGACCATCCGGTCCGCGGTGAACCGCTCCTCGAAGCGGCGCCGTCCCGCCTCGCCCATGGCCCGGGCGCGCGCCGGATCGGCGAGCGTCTCGACCAGGGCCCCGGCCAGCGCCGCGGCGTCGCGGACGGGCACCAGGCGGCCCGTGACTCCGTCGTCGACCGCCTCGGGGATCCCGCCCGCGGCCGTGGCCACCACGGGGCGGCCGAAGGCCATCGCATCGAGCAGGCTGGTGCCCAGGCCCTCCATGTGCGAGGAGAGGCAGAAGACGCTGAAGGCGGGGATCAGCCGGTCCAGGTCGCGGCGGAACCCGGCGAAGATCCATCGGTCGAGCAGGCCGCGCTCGCGGCAGAGGGCCTCCAGCCGCGGTCGCAGCTCGCCCTCGCCCACGCACACGAAGCGCGCATCGGGCAGCCGCTGGCGCACGCGCGCGGCCGCCTCGATCAGCGTGGCGTGGTCCTTGTGGTCCGTCAGCGCGGCCACGTTGCCCACGACCGGGCAGCCCTCGGGCACGCCCAGCTCCAGGAGCGCTTCTCGGCCGCCGGGCAGGGCGGGGCGGTCGGGCACGCCTTCGTAGACGACGCGGATCCTCTCCCGCGGCACGCCATCCTGGCCCAGGACGTCGGCGATCTTCCGGCTGACCGCGATCACGCCGCGGCACGCCCGGTACTTCCACCGCGAGAGGCCGCCGCGCAGCGGGAAATCCACCCGGCGCGTGGCCAGGATGCGCACGGACGGCGCGGCGCGCGCGGCCAGCAGGCCCGCGGCCAGCGCATGGGGATCGTGGAGCTGCAGGACGTCGGGACGCGTATGCCGCAGCAGCCGAACCAGTCCGCCCGAGGCGCGGAGCGAGAGGTCCCCGCGCAAGGGCAGGCCCTGCACGTCGAGGCCCTGCTCGCGGGCCCGCGCCTCGAGCGCACCCCCCGACCGACAGGCCAGGGTGACGCGGTGGCCACGCGCGGCCATTCCTTTGGCGGTGAGCAGCACCTGGTTCTGGCCGCCCCGCCAGTCGGCGGCGGAGTCCACGTGCAGCACGTTCACCGGCCGCGCCCGTCGGCGCGCATGAGCTCCCGCAGCTTGGCCAGCTTGGCGTGTGTGTAGTGGGCGTTCAGCAGCGAGACCGTGAGGCCCGCCTCGCCCAGGCGGAAGCCGCCCTTCAGGACGTAGTTCCGCAACAGGGCCCAGCCCGCCGCGCCCAGCGTCTCCAGGACGCCCGTCCGGCGCCCGGCGTCGTGTGCCTCGCGGGCCCACAGCGTGGTGTAGGCGTCGATCTTGCGCATGTGGTGGGCGATGTCGTCGTAGGGATGGTGCTGCAGCTCCGCGCGCAAGCGTCCCACGGGGCCGCGCACGCGCACCGACTCGTGGATGAGGCCTCCCTGCCACCGGCCCTTCGTACGGTCGAACAGCCGCAGCTGCGGGTCCGGGTACCAGTCGGTGGCCCGGATCCATCGACCAAGGTAGAAGGCGACGCGCGGGATCCGGTACCCGGCGCGGTCGAACCCCGCGGCGCGGGCGGCCTGGATCTCCTCGCGCAGCTCCGGTGACACGCGCTCGTCGGCGTCCACGACGAGGACCCAATCGTGGCGGGCCGCGTCCACGGCGAGGTTGCGCTGGGCCACGAACCCGGGCCAGGGCTCGTTGCGCAGGACGCGCGCCCCCGCGGCCGCCGCCACCTCGCGGGTGCGGTCGGTGGACCCGGCGTCCATCACCACCACCTCGTCGCAGAAGCGCACGCTCTCCAGCGCGCCCGGGAGGTTCCGCTCCTCGTCGCGCGCGATGAGCACGGCGGACAGCGGCGTCACGCGACGCAGTATAAGACCGGGACCTGATTGCCGATCACGGCCGACCGAGGCTACAGTGGCGCCATGGGCCAGGACCTGCTGGCGCTGCTCAAGGAGCGCGCCGCCCTGCTCGAAGGGCATTTCCGGCTCTCCTCGGGGCTGCACTCCGCGCAATACCTTCAGTGCGCGCGCGTGCTCATGGACCCGGCGCTGGCGACGCGGCTGGGCGCCGACCTGGCCGCGGCCCTGAGCGACGTGCCCGGGGCCGGGCGGCCGGGCGCGGTGGTGGCCCCGGCCCTGGGCGGCATACTCGTGGCTCACGAGCTGGCGCGCGCGCTGGGCTGCCGCGGCCTCTTCACGGAGCGGAAGGACGGCGTCATGCTCCTGCGCCGCGGCTTCGCGCTGGAGCCGGGCGAGACGGTGGTGGTGGCCGAGGACGTGATCACCACCGGCGGCTCGACGCGCGAGGTCATCGACGCCGTGCGCACCCGCGGCGCGAAGGTCGTGGCCGTGGGCTGCGTGGTGGACCGCAGCGGGGGGACGGCCGAGCTCGGCGTGCCGCTGCGCAGCCTCCTCGCGCTCGACATCCCGACCTACCCGCCGGCCACCTGTCCCCTGTGCGCCCGCGGGTCCCAGCCCGAGATACCGGGCTCGCGGGCCGCCGCCGGACGCTGACCGCGCGCCCTGACATGGGCCTCTATCGCGTCACCCTCGCCTACGACGGGACCGACTTCCAGGGATGGCAAGCGCAGGCGAGCGGCGCCCGCACCGTGCAGGGCGTGCTGGAGGAGGCCCTGGGCCGCCTGGGCGACGGCGGCCGCGTGCCGGTGACCGGGGCCAGCCGCACCGATGCCGGCGTCCACGCGCTGGGCCAGGTGGCGTCGTTCGACCTGGGCCGGCCCATGCCGCCGGAGGACCTGGCCCGGGCCCTCAATGGGCTCATGCCCGACGACGTCCGCGTCGTCGACTGCCGCAGTGCGCCGCCATCCTTCCACCCGCGAAAGAGCGCCGCTTCCAAGCTCTATCGCTACCTGCTCGACACGGGGCCCGTGAGGCTGCCGCAGCGCCGCCGCATCGCCGGCCACGTGCCCTGGCATCTGGACGAGCCACGCGTGCGCGCCGCGGCCGCGGCCTACGTGGGCCGGCACGACTTCGCCTCGCTGGCCTCGTCCGGAGGCTCGGTCAAGACCACGGTCCGCACGATCACGCGCTCCGAAGCCGCGTTCGACGGTCCCACACTCGTCTACGAGGTGGAGGCCGACGGTTTCCTGCGCAAGATGGTCCGCAGCCTGGTGGGCGGCCTGGTGGCCGCCGGCCGCGGGGCCTGGGAGCTGGACGACCTGCGCCGCGCGCTGGAGCGCGCCGACCGCAGCGCCTGGCCTCCGCCGGCCGAGCCCTGCGGGCTCACCCTGGTGCGGGTGGACTATCCGGTCGGAATGGTAGAATAGCGGTTCGCGGTCCCCCGAAATGTCACTGCAGGACCTGCTCCAAGTCGTCCCCACCGGCTCTGACGAGCAGTCCCTCGCGAGGTCCATAGACTTCACCCGGCTCCCGCGCCACGTGGCCATCATCATGGACGGCAACGGGCGCTGGGCCCGGCTGCGCCACAAGCGCCGCGTCGAGGGCCACCGCGCGGGGATCGCCTCCGTGCGCGACGTGGTGGAGACCTCCGCCCGCCTGGGCCTCCAGGTCCTCACCCTCTACGCCTTCTCCGTCGAGAACTGGAAGCGGCCCAAGACCGAGGTGGCCACCCTGATGGGGCTGCTGAAGCGCTTCCTGCGCATGGAGCTGGACACGCTCTTGCGCAACAACATCCGCTTCCAGGTCATCGGCCGCATGGGCGAGCTGCCCCCCGACGTGCAGGACGAGCTGGCGCGCGGCATGGAGAAGACGCGGGGCCAGACGGGCCTGCTCTTCAACATCGCCCTGAACTACGGCGGGCGCGCGGAGATCACGGACGCGGTCCGCCGCTTGATGGCGGACGTGATGGCCAACGGCCGGGACCCCAGCCGGATCGACGAGCGGACGCTGTCGTCCTACCTCTACACCGCGGGGCAGCCCGACCCCGACCTGCTCATCCGCACCAGCGGCGAGATGCGCATCAGCAACTTCCTGCTCTGGCAGATCGCCTACGCGGAGATCTGGGTGACCGACGTGCTCTGGCCCGACTTCCGCCGAAAGCACCTGCTGCAGGCGGTCGCGGATTTCCAGAAGCGAGAGCGCAGGTACGGCGGGATCACCCCCGCTTGAGGCAAGGCGGCTTCTCGGATCTCGGCCGCCGCGTGGCCACGGCCGCGGTGGCGCTGCCCCTGCTGCTGGCCGGCCTGCTCCTGGGGCCGCCGCTCCTGGCCGTGGCCATCGTGGCGGCGGCGGCCCTGCTCGGCACGGCCGAGCTCTTCGCCCTGCTGGCCAAGGGCGGCATCGCGCCGCTCCGCGCCACCGGCTTCGTGGTGATGGCGGCGGTCTTCGTCGACGTGGCCCGGCCCGGCGGCCTGCCGGGGTCGGCCTGGCCGTTCGCCGCGGTGGCGCTTCTCGCCTCGATGCTCCTGCGCTCGCGGGACATCGCGCTCGCGGTCCCCAGCGGCGCGGGGACGCTGCTGGCCGCGGCCTACCTGGGCGGCCTCGGCGGATCGATCGCGGCGCTGCGCGTCCTCGACCCCGTCACCGAGGGGGCCTGGCGGATGCTCCTGCTACTGGCGATCGTCATGGGCGCGGACACGGCGGCCTTCTTCGTGGGCAGCGCGGTGGGACGCCACAAGCTGGCGCCCGCCGTGTCCCCGGGCAAGACCGTCGAGGGCCTGGCGGGGGGGCTGGTCGGCGGTGTCCTCGGCGCGCTGGCGGTGCGCTGGGCGGGCCTGCGCTCGCTGCCCGTCGACCACGCGGTGTGGCTCGGCCTCGGTGCGGCGGCGCTGGGCACGGCGGGGGACCTGGCCGAGAGCCTGATCAAGCGCTGGGCGGGGGTCAAGGACTCCGGCGCGCTGTTCCCCGGCCACGGCGGCATGCTGGACCGGCTGGACAGTTTGCTGTTTGCCGGCCCCGTCCTGTACTATTACTTCGTCTTCTTTGCCCGATGAACGGCCCCGCTCGGGGCCGTTCTGGTTTCAGGGCCCGGTGATAAATCCCCCGATGAAAGGTCTTTCCATCCTCGGCTCGACGGGATCGGTGGGCACGAACGTCCTCCGGGTCGTGGACGCGTTCCCGGACCGTTTCCGCATCGTCGGACTCTCGGCGGGCGGCAACGTGGAGCGACTGGCGGCCCAGGTGGCCCGCTACCGCCCCTGTGTGGCCTCCGTGGCCACTCCGGCCGCGGCCGAGGAGCTGCGCCGCCGCGCGGACCTCGGACAGACCCGGGTGGAGGTCGGCGAGGAAGGCGGCGTCGCGGTGGCGACGCACCCCGACACCGCGATCGTGGTGGCGGCCGCGGTGGGGGCCGTGGGCCTGGTCCCGACCTATCGCGCGCTGGAGGCGGGCAAGGACGTGGCCCTGGCCAACAAGGAGACGCTGGTGATGGCGGGGGAGCTGATGGTCGAGGCCGCGCGCGCGCGCGGCGGCCGGATCCTCCCCATCGACAGCGAGCACTGCGCGGTCCATCAATGCCTGGACGGCCGGCGCCCGGAGGAGGTCCGCCGCCTCGTGCTCACCGCCTCGGGCGGACCGTTCCGCAAGCGCCCGCGGGAGACCTTCGCTGGCGTGACCACCGCGGAGGCGCTCAACCATCCGACGTGGTCGATGGGCCGCAAGATCAGCATCGACTCGGCCACCCTCATGAACAAGGGGCTGGAGGTGATCGAGGCGCGGTGGCTGTTCGGCGTCCCCGCCGAGCGCGTGGAGGTGCTGGTGCACCCGCAATCGGTCGTGCACTCCATGGTGGAGTTCGTGGACGGCACCGTCCTGGCCCAGCTCGGCGTGACCGACATGCGGCTGCCCATCCAGTACGCGCTGTCCTATCCCGAACGCTGGGAGGCGGCCATCCCCGGGATGGACTTCACGCGCGGCCTCTGCCTGGAGTTCGAGGTCCCCGACCACGACCGGTTCCCGTGCCTCCGCCTGGGCTACCAGGCCCTGGCCGGCGGGGGCACGCTCCCCGCGGTCCTGAACGCCGCCAACGAAGAGGCGGTGGCGGCCTTCCTCGACGAGCGCATCGCCTTCACCGCCATCCCCGAATCCATCGAGGCCGTGATGGAGGCGCACCAGACGCGACCCGTGCGCGATCTGCGCGACGTGCTGGCCGCCGACGCCTGGGCCCGCGAGCAGGCGCGCACCGTGCTGCAGGCCTCCTGATGGGAAGCGCGACCACGCCGGCCGCCTTCGTCGTCGTCCTCGGCGTCATCATCTTCTTCCACGAGTTCGGCCACTTCATCACGGCGAAGGCCTTCGGCATGCGGGTCTACATCTTCTCCTTCGGCTTCGGCCGGCGCCTGCTCGGCTTCAAGTGGGGCGACACCGACTGCCGGCTCTCCCTGATCCCGCTGGGCGGCTACGTGAAGCTGGAGGGAGAGCAGGACGACCTGCTGAGCGAGGACACCAGCGCGCGCGGCGACGGCCGCGACTTCGTCAGCCGGCCCCGCTGGCAGCGCTTCATCGTGTACCTGGCCGGTCCCGTGATGAACGGGGTCCTGGCCGTGGCGGTCTTCACCGCCCTCTACATGGTCGGCTTCGGCGTGGATGCCTCGCGCTACGACCGCCCGATCGTCGGCGCGGTGCAGGCGGGCTCGCCGGCGGAGGCCGCGGGCCTGCGGCCGGGCGACGAGCTCCTGGCCATCGACGGCAAGCCGCAGGCGAACTGGGAGGGCGTGCTCTACGAGATCGCGCTGCGCCCCGACCGGGACCTCAAGCTGCGCCTCCGCCGCGGGGCCGAGGAGACGGAGGTGATGGTCCGCTCCACCTCCGCCTCGCCCCACCACATGGGGCAGATCGGCGTGGCCCCCGTCGTGCGCGTCGGCGAGCTCGTGCCGGGGGCTCCCGCCCAGAAGGCCGGCCTCCAGGTCGACGACGGGATCCTGCGCATCGGCGACACGGCCATCCAGTCCTTCGAGGACATCCCCACCCTGGTCAAGGGATCGGGGGACCGGCCGCTCAGGATCACCACCTACCGCGCCGGGGCCATCCAGGAGGTGCTGGTCACGCCGCGCAACGGGCTCATCGGCATCACCCGCAAGCTGATCGTCAAGAAATTCCCCCTCCTCCAGGCGGTCCCGGCCGCGGCGGGCGAGAGCTGGCGCATGACGCGGGAGACGTTCGCCATGCTGAAGGGACTGCTCACCGCGCAGATCTCGCCCAAGGCCGCGGTCTCGGGCCCGCTGGGCATCGCGCAGGCCTCGGGCATGGCGGCGCGGGAAGGGTGGCGGTCGCTCTTCGCGCTCATCGCGGGCATCAGCATCAGCGTGGGCATCCTGAACCTCTTCCCCCTGGCTCCCCTGGACGGCGGCCACCTGGCCATCCTGGCGGGGGAGGGCCTGATCCGCCGCAACTTCAGCCTCACCCTCAAGGCCTGGTTCATGAACGCCGGCTTCGGGGTGCTGCTCCTGCTCATCGCGTTCGTGCTCTACTCCGACCTGAGCAAGACGGCCTGGCTGGGCAAGTACCTGCCCTAGCAGCCCGGTGGACACCCAGGTCACGGCCAACGACGCGGCTCTGGTCGCGCAGGCCGTGGGCGCGCTGGTTCTGGGCGCGCTGCTCCTGGACTTCCACCGGCACTACCGCAAGGCGTACCTCCTCCACTGGGCCTGGAGCTGGGTCTGCTTCTGCGTCTACGCCGTGGGGGCGGTGGCGGGCCTGGCCCTGGACACGCGCGTCCCGCCGGCCCATCCCGCCGCGCTCCTGGCCGCGGCGGTCTCGGGCATCGCGGGCTACCTGCAGTTCGGGTTCCTGGTCTTCGGGACCTACGAGCTGGAGGCGGGACGCCCGCCGCGGCGGCTGATCCCGGCCCTGGCCCTGGTCGGGCTGGCCACGTCGCTCCTGTTCGTGACGGACCCGGAGGCGGGGGCCTGGCGGTACTTCGCGCGCGTGGGCCTGCGCGCGCTCACGGCCTTCGTGGTGTTCCTGATCGCGGGCCTGCGGATCTGGGAGAGCCGGCTCGACGCCGACGAGATCGGAGCGCCGCGGCTGGGGCCCAAGCTGGTGGCCGTGGGGCTGTTCGCCTACGGCGTGGCCCAGCTCCCGTACCTGGTGCTGGCCCTGGCCTCCGTGCAGTGGATGCGCATGGAGCCGCACGTCGCGTACCTCGGGCTCCTGGACCTCATCCTGCAGTGGGTGATGGGCCTGGGGATGGTGGTCTGCCTGCTCGAAGAGGAGAGGCGCCGCGCCGTGCAGGCCTCGGTGCAGATCGAGCACCTCGCCTACTACGACGGCCTGACCGCGTTGCCGAACCGCGAGCTGTTCATCGACCGCTTGTCCCTGGCTCTGGTCCAGGCCCACCGCGAGGGCAAGAAGCTGGCCGTGCTCTTCCTGGATCTCGACCGCTTCAAGCAGATCAACGACTCGCTGGGCCACTCGGTGGGCGACGAGCTCCTGCGCGCCATGGGGAAGCGGGTGCACGAGGCCGTACGCGAGGGCGATACCCTCGCGCGCCTGGGCGGGGACGAGTTCACGCTGCTGCTGCCCGGGATCCACAACGCGTCGGACGCCGCGCGCATCGCCCAGAAGGTGCTGGAGGCGGTGCGCCGCCCGTTCGAGCTGGCCGGCCGCGAGCTCTTCGTCACCACCAGCATCGGGATCAGCATCTATCCAGAGGATGGCGTGGACTCGGAGTCGCTCATCCGCAGCGCGGACGTCGCCATGTACCGGGCCAAGGAGCAGGGGCGGGACCGCCTCCAGCTCTACGCCCCGGCCATGAACGCGCAGGCGGTGGAGCGCATGGGCCTGGAGCACGGCCTGCGCAAGGCCCTGTCGCAGGACCAGCTCGTCATCCACTACCAGCCCATCATCGAGGTGGCCACCGGCCGCATCCACGGGACGGAGGCGCTGCTCCGCTGGCGGCACCCGGACCTGGGGCTGGTGCCGCCCGACGACTTCATCGAGCTGGCGGAGCTGACCGGCCTCATCACGCCCATGGGCCCGTGGATCCTGGAGGAGGCCTGCGGCCGCACGCGGTCGTGGCAGCGCGGGACCCGCTTCTACTTCTCGATCGCGGTCAACCTCTCCGGGCGCCAGTTCCAGGAGCGGGACCTGGTGGGCCAGGTGAAGCGGGCGCTCAAGGCCACGGGCCTGGAGGCCCGCTTCCTGGAGCTGGAGATCACGGAGAGCGTGGCCATGCACAGCGCGGAGAACACGCTGCGCACGCTCACGGAGCTGAAGGCCCTGGGAGTCCGCATCTCGATCGACGACTTCGGCACCGGCTACTCGTCCCTGGCCTACCTGAAGCGCTTCCCCATCGACACCCTGAAGATCGACCAATCCTTTGTCAGCGACATCGGGACCAACCCGGAGGACACGGCCATCGCCTCCGCGGTCATCGCCATGGCCCACGGCCTGGGCCTGCGCGTGGTGGCCGAAGGCGTCGAGCGCGAGGAGCAGCTCGAGTTCCTGCGCCGGCAGCGGTGCGACCACTACCAGGGCTATCTGTTCAGCCGGCCCCTGGCCGCCGACGAGATCGCGGCGCTGCTTCGCGACGGCTCGCAGGGATCGCCGGGGCCGGTGGGCCCGCGCCGGACCTGAGCGGGGCTGGCGGCGGCTACTGCGAACCCGCCGTGGGACCGGCGGGGCGGGCGGCGGCGGGGGCCGTGGGCGCCGCGGCGGTGGCCGGCGGCGGGGGAGGGACCAGCATGTGCAGTCCTCCCGCGGGCGACGCGGCCAGCACGCGGTCCGGTGCCGTGGGATCCAGGCCCACCGTCCACACCCGGTCGGTGACCAGGCCTTCGGTGGGCAGCCGCTCCCACGTGTCGCCCGCGTCCTGGCTGCGGAAGACGCCGCCCCAGGTGAAGTCGCTGGCGTAGAGCGTGCGGCCGTCGGGGTGCGTGGCCAGCCCGGTGATGTCCGAGAAGGGTATGCCCCTCGCGCAGCGGGTCCAGGTCTGGCCCTGGTCCATGGACCGGTAGAG
>Ga0070689_100003240_pt1 | contig 10794 bp, 5 predicted proteins | sample KBSS23HmetaG_FD_64669 | JGI IMG/M metagenome (GOLD analysis project Ga0070689, IMG submission 64669) | Switchgrass rhizosphere microbial communities from Kellogg Biological Station, Michigan, USA - KBS S2-3H metaG | ecosystem: Host-associated > Plants > Roots > Rhizosphere ... | reverse complement strand
TTCAGGTCTTTACTGGTGGCTTGGCAGACTTGCTCTCTTCTTCGTGCTCTCAGGAACAAGCCTGGCGATAATCAATACGATGAGTGCCGTTGGCTACGAAATAGCCAACGGTAATGAGAGCCGACAGAGATCTGTTCTGCACGAGTTGTATCTAGCGCAACGCGACAGCTTTAACGATTCATATGCAAAGTTTCAGCAGAACATGTTTACGGTGAAGGTCGATGGCCGAGAGACCGCCATCGAACCGGTGCCTCTTGGAAATGGAGCGGTGTTGGGAATCATCGTCGATACAGACAGCACGATTCAGAATTTCGATCAGAAGGTCGACGTTTCGCAGTGGAGCATCTCGACAATGATGACCTGGCTAAACTTCGAGCGCGCCCTAATCGAATTCGGAGATCTAATCTTAGTGCTTCTCGGCGCCGCCCTGACTATGGGGCTGAAACTCGCCATGCCCTTTATGCTCGCCGGGATCGTCGATAAACATATAGCAAGCAAAACGACTTACCCGTTCTTCTACGGAGTCATCGCCATAACCCTAATTTGGCCGTCCGTATCGAAAATCATCCGAATCGTGGCGTATATGTGGGGAAACGTCGCGATGGCTGTAGGCGACAGCAGTCCTTTATATATATGGAACTATGAAACCATGCGGGCAATCACAGATCCACTGGCTCAACCACAGTACACGATTGCATTAGCGGTCTTTGCGATGGGTCTCGGCGCGCTCTGTCTTTACGGTACCCCATTCATTTCACTCTACTTCTTATCTGGTCGCGTTTACGAGTCGGTCGCTACCGTAGTCTCGAGTTGGATGGGAGCAATGGTCGGGACCGGAATTGAGAAGTACAGCGCGGAAGCAGCTGCCTCAATTACTCGGCAAGCAGAGACGACGCAGTACAACGCCGGCTACCAGGCTGATGTCACTCGCTCAGCGGGACAACTCCAGGCTGGAAACATGCGAGCCACAGGACAGCGTGCTTCGCAGATGGCCGCGATTCAAGCAGCATTAACCAGTCAGACCGCCGCAACGCTGGGAGCTGCAACAACTCAACGAATGATTATTCAAGCAGCCGCAGGATTTCAGAAGACACAAGTCGGTGCAGAGGTGTCTCGCAGTATTCGCGAAACAAACATTTCCCGCGATCAGCAAGTTGGCACGTTCAACGCATCCGCGGATAAAGAAAAGACAATGGCGGCGGCGGAATCACACGCAGCAAAGAACGATGCCTGGGGTCGCAATCTCGCCGAAGCTGTTCCTCCTGAGATTCCGATTCTTCGTCCAGTGCTGAGCGGTGGTTTTCATAACGTAGCAATCGGCAATCGCAATCGCGGCGTGAATCAAACTGCGGATACTTACCGAGATGGCGTTACTAATCTTCAAAACACCGCGACATCGCAATCGATCTCAAGCAGTCAACAATACGAGTCCGACATGAAAGTCGCCATCGACGAGCAGGCACAACAGCAGATCGCTGGAGTCGAAGCTGGTGCGGGCCAAGCGATCGGTGGCTACCAACGAGGCGCTACACAAGCGCGCAGCGGCGTGGACCAAAACTATCGCTTAGAGCTCGGCGCCAACAGGGAAATTTACGGTAGTCAGGTCGATGCAGCCGGACAGATCCGGAGTGCGGGCCTCGAAGCCGCAAAACTCCGACAAGCCGCCGCTGTCATTGCCGCAGTAGGCCGAGAGATTTCGAGAGAAGTTGGACAAGGCATGCGCATACGATTCTAACCTAACTCATCTGTTTGAGGTGCACGATTCGATTCCCACCCGGGGCGCCAGTAACTATCAATCAATAACCGGCATCTCTCGCAAGTTGAGTCCGAGCACGTGCCATGCTCGCGGAATGTGCATCTCGCAAAACTTGCCCTCCAAGGCACAATCTGCGTTACGAGAATCCCGAACGATTGGGAAACCAGTTTGGCATCGCCCCGATCTTGAAGATTACGGTGCTCCGATTGGTCTTGATCTGAACGTTTCCCTACTCAACGTGCACGTTTGTTTCAGGAGTTCAGGCCTTTCACGCCACACCAGAGCGGAAGCGTCGAATCGAACACGAATCGGATCGAGCGGCAAGTAGCCTAGAGATGTCCAGAGGACATTTCGCTGCCCTCGCGTCCCTCCTATTTTCAATGCATTAGTGTGTAAAACTCTATGTGTAAAAACTCATTGACACCTCCACTCCTTCACCTATATTGTTTCCGACCTGACCGCAGGAATTGGTGATCTTGAAGCGCCGTCGACTCATGGGCCGCTTGTTGTTACTGACAGCGTCATGAGCTTTTCACCGATACGCTTAGTATTCTCGCAGATCTCACCTTCTTAGCGGCTTTCCGTCGATTGAGCCGCCGTCTGGGCGGTCACTCCAATTCACGCGTGAGGATAATCATGAAAAAGCAGATCTTGTCTTTGGCTCTTGTCGCAGGACTGATGATGTCATTGCCTTCCGTCTGTTCTCCGCAGGATTTCCGAACGGCCATGAAGAACGTCTTCGGCAAAGATTTCAAGGATTACCAATGGCTCAACTACCCTGTAAATAATTTCGGTGTGGGAACCGCCTACAAAGGAACCAACGCGAAGTTTTCCAACAAGGGATTCCTCTGCGCGACCTTCTCCTGCTTCGACGCGCCCGTCCCGAAAGACGCAGATAAGTGGTTGCGAGTTAACATCGGACCGGAGGAATACGCCGACCCCGGCTGCGGTGGACCGGTCGATGTCACGTTCCAGAAAAACAAAGATCTAGTTCTCGGCGCCGTCCTGCCGCAGATCTTCAGCGTGATCGGCCTCTCCGCGAACCTTCAAAAAACTGGCACGTCGGTCGCAGAGATCAAGTCGGCGAGCATGTGTTCCCGACTCCTACAACAGGAGAAGATGAATGAGTACATCAGAAATCTTCAGACCGATAAGTACGGTCTGAAGCGATCGTATGAGAACGACCGATTGGTTCTGATAGTTGGCGATCTCGTCATCTCGAATATGACAGTAAGCGTCAAGGCGGACCAAGGGCTGAAGGCCGGACTAGACAGTAAGCTGCAAGGCAAGGTGGAAAAGGTACTTGGCCAAGGGGCAAATTTCGGCGTGAAGCTAACGAAGTCGAGCGCTTCGACCTACGAGATGAAGATCACCGAACCCGTCATAGCCGCCGTCCTCGCCGTCCGCCAAGGACCTGACCGCGACGTATCGAACAGCGCGGGCCAAGGCAACGATGTCGTGAGCCCCTGGATCGGGTGGCATGTGACCAGCGTGCCGATGCCGCCACGCCTCAAGAGAACCAAGCATAGGTAATCAAAGTCGGGAGTAAGCACTCCGTAACCAGTCTCTAAGACAGCCGCATACCGCCCAAGCCGAAACGGACAAGTCATTGCTCATTTGCCATGTCCATCCCACGATCCCGAACGCCGAACTTCTGTTCACGGAACCGAACTTTTCGTAAGTCGGATGAAAGCTATTCGACGGAACATATACAACTTTATTTTATGGCAAGGAGATGAAATGCGATGACAAAAAGTCTTGCGCTCGGATTCATCTGCGCTGTTGCTTTCTCACTGACACCGCACTTGTTCCCCCAACCGCAAGCTCTGCGGATTCGTAAGCGCTCCCGCAGCCAAGCCACTGCGTCCCGGCTCCTTGCCCCTGAGCAGGCCGCGGCGGGAAAGAAGTTCGCGCTGCTCGTGGGTATCAATAAGTATAAGGAGGGGCCACCCGCCATCTCCACGCTCCAAGGCCCCGAACACGACGCAGAACTCATGAAACAAACGCTTGTAACTAAATTCGACTTTCCGGCTGGCGAAGCCTTTACGAAGACTCTGTTAGGATCGAGCGCCACAAAGAAAGCTATCACCGACGCTTTTGAGAGCCAACTCATCGAGAACGCCAAAAACAATCAGGGTGCCACGAGGGACGAGGGGGCAGCGGTCGTCTTCTACTTCGCAGGCCACGGCTCACAAGTCGCGGACAAGAATCATGACGAAGCCGACGGCTACGACGAAACCATCCTAGCCTACGACAGCCTCGCGAACGGGTCGAATCAGATCGTGGACGACGAGATCGACGGCCTTTTCAAAAAGCTCAGCCAGTACACCTCGAACATTACCTTCATCCTCGACAGCTGCCACTCCGGAACTGGGACGCGGCTGATCGGCAAAGCTACGATCGCCGTGCGCGAAGTTATACCCGCAGGTCCACCCGCCTCCGTCGCCCCCACGTCGGACGCGGCTAACACATTCTCCCGGGATATTGGCAACGGCATCCTCCCGCGTAACGCGAGTTACGTAACAATCTCCGGCTGTCTGCCCTCAGAAAAAGCCATCGAGGACGATTTCCCCACGCCGGCAGGTCGAAAACGTTACGGCATGATGACTTACTACCTTATTCAGGCATTAAACAGAAACCCGCACACGACCTACCGTGAGCTGATGAAGGACGTGGTGGGCGCGGTCTCCAGCAAGGTGAACCAGACGCCTCAGTTCGAAGGCGACCTCGATAGGCCAGTCTTCGGAACAGCGCTCGACAGGGCTGACCCGCCGCTCAGCTTCGTCGGTACGGTAACAGGCAGGACATTTAACCTCACCGCTGGGGCGGCGCAAGGACTGCGCGAGGGAACGTTCCTCGCCATCTATTCCCCGGGTACTCAAAAGCTTAGCGGCGAATTCGGCAAACTGGCAACCGCTAGGATCATCAACGTCCTCGACTTCACCGCGACGGCGGAGTTGGCCCAACCGTCGCCCCGGGTCATCCCGCAGAACGCGAAAGTCGCGCTCGTCACGCCGAACTTCGGTGGCGACCGTCTGAAGGTTGTCCTCGATCTCACGGTGAGTGGCGCGGCCGCAGCAGGCACCGACTTGGCCCATAAGCTGCGCAACGAACTGCGGGATAGCACGTTGATCGAGATCGTCGATACCGACAACGCCGCGAGCCGGACCTGGACGGTAATGGTTAGGCGCGGGGTGTTCCGTGACATCAAGCACCTGCTGACGACCTTAGACCAGGTCCAGGCGCAGCCGAAGGACGACGACCCAGTGTATTACGTGGTCAAGAGCCCGATTGACCGGCCGCTCTACGACTTCTGGGTTGCGGCTACCGACACCGAGGCGGACTTCAAAATCGTCCAAGCCCTTGAGAAGGCGTCTAAACAGGAGCACCTCCGTGCGCTCACCAATGCGACTTCGCCTCTCAATAAGCAAGTGAAGGTGAAAGTCGTGCGCGTGAGCGGCGCCGAAGGCACAGACGGTATCTTTCGATCTACGCGGGAGCAGCTGGTCGACCTCGACCAGCTCGGAACGGCACCCTTCAAAGTCGGGGAGAACTACAGGTTCAAGGTGGAAAACCTCTCTAACACCAAGCTCTACGTCACCCTCCTCGTGCTCGGTACTAGCGGCAGCGTGAAAATCCTGAATGACCCAAAGAAGGCCTTGGAGATCCCGCGACGGGGGAGCGCAGACTTCTCCTGCAACATAGATAGGCCGCCCCTCCCGTGTTGGGCGGCGGGGCCGCCGCTCGGGATTGAGACTTATAAGGTAATCGCCACAACTGTCGATACCAACTTCGACTTTCTCGAACAGGAAGGCGCCGCTCCAAGGAACCTAATTGTTTCCCCGCTGCAATGGTTCATAGACCAAGCCGCATCGGGCCTGTCGAGAGATCCGAAGAGAATGAATGCAGTCAAAGGGGACACGTGGGCGACTGATCAGATCGATCTGCTGATAGCGAAAGACTAGCACTTGGAGCCGGCAAGGCGAACCCAATTTAGGAGGAAAATTGATGAATCGCAGGAAATTTCTTGGCAGCACTCTTAAAACGTCTGCATTGTTGTACGGGACACTCAGTCTCGGCGGGCAGATGGGGCTGGCCGCACCCCAACGTCAGACCCGACGAGGCAGACAGATCATAGCGTCGGAGTCGGGCGACCCTGACCTACCGCCTGAGGTATTGAAAACTCCGCTGGCACCTATAATTGAACTCTACAGTGCGCCGGTGGTGAGGGGCATTCGCAAAGATCCCACTACCATGGCGGAGAAGACGCTGGAGGTCGCCAAAACTTACATTGGCGTGAGTCGCTCTTCGCACCCCGACCAAGTGGATAAGTTTCTGAACTTATTCGGTCTACATATCAAATATCCGAACGGCGTGTTCGTTCCCTATTGCGCGTCGGGCCTAGCCTACGCGGCGTGCCATGCCTACTCCCTGATTGCCCCGCCCGAAGACTTTGACCCAGACAGCCCTGTCTCTAGCTTCAAGCGCGTCTTGCCAGACCTCAAACGGTACTATTACCTGCCAAGCCCAGCCTGCCGAATAATGGTTGGAGATGCCAGAAAGCGCGGGACGTGGCTACCGCGCTCCCAATCCTCGGTGGATGCCATCCGCCCCGGCTGGATTGTCTTCTTCGACTGGAAGATGGTCGGAAAGGCCGACCATGTCGGCATCGTCAACCGCGCCGAGACGGGCGTACTTCACACGGTCGAGTTCAACACGAGCATCAGGCACGGGAGCCAATCTAACGGAGGTGCCGTCGCCGCACGCGAGAGGCAGTACCGTTACGTTCTGGGTTACATAAAAACACATTAATCATCGCGGGAGGTTTTTCAATTAAAGAGGTAGCCTGTTGATTGGCTACCCCTTCCGCGCCCCGTGCGTGGTGGTTCTGATCCGAGTGAGCAGCTCTGTTTAGCTGAGGCTTCTGGGGTGACGCCGTCTGGCGGATCGGACTCGTATCAAGGCCGCGGTGGTACCTCGACTATCACCACCTCACGATTCTTACGCTTAAAGTTGAACAAAGCCGGCTGTTGAAATGCGTTCTTTTTCACCGAATTGAGAGCTCCCGATGCTTTCACAGGTATGGGGTCTCGACCGACGATCGCCAACGGTTTAAGCCGTCCGGTTTTCAGTTCTTCGTACAAGGTGGGTACCCGTTCGGCACCGTATGTGAGCCACTCATCCAAGGTGATCTTTCCGTCTTTATTTGTGTTCGCCCTCTCGGCCTCAAGCCCCTCCCGGATGAGCGCATATGTCAGCAGCCCGTGCTCAAGGCGCTGTGCCTCCAGTGCCACATCATCCGCTTGGCTCGCCGCCAGCACCCGCACCCCCTTGTCATAAGCCAATTGTCCCAAGCCCCTGCTGCCCATCGGCCCCGGCTTGAATCCCGGCTCCTCGATTGCTCCCGCCGAGTGGCATGTGTCCACGATCAGTATCAACTCCCCTGCGTCCACCCCCCGCAGCCACTCAGACAGATCGTCGCTCGACACCCACTGCCGCAGTTGCCTTGGGTTAACGCCGCCGCCCACGTTTAACCGCCCGGAGTTCGACGGGATCAGGTAGTACCTACCGTCAGCGTCCGTGTAGCCGTGGCTCGATACTGTAAGCAGCACCAAGTCATCTGGTTCAGCACGTCGTAACTGATTCGCATTAACAACACCTTTCAAAGCATCCGATAATGCACCCGATTTCCCAAGGTGGCCCGCGAGCGCTTGCAGCACCGCATGTAGTGCTTCTCTCGTCGCGTGATTCTTTGTGATCTTCCGTATGCCATTCTTCACTTTGTAATCCGACACGAGCTCGATCGGCACTACGTCATACTGATTGCTCAGTCGCTTTACCAGTGCCTGTTGCATCAGAGATGCGTCGCTGGCTGCAAAACTGAGATCCCACCTCCGAACCTCGTAGGCGTTTACCCCCATTGAAACGACGTAGGCCCGGGGACGTGCTGGCGCCAGCTCTTTGGGAACTAAATAGTCCTGTGTGGCGGTAGCGCTTTTGACCCGGTCCAAGTTAAATGCATAAGCGGAAAACTGTACGCTCTGCCCGGTCTTCCCATGCGGCAATCGCACCATGAAGGTCCGCGTCGCCTTTCCTGTTTTTGGATCAAGATCGATAAGGGTGGCGTCTTGCCACGCCTTTAACTCTGCCGGAGTCAAATTCGAGCCTGTCTTGAGCCCTTTGCCCCCAAGCTTCGGTTCTGGCCACTGCCCCACCAACTGACCGTCACGAAATAATCTAAGATCGTGCACGTCAGTCCGCATCGTAACTTTGTTCCCGTTCCGTCCGAACTTACCTTCAGCCGACGAAACCTCCACGATCACTTCTGCCAAATCAGAACGATTGCCTGACTTGACCGGAAGCACTTTCACTATCGGCTGTACTCGATTCAACTCTGCCAGCGGTCGCACTTTAGGTAACTGCTCGCCGTCCAATAATCGCGGCAGCAACCTCGGCTCATAGTAGTCTCGCATGAAGATCTCTGGAGGTAACGGCGTGAAGGGATCGTCAGGGAATACCCACGCTAACCCATTAATTTCATCAAGGTCATCGGAGTCGAAGTGATCCCCCGCCACCATCACGGTCTGGGTGCCATCGCGGAAGCTCAACAGCGAGCAGAGTTCCTTACGAGAAGCAACGTCCCAGATCCGAACCGTGTTATCCAAACTGCTCGTAAGCACCCGCTTACCATCCGGAGAGAAAGCTACCGAACGGACGGAACCGGTATGACCCAAAAAGACGCAGAGTTCCTGACCAGTCGAGGCATCCCACAGCCGCGCTGTATTGTCTTTACTGCCCGTAAGCACCTGTCTGCCATCCGGAGAAAACGCCACCGCGAGAACTGTATTAGTATGGCCAACGAAGTGCGTGACTTTCTGTTTCTCTATACTTTCGAGTCGAGCTTCATTGTCGCGGCCTCCGCCCGTAAGCACCAGCTTGCCATCAGGAGAAAATGTCCCGTTAGTGCCATAAAACCTCCCTACTTGTTTGCCCGTTGCGGCATCCCATAGACGAACTACATCATCCCTGTTACTGGTTAGCACTTGTTTCTTATCTGGGGAAAGATCCACTGAAGCTATCGCAGTAATGTCCGCTGCCGGCACTCTGACACGCCACAGTTCTTGACCACTTGCAAGATCCCACAACCTTGCAGACCATTGCGGTATTGTGCCCTCCCCCGGAAGGATGAGCTGATCACCATGTCGTAAAGCCATCACCGATTGACCACCGGTTGTATCCCGACCTCCAGTTAGGATGTGCGTGCCATCCGACGAAAACACTGCTGAACTGATAGCGCTGGTATAACCGGTGAAGCGTTTCACCTCTTGACCAGTATCGACATCCCAAAGGCGCACTGTGTTATCCCGGCTACTCGTGAGTACCTGTTTGCCATCGGGAGAAAACGCTGCCGAGTTTACTTTATCCGTATGGCCCGTGAAGCGGCGCAACCATTGGCCAGTCGGGATATGCCAGAGTCTGACAGTGTTGTCCTTGCCGGTTACGAGCATCTCGTTGCGGTCCGGAGAAAATGTTACTAAGTCGACTCCACTGCTCTCGCCTTTGAAGCTGCGAACCTCTCGGCCAGTATCAACATCCCACAGCTTTACTGTTTTATCGCTGCTGCCCGCGAGAACCTGCTTGCCATCCGAAGAGAACGCCAACGATGTCACGCTATCGGTAAGTCCACTGTAATGCCGAACCTCCAGGCCAGTCTCAACATTCCACAGCCTCACTGTTTTATCCGAGCTCGCAAGTATAGACTTGCCGTCAGGAGATAACGTCCCTTTGCGACCAGTGAAGGAATGCACTTCTCGACCTGTCGCCACATCCCACACGCGCACCGTGCCATCAGAGCTTCCCGTTAAAACCTGCTTACTATTGGCGGAGAAACCTATTGAAAGAATCTCGCCAGTATGACCCTCAAAGGTGCGGAGTTGTTGACCGCTAGCCGCATCCCAGAGTCTCGCTGTTTTGTCACGGCTGCCGGTAAGTACCTGTTTACCATCGGAGGAAAATGCCACTAGATTTACTCTAGCGGCGTGGCCTATGAAGCGGCGCACTTCTCGACCGGTAGCGACATTCCAAAGTCTCACTGTCTTGTCCGCATATGACGTCGGTGTACCATAAGGCCCCCCGACTGTGTCGTCATAGCTACCAGTAAGTACCTGCGTGCTGTCCGGTGAAAACTTCCCCTCACCTCCATAAAAGCGGCGCACCTCTCTACCTGTAACCATATCCCATACGCGCACTGTGTTGTCCGAACTGCTCGTGAGCAGCTGCTTGCCATCGCGGGAAAGCGCTATTGAATAAACGGTTTCGGTATAACCGGTGAGACGGAGCAGTAGCGTGCCGGTTGCGGCATCGGGGAAATATCGACCGATGGGCGTGCCATCGCCGGAAAACGTACCTTCACCGCCCAAAAAGCGACACAGTTCTCGTCCGGTTGCCGCATCCCACACCCGCGCTGTATTCTCCCGGCTTCCTGTTAGTACTAGCTTATCATTTGCTGAAAAGGTGCCCCCACTGCCCAGGAAACGTCGTACTTCTCGTCCAGTAACGGCGTCCCAAAGCACCGTTTCATCGAAATCTGCGGTGAGCACTTGGCGACCATCTTGCGAAATCGCTACCGAAGTCACGGAATCTAATTGCCCTACTTGAGGTACGAGTTGCGGACGCAAACCCGATGATGAAGTGCGACCAAGTCCGACGGGCGAGCGCTGGCTCGACTGCGACCTGGTCGTTCCAAAAACAAGCAATACAGAGACTACCAACCACACATTCCAATGTCGCATGCAAGAATACTCTTTACGCATCAGTGTTCGTATTGCAGTCCCTTTAACGATACAACGAGTCGGCCTGCGTGACCCTCTGCGTCACATAACCGCGCCTGTCTTGAAGACCGTTGACCGGGGGAACCGGAGGTCAAGGCTGCGGCGGAACCTCGACTATCACCACCTCACGATTCTTACGCTTAAAGTTGAACAAAGCCGGCTGTTGAAATGCGTTCTTTTTCACCGAATTGAGAGCTCCCGATGCTT
>Ga0070689_100003239_pt1 | contig 10794 bp, 9 predicted proteins | sample KBSS23HmetaG_FD_64669 | JGI IMG/M metagenome (GOLD analysis project Ga0070689, IMG submission 64669) | Switchgrass rhizosphere microbial communities from Kellogg Biological Station, Michigan, USA - KBS S2-3H metaG | ecosystem: Host-associated > Plants > Roots > Rhizosphere ... | reverse complement strand
GGCGAGCTTGTTGACGATCAGGCGGTCCTGATCGGCAAGCGTCGGCGCCATGCTCTGGCCTTCGACACGTGCAACCTGGAAACCGAAAGTGACGATCAGCGTGGCGTAGACGGCGGCCGACGCCAGCGTCTTGAACCAGGCCACGAGCTCGTCCTTCCAGACGTTCAGCCGCTGGATGACGACATCCCGCTGATGATCCACCTCGACGCGCAAGTCATCGCGCGTGAGGGGGTGGTGTTCGCTGCCTGCGTCGAATTCACCGCTGGCAGCCTGCGGTGCGCTCAGAGCCTCAGGTACTCGCGCAGCCGTTTCGTCTGCGCCCGGCTGACCGGGATCTCCGTGCCCTTCGCGTCCTTCATCCTCAGGATGTAGTTCCTGCTGAACCAAGGGACGATCTCCTTGATCTTATTGATGTTAACCAGGTGCGACCGATGCACGCGCCAGAACACTTCGGGATCCAGCCGTGCCTGTAAGTCGTCCAGGGTCCGGTAGTTGGACGTTCCCGCTACCTGCCCTGTCACTATGTTAATCGACTCGTCGGCCAGCGAGGCGAAGATGATTTCTTCGGCCTGAACCAGCATGAACCGCTCGCCGACCTTGATTGCGACCTGATCCCGCCGCACCTGGCGGCCGGCCATCATTTTGACGATCTGCTCGAGCTGATCGTTGAGTGGAAGCCCCGTCGCCGGCCGGCCCGTCTCAATTCTCCGACGAGCACGGTCCACCGCCTGTTCCAACCGTGTCGGCTCAACAGGCTTCAACAAGTAGTCAACGGCGTTGACTTCAAACGCCTCGATTGCGTGCTGATCGTAGGCAGTTACGAACACCAGAGCAGGAGCCGCGCCCTGGCTCAGCAGTCGTCGGGCCACCTCGAATCCCGTCAGGCCAGGCATCTGAATATCCAGAAAGATGAGGTGCGGTTCGTACCTGTCGACAGCGGTGAGCGCCTCGAGGCCGTTGCCGGCCTGGCCGACCACCTCGACCTCCTCGATGCGCTGGAGCTGATAACAGAGCTCCTCACGGGCGAGCTGCTCATCGTCGACGACGAGAACTTTCAGGGAGTCTCTCAGGACGTCTTTCGGCGGGGTGTCGCTCATGCGCTGATGGGGTGGACAGTGGCCAGTTCGGGAACCTCGATCCGGGCGCGTGTCCCTTTCCCCGGCTCGCTTGCCAGCTTCAACTGATACGTGGCGCCGTAAATAACACGGAGGCGCTCCCGGACATTGGCCAGGCCGATGCCGCTGGACATCGGCCGGTCCAGCGCCTCGGCAAAGAATCCCATCCCGTCGTCTTCGACCTCAATGACGACACGCCCAAGCTCACGGTGACTGCGAATGGTGATGGATCCCGGCCCGACTTTCCGCGAGAAGCCGTGCTTGATCGAGTTCTCGACCAGCGGCTGCAGGATCATGCTCGGCACAATGAGCTCAAGTGTGTCCGGGTCGATGTCCTTCACTACTTTCAGTTTCGGTCCGAATCGGATCACTTCGATGTCGAGATATTCGTCGATCGCCTCGAGCTCATCGCGCAGCGTGACGAAGTGCTCGTGACTTCTGAGTAGACGTCGCAAGAGAGCAGAGAGTCTGATGATCAGCGTCCGGGCTGTGTCCGGTTCGGCGCGTATCAGCGAGGAGATTGACGTCAGCGTGTTGAACAGGAAGTGCGGGTTGATCTGACTCTTGAGCGATTCGATCTTCGCGGCGAGCAGCAGTTTTTCCTGTTCCTGGACGCGGTGTTCGATGCGCGCGCTGTTCCAGATCTTGATCGGCGTGGCGACGCAGAGCACCGTCGCGAGCACGACGAGAATCATCATCCATGGCCTCGGCGGCTCCAGGTAGAAGAGCCGTGTGATGTCGGCGTGGTTGAATCGAAGACCCAGGAACTGGCGGAGCAGCTCCAGCGCGACCGGTGCGAGCAGGAGGATGATCTGCCAGAGCGGCTCGCGGTTGCGAAGCATCTTGAACAGGTGCTTCGGCAGATCCAGGATCACGAACGGCGTGAACTGCCAGATTGTCTCCTTCGGACACGCTTCGCGGAGACCGCCGCCGGCAAACCCGCAGCCAACGGCGAACGGCAGCGCGATGAACTCGCTGCTGGCCACGCCACCCGTGGCTATCGCTGTGAGCAGGACAGCAGGAAAGCTGACCAGCAAACCGACGAGCGCTCCTGTGTATGGGCCGGCAATGAGGCCGGCGAGCAGGGCGCCCTCCAGCGTCAGGTCCGCGGCGTAGTAGTGCAGCTGCACGCGGAACGCGACGCCGGCCGCGAGCGGCACTCCGAGCGCCAGCATGAACGCCAGCCGATCGACCCAGCCGCGGCGTTCGAAGATCAGGATGTGGCGGAAGCGGCGATACCTCGCCAGCATCGTGGCCAGGACCGCAATGACGGCAACCTTGACGAGGATCGTCAGCAGGAATTGCTCGGGCGTGAGAATCGGCGCCACAGGGACATTGTAGAAGGCCTAAGGCCCAAGGCCTAAGGGCTAAGCAGGGATCAGGGTCGGGCCGGTCAGGATAGAATCGCGCGACTTCCCAGTGTCAATTGCTGCCGGCACCCGACTGGGTGCGTACGAGATCGTCTCGCTGCTCGGCGCCGGAGGTATGGGCGAGGTCTATCGTGCGCGCGACGCCAGGTTGCAGCGCGATGTGGCGATCAAGGTTCTCCCCGCGGCATTCGCCAGCGATCCGGATCGACTCGCCCGCTTCGAGCGTGAAGCGCAGCTCCTCGCATCTCTGAATCATCCGAACATCGCCGCGATCTACGGGCTGGAGGAGAAAGCGCTGATCCTCGAGCTCGTGGACGGTCCGACGCTTGCCGATCGCATCGCGCAGGGGCCGATCACGATCGACGAGGCGCTGCCGATCGCGAAGCAGATCGCGGAGGCGCTTGAAGCGGCACACGAACAGGGCGTCATCCACCGTGACTTGAAGCCCGCCAACATCAAGCTGCGCGGCGACGGCACGGTCAAGGTTCTCGACTTCGGCCTCGCGAAGCTCCACGACCCGAACGTGGCGGACGCTCCGAGCGCTCCCGCGATGGCGACGTTGTCGCCGACGGTCATGAGCCCTGCCGCAACCCAGATCGGGATGATTCTCGGCACCGCGGCCTACATGAGCCCCGAGCAGGCGAAGGGCAAGCCTGCGGATCGTCGCGCTGACCTGTGGGCGTTCGGGTGCGTGCTCTTTGAGATGCTTACCGGCAAGCGCGCCTTCGATGGCGAGGACGTCACCGATTTTGTCGTCGCCGTGCTGAGCCGGGAACCAAATTGGACTCTGCTGCCGGCGACAACGCCGCCTTCGGTCGATCGGTTGATTCGTCGCTGTCTGGCGAAGGACCGTCGGCAGCGGCTGGCCGATGCTGCCGCGGCGCGACTCGAACTCGATGACGCGACTACGGCTCCGGTTGTCGCGCGGGTGGCATCGCCACGCGTAGATCGCTCGTGGCTCCCCTGGGGTGTGGCAGCAGCCGCCGTCATTGCAGCTGTGGTGCTGCTCATGACACGTCCGTCGGCTCCGACAGAGTCCCGACGGGCCGTACGCTTTGCGATTCAGGCGCCGCCAGGAACGGTCCTGCGCCCGGGAACCTACGCTATCTCGCCCGATGGCCAGCGCATCGTTTTCGAAGCGGTCTCCGCTGGCGGGCGCCGCACACTGTGGGTCCGCAAGCTCGACTCCCCGGCAGCTACCGAGATTCCCGCGACCGCTGCCGCGCGGAGTGTCGCGTGGTCTCCCGACGGCCTGTCGGTGGTCTTCTTCGCCAGCGGCAAATTGCGGCGCGTCGATGTCGTCGGCGGGGGCACGCTGAACCTCGCGGATACGTCCGTTGGCGGCGCGACGTGGGGGCGGGGCAACGTCATCCTCTACGGCGGCGAGGGCATTCACAGCATCCCGGCATCCGGCGGCTCACCAACCGTCGTGACAATGCTTGATGGCGCGCGCGGAGAAGTGATGCACATCGCGCCGGAGTTCCTGCCCGACGGGCGCCGCTTTCTGTATCTCGCCGTCAACAAGAATCCAGGAGCATCCGCAGTCATCCTCGCGGAACTCGGCGGCAGCGAGCGGCGAGTTCTGCTGAGCGGCACGTCGCACGCAGCGTACGCGGACGGCTATCTGTTGTACGCCCGCGGCGGATCGCTCGTGGCACACCAGTTTGATGTGGAGAAAGGCACGCTGACCGGCGAGCCGGTCGTGATCACAGAGGCGGTTCGCGAAAGCACTCAGGGACGGGCAGCGTTTGCGGTGGCAGGCGGAACGCTCGTCTTCGATTCGGATCGCGCGTTTCCGGAGGCGGAAGTGGCCGTCCTCTCCAGACAGGGAGCCGAGACGAGCGTATTTCCCACGCGCGGCCCGTTCCACACGATGTGGCCGTCGCCCGATTTCCGCCGGGTGGTTCTTGAGGGCGGCAGCACGGAGGGTGGCACGGACTTGTGGATCATCGACGCCGATCGTGGATCGCGGACGCGGCTGACGACGCAGGCTGCCACCGAAGGCCATCCCGCCTGGTCGCCCGACGGGCGGGAGATTGCCTACTTCGAGGGCATCGTGGGCACCAGAAGCCGAGTGATGATCGTGCCGTCCACCGGCACTCGAGAGCCGCGTGTGGTCGTCGATACGCCCAGCCATAAGCAGGTCACGGACTGGTCGCGCGACGGTCGTCTGCTGGTTTTCGAAGAAGAGAATTCAACAACATTGTTCGACATCGGAGTAGCGCCGGTTGACGGCAGCGCTCCCGCGAAGCTCGTGATCAAGTCGCGATTTTCCGAACGCCAGGCCTCTCTCTCGCCGGACGGTCGATTTCTGGCCTACGCGTCGACCGAATCCGGACCATCCGAGGTCTACGTCGTCGACTTTCCGAACATCACCCAGAAGTGGCCGGTATCGGCCGGCGGTGGCCTGAAGCCGCGCTGGCGGCGGGACGGCGGTGAGCTTTTCTTCGTCACGCCGTCGGGCGCGCTCATGAGCGCAACCGTGAAGCCGGGCAGAGGATTTGCGACGAGCACCCCACAGAGGCTGTTCGACGTTGATCTCATTCAGTCGGACGGGTGGGATTACGCAGTCTCAGACGACGGACAGCGGTTTCTCGCGCTGCGATACGCCGGCAAATCCGAAGCGAGTATCTCGGTCATCGCGAACTGGCCCGGTGTCTTGCGCAGATAACGCCAGGGAAAGCTATGATTGAGCCATGATCCGTCCGCTCATTACCGGCTTCGTCACCACCTTCCGGCACATGTTCAAGAAGCCGGTGACCGTGAATTACCCGTACCAGAAGGTCCCCGTCTTCCCGAAGTACCGCGGCAAACAGGTCCTGATGCGGGACGAGAACGGGCTCGAGAAGTGCGTCGCCTGCGGGCTGTGCTCGGTGGCGTGTCCGGCGGACGCGATCTACCTCGAAGCCGCCGAGAACGACGGCACCGTCCTCGCGGGCCCGCGCTACGCCTCGATCTACCAGATTCACAAGACGCGCTGCATCTTCTGCGGCATGTGCGAGGAAGCGTGTCCGGTTTCGGCGATCTTCATGGGCAAGGATTACGAGCTCGCCGTCTACAGCAAGGACGACTTCATCTGGGACAAGAGCGATCTGCTCGTCAAACCGCCGGCTGATGCAGAGCTTCCCGCCATAGCGGGATGACCATCGGCGCCGTCGCCGACATACACGGGAATTTCGACGCGCTGACGCAGGCGATGGATCGTCATCCAGACGTTCCGTTGTGGATCTGCGTCGGCGATCTCGCCAGCCGCACCGGCGCCTATCCGACGCCGCCACGTCCGCTGTTCTGGATCAAGGGCAACAACGAGGACTTCGATCGCATTGCCGCCTGGGAGGGTGGGACGGAACAGCCGTCGAACCTGCACTACATCCGGAATGGCACGGCTGTCGACGTCGGGCGCCTGCGAGTGGCCGGCCTGGGCGGCACTTTCGCGCCAACATGGTTCAACACACCAGCGGCAGAACTGCCACACGGCCGCGCCGGCGCGGTCGTTGAGAAGCGCGACGACAAAAGACGGCATTTCGTGCGTGAAGAAGCCGAGGCGTGCAAGCAGCTTGCATCAATCGACATCCTGATGACGCACGAGGCGCCTCGTCCTTTCATCGTCGGCGACGAGCCCCTCGACTCGGTGGCTGCTGCGGTCGCTCGGGGCAACCCGGCGCCCGGACGGAAACCGCGCCGCCTCGACGCGGGCAAGCCTGCCATCAATGACGTGCTGGTGGCGCTGAAGCCGCGGCTTCATCTCTGCGGCCACCATCACCGCTACAGTGAGACCATACGCGAAGGTGTGCCATCGGTCTGTATTGACCGCATTAATCGGTCGTATTTGCTCATTGATGCCGAGACACTTGAATACCGCCGCCTCGACCAATGAATGGTATAGTCCCGAAGCCGCTGGTGGCTCACGTAATTGGAGCGTGAATGGCGCTGTTCGAGCGAGAAGAGACTGATTTCGGCACCGACGTCGGCACACGCGCCCTCTCGGTCATCGCCGTCGAAAATCACTTCGTTGAGCGGGTGTACGAAAAGCTCGCGAGCAGCTACGACCTGTTCTTCGGTCCCACGCTCCATCCCGGTCGTCTCGTGGCGCGGGATCGGATGGGTATTACGCCCGGCAGTCACATTCTCGAAGTCGGCGTCGGCACCGGCATCAACACGTCGCTCTATCCGTCGAACTGCCACGTCACCGGCATCGACCTGTCGTCGTCGATGTTGGACAAAGCACGGGAGCGAGTGGCCCGCGAGGGCATCCGCAACGTGCGGTTGCTCGAGATGGACGCAGCGAAGACCACCTTCGCCGATGACACCTTCGACATCGTCTACGCCCCGTATCTGATCAGCGTGGTTCCCGATCCCGTCATGGTTGCGCAGGAGATGCGGCGCATCTGCAAACCGGGCGGAAAGATCATCATCCTGAATCACTTCCGCAGCGCGAATCCCGTTCTCTCGCGCGTCGAGCGCGCGATCTCGCCATTCACCGTACACATCGGCTTCAAGTCGGATCTCGACCTGCCTGCATTCCTTGCGCAGGCGGAGCTGCGGCCCGAGTCGATCGAGAAGGTGAACGTTCCGAAGATATGGTCGTTGGTGACCTGCGTTAAGTAAGGCCTAAGGGTGAAGGCCTAAGGCCTAAGGCCTAAGGGCGGGAACAGGGATCAGGGAAGCGGGGATCAGGGAGCAAACATTCAGGATCAAGGATCAGGAATGAGGGCTCAGGCAACAGTTGAGGCCGAGCCGGCACGAGACGCTCTCTCCGCAGAAGTACGCATCGCGTTTGCTCCCGACAAAACCTATCTCGAGCTTGTCTCCGGCCATGAGCAAATTGGCGTCTGGCGGATGCTCCGCCGGCCGCTGATCGTTCTTGTCGTCATTGCGACCGCTGTGCCGATCATGGCTGTGCAGCGGATCACACTCGCGCTGTTCGCTTTCTCAACGGTGTCCTTCGGGTTCGTTGTCCTGATTCAGATGGTGGTTGGTGCGGCAATCATCGCATCGGCGCCTGCGCGGCGCGCGAGCATGCCGCGGGCGCTGGACCTGTGGTTTGCCGGGCACGTTCCATACAGCTTCTGGCTGCTCCTGGTCGCCGCGGCGTTTGCGGCGTCGCCGTATGCCTCGCTGGACGCGCTGATTGCACTTGCCGTCGTTCCGGCCGTGTGGACTGCCGTGGTCGTGGCAGCGTTCTGCCGGCATGTCCTCGGCACCAGCAGGGGAGGCGCGCGTTGGCGCGCCACCGCGCACTTCGTTGTGACCTGGGCGATTGCCTTTGAGCTGCTCGCCCTGTCGGCGGGCGGATGGTTTCAGATCACGCGATCCGTCACGAGGTTCTTCGAGTGATGCGGTCAACGCGCGCCGCGTCAGCGACCCTGCTGCTCGCCGGCATGGCGATTGGCAGCGCTGCTGACCGGATTCCAGCGCGTTCAGCGACACGCGCGGGCGACTACCTCGTGCTGTCCGGCGATTTCCACGTCCACGCCTCGCCTGGCGACGGTGCGCTGTCGCCGTGGATGCTGCGCGCCGAGGCGGCGAGGGCCGCCCTCGATGTCATCGCGGTCACGAATCACAATCAGACGTTCGCCGGACGCCTCGCGAACCGCGTCGGGGAGACGGGTGACGGTCCGCTGCTGATCGGCGGAGAGGAGATCACCAATCCGCAGTACCACATGATCGCGGTGGGCATCGCGCGGACGGTCAGGGGCGGGGAAGTATCAGCCGCTGCTGCGATCGCCGATGTGCACGCCCAGGGCGGCGTCGCGATCGCCGCGCATCCGTCGCACCGTTTCCCCGCGTACAACGACGATGCGACGGTCGCAATGCTGGACGGCGTCGAAGCCGCGCACTCGGACATCTACCGGGATCAGGCGTTCCGCAAGGAGCTCGCGGCGTTCTTCGAACGGGCGCAGCGGGTGAATCCCGACATCGCGGCCATCGGATCGTCCGACTTTCATGCCATGCCGCCGGGGATCGGGCGTTGCCGGACCTATCTCTTCGTGCGGGAGCGGACGAAGGCTGGTGTGCTTGACGCGATTCGTCGCGGGCGAACGCTGGCCGTGGACGGCGACGGCCACCTCGCGGGCGATCCGTCGCTCATTCAGTTGCTCGGAAACGCGCGACCCGCCGGCCGGGTCGACACGCATCCAGCGTGGCGCCGTCTTTCAGTGGCGATTGCCTGGCTGGGCGCGCTCGGCCTCGTCGTTTTGTGAACGCCTCGAACGAACGATTCAGATCTTCATCTTCGGTCGCCCGCGCGGCTTCTTGGGCGGCTTGTCCAGCGCCTTGAGCAGGATCTCCGCGGCGACGTCGGCGCCGTTGGTCTCCGGCTTCTTCTTCAGCTTTGGCTGGTTGAGCAGCTTGTCGAGATGCGTCTCCCACTTGCCGTTGAACAGATCGTCGTGGCTGAAGAACGCCGAGCGCACGTACTTCGGCATCTCCTCGACGAGGATGTCGTATTCCGGGAAGTGGCCGCGTGTGGTGTAGAGCATCGCCGTGTCGTTGGCAATGCACTCGGCGATGATGCCGTAGCCTGGCTTCGTGACGACCGCCTCTGCTGCCAGCACCAGGTCTTCGTACCGCACGCCATGGTCGTACATCGCCTCTTCGTTGATGCTGATGAACGAGCCCTTCTTCTCGACCAGCGGCGTGTCCTTGCGCGCGCGGCTCATCGAGACATTCGCCGTCGTGATGACCGTGTACTTCTTGAATTTGGACAGCAGGTCGGTGTCGAGACCGGGCAGGCCGTAGCCGCCGAATGACGAGAGGATGATCGGCTTGTCTGTCGGAATCTTCAGCAGCTTGCAGACCTCTTCGCGGGTGCGTGTCGAGTGCCGGGCGATGAACGGAATGTCGCGGACGTTCGAGAAGCTCTCGAAGCCGCCCGACATCGGCAGGCGGAGCGCCATCGACGCTCTCGAATAGGCGCCGCGAATGGCTGGCAGCAGCGACGGCGCGAGCCGCACACGCGGGTAGTCGGCGTACACCCAGTCCCAGGTGAAGTTGCCCAGCCCGATGGATGGGATACCGGCGGCAGCGCCCACCGCGAAGGCGAGGGGGGGAATATCGCCGACGATCAACCCTGCGCCGAGTTCGCGAAGCGAGCGCGTTTCACTGGCCGCACGCGTCACGAGATCACTGTGGAACGAGGACGCGCGGCGGATGCTGTCCGCTTCGTCGAGCGTCAGCGCATCGATCTGCACCACGCCCGTATCCGTCTCCAGCGTGCTGAAGGTGACCTTGCCCTTGACGGTCAGATCGAACAGCCACCGCGGCGCCGCCGTGCGGACGCCAATGCGCGTTTCGGGCCGGCGGGCGAGCATGGCATTGATGACTTCGATCGTGCGCGACGCGTGACCGAATCCGTGACCGGAGATGTAGAAGACGATCGCTTGAGCCAATCTGTTATGAGTCCTTGTGAATCAGAAAACGAAATCAGAGATCAGGAAGAGACATCAGAAACTGCGCGCCGTTAGTGCGTTCCATCCGCGGCCTGACTGCTGCCGTCGGACGTCGGGCTTCTGACTTCTGCTTTCTGATTTCCATCCAGTGCGACGTTGACGACCTGCTCCAGAGTTTCCACGGGTATGAATGTCATGTCCTTCCGGATCTCTTCCGGGAGCTCGGCCAGATCCGGTTCGTTCAGCGCCGGCAGGATCATCGTCTTGATGCCGGCCCGGCGCGCCGCCAGCGCCTTCTCGCGGACGCCGCCGATCGGCAGCACCAGCCCGCTCAATGTGATCTCGCCGGTCATCGCCACGTCCTGACGCACGGGTTGGTTCCGCGCCGCCGACAGGATCGCCGTCGCCATTGTCACGCCTGCCGACGGACCGTCTTTCGGAATCGCGCCGGCGGGAACGTGGACGTGCAAGTCGTGGTGTGCGAGAAAGTCCGGGGAAATCCCAAGGTCCGTCGCGCGTGCCCGGATGTGGCTCAGGGCCGCGCGGGCGGACTCCTGCATCACATTGCCGAGCTGCCCGGTCAGAATGATGTTCTGGTTTCCGCCCGGAAGCAAGGTCGCTTCGATGTAGAGGACGTCTCCGCCCGTTTCCGTCCAGGCGAGTCCCGTCGCCACCCCGGGACGCGACGTGCGGAACGCGGTCTCGCGCCGGAACCTGGACGGACCGAGGTAATCGTCCACCTGATCGCGATCGATCACCGTTTTCTCGACGGTTCCGGCGTCTGAGGGTCTGGTGGCGATGCGCGCAGCCACTTTTCGGGCGATGGCGCCAAGCTGCCGTTCCAGGTTCCGGACGCCGGCCTCCCGCGTGTATTCGGTGATCACCACCTGCAGCGCCGCGTCGGTGATCTCCAGGGCG
>Ga0070689_100003238_pt1 | contig 10795 bp, 5 predicted proteins | sample KBSS23HmetaG_FD_64669 | JGI IMG/M metagenome (GOLD analysis project Ga0070689, IMG submission 64669) | Switchgrass rhizosphere microbial communities from Kellogg Biological Station, Michigan, USA - KBS S2-3H metaG | ecosystem: Host-associated > Plants > Roots > Rhizosphere ... | reverse complement strand
TCGTATGAAAACGACGCGAGTGCCAACTGTCGCAACGGAGAACGAATCACATCCGGTGGGTTAACACCTGGTCCGAATTCAAGCGGGATCTCTTTCTTGTAATCAGGGATCGGCCACGGCAGGTTCAGCTTGACCTTGATATTTCCAGTGAGCTTCCAGCCATTGGAGACATGGAGCGTGAACGCGGCATCGACGCTGAGACCAAAACCGAAGCCCCAAATGCGAAGGCCGAGGCCGCCATAAATATGCAGGTATCCATAAAAGGCTGAGGTGAACGAGAACCCGACCTCAAACTCGACATTGACTTCGAAATACAACCGCAGTGGTCCATACTTCTTGTCGAGCTTCCAACCCTGAGACAGGCCAAAAGCCATCGCGACCGGCGGCAACGTAACGTCGCTCAACTGCAGGTCGGAAAAATCCAGCATGTAAAATGACTTGCACGAGAAGAAGCCTTTGAGTGCCAGGCCGCTGATGCGTTCGGACAAAGGTTGATTGCGTCCGAAATAAATGTGATCACGACCACCGCCAGTGCGATCGCAGAGGACTTCGATCATTCCACGTGCCGTCAGTACCAGGCCCGGGGTCCCGCCACCTTCTCCTGCCGGAAAGTTGAAAAGAAACTCGGCGCGGAAAAGAACCTGGTCGGGCGCAATCACAAGGAGGATGACGATCTGCGGATCCCCGGGCTTGGTCACCTCCTTGAGGAAACGTACCTTTCCTTCAAAGAGCCACGTGCTGCCCTGTCCACCTCCCGCAGAGTTGTAGATACCCAGCAGGCGTTCGTTGTGCGGATAGCCGCTGCGAACTGATGATCCAAACACGACTCCAAGACCGAATGCCCATCGATCGTGAGCGGCGGTCCACTTGGTCGGAGCAATGACACTGAATTTGGGTAACTCTTTTGAATACCAATCGAACCAACTGGTCGTCGCTGCTTTCTTCGGCTGGACATTGTTTCCCAGCGCGATCGCCATCCCGTAAAACGCAAGGTCTCCAAGACCCAATGGCACACCGGCGGGAAAAACGAGTTCCGCCATCAACATCCAGAAGCTGTCGATGGCGCCGGTCGAGTTGACCATGTAGGTGCCGCGCATAAACCCGACTTCGAACGCGAAAGGACTGCCGGCGGTGGGGAAGGCAAGACGAAGGAATCCAGCCAGACTGCCGTCTCGAATCGTGATTGGTTCCGCGCCTTCGGGAACAAAGCTTGACGCGCCATCGAGAAACCTGACAATTCCCGCTAGCTCGAATGCAGGTTTCTTAACTTCCAGTCCGACACCCTCGATGGTGATGAGAAAACCGTTGTCGTCCCAACCGAGACGCATTCCATAAACTTCCGCACGACCGAGCGCATCGGGAAACAGTATGTGCGCGTCAAAAGCGAGCCAGTAAGCATTCGTGGCACCGGCGCCGAAGCCCAGGCCGATGCGACTGATCGCGAAATCGCAGTCAAACAGGCTCAGAGCCAGACCCTTAACCGTAGTCTCAAACCAGATTCCCTGCCAGAGTATTTGGAAATCAAGGAAGAGAGGATCAGGAGAAGGATAGAGAAAACCAACACCCGGCACTTCAACTTCGAATTTAGGCTGCCGGCCTTCTTGCGTGGGATCGTCGCCAAATTCCAAACCCAGATCCACCTGCAACTGTAGCTGCGTGGGAATATCGACTCCCGGAACAGTCCCTCCGGGAAAGATCAACTCGAAGTGAACGCCGTTGAGTTGAAAACTGAAGCTTTCGTCACCAGCCTCGAACATCGGCATCCGGAGCTGACCACTGGGCGTCGGCTGCGTGTGGTTCTGAATCATCGACAGACCGCCTGTTAGTTGAACAAGCGGCAGCGTCATCATGACTGGCGGTTCACCGGGTTCGATAACGATCTCTTTCAAGATCCGGCCGAGACTGAGGTCAAACTTTATCGGTTGGTTCCTGAAGAATCCGAGGATTGCGGCCACGGTGACCTGACCGCCGAATTGCAGGATGTCGCCCGCGCCGTCTGCTACCCACAACTCAATCTTGCGAATGCTCCAGCGGCTTGCAGGAATTTGATTATCGGGCACCGGCACGGTGGAGTTGAAGGGATCTCCTGGACCACCGCCATGCTCGAAACTCCCGCGAATCGCAAACACGTCATTGCCGATTAGCAGGTCCTTGAATGTAACGACGTAAAAATGCTCTTCCTCGGAGTCATTGGCTGGTTTCTTCCACCAGGCTCCGCCCACGTCCTGTGCCATAAAGCCTGACCACGCCGGGTCGAGGCCTTCGGGCGCTTCGAAGCCTTCCGGAAAATTCGTGTTTGCCTGGTGATAACCGACTCCCTGCGCAACGACGTAGAGCGGGCTTTCATTAATGTGAAACCAGCCGAGATCGAGATCCAGGGCGCTGGCAGGATCACCTTCCGCGCCGGTGAAAGTAGGATCGGGAGGGAAGAGATCGAGTTTTCCTTCTGCGTCGAAGTCGAGTGAAAGTTCGATTCCCACGTCGACGTGCTCGTCCGGCAACTCGCGAAATCCGAGAGCGGGTTGATTTGGATCGAGAGGTTCAACGCGCGTGACGCCCTTCAGGATTCTGATCTTTGCGGGGATTTTTCGCAGGCTGACACGCCACGATTCGGTGTCGAAAAAACCGGCTTCCGGATTTTTCTCGACTGGTTGAAAAGCTGCGAGCTGTGGATCGAGCGTGTTCTCTTCAAACTCGAAGATTTCGTCGTTGTTCTTGATTGGCGGTTCGTCTTTGATGCGCAGTGAAAAGGGAAACGAAGTGGTACCGCCCGCCGGATCGCCGATCACGATCCCGACGTACGACTGAAATGGCGCCAGCACGAGCTCGGTTGCGATAACGATCTGGCCAGTGACCGTAGTTACGCCGTCATAACGGCGGACCTTAATCTCGCGAAAACCGAGCAGGCCGCCGATGAGCATCAGCGGATCGACAGTCGCGGCATCGTCGGGATCGATGCCCAACGTCTTCAGGAGCCGGTTGAAGATCTGGTCCAGCGGGACGAGATCGTTCGGCCAAAGAGGGATGGATCTAAAGACAGAAATGAAATTGCTATCCATTCAGCACCCGACGAATTGGCGTGTCGTATGTGAGACCGAGCGATGTGGGGGAGGGCAGACAGTACTACAGCGGGAAACGAGGTGCAATAGTTTTGTCTATGCCGATCTTGCTAACGTGCGAGGGCGTCGGGGTGTTCGGAGATTTCTCGGATGGCGCGGCTGCGTCCGCGTTTAGTGACAACTGCAACGCCCATGAAGATGAGTATTGCGGCAATGATGGTGCGGGAGCTCCACTGTTCGCCCAGCAACAGGGGTGCGAAACCGAAGGCGATCAGTGGTTGAAGGTAGATGTAGATCGCTACCGTGCTGGGCGGAACTTTTGACAGTGCCCAGGCATTGAGATAGTAGGCTCCGACGGTAGGAAAGATGATGATAAAGACGAGCAGCAACCATACGCCGCTTGTGATTACACCGATGTTTTCCTGTCGCAGCGAATAGACTCCGACGGGTACTGTCACCACTGAACCAACCAGAAAGATCCAAGTGATCACGTTGAACGCGCCGTAACGCTCGAGGAGAGTCTTTGAGATCACGAGGTATATCGCGTACAGCAGCGAGTTGCTCACGATCAAGAGATTGCCTGCTGTCGTTTGCGCCGATAGATCCGCGCGCGCGGGGTTCACGAGATAAATCACACCGCCGGCAGCCAGTGCGATACCGATGAGTCGTCTGAAAGACAGTTGATCGTAGCCAAAAAGGATGCTGACAAAGAGTGCGAACACGGGAATGGTTGTGCTCAGTAGCGTGACGTTGATGACTGTCGTCAGCGAGAGACCTTTAACGTACAGGAACTGATTGCCGACGACGCCCAACATGCTGCACAGCGCCAGTAACCAAAAGTCTTTGGCGGGCATTCTGAAAAGCGGTGTGAGTTTGCGTTGCAGCAGCACGAATGCCAGTGCCGCGCCTGTGAGCCGGCAGGAGACGAGGCTCGACGGCGACATGGATCGCAGCACGACTTTGCCGAAAATCGGCCAGGTGCCGAAGAGAATCTGGACCGCTACGAGCGCCAGGTGAGGAGCAATGGAGGCTCTATGATCCGTATCCATCCGTGTAATCCGTGGCTCACACGACGAGGTACAACGGATTTTCCAGGATCTTCTTGAAGGTTTGCAAAAACTTTGCGCCGGTGGCGCCGTCGATAACGCGATGATCGCACGACATCGTCACGCGCATCATTTGCCGGATCACGATCTCGTTGTCTCGGACTACCGGTTTCGCATTCATTGCACCGACGGCGAGTATCGCTCCTTCAGGCGGATTGATGACTGCGGTGAACTCGTCGATGCCAAACATTCCCAGATTGCTGATCGAGAATGTTGCGCCCGTGTATTCCTCGGGCTTCAACTTTTTCGAACGCGCTCGCTCGGCCAGTTCGCGCACTTCCGCTGCGATCTGGCTGAGTGACTTTTGATTAGCCGCACGAACCACGGGCGTGATCAATCCATCCTCAATCGCCACTGCCACGCCGATGTCGGCGTGTTCGTAATAGCGCACGAATTTCTCCTGGAACGACGCGTTCACTTCCGGATGTTGAATCAACGCTGCTGCCGCAACCTTGATAATGATGTCATTGATACTGATCTTGAGATCCGGGTCGAGCGCGTTGATGCCTTTACGCATTTCCGCTGCGCGGTCCATCTCGATCTCGGTGGTGAGAAAGAAGTGTGGTACCGGTCCAATAGACGTAACGAGTCGCTTAGCAATCGTCTGTCGAATTTGACTGGCGGGCTCGTCGCGATAAGCTGACGCACCGATTTGCGGGATCTGACCTGGCTCAACAGCGCGCGGGTAACTCGGCGCGGCTTTGGGCTGGCTGACTGCAGCCTCGATGTCTCTCTTAATGATGCGCCCGCCTGGACCACTGCCTTGCAGTGAGCGCAGGTCGATGCCTGCCTCCGCGGCCATGCGCGCTGCGAGCGGCGAAACGATTAGTCGTGCTGAGTCAGAAGCAACTGCTTGCGGCGCCTGTCGACCATCTACGCCGGCTGCCGCAGGTTGAGCGCTCGCGGCCGCCGCGGCTTTCGCTTGCGGTGGCGGCGGTGGAGGCTGCTCCTGCGGTTTTGCCTGCGCCTCTTTCTTCTGCTCCTGCTTTGCTGGTTGTGGCGCTTCAGACAGCAACGAAGCGATGTCTTCGTTGGGCTCGCCGATGACCGCGATTGTTTGTCCCAACGGCGCTGACTGTCCTTCGTTGATCAGGATCTTGCGCAGGACGCCGTTTGCGAGCGCCTGCATCTCCATCGTTGCCTTGTCGGTGTCGATTTCGGCAAGCGGCTCGCCCATGGAGACCTTGTCTCCCTCTTTTTTCAACCAACGCGAGATCTGTCCCTCCTCCATCGTGGGGGAGAGCTTCGGCATGATTACCTTCGTTGCCATTCGGCGTTCCTTAAAAGTCAAAAAGAGTTTCCCGCAAAGGCCCAAAGGCGCAAAGAAATTAATTGAAAACTTTGCGCCTTTGCGCCTTTGCGGGAAACATTGCTTGTGTGATCTAACACTTTAATCTATATAAGCGACTTCTTTGACAGCAGCGACAATCCTGTTCACGTCGGGGATTGCGAGATCCTCGAGATTCTTCGCGTAGGGCATCGGCACATCAGCGCCCGATACGCGCTTCACCGGCGCGTCGAGATAGTCAAATGCGCGTTCCATGATCTCCGTAGCGATCTCCGCCCCGACGCTGCAAATCGGATGCGACTCCTCCGCTATCACCACGCGATTCGTCTTCTTAACTGACTCGATAATCGTGCCGATATCGAGCGGCCTGATAGTGCGCGGATCGATCACCTCACAGGAAACACCTTGCTGCTCCAGTTGGTCCGCTGCCTTCAAAGCAATCGGCACCATCAACGAGCGCGCCACGATCGTCACGTCTTTCCCTTCGCGCTTCACATCAGCCACGCCCAAAGGAATCGTGAAATCAGGATCGTCCGGCACCTCGCCCTTGTTCCCGTACATCCGTTCCTGTTCGATAAAAACGACCGGATCGTCGTCGCGAATCGAAGACTTCAAAAGCCCCTTCGCATCGGCGGGCGTCGAAGGCATCACCACCTTCAACCCGGGAAAGTACGCGTACCACGATTCGAGCGCCTGCGAGTGCTGCGACGAAACCTGGAACGCCGAGCCCCCTGGACCACGAAACACGATCGGAATATTGAACTGCCCGCCCGACATGTAAAGCATCTTGGCGGCCGAGTTAATGATCTGATCGGTGGCAAGGATCGAGAAGTTGAAAGTCATGAACTCGACGATTGGTCTCAGACCGACCATCGCCGCGCCCACGCCGAGTCCGGCAAAGCCGAGCTCAGTGATCGGCGTATCGATAACTCTCTTGCCGCCGAATTCATGGAACAGGCCTTTAGTGACCTTGTAAGCGCCGTCGTATTCGGCAACTTCCTCGCCCATGAGAAAAACTTTTTCGTCGCGGGCCAACTCTTCTCGGAGGGCCTGATTGAGTGCTTCGCGGATCGTAATTGTCGCCATGATTTATTTGCGGCCTGGTTCGATTGGGTTTGCGTAAACGTCTGTGTAGAGCTCTTCCGGATCCGGCAAGGGACTCTCATCGGCGAAACGCAACGAGTCTTCAACTTCTTCACGCACCTTGCGATCGATCTCGTCGAGCGTTTTCTGATCGACGATCTTTTCTTCAAGCAGACTGGCGGAGAAAAGCTTGACCGGATCACGTTCCTGATACTTCTCGATTTCGGCGCGCGTGCGATAGTTGCCGGGGTCAGACATCGAATGGCCCATGAAACGGTAAGTGCGAATTTCCAGCAGTGTAGGCAGGTAATCTTTGCGAGCACGTTCCACAGCTCGCAGCGTGGCTTCACGAACGGCGAGCACGTCCATGCCGTCCACGAACTCCGCGGCCATATCGTAAGCGCAGGCTTTTTGTGCGATGTCACGAAGAGACATCGCCCGGGCGAGGGAAGTGCCCATGCCGTACTGGTTGTTCTCGCAAATATAGATACAGGGAAGTTTCCAGAGCTGGGCCATGTTCAGCGACTCATGAAAAGCGCCCTGGTTCACCGCAGCTTCGCCGAAGAAACAGAGCGTCACCTGGTCTGTGCCCTGGTATTTCGTGGCGAAAGCGGTTCCGGTTGCGAGCGCAATCTGGCCGCCGACAATGGCGTGACCACCGAGGAAGCCGAGGCTCTTGTCAAACATGTGCATCGAGCCGCCTTTACCCTTCGAGCATCCGGTGGCTTTGCCGTAGAGCTCTGCCATGATCGACCGGGCTGACATTCCTTTAGCCAGCGCGAGACCGTGTTCGCGATAGCTGGCGAGCACGTAGTCGTCTTTGCGAATCGCGGAGATCGCGCCGACGCCGACTGCTTCCTGTCCGATGTAAAGGTGACAGAAACCGCCGATTTTGCCGGCGACGTAAACTGCCGCCGACTGCTCTTCAAAGTGACGGATCAGGAGCATCTGGCGGTAGAGCTCGATTAGCTCATCGTGCGAGATCGCGCTAAGCCGTTCTTTCTGTCGTTGCTTGGCCTCGTCTCGTTCCTGTTTTAGCTGCTTTGAGTCGATTGTGTCCGGAGGCGCATCCATCACGCCGGTAGAGCTGTGCTGCTCTTCGGCTTTGGCGGCTGAAGGGGGTGCTGCTGTTTGTTTGCTCATAAAAGGTCGGATTATAAGCGAGAGAGGTGAAGTGGCGCAAAAGAGCTTAACCACAAAGACATGAAGACACAAAAAGACTTATTCATTAAGCTTTATTTGTGTCTTTGTGCCTTCGTGGTTAAGAAATTTTCGAAGCTCTTATGTCATCATGTCGATGGGGCTGACGCCGGCGCTGGCGACCATGAGGATGGTTTTGCGCGCGTTTTTGTCCTGCTGCATGCGGCGCGCGGCGGCGCTCAGTAGTTCTTCGGAGGTTTCGCCGTCGTCCGGGAAGCAGGCGACGCCGAGACTGACGCCCAGTCCGATCATCGTGCCGGTGCGAACGGAGAAGAGTTGTTCTTCAACTGCGTTGCGCATTCGCTCGCTAATCGAAGCCGCCATCTTGCTCGATGCCATCGGCATGATCGCCACGAACTCGTCCCCGGCATAGCGCGTCAGGATATCCATCTGCCTGAGCTCGCGACGAACCACTCCGGCCACACTCGCCAGTAGTCGATCGCCAATCGAATGTCCGTACTTGTCGTTAACGATCTTGAAGTCGTCAATATCCATGCAGACCACCGCCACCGGCTCCTTGTTCATGCGCTGGCACTCGGCGATTCGTTGTTCGAGCATCATGTAGAAGCCACGAGCGTTGGGTAGTTCCGTCAACGGATCAACGAGGGCGCTCTCCCGCGTCTTTTCGTACGTGAGTGCGTTGTTGAGAGCGCTCGACGCGTGCTGGCAAACCGATTCCAACAATCGCACGTGCTCGGTGGTGTAAGACGTTCGACTTTGCGAATAAAGCGAGATCGCTCCGAACGCGCCGTCTTCGCGGAGCAACGGCGACACCAACACGCCGCGAAAACGCCTCACAATCTCATCCGGAATCCCAACGAGATCAAGATCCGGCGACGCGTTGCACATTGAACGTGAATTCGCTATCACCCAACCCGTAATGCCGTCGCCGATATTTATGCGCCGGCGTTTGAAAAGCTCGACTTCCTCGCCGACGACGTGCGCTGCGATTGCTTTGCCTGACGGATCGTCGACGAGATAGATGACACACGTATCGAACGGCACGATCGCTCGCAACTTGTTTGCGACCAGCGTCACCGTATCGCTCAAGTTGAGCGAAGAACCGATCGTCTGCGCGATTTCGTGAAGTGCAAAGACTTCCCGCTGCGCTTCGCTAATCGTTCTGAAGACTGACGTCTCTTCGGCGACACCGAGAATATCCGGCGCGAGCCCGGCATCGGGTTTTGTCGCTGTTTCATTATCAACTGCGGACGTCGAAGCAACCTGCTCCTTGATGTCTTGCGAGTCGATCAGTCGATCAAACTCTTCGACGTGCTTGATGAAGGTCTCGACCACCTTTGGATCGAACGCGCTTCCAACCATGCTGCGTAACAGCGCCAGCGATTCCTCGCGTTTCATGCCTTTGCGATACGGGCGATCGCAACGTGTGGCATCGTAAAAATCGACCACGGAGATAATGCGCGCAATCAACGGAATCGCTTCGCCTTTGAGTCCTTTTGGATAACCACTGCCGTCCCACTTCTCATGGTGATAGCGCACGATGTCTTCGACCGGGTAAGGGAAGTTGACGCGCTTGAGAATGTCGCCGCCGACAGTTGGATGGATCTTCATCTTCGCGAATTCGGCTTCGGTGAGTTTGCCTGGTTTGTTGAGTATGTATTCAGGCACGGCGAGTTTGCCGATATCGTGCAGCAACGCGCCGGCGTGCAGCGCGCTTAGCTCTTTTTCGGAAACGTTCAAGAGCGTTCCCATCTGCTTAGCGTAGATCTGTGTGCGTCGCACGTGACCATGCGTGGTCTGGTCCTTCGCATCGATCGCGATGGCCAGCGACTCGATGGTGTTCATGTGGATGGTCGCCATCTCTTCGGCGTGCTGGCGCCGCTCGGCTTCCGCGTGTACCACCTCTTCGATACGTCGCTCGTTGAAGCGATAGAGGAGATAGACCAGGGCGGAGATCAGCAGACCCAGAACGGCGTAGGTGAGACTCCAGTTCAATATCGCGGCATAAAAGAGAATAGCCGAAGCGGCAAGAGCACAGATAACAATGATGCCTGCCATGAGAGCGGTGCTCTTCAAGTGGGTTTTCAGCATTGCCGGGCTCAATTCTTCCAAAACCGTGAGCGTGATTACGACAGTTGTAGGTGATTTACTCGCTTGGTATGGTGCCAACATTGTTGGGCACGGCGATAACTATAGACCTAGCAGGGGCTTGACGTCAAGATCTGTGTTTTATCGTGAGGGTTAGCGGGGCGTATCGACTTTTTCCAGCAGAGAGCTGGCGACTGCCAGTAAGGCAATAGCGCGTGGCGCCTCATTCTTAAACGCCTTAGCCAGGTCTATTGAACGGTATAGATCGTCTTTAGCGAGGGAGCGCAACGCGCCCGAAAGGCCAAAATCAGCTCCGCCAACGAAGGTAATTCTGAGACCGCTTTTCGTCGCGAACGGAAAATGAAGCTCGACATTCTCTCCGCTAAACCTCTCAGAGCTGTTGGCAGCTTTGACAACTTCGCCCATTATCTCCCAACCGCGAATCCGGTCGACGGGAAGAAATTGCGAGGCCACGCCGATGAGCAAGCGCGCGCGGTCCGGATCTTCGGCGTCGATACGTCGTGCCTCATTTGCCGCTTTCTCCAGAAGTTGCAGGGCACTTTGGCGTCCAGAATCCATAAGTAGCCGCGCCGCTTGCATAAATGCCCAGGCGCGTTGGGCGTGAGATATATGCTCGCTCTCCGCAAGCCGAATTGCTTCCGAAGATTTTTTCTGCAGAAGCGCAAAACGGACTAGCTCAAAATCGACGTATCGAAGTACTTGCACACGGCGGTCAGAATCTTCAATCTTCTGTGCAAACTCCTGCGCGCGGCTGTCACCACGGCTTGCCAGTGTCACCGCCGCATCCGCATAGATCAGATCTCGCTCCCTGGAACTCTTAGCATGGCCAATCCGTTCCTCCATCGTTTCCAACACGCTGCTTCCAGTGGCGTCTGTCTGAAACCCCTGCTTTAGCAAGGGACTTTCATCATTAAGCTCGCTTCTCGACCCTGCATTCAACGCTTGAAGTTGAGTGCGCAGCGCTACGGCGGTATCAGGTGCGTGCTGCT
>Ga0070689_100003233_pt1 | contig 10800 bp, 12 predicted proteins | sample KBSS23HmetaG_FD_64669 | JGI IMG/M metagenome (GOLD analysis project Ga0070689, IMG submission 64669) | Switchgrass rhizosphere microbial communities from Kellogg Biological Station, Michigan, USA - KBS S2-3H metaG | ecosystem: Host-associated > Plants > Roots > Rhizosphere ... | reverse complement strand
CCGTCAAATGCTGAAGTAGTGGTTGTTGAATTTTGTTTTTGCACGCCACGCATCATCATGCATAAGTGTTTGGCCTCAATTACAACAGCTACGCCTAAAGGATTCAATGTTTCTTTAATAGCATCTTTAATTTGTAACGTCAATCTTTCCTGCACTTGCAGGCGCCGTGCAAAAACATCTACAACTCTTGCAATTTTACTCAATCCTGTTATCCATCCGTTTGGAATATACGCCACATGTGCCTTGCCAATAAAAGGCAGCATGTGGTGTTCGCACATACTATAAATTTCAATATCCTTTACCACGATCATCTCACTTACTTCTTCATGAAATTTTGCTGAGTTTATGATTGCTTTTGCATCAAGATGATAACCTTGTGTAAGATATTGCATTGCTTTCGCCAACCGTTCAGGTGTTTTTTTCAATCCTTCACGTTCCGGATCTTCACCAAGCAATCCAAGAACTTCACCATAGCTTTTTACAAGCCCACTTGTGATCTCCTCTTCGTATTGTTCTATTTTTTTATACGCCATAAAACCAATTTAAAGTATTTTTTATGATGCTAGCTTTTGTAACTCTGCTCATCGTCCCTTGCGTCGCACTCTTGTACGGTATCAATCTTATTCAACAAATTATCATTTATCCACTTTCATCTATCATCTAATCAACGGGGTATTCCACAAAATTTCTTGGCGTTTCATACAATCTTATCTGCATATCTTTTTCTTTAGGAATGTGCGGACGCAATAATTCATAAATAACGACCACAATATTTTCTGCTGTAGGGTTCAGGTTCTTGAATTCTTCTGTATCCAGGTTCAGGTTCTTATGATCGAATCTTTCAATAATTTTTTCTTTTACCAGGTCACTCAATTTCTTTAGATCCATTACATAACCAGTCTTCTCATCGGGCTCACCAATTATTTTTACTATCAGCTCATAATTATGACCATGATAATTGGGCAAAGCACACTTCCCAAATACTTCCATATTCTTTTCGTCATCCCAATCAGCATTAAATAAACGATGTGCTGAATTGAAATGTTCCTTTCTGAATATTGCTACTTTTTTTCCCATTTATTCGAAGTTAATAACAGATCCCAGAGGATATTCTTCAGTGAATTATTTACTACCGTAATATTCTACAAATATCTTGGCAGTCTCTACAAGTTTTAAACAATGCAACTGGACCGGTGGTGGAAGATGTGGCTCCAGTTCTTGCCAAATACCCATCACAAGGTTTTCAATAGAACAAAGTTTCCCTTTCATAAAATCCACATCAATGTTCAGGTTACGATGATCCAGCTTCTCAATTACCTTCTCATTTATTAAACCGCCCAATTTTTTTGCATCAAAAATAAAACCGGTTTCCGGATCAGGGTATCCTTTTATGGTAACAAACAATTCAAAATTGTGGCCATGCCAGTTCTCGTTGGCGCATTTGCCAAACACCTCATCATTTTTTTCCTTACTCCAGTTAGGATTATAGAGTTTATGGGCAGCGTTAAAATGTTCGATTCTTGTTAAGTAAACCATGCTTTACTTTTGTTTTCCTCACAGCGTTGGGCGGAGGAAATAATGAGCGGCAAAGGTAAGGCCATCAGCTTTAACAATGATGTACGATATTTGCCAAAATGGGAAAAAATATACTGGTAGTTGCAGCAACAGCAAAGGAAATTAATCCCTTTATTGAATTGACAAGAACAGGCGATATCAATAATGCAGATATACTTATTTCCGGGATCGGGCTCGCCGCAAGCACTTATCATTTAGCCAAACAATTTTCTTTAAAAAAATATGACCTGGTGATACAAGCAGGGGTTGCCGGTTGTTTTGATCTTCAAATTCCATTAGGTGCAGTGGTAGCAGTAAAGCAAGATGCAATTGCCGATCAAAGTGTAGTGGAACTGGAAAGACTTAAAACATTATTTGATTTAAATCTTGTACCTCAAGACCAGTATCCTTATAAAAAAGGATGGTTGATAAATACAAATAAAGAGGTCTTAAAAAAAACCAAACTAAAAACTGTAAAAGGAATTTCTGTTAACCAGATCAGCACTTCAAAACAAATGATAAAGTTTTATCGTGATGTATTTGATCCTGTAACTGAATCAATGGAAGGTGCCGCACTTCATTATGTTTGTTTAATGGAAAACGTTCCATTTGTACAGATCAGGAGTATCTCAAATTATATTGGCGAAAGAAATAAGAAGAAATGGGATATGATGGATTCGATCATGAACCTGAATGACTCTTTAGTGCGAATAATTAATAATTATTAATTATTGTCGTAAAATGAAACTAACCCTTGGATATAGCCCCTGCCCAAACGATACATTCATTTTTGATGCATTGGTTAATAAAAAGATCGATGCTGAAGGATTGGAGTTTGATGTAGTGCTTGAAGATGTAGAGACATTAAACAAATGGTCATTTGAAAAGAAACTTGCTATAACAAAACTCAGTTACCCGGCCTTTTTTCAAAATCTTGAAAAATATATTTTACTAAACTCCGGCGCTGCCTTGGGTAAGGGTGTTGGGCCGCTGTTAATATCAAAAGTCAAAAGTCAAAACTTAAAAATTGAAACCAATTTAATAGCACTACCCGGAGAGAACACCACTGCTAACCTTCTATTCTCTTTTGCATACCCGGAAGCTAAGAATAAGAAACACATGATATTTTCAGCAATTGAAGAATCAGTCTTAAATGAACAAACAGAACTTGGGGTCATCATTCATGAAAATCGTTTTACTTATCAAGAAAAGGGGTTACATAAAGTGACTGACCTTGGCGAATATTGGGAGGAAAAAATGAAAGCGCCGATCCCGTTAGGTGGCATTGTTGTTACTAGATCAATTGACAAAGAAATAAGTTTGAAAATTGACAGGCTGATAAGAAAGAGTATTCTATTTGCATTCAGCAATTATCCCTTAATTACAGAATATGTAAAACAGCATTCGCAGGAAATGAGTGAAGATGTAATGCGACAGCATATCGAACTATATGTAAATAATTTTTCGATCGATCTTGGTACTGATGGAAAACAGGCAATAGAAACTCTGTATAAAATAGCGGCAACACAATTACCAGTTAGTTCTATCCAATCATCAAGTGAGTTGTTCCTTTCATAAAGTATGTTTATTTGTCAACAGGATATGGATTTTATTTGCTATTGAATCATCGTTTTTGTCGTTTCGTTAACACAAGAGATTATTTATTGATACGTTATTTGTAATTCGAAACCTAAACCACACACCAACATGAGAAAGCCTTTCCTATTAATTACATTGGTTTTTTTTACTTTTCTTATAAAAGCCCAGAATACCCAACCCGCTCACAGGCTCAAAGTGTTTATTGACTGCAGCAATACATGGTGCGATCAGACTTTCATAAAAACTGAGATTAATATTGTCGATTTTTTACTTGATAACCAGGCAGCAGATCTGCACATATTGATAACAGAACAGGAAACAGGTGGTGGAGGGAGTCAATTCCAGCTTATTTTCTTTGGACAAAATAAGTTCAAGCAAATGACAGATACATTACGATTTAATACGGATGCTAATGCAACTGATTTTGAAGAAAGAGATCTGTTGATCAAACATCTGAAGCTCGGTCTTACCCCCTATATCGTTAAAGCCGGCAACGGAAAAGACATAGCAATTGAAATGAAAACCAAAACGGATGAAAAAAAGAAAGACACTTCAGCTACTACCAAAGACCCGTGGAATTATTGGGTGTTTCGTGCAGGAGCAAATGGAAATATAAGTGCTGACGAAGTGTATAAGACTTCCCGTGTGGGAGCAAATTTTGCTGCAAATCGTGTGACAGAAGAATTGAAAGTAGGCTTTGAAGCATATGGTAATAAAAACAGGGATAGTTATTACCTGGAAGATAGTACAGGAAAACAAAAGATAGTAAACAAAAATGAGAGTTATAATTTCCAACACTATCTTATAAAAAGCATTAATGATCATTGGTCATATGGATACCAGGTAGAATTATCCCGCAGTAGTTTTTCAAATAATAAAGGCAGGTTACTTTTTCGTACAGGTTTTGAATATGACATTTTTCCATATAAAGAAGTGAATACAAAATTTTTTACCATATCCTATACTGTTGATGCAAGGCGAAACTCATATTTCGATACTACTCTGTATGATAAACTTAAGGAAACTCTTTATGGGCAAAGTGTAGAAGCAAATCTATCTTTCAAGCAAAAATGGGGCACTATAGAATTTGGAGTAGATTATCACAATTATTTCCATGATTGGAAATATTTGAATCTTAGTGTAAATGGAGAAGTTGATATACGCATAACGGGTGGGTTATCTTTTAATTTTTATTCTTATGCAGAACTAAGCCGCGATCAAATTTATTTGCCCAAAGAAGAAGCCGATGTCACAGAGGTGCTTACCCGCCGGAGACAAATCGCTTCGGGCTATAGTTTCTATACCAGTTTTGGCCTTAATTATCGTTTCGGATCCAAGCTGAATAATTTTGTAAACCCAAGGTTTGATTAAATTGTTTGATCCAGTGTTATAAATATTTTACTACTAATTGTATTCTTATAAACCTTGCCCCGGCATTCTTTTACCCATCTTATACCTGTAATAGCATTCGTAAGAAAAACCTCATCTGCCTGAAGCAGGATCTCTTGAGTAAGAACAGCCTCTTGTACGAAATGATCGGAATCCCGAAGCGCAAATTCTAAAATTTTTTTTCTCATCACCCCAGCTACACAACCTTCACTTAATGGAGGTGTAAAAATGTTATTGTCTTTTATCCAAAAAACATTGGCAATTGTTGAATCGCAGATCCGGTCATGTTGATTCAGAATTAAAGCATCATTGAGTTTATTTTCTTTAGCCCAAATAGCAGCCATTACATAAGGAAGATAATTTGCAGATTTAAGGTTTGAAAAAACATCAATGCTTTTTCTTGCATCCGGAAAAATATCAATGATCAACCCGTTCCCATTAAGATCCTTTTGCTCCAATGGCCAGCATTCGATCAAATAAGAAAATTTATTGTCGCAATCATAAAGCCCGCCATTTCCTCTTGATATTGATAGACGAATTCTCGCAGATCTCTCACATTCATTTTTTTTACTCAGTTCTTTAATTTCCTTTTCAATTTTCTGTTTTGTAAAATGAACAGGGATATTAAATTTCAAAACACCTAATCCCAAAAACAATCTTTCAAAATGATGATCCTCCAGTAAAATATATCCATTTATCAATTTCATAGTTTCAAAAAGTCCATCGCCATACCGGTAACTCCTGTCGGCTTTAGATAAAACTGGTTCATCATGCGCAAAAAACCTTCCATTATAATTAAAATATTTTTTCATTTCAATGACCAATATTCATGTAACCGCAAAGTAAAACCGAAATGTAGCTTATCGCAATAATAATTTTCAGGATAATGCATATAATGGATGCATGAGTTTTTTTCCTGACTTTAACACGGTGATAGTGGTAAAGATGGTTTTTGTGTTTTTCTTCCTCTGAATGGTGCCTTGTTTTAGGATGATCATCACCACGGTTACTATTCTTTTCCTTTTTGTTGGCTTCAGGAATTGTAAGATCAGTATTGTTTGTCTGTTTAGAAGACCCTTCATCAACCACCAGTTGTTGGGTGTTGAAAGATATCTTTTTTGACTTGTGTATAGCTTCACTTGAGCTAATTGGAGCCAGTAAAAAAGAGCAGATCATGATGGCTGCGAGACTGATGCGGAAGATTTTTTGAGGTTTCATTGCGGTAATTTTTATACCACAATTTTGCCTCACAGATGCCCCTGGAACAAGGTAGCATCTACTCAAAAAAAATGTTGGGAACTAGTACGTTAGGTTAACAATTCATTGACCGTATCATCTCGTATTAAGGTGATAGCGTACTAATATAGTAATTGCTGAAAGATGGCTGCGTAGAAACTCCTTTTCTTTAGAATGCGTACTTGTACGCTGGTTTTTCGGTTGCGCTTGTTTGAAATTTGGAATTAAATAAATACATTTAAAATGCTTTCCCGCCTATATAGAAGACTCCCTCCCGGATTATTCACCGCCAAAATTTTAAAATTATGCGTAACGAAAATTTTCTGTCAAAAGGAATGATAAAACTTATGAGTTTATCATTCATAATCAGTTTGTTTGTTCTCTTATTTGCCTGCAACCCTGCAAACGACAATAATGGATCGAACACAGCGACAACAACAACTCCAGCTCCTGCTCCACTAGCTGCAGGAGTGCAGGAATTTTATCATTTTAAGATAGACTCTGCAGTACTTGTAGATTCTTTCTTTAAAAAATCAGCTACTTTCAAAAAAATCATTTTTAATTTTAAGATCAATGACTACAGTGATGTTCCAAAATCACTATCCCTGGTAGGACATGGTGCTAAAAATCAGGACGACCTAATCGATTACAATCCCGAAGAATTAGTAAGGCTTACTAATAAAGAGCAGGTAAATGCAGATAACTTGCTTTATTCCACTATGGAGCTTTCCCTTAGAAAAATAGAAAACCTGGTAGGCGCCAATGGAACTGGTAAATCATATTCTTATCTTGTATTTATTCCTTACATAGAAACCAAAAATGGGCAAAGACACCTGTCCTATAAAGTACAGAAGCGTCCGATTGATCCAAACGCTGATGAACCAACTGAAAATCTGAATCCTTGTCCTCCATTTAAGCCAAATGATTAATAAATGAGGACCTATCACACACTAATGAATTGGTCAGAGGTATGGGCTCCTCTCATACCTCTGATTGTGTGGCTGGTTGCCAGACCCAAACACAAGTGGGTAAAACCAGTTCTAATTTATCTTATTGTTGCCTTTATTTTTTCTGCTGCGATTGATATTATCTGGAAAATGCAAATTTTTAGTGGATTTAAAGAATGGTTTGATAAAAATCTTCCCTGGTGGCCAACGCAAGGAGGATATTTAAAAAACACTGTTTTTTATAACCTGATATCAATTTCCAGGTTATTATTATTTGCCTGGTTCTTTAATTATCTGGGCGACGTTTTTCGCAAATTGAACAGATATATTCCATGGCTGTTTATTATTTTCACCATCATCAATTTTTGGCCCGTAGAAAAAATTGATGATTTCCTTTGGCCTTTTGAAAAAATTGAAGACTTCAGTAGTCGCTTAATTACTCTGGAAACCGGTATCCTTCTTTTTTACTGTGTGCTTTATTTCTTTCGTGTATTACGTGATGATAAGCCTGATGGCGAAGCTGCTTCACGCCAGATTTTTTCCGTGGTGATGGGATTAAGCATGTATGTGGCTTTGAATTTTTTTATTTTCCTTTTGTATAAACAATTGACAGAAAACTTCGAAGACCTGGCAAAACAAATCTGGCCGATCCATAATTTCAGCAATATTGTTTTCTGCCTGATGATGACCTATGCCTTTATTAAAAAATGAACCAGACTGGATTAAACAATATTGCACTTACAATCTATATTGGCATTGGAGTTATGCTGGTGCTTATCATCAGTTTCCTGATAGCAGTATTGATGAGTCAACGGAGAAAATGGAAAATGCTCGGTGAAATGCAAAAATTGAAAGAGGAACAGCAAAACCAGCTTATTGAGGGAGCAGTTCGAAGTGAAGAAGGAGAAAGACATCGCATTTCGGAATTGCTGCATGACGAAGTAGGTGCTTTACTTTCTTCTTCCCGTATCTATCTTGTGGAAATGAAAACCGACCAGCTTTCACAAGACGACCAGCAGGATCATGCCAAGGTTAAAGAATTGTTGGATGAGTCTATCAAAAAAGTGAGGAGCATTTCTCATAATCTTCATTCCACTATTCTTAAAGAGTTTGGGCTGAATGAGGCCATCCGGCATTTTATGAAGACAGTTACCGGTGGTTCTACATTCACAAGCATGGTAGATCTTGATGAAGAATACCAACTATCCAATTCTGAAACTGATCTTGCTGTCTACCGGATAATACAGGAACTTGTGAATAATCTCATTAAACATGCCCATCCCGTTCAAATTAAAATACAGTCAGCCTTAGGAAAAAATAAATTAAAGATCACTATTTATCACAATGGAGACGGTTTATCTCAGGAAAGATTTGAAGAACTGCGTTTCAAACATGATGGACTTGGATTAAAAAATATTCAAAATCGTATTATTCTCTTACGAGGAGCTATTTTATTTGAAGTGAAAAACCCTGGTGATAATTATATTTATCTTACAATACCCTTACAACTGTAAAATATTATGACTAAAATAAATATTGCCATTGCGGATGATTATAAAATCTTCAGAGAGGGTGTAAAGAAATGCATTGCCGGTGATAAAGCCCTACATGTGATCCTGGAAGCAGATAACGGGGAAGACCTGATAAATAGTTTTGGGAATCCGCTGCCTGATGTTATCATAATGGATCTGAAAATGCCAATAATGGATGGAATGGAAGCGACACAGATCATACGAAAAAAACATCCGTCAATTAAAGTGCTGGTAGTAACTATGTATGATGATGACAAATTCATTATTCACCTGATGGAGATCGGTGCCAACGGGTATCTTCTTAAAAATGCAGAACCGGATGAAATAAGAAAAGCCATTTACTCCGTTCATGAAAATGGTTATTATTTTAATGATCTCGTGAATAAAGCCTTGCTGAAAAAATTAGTTATCAAGGCCAATCTCAAACCATCCTTTAAACAGGACGTGGATCTAACAGAAAGAGAAATGGAAGTACTAAAGTTGATCTGTGAAGAAAAAACTGCTACGGAAATTGCAAAAGAAATTTTTCTGAGTCCAAGGTCTGTAGAAGGGATCAGGCAAAGGCTTATTGATAAAATTGGTGTCCGTAATACTGCCGGTCTTGTAATGTTTGCTGTAAAAAATCAGTTAGTAACTTAAAAGGCAATTCGTATTAATATGCGTCAATAAAATGTGGAGGAATTTTTTATGAAGAAAAATAATTTCCGCCTGATTCTGCTGATTGCAGGATTTCAGCTTTTTGCATTTGCAGCATTTGCTCAGAATATATTGTATACAGCCACCAGCGATACTGGTTCTGTTCAGCAACCGGTTGATTCCACGATTGTAAAAAGTATTAATATTAGATTCGATAACTCTTTTTTAATAAATCAAAACAATCAAACACTCATAATAACTTTACCCGAACCTGGCCGTGATATCAATGTTAAAATTGTAAAAACGAGACAGGAGATAAATCCGAACTTTAATTCTTTTTCCTGGTATGGAAAATTAGAAAATGAACCTGGTAGTTTTGTTTTGCTTACACAGGTTAATAATGCAGTTTCAGGGTATATCCGCACACAGACTAACCAGCTTTATAGAATCAATTATATAGGAAATAATTTACACAGGATCTCAAAAATCAATCAGAGATTTTATAAACCTGACAGGTCAGATATTCCTTCAGCTGCTTTATTAAATTACGACAGTAGCAAGTATGCAGAGTCCCGACGGCTTTGTAATGATGGTATCACAGCCAGGGTAATAGATGTTCTTGTTTGTTATACGACTGCTGCAAGAGACGGTGCAGGGGGTACTCCTGCAATAACGGCCGAAATATTGAATGCAGTCGGCATTAGCAACGAGAGTTATTCCAACAGTTTAATAAATTTTAGGATCGACTTGATACGCCCGGTAGAGATTGTTTATACTGAAAGCGGGAATGGAAAGACAGACAGAGACAGGTTACAAAATCCTACTGATGGTTTTCTAGATAATGTTCATAACATACGACAAACGGAAGCAGCTGATATAGTGGTTTTGCTTACCAATGATGGCGGGCCATGGTCCGCCGTTTCTTATACTATGGAAACGCCTTCTCCGGCATTTGAATCCTGGGCATTCTGCGTTTTAGAAAGAAGTGCTGCAATCACTAATTTTTCATTTACCCATGAATTGGGTCATATCATGGGCGCCGAACATGATTGTGAATTCGATGATGGAACGCCTATCTCTTATCCATATAGTCATGGACACAGGAGTGGCGACTTCAAAACAATAATGTCAAAAAATGCACTTGGAACAAGGGTGGAGTATTGGGCTAACGCAACTGTTCCCTTTCCGGCAACTACAATTCCCAGTGGCGGCCTTTGGAACAACTGCCTGGAAAACGATTCCCAAACCTTGATCAATACCTTTGACATTGTCAGTCAATTCCGCTGTAAAAATCCTGCACCTGACGACTCTTTTTGTTCTTTGTGGTCATTATGCTTTTGGGTTGCCCTTCTACTATCGTTATTGGTTATCTTCATACTTATCTGGTTTTTTTGGAGAAGAAGGAGAAGAAGAAACTTCTAAATAAAAAATGGCATCATTACCTGATGCCATTCAATTATTATAATTGTTATTTTCTTATTGTTCTACAATCCCAGCTTTTACCGCATACATTACCAAACCGGCCATACTCTTAGTACCAGTTTTAGTTTTTAATTTGTCGCGGATAGCTTCAACGGTGCGGGGGCTCAGGTCAACTATATCTGCAATCTCTTTTGTGCTTTTTTCTTCACACATCAGGCGCAGAATAGTGATCTCTTTTTCATTTAGATGAACTTCTGCAGGTTTGTGTGCATCTGCGAAAGTTTTATTGCGCAAGCCACTTAACAATGCTTTATTAGTAAGATCATTAAAGAAAAATTCATTTTCATATACCTGCTTGATGGCTTCGTAAATTTTTTCAGCGCCGCTTTCCTTTGTCAGGTAGCTGTTGGCACCTATCTCCATCATGCGGCTGATCATTGAATGATCATTGTGCATACTGAGCATGATCACTTTCACACCAGGAT
>Ga0070689_100003223_pt1 | contig 10818 bp, 9 predicted proteins | sample KBSS23HmetaG_FD_64669 | JGI IMG/M metagenome (GOLD analysis project Ga0070689, IMG submission 64669) | Switchgrass rhizosphere microbial communities from Kellogg Biological Station, Michigan, USA - KBS S2-3H metaG | ecosystem: Host-associated > Plants > Roots > Rhizosphere ... | reverse complement strand
GCTCGAGTCCGACATCCGACAGACCTGATCCCGGGTCCGCCGGCGGGGGACGATGAGCGTGCCGGCGGCGGGGAGCACCCTGTTCGGAACGTTCCTGTCGTACCAAGAGCGGAACGCCGACGCCTTCTACGGGCGGACTGACAACGTCGCGCGGCTGGACAAGCTGCTGACCGAGCCCGCGCATCTGATCGTCCTGTCCGGTCCGGGCGGCGTCGGGAAGACTTCGCTGCTGCGGGCCGGACTGACCCACGTGCTCGCGCGTCGCGAGCTGACCGTCGTGACGCTGACGACGTACCGCGATCTGGAGCGCGAGCTGGTGCGCGCGACCAGCGTGGTCGGCATCGCGCCGCCCGTCCCCGGGCAGGACACGGCCGACTACCTCGGCGGCGTCGCGCGTGAAGCGAAGGGCGGCCTGGTGCTGATCCTCGACAACCTCGAGGAGGTGCTCGAGCGCCGCGGGAAGACGCCGCCCGCCGAGGGCGCCGCCACCGTCGCCGAGATCGCGCTGCGGGTCGTCGAGGAGGCGCCGCGCACGCGCGTGGTCATGGCGATCGACGACGTGGCGCTCGCCCGTCTCGGCGCGATCACGGACGGGCTCATCGGGCCGTCCGGCAAGCTGGGCGTTCCCGCGACGATGACGCTGGCGCCGCTCGCGGAAACGGCGGTGGCCGACATCCTCGAACGCACCGCCGTCCAGTCCGGGACGCCGTTCGAGGCGGGCCTCGCGGCGGCGGTCGCGGCCGATCTCGTTGCCGACGGGCCCTGCCGGCCCTTCGACCTTCAGCTCACGGCGCGCGCCATCGTCGACCTGCGCCTCGCGTCCCTGCGTCGCTATCGCCGCAGCGGTGGTCCCGGGGTCCTTCCGGCGCTCTGGCTGGCGGATGTGTGCGCAGCGGCGGGTGGATCGCTGGCGCGGCGGGCGCTGCTCGCCGCCAGCGAGTCAGGCGGCGTCAGCGAGTCGGACCTGGGCGTCCCCACCCGGCGCGGACGGAACCGCGGCGCCGAGACGCTGGCCGCCCTGCAGGCGCGCGGTCTCTTGGTCGCGCACACCCGCGGCCGAAAGGAGGTCTTCGAGCTCGCGCATCCCTCGCTGCGCGACGTGATCGAGGACTACGCGATCACCGATCGCGCACGCGCCACCATCGCGCGGCGGGCGCTCACTCGTCGGATCGCGACCGGCGGGCGCCTGCGCGTCCAGGAGCTGTACGCCGTTCACCGGCACCTGCGCGGGACGCTCACCCCTCCCGAGCGGGCGGTCGCGCGCCGGAGCCTGGGCGCCGCCGCCATGCGGTTCAGCCTCGGCGTCGCCGTCGTCATGCTGATCATCGCCGCCCTGTACGCGGATTCCCGCCGCGCCTACTCGCTGGCGTTCGATCCGCCCGACGCAAACGCGGCGGCGCGCGTCGTCGTGCGCCTCGGCCGGCCCCGCTGGTCGTTCCTCGACTTCATGCCGAACCGACCGCCGCTCGGCTCGGTCATCGCCGACACCGGCTTCACCGCCGGCGGCCTCGGCCGGGACACGGTGGCGCGCATCGCGGCGGGCCGCGTTTCGGGGACGCTCGACGCGACCCCGCCCGGGCACGTGCCCGGCTGGCTGCGCGAGGTCTTGAACGGTCTTCGTCCCGTCCCGCGCGGGATCGCCAAGGCGCTCCTCGGCGATCCCGACGGTATCGCCGCGCTCAAGCTGGCGTTCAGCGATCCGGCCGCGCGCGGCGAGATCCTGTCCGCGCTGTCCGTGATCGGGCGCGGCGGCGCCGGCGAGGACGAGATCCTGGCGGGCGCGCTCGCCGACGTGGCCCCGGAGATCCGGCGACGCGGCGTCGCGGTCGCGGCGGCCATCGCCCGTCGCCAGGCGGCCGAGAAGGGCGCCGCCGCGCGCGCCGGCGGTTCGACCCACGCGGCGACGCTGCGGGCCGCACTCGCCGATCGATCGGCGGACGTGCGCGCGGCCGTCCTCCAGGAGGCGGCGACGCTGCCGCCGCTCGACGCCGCCGGCATCGTCGCGCTCGCGCTGCGCGATCCGGATCCGACGCTGCGCCGCCGGGCCGAGGAGGCGACCGAGGCGCTCGCCGCGCGCGAGCCGGCGGCGGTCGTCGCCGCGCTCGCCGATCTTCTCCAGGGCGGGGACGCGGGCGCGCGGCGCGCCGCGCTGGTGCTGTTCGAGTCGATCGCGACGCGTTCGCCGGCCGCCTCGGCGCCGGTGCTCGGGCGCGTCGTGCTCGCCGAGCGCACGCCGGACGACGCGCGCGTCGCGGCGCTGCTGATCCTGCGGCGTACCGGGCCGCCCTCGCCGACGCTGCGCCCCGCGCTGGAGAAGGCGATCCGGCCGGAATCGTCGCCGCGCCTTCGCTCGGCGGCGCTGCCGCTGTACGCGCGGCTGATCTCGCCGGCGGAGGCCGAGGAGATCGCGCGCAACGAGATGAAGGGTCCGCCCGCGGCGCGCGCCTCCGCCGCCGCCGTGTGGGGCGCGGTTGCGGCGACCCGACCCGACGAGGCCGTCAAGCCGCTCAAGTCGATGCTCTACGATCCGTCCGCCGAGACGCGCATCGAGGCGGCGCGCGCCTACGGTTACCTCAAGCGCGACGGCCTGGATCTGGTCGACAAGGCGCTCAAGGATCCCAGCCCCGAAGTCGAGCGCGCCGCGCTGGAGTCGGCGCTCACGCTGTCGGCGACGTATCCGTACCCCGTCGCCGACATGCTCGGGCGCGCGCTCAAGACCGTCCGGCCCGCCGTGAGGCGGAGCTTGATCGAGGCGCTCGCGCGGCTTGGCGAGGGCAAGCCCGCCGTGGCGCTGCCGCCGCTCGCACGCGCGGTCAAGGACAGCGACGGGGCGACGCGGGTCGCGGCCGCGAACGGTTTCTGCGCGCTCGCGAAGAGCAAGGGCAACGGGGTGCTGGTGGCGCCCTATCTGCGGGTGGCCGCGCGCGACGAACGCGACGACGTGCGCACCGCCGCGGCCGCCTGTCTCGCCGACGTGGCGGCCGTCGACGCGAAGGGGGCGGCGCGCATCGCCGCCGAGCTCGCCGAATCGCCCCAGCCCGCGGTTCGCGTGGCCGCCGCCGAGGCCCTCGGCACCGTGGGCGCGGACGCGGCGACGCTGGCGATGCCGACGCTGCTCAAGCTGATCGGCGACAGCGACGCGCAGGTGCGCTCGAACGCGGAGCGCTCCTTCGCCAAGGGCGCCGCGAAGCTCGAGGGCCGGCGTGCGGGGGACGCGGAGCACGCCCTGGAAGGCGCGCTCGTGCAGGGCGACGCCAGCGAGCGCAGGCTGATCGTGTCGGCGGCGGCGAAGGCGGGTCTGTGGGGTTTGCTTCGGCAAGCGGCGCGCGACGGCGACGAGGCCGTTCGTCTCGAGGCGGTCCAGGCGGCCGGCGCCGGCAAGGGGCCGGGCCTGGACGTCGTGCGCGGCGCCGTCGAGGATCGATCGCAGACGGTGCGGGCCGAGGCGATGCGGCTGCTGGCGGGCGGCGCCGGCGGCGGCGCGCGCGACGTGCTGCCGACGTTCGAGGCGATGCTGCGCGGCGGAGACGCCGCCGCGCGCGCCGCGGCGGTGGCCGGCATCGGCGAGCTTCCGGACGCCGGCGAGGGCGGTATCCGCCTGCTGGGCGAGGCGCTCTCGCAGCGCAGCGAGTCCCTGCGCGCGGCGGCGGCCCGCGCTCTCGGCCGGCTCGCGGACCGCGAGCCGGCGCGTGTCTCGCCCTACCTGGAGCGCGCGGTGCACGATCCCTCCTACGACGTGCGCAGCGCGGCGCTGCCCGGCCTGGCGCTCGCCTGGTCCCAGCGCATGGACGCGCACGAGCTCGGGCGCGCGCTCGTCGGCTCGGACACGGACAGCGTCCGGCGTTACGTCGCGCTCGAAGCGCTGGTCGCGCGCGCGCAGCGGCAGAGCGCGCCGGCCCCCGAACGCGCCGCCGCGCGCGCGGAGCTGGATCGCATCGCCGACGGCGGCCCGGCGCTGGCCCGGCTGGCGGCGCGCATCGGCAAGAGCTTCATCGACGCGCCCCCCGCCGACATGCACGCCTTCATCGAGCGCCTGTTCGGCGGTTGATAGTGCCTAGCTGCAGGTGACGCCGTCGCAGAGGTTCGCGAGCGGGTAGCCGCCGTTGCAGATGCTCTCGCGGCCGTGGTCGTAATGGTCGGTGTAGAACTGACGGAACGCCGTCTCGTCGTAGCAGTCGGCGCGCAGCGTCCAGGTCCAGGCGGTCGCCGCCCAGCGCACGTCCAGCGTGGGATCGGGCGCCAGGATCACCCGCCGCGTGGACGGGCAGCCCGGTGCATCGAACGGCAGCGTGTCGATGAATGCCTGCGCCCGCGTGACCTCGTCGGGGCAGCCCGAGGCGCCGCAGTTGTAGACGATGACGACGGCGCCGTGCTCGAGACCGTGCATCAGGTTTCCCCACGGCACCGGCACGTCGAAGGTCCGGTACTCGGGCCAGCACCCGAAGTGGTTGCCCGATGACGGAGGCATGGTCTGATAGTTGGTCGCCGATGTGCACGCGATGTGCTGCGCGCCCTCGTCCGGATGCTGCTCGATCACGGCGGCGCACATCGAGCCGTCGACCTTGGTCATGTCGGGGCCCCCGGTGTCGACGGGCGCCGGCTCTTGCGGCATCGGCTCGTACGCGGCCGCGTCATGCGCCGGCAGGCCGCTCACGCAGCCGGCCAGCAGCAACGAAAGGCTAGCGGCGGCGGCTCGCCATCGCGCGATCGATTTCACGCTGGCCCTCCCGTTTCTTGACGTCTTCGCGTTTGTCCCATGACTGCTTTCCGTGCACGAGGGCGATCTCGGCCTTCACGCGACCTTTCTTTTCATACAGCGAAAGCGGCACCAGCGTGTAGCTCTTCTCGCGAATCTTGCCCACGAGCCGATCGATCTCGCGCCGGTGGAGCAGCAGCTTGCGCTTGCGGCGCGGGTCGTGATTGCGGCCGTGCGAGAAGGCGTAGACGCCGATGTCCATCTGGTGAAGCCACGCCTCACCCTTGTCGATGTCGGCGAAGGCGTCGACCAGCGTGACCTTGCCCGCGCGGATCGACTTGACCTCCGAACCCGCCAGCACCAGCCCCGCCTCCAACGTTTCGTCGACGTGGTATTCGTGGCGCGCCCGCTTGTTGCGCGCGAGCACTTTCACTTCGACGGCGGGGGCTGGCTTCGCCATGCAGAACCTTGGATTTGGAATATAGCGTGCTGCGAGCTTGACTGAGCCGCCGTCGGGACGTACCACTTTCCAATGACCGGGAACGCGAACCGTGCTGCGCGCCGCGCCCAGGGTTTGCTCCTCGCTGTCATGCTCGTGGCGTCGCAGGCGAGCGCCTGGTTCCACGCCACGGTCATCTCGCACGTCGCCTGTCTCGAGCACGGCGAGGCCGTGCACGGACCCGCGATCCAGGACCCAGCAGCCGCCGTCGATCCGGACGCCGCCGCGGGCGTGCGCGCCGACCTGGCGGCCGTCGCCGGTCACGATCACTGCGCCAACGCGGCGCTGCTGCGCTGGCGGGATTTCGCGCTGGCCGCTCCGGCCGCGCCCGCGCTGCCCGCTCCGCCCGCGCGTTCGAAGCCGTTCGCCGCTTCGTACGACAACGCGCCCACCGCCGTCCTCTACCTGATCGCACCCAAGACCTCTCCCCCGCCCGCGCTCGCGTAGTTCGCTCGAGAGTCTGCGCGAAAGGCGGCAGCGGTCCTCCGCGCGCCGATCGCGTTTCCGTCACGCAGCGCCGCCAAGGAAAGGCCCCATGTTTTCGTCCCTGTTCTGTTTTCTCTGGTTACAACAACAACCGATCGCGACCCCGCCGCCCGAAACGCCACCGCCACCGGCCGACGCCTCGCCGGCCAAGGAGGCGCCGCCGGGCAAGGACGAGGTTCCGGCCACGCCGCCGCCTCCTCCTCCGCTTCCACCAACTCCCGCGGCCCAAACGCCGGAACCGCTCCCGCCGCCGCCCGTGCCGGCCGCGGGCACCGTCGAGGTGGCGACGCAGCAGAACGTCCGGGCGCCCGGTGCGAGCGCCATGAATCCGGCGCTGTCGTTCATCCTCGACGGCTACTTCGGCTACTACGGGGCGCACTTGGCGGATTTCGCGGCGCTGGATCTGCCGCCCGCGGGCGACGATCCGTCCGTCACCCGCGAGGGTTTCGGCGTCCAGGAGATCGAGCTCGCGGCCCAGGCGGCCATCGATCCCTACCTGGAGGGCGCGATCTTCCTGACGATTCCCAACCTGGACGGCCTCGAGGTCGAGGAAGGCTACCTCGTCACCACCGGGCTCCCGGCGAACCTCCAGATCAAGGCGGGCACTTTCCGGTCGCAGGTCGGCCGCAACAACACGCAGCACCTCCACCTGCAGAGCTTCACGCGCCGCCCGCTGATGACCGCGCCGCTGTTCGGCGCCGACGGCTTCCGGGGGCCCGGCGCGCAGCTGTCGGTGCTGGTGCCGCTGCCCTGGTTCACGACGATCTATGGCGAGGCGTTCAGCATCGGCCCCGCGGAGGACACGACGCACCTCGCGACGTTCGGCGGCGGCGCGCGCACGACACCGAAGAACCTCACCTACACGGCGGTGCTGGAACAGTTCTGGGAGCTCGGGGAGGCGACCTCGATCCTGCTCGGCGCCAACTTCGCCACCGGGCGGGTGTTCGACTGCATGGGCGCGGTGCCCTGCGACCTCGCGCTGGCCGCCGGGCCGCGCAGCTATCTCTACGGCGGAGATCTCTACTTCAAGTGGAAGCCGCCGAACGAGTCGAAGACCTACGCCAGCCTGCAGTGGACGACGGAGTGGTTCGCCCGATCGATCGCGGGCGGCGGCCCCACCGAGGGCGCGGGGTATACGGAGCCGGTCGTGCAGATCGCGCGGCGCTTCTACGTGGGCGGGCGTTTCGATCTGGTCGGCATCCCCAGCGGGCCCAACCTGCCCCGCCGCTACGGCTATGCGGCCTCGCTGACGTTCGCGCCCAGCGAGTTCTCGCGCCTGCGCCTGTACGGGCAGGAGCTGACGGGATCGGGGACGTCGACGACGGTCGCCTTCCTCCAGGTCGAGTACTCGATGGGCGCGCACGGCGCGCATCCCTACTGAGGAGATAGCCAATGCGAAGCCCAATCAAATTCGTCCTCGCCGCAGCGGTCGTCATCTGCGGGCTGACCGCGCGCGCCGAGGCCAAGCTGCGCGTCGTCGCGTCGATCGAGGTGCTCGCCGATCTCAGCCGCCAGGTCGGCGGGGACCGGATCGAGGTCACGTCGCTTTCGCGCGGTTACCAGGATCCCCACTTCGTCGATGCGAAGCCGTCGCTGGTGCTGGCGCTCAACCGCGCCGATGCGCTGGTGTACGTCGGCCTCGATCTGGAGATCGGGTGGCTGCCGCCCCTGGTGCAGCAATCGCGGAACGCGCGAATCCAGCGCGGCCAGCCCGGCAACATCGATGCCTCGACCGCGATCAAGCCGGAGGACGTGCCGAACGTGCCGTCCGATCAGCTGCGCGCGCTCGGTGATATCCACCCGCTCGGCAACCCGCACTACTGGATCCCGCCCAAGAACGCGCGGGCGATCGCCCGGCTGATCGCCGAGCGGCTGACGGCGCTCGACCCTGGCGGCGCCGCGACCTATAAGGCGGAGCTCGCCCGCTTCGAGGGGCAGCTCACCGCAAAGGAGAAGCAATGGGAGGGCGCGGCGGCGCCGCTGCGCGGGACGCGCGTCGTCACGTACCACAAGAGCTGGTCGTACGTGGCACACTGGCTGGGCCTGGAGGAGGTCGGGTACATCGAGCCCAAACCCGGCATCCCGCCGACCGCGAACCACACCGCGCAGCTCGTCGACCTGATGAAGAAGATGGGCGTTAAGCTGGTCATCGTCGAGTCGTTCTATCCGAACACGATGGCCAAGTTCGTCGCCGACAACGGCAAGGCCCGGCTGGTCGCGGCGCCGTCCAACGTCGGCGCGACGCCCGCGATCAGGACCTACTTCGACCTGGTCGACGCGGTCCTGGCGGCCATCAAGGGCGGGTGAGCCGGGTGACCCGGCGTCACACGGCGCGGGCGAGGGCGAGGACGTGGATGTCCGTCGCGCCGGCGCTCAGCAGCGCGTCGCTGCACGCGCTGAACGTCGCGCCGGTCGTGTAGACGTCGTCGACGAGCAGCACGCGCCGGCCGCGGACGCGCGCGGTGTCGCTGACGACGAATGCCCCGGCCACCTCCGCGAGGCGCGCCGCCGGGCTGGCGTGTCCGAGCGCGCGCGTCGCGCGTGTCCGGTGCAGGAGGCTCCGCTCCAGGCGCGGCAGCCCGCGATCGGACGGAGACTTTCGCACCCGCGCCAGCCCGATCAGCGCCCAGCGCGCGAGCTCGACCGCCTGGTTGAAGCCGCGCTCGCGCAGCCGGGTGTTGTGAAGCGGCACCGGCACGATGATGTCGTCCGCGCCCAGCCGCGTCCGCGCGAGCAGGTCCGCCAGCGACGGAATCAGCAGGCGCGCCAGGCGCCGCGCCATATCGCGCCGCTTGCCGTGCTTCATCCGCACGATGGCGTGCGCGACGGTCTCACCGTACTCGAAGGCGGCACTGGCGGTCGTGAACGGCAGCGGCGCGCGCAGGCAACGCGCGCAGCACTTGCCCGCGAAGACCAGATCGCGCGGGTCGTCGTGGCGCGGGAGCGCGCAGCCCGGGCAAACGCCGCAGAGCGGGTTCAACGCCAGGCTGCAGTCAGCGCAGAACAGAGCCTCCTCGGGGACGGTCTGATCGCAGCCGGCACACCGCGCCGGCCACAGCAATTGCAGCGATTCCGAAATCAGCGGCGTGAGATTCATGCGCCCCTTATCGGGACGCTCCCGCCGCGGTTGCGTGCCCGCCGCTCAGCGCTTCTGAGCGGCGGACCGGACGAGGTCGACTACCTCTCGTCGGGCGCGTACAGGCCGCGGCGGAGGTAGGTCGGCTTGTCGAACTCGGATTCCTCGACGCCGAGCTCGTCGCCCGGACGCGGCGACTGCATCTGCGCCGAGCGCCGGCCGCCCGCCGGGACGGTGTTCGCCCCCTGAGGCCGGACCACCGAACGTTCCGAGGGCGTCCACTCGGGGCCGTTCCCCTGCGTCGGGACTGCGCCCATCGCCGCCGGCGGAACCTCCGCCATGCTCGAGTAGAACTCGTCCAGGTTGATGTTCTCGCCGCTGTCGCCCGGCCGCGGGGCCGGGGCCGCGTATCCGCCACGCGGCGTCGGATTCGACGTCTGGCCCCACGGGCTCATCGGCTGCTGCGCCATCATCGTCGCCGCCTGTCCCATGGCCGCCGACGCCTGCATCGGCAGCGCCATCTGCCCCTCGCGCCCGCGCGCCGGCCCGCGCCCGCCGCTCGCCGACGGATGCTCGTGCGCGTGCGCGTTGAACCCCGTCGCGATGACCGTGATGCGGACCTGGTCGCCCGCGTTCGCGTCGATGACGGACCCGAAGATGATGTTCGCCTCGGGGTCGGCCGCCTCCGCGATCAGGCTGCAGGCCTCGTTCATCTCGGCCAGCGTCAGGTCGGGGCCGCCCGTGATGTTCAGCAGGATGCCGGTCGCGCCGTTGATCGACACGTCCTCCAGCAGCGGCGAGCTGATCGCCTGCTGCGCGGCCTCCATGGCGCGCTTGTCGCCGGTCCCGTAGCCGGTGCCCATCAGCGCGCGGCCCATGCCGGTCATGATCGTTCGCACGTCCGCGAAGTCGACGTTGATGAGGCCGGGCGCGATGACCAGATCGCTGATGCCGCGAACGGCGTTCACGCAGACGTTGTCGACCATCCCGAAGGCGTCCTTCAGGGTCATCTTCATGCCGGCCAGCGATACCAGCCGGTCGTTCGGGATGATGATCAGCGCGTCGACGGCCTTGCCCAGCTCGTTGATGCCGACCGACGCCTTCTTCTTGCGCTGCGAACCTTCGAACGCGAACGGCTTGGTCACCACGCCGACGGTGAGCGCCCCGAGGTCGCGCGCGACCTGGGCGATGACGGGCGCCGCGCCCGTGCCGGTGCCGCCGCCCATTCCGGCGGTCACGAACACCATGTCCGCGCCGGCCAGCGTCTCGGCGACCCGCTGGGCGTCCTCGAGGGCGGCCGCGCGGCCGATCTCCGGGTTGGCGCCCGCGCCCAGGCCCTTGGTCAGGTTCCGGCCCAGGTGCACCTTGGTGCCGGCCAAGCTGGCCTCCAGGACCTGGCAGTCGGTGTTGGCGCAGATGAAATCGACACCCTCGACGCCGGCCTCGATCATCGTGTTCACCGAGTTGCCGCCGCCGCCGCCGACGCCGATGACCTTGATGATGGGACGCCCGGGACCTTGTGCTTCGTCGTCAAATTCGAGCATGGGATCTCCTCATCTCAATCGATCCCATGGGTCGGCAATCGACGCTAATTTTTCACCTGTTTTTTTCCGCGCGCCCCGACGGTGAACGCCTGAACAGTCGTCCCGTGATATGCATGGAGACCCCCCTCGTGAGCGCAATCAAGACCAGGACCGCTCGGGTCGAGCTGGCCGAGGATCGCGTCGTCGTTGCACGCCTGCGCGATGACGTGCAGTCGGTCGACGACGCGCGGGAGAACCTCGCCGCCTGCGTTCAGCTGGCGGCGCCGGACCGCAAGGCGCTGATGGTCGACATCCGCGCCGCCCGGCCGCTGCTCCCGGAGGTCCGCCACCAGTACATGGGCGAGCGCCTCGACTCGTCGTTCTCCGCGATGGCGCTGCTCGTGCGCGGCAACCCCCTGGGCGTCACGATGGGCAACGTCTATCTCCGGATCGCCCGGCCGGGGATCCCCACGCGCATCTTCACGCAGGAGCCCAAAGCGCTGGCATGGCTGCGCGCAAGAAGCTGACCCGCCCCGCG
>Ga0070689_100003222_pt1 | contig 10819 bp, 13 predicted proteins | sample KBSS23HmetaG_FD_64669 | JGI IMG/M metagenome (GOLD analysis project Ga0070689, IMG submission 64669) | Switchgrass rhizosphere microbial communities from Kellogg Biological Station, Michigan, USA - KBS S2-3H metaG | ecosystem: Host-associated > Plants > Roots > Rhizosphere ... | reverse complement strand
CTACCTCTGGCGCGTGCCGCTGCTGCTGCTGCATGTGGTGCTCGGGGTGCTGCTTTGCTCGCTGGTGATTACCTGGCGCCGCAACGCGGTGATGAAAGACGGCCGCGAGCCCTTTGCGCATCGCACCATCCGTTGGTGGTCCACCGCCTTGCTGCGCATCTTCGGCCTGCGTTCCGTACGCGTCGGCCAGCCGCTGGCCGATCCGGTGCTGTTCGTGGCCAACCACACCTCGTGGATCGATATCGAACTGCTGCACAGCCAGCGCGCGGCCTGCTTCGTGGCCAAGGCGGAAATCGCCAGCTGGCCGCTGGTGGGCTGGCTGGCCTCGGCGGGCGGCACCATCTTCCATCGCCGCGGCAGCAACCATTCGCTGGCGGCGGTGATGCAGGTGATGGTGGATCGCCTGCGCGGCGGTCGTTCGGTGGCGGTGTTTCCGGAAGGCGGCACGGGCCACAACGGCGTGTTGCGCGTGTTCCATGCGCGCATCTTCCAGGCCGCGCTTGATGCCGAAGTGCCGGTGCAGCCGGTGGCGCTGCGCTTCGCGCGCGACGGCCGCCGGGTGATCGACGCGGGCTTTCGCGAGCACGAGAACTTCATGCAGAACTTCCTGCGTCTGCTGGGCGAAGCGCCGCTCGATGCCGAAGTGCATTTCCTCGCGCCCGTGGCGGCGATGCCGGATGCGCGCCGCCGCATGGCGGAAACGGCACGCGAGCGTATTGCGCAGGCGCTGGAAGACAAGCCGGGCCACGAAAACCACGCATGACGCTGCCCAGGGGAAAGGATTTTCTGCCGCCGTGGCCGCTACGCAGCGGGCATATCCAGACCATGCTGTCCTCCAGCGGCGTGCGGCGCCTGTTGCTGCCGAAAGCGGCGCAGACGGTGCTGCAGAATTCCCAGCCGATGGTGGTCAATGGCGGTGACGGCGTGCGCCTCACGGGCGCCTACACCATGCAGACGGCGCAGCCGCAGTCGCGCGGCCTGGCCGTGTTGTTCCACGGCTGGGAAGGCAGCGTCGATTCCACCTATGTGCTGCAGACCGGCAGCCGCCTGCTGGCCGACGGCTGGGACGTGTTCCGGCTGAATTTCCGCGATCACGGCGACAGCCACAACCTCAACGAAGCGCTCTTTCATTCCTGCCGCATCGACGAGGTGGTGCACGCGTTGAACGACATCGCGCAGCGCTTTCCTTCCCGCCCGATGGTGCTGGCGGGCTTCTCGCTGGGCGGCAATTTCGCGCTGCGTGCCGCTATGCAGGCGCCCGCGGCGAAGCTGCCGTTGAGCTACGCGCTGGCGGTCTGCCCGATCATCGATCCGGGCGAAGGCCTGTTCTCGCTGGAAGCGCAGGCGCCGTGGTTCTACCAGGCCTACTTCATGCACAAGTGGCGGCGTTCGCTGCAGGCCAAGCAGGCGGCGTTTCCGCAGCACCAGTATTTCGAGCTCGCCGAGCTCAAGCAGAACCTGCGCGGACTGACCGCCTCGCTGGTGGCGCGGCACACCGATTTCGGTTCGCTGGAAGCGTATCTGGACGGCTATTCGGTGGCCGGCCGCGCGCTGGAAGGCATGCACGTGCCATGCACCATCCTCACCGCGCGCGACGACCCGGTCATTCCGGTCGCCGCCTTCGAGCGGCTGGACCTGCCCGCCAACGTGGAGCTGGATATTTCGCCCTACGGCGGCCATTGCGGCTATATCCGCGGCTGGGACATGACCAGTTTCACCGACGACTACATCGCCGCGCGCTTCAACGCGATCGCCTCCGCCTGAGCTTCTCGTTGACAGCGCCGCGGCCGGCGCCGAGCATGCGCTGGTTGTCACAACGTCGCCGCATCATCCGCGCCAGCATCGACTAAAGACGGAGCAACCGGACATGGCACACGCCAAGGGCACGTTCGAAGCAAAGATCACGCCGCAAGCGCCCGAAGAAGGCGTGGGCGATCCCGGCGTGGGCCGCCTGGCGCTCGACAAGCAGTTTCATGGCGACATGCAGGCGCGCGGCCTGGGACAGATGCTCGCCATGGGCACCGCCGTCGACGGTTCCGCCGGCTACGTGGCGATGGAGCGGGTGCAGGGCAGCGTGCATGGGCGCCAGGGGAGTTTCGCCCTGCAGCACAGCGGCACCATGCATCGCGGCACGCCGCAGTTGTCGGTCACCATCGTGCCGGACTCGGGCACCGATGAGCTGGCGGGCATCGCGGGCCAGTTGACCATCATCATCGCCAACGGCACGCATTCGTACGATCTTCAGTACACGCTGCCCGATCTGCCGTGATGCTTTCCCGCGCCGCCGCGATGGCGTTAGGCTCTGGAACTCCCCACTCGGAGTGCCGTTCATGCGCAAGTTGATACTTGGTCTGTTCGGAATTCTCGCTGCCCACGCCGCGCTGGCGGCGCCGCAGTTGGACAAGCTCACGCTGCCGAAGGGATTCCACGTCGCCGTCTATTCCGACCAGGTGCCGAACGCGCGGGAAATCGCCCTGGGCGCCAAGGGCACCGTGTTCGTCGGCTCCAACAGCGCCGGCAAGGTCTACGCGCTCGCCGACAGCAAGGGCGACGGCCGCGCCGACAAGGTGCGCGTGATCGCCAGCGGCTTGAAGCTGCCGGTGGGCGTGGCGTTCAAGAACGGCGACCTGTACATCTCCGCCGTGAGCAAGATCCTGGTGCTGCGCGACATCGAGAACCATCTCGACGACCCGCCGAAGCCCGAGGTGATCTACGACAAGTTTCCCACCGAAACGCACCACGGTTGGAAATTCATCGCATTCGGACCCGACGGCAAGCTCTACGTGCCGATCGGCGCACCGTGCAACATCTGCGACAAAGACCAGGACTACGCCAAGATCACGCGCATGAACGCCGATGGCAGCGGCCTGGAAGATGTCGCCTTCGGTGTTCGCAACACCGTCGGTTTCGACTGGCAGCCCAAGAGCAAGCAGCTGTGGTTCACCGACAACGGCCGCGACCTGATGGGCGACGACATGCCCAGCGACGAGTTGAATCGTCTCACCCGCGTGGGCGAGCACTTCGGTTATCCCTATTGCCATCAGGGCGACACGCTCGATCCGGAATTCGGCCAGGGCAAGAACTGCAAAGACTACACATCGCCGGTGTACAAGCTGGGCAACCACGTCGCCGCGCTGGGTCTGCGCTTCTACGAAGGTTCGCAGTTCCCGGCCAACTACCATGGTGCGATCATCCTTGCCGAACACGGTTCGTGGAATCGCAGCAAGAAATCCGGCTATCGCGTGATGAGCGTGCATCTCAACGGCGACAAGGTCGTCGCCTACGAACCGCTGCTGGAGGGATTCCAGCAGGACGAGAAGGCCTGGGGCCGTCCCGCCGACGTGCAGCCGCTGCCCGATGGGAGCCTGCTGGTGAGCGACGACCTGGCCGGCGCGGTCTACCGCGTGACCTATCAAAAACCCTGAGGCGGCGCCATTGCGGCGACGCCATGCTGATCGGAGAACGACCTTGCAACTGCGCAGCGATAGTTTCGAACACGGCCAGGCGATGCCTGTGCGACTGGCCTTCGGCAAGAAGGGCGAGCCTTTCGCGTTGTCGGACAACCTCAGTCCGCATCTGGCGTGGAAAGACGCGCCGCACGCCACACGCTCGTTCGTGCTCGCCGTTTTCGATTTCGACGTGCCCAGCAAGCCGGACGACGTGAACAAGGAAGGCCGCACCGTGCCCGCCGATCTGCCGCGCGTGGAATTCGTGCATTGGCTGATGGCCAATATCCCGGTGGAATGCGGCGAACTGGCCGAAGGCGCGTGCAGCGACGGCATCGTGGCGCGCGGCAAGCGTGCACCGTACGGCCCGCCGGGCAGCGTGCAGGGCTTGAACGATTACACCGGCTGGTTCGCCGGCGATGCCGACATGCGTGGCGAATACCTCGGCTATGACGGTCCGTGCCCGCCGTGGAACGATTCCATCGTGCATCACTACCACTTCCGCCTCTACGCGCTGGACGTGGAAAGCCTGAAGCTTGCCGATGGTTTCACCGTGAGCGCATTGCGCGCCGCGATGGACGGCCATGTGCTGGCCGAGGCGGAGATCATGGGCACCTATACGATCAATCCCGCAGCGACCTGAACGCCGCAATCGCGAGCGTGAACGGTGACCAAAGACCGACCGGGGCTGAGGTCATTTTCACACCCGCAAGGCATGGGCTGTGGGTGAATGGCGGTCAGGACGATGTCATGTCCGCTGAGAGGATCGACCCATGCTTCACTACGCCCTGGTATTTCTGGTCATCGCCATCATTGCTGCCGTGTTCGGTTTCACTGGCATCGCCGGTACCGCTGCCAGTATTGCGAAGATCTTGTTTATCGTGTTCCTGATCCTGGCCGTCATCGCCTTCTTCAGGCGCGCGAGCTGAAAGCAACGGCGCATCGGGGCGTGTTCGCCCCGATGCGTTTTGCGGGACCGGTCACGACCATTGCATGTCCGCTTCAACGGAGAACGTCATGAACAAGCAAGTCCAGGCGCATGAAGAAAACACGGCTGCCGAGCGCATCGAAGAACGTGCCGAGCGCATCAAGCAGGCCACCACCAGCGCCGTGACGAATACCAAGGAAGCCGTCGATCGCGCGGCCGACAAGGTCGAGGAAGGCCTGCACCGTGCCACCGACAAGGCGGCCGACACCGCCACGCGCGCCACCGAAAAAGCCGGCGAATACCGCCAGCGCGGCCGCGAGGCCTATGACGAAGCCGTGGACCGGGCCGACGAATGGCTGGAAGTCGCACGTGACTACGTGCGCGAGAAGCCCGTGCAGTCCGTGGCCATCGCCCTTGGCGCCGGCTGGCTGCTTGGCCGCATACTCCGCCGATAATCGATAACCCGAGGACAGGGGATGGACCAGACCGGACGCGACGACGCGCCCGCCTCGCCCGACGAGACGCCACCTCCTGCGCCGCCGGGCCTGCTGGATGACATCGGCCGTCTCGGCCGCGCTTTCCGCAAACTGTTCGGCGCACAACTGACGCTGCTGACCGCCGAACTGGGGCTGGCGCGCGCCGCCGTCCACTGGCTGTTGATTGCCGGCCTGGCCGCCACCGTGGCGGCCGTCGGGCTGGGTTTGACCCTGCTGGGTTTGACCGGCTGGCTGCTGGCGCAGTGGTTCGGCTCGTGGGCCTGGGCGCTGGCGGCGCTGTCGCTGGTGGAACTGCTGTTCCTGGCCGGTGCCATGCTGCTGTTCCGCCGCTGCATGCACTGGATGACGTTGCCGGCGACGCGGGGCGAATGGAATGCGATGATGCATGAGGTCATGCATCGCCCCGATCCGCCGGGCGACATCCGCCGGGAGGACGTGCCGTGAGCCTCATCAAGCAAATGCATGCGGTGCGCGACGCGAAAGACCGCGCAAAGGATGCTCGCGCGGCCGTGGCCGAACCGGCGCAGGCGCTGCTGCTGCGCGGACAGCGTCATCCGCTCACCACCGTGGGCATGGCGGCGGGCGCCGGCTTCGTGCTGGGCAAGCTCAACGTGCATCCGCTGCGCGTGCCGGGGCTGGGCGCCTTGCTCAGCGGCACCGCCGCGGAAGTGGTGGGCCAGGCGATGCGGCTGGTTGCCGAGTTCTCGCAGCACGGCGACGGTTACGCACCGGACACCAGCGACTTCACATGAACACGCCGACGTCACCACCCCCGTCCGTTGCCGAAGGTGACGCGGCGCAGACAGCGGTACCCATCGAAGCGATGGTGCCCAGCCGCGAACCGCGTGTGGCCCTGATGCATGTGCAGCGCACGCAGAGCGCGCGGCGTCACCTGCGCGGCATTCGCGTCGTGCTCAACATCTTCCTGGCGTTGGCGTTGGCGTACACGCTGACCATCACCAAGCAGCTGCTGATACCGCTGGTGCTCGCTTCGTTCATTGGCCTGGCGCTCAATCCCATCGTGGCGCGCTGCTCGCGCATCGGCATTCCGCGTTGGCTGGCGGCCAGCGTGCTGATGATCGGCCTGATGACGGCCATTGGCGCCGGCGTCGGGGCGCTGACCCAGCCGGCGCTGGGATGGGTGCATGAAGCGCCCACGGCCATCCGCAGCTTCATTCCGAAGTTGCGCAACATCACCCAGCCGCTGGAAGCGGCCAACCGGGCCACGCAGGGCCTCACCGGACCGACCCGGGTGCAGGGATCGGCACAGTCGCCGCTGTCGATCACCGTGTGGGACGTGGTGTCCACCACGCCCAAGGTGCTGGCGGGCGTGCTTACCGTGGTGCTGCTGGTGTTCTTCTTCCTCGTCTATGGCGACTTGATGCTGCGGCGACTGGTCGAGGCCTCGCCCAGCTTCGGCTACAAACGGCATGCCGTGCATGTGGTGCGCGGCATCCAGCACGAGGTTTCGCGCTACATCCTCACCGCCTCGCTGATCAACGTCGGCCTCGGCGGCGTCACCGCCGGCATGTTGTGGCTTTACCACATGCCCGATCCGCTGCTGTGGGGCACGGTGGCCATGCTGGCCAACTTCATTCCCTACGTGGGCGCCATCAGCACCACCGCCGTGCTGGCGGTGGTGGGCCTGCTCAACTTCGACCAGCCCAGCGCGGCCTTGCTGCCGGCGCTCACCTTTGCGGGCATCACGGCGTTCGAAGGCAATGTGGTCACGCCGTTGATCCAGGGCCATCGCATGCGCCTGAGCCCCATCGCGATTCTGCTGTGGCTGCTGGTATGGGGCTGGTTGTGGGGCATTCCTGGCGCCCTGCTCGCCGTGCCGATGCTCACCAGCGCCAAGCTGGTGGCCGAACGCGTGCGCGGATGGCGCTGGTTTGCGCGCATGGTGCAGCGTTGAGTCGATCGCCGTTGGTCATCCGCGAGGTGACCGAGCACGATTTCCTTGCGTGGAAGCCCTTATGGGACGGCTACAACGCGTTCTATGGCCGCAGCGGCGCAACCGCGCTGCCGGATGAGGTCATTCTTTCCGCGTGGTCGCGCTTTCTCGATCCCGCCGAACCGATGCATGCGCTGGTCGCCGAAAGCGACGGCCAACTGCTTGGCCTGACCCATTATCTGTTTCACCGCAGCACCATCAGCATCGCCAACAGCTGCTACCTGCAGGATCTCTTCACCGTTCCGCAGGCGCGCGGCCTGGGTGTGGGCCGCGCACTGATCGAAGCGGTGTATGCGAAGGCGCGCCAGGCCGGCGCGTCGCGCGTGTATTGGCAGACCCATGAAACCAATACCACCGCGATGAAGCTTTACGACCACCTAGCCGAGAAGTCAGGGTTTATTGTCTATCGCAAGCCGTTGTAGCGTCGCCTCAACGACATTTCCCGATGGGTGAGCTCATGCGGCCTGCATGGACGGTGCGGATCGGCGCCATGGCGCTGCTGCTTGCGAGTGGTTGTACCGCTGCATGTGCGGCTGACGCGTCGCCGTTCTGTGCTGTCGGCAGGCACGACGATCCCACCATCACGCGAACGACGCTGGCCGGCGTGCCAGCCATCCTGCGCATACCGCCGCATATCGGAAAGCCGCCGGTCATCCTTTGGCACGGCTTCGGTCCACCGGCCAGCGAGGGCGCGATGATGGAAGCGCTGCCGCTCGACGACGTCGACGCGGTGAAGGTGTACCTCGGCCTGCCGCTGTTCGGCGCCCGTGCGCCGGCAGGCGGCAACAAGGAACTGGCGCGGCGCCAGAGCGAAGACGTGGGACTGGAGCTGTTCAAGCCGGTCGTGGCGGGCGCGGCCGATGAGCTGCCGGCCGTGGTGGAAGCGCTGCGCACGAACGCCTGCATGCAACGGGACGGCGCCATCGAGCTGGTGGGATTCTCGGCGGGCGGCGCCGCGGCGCTTTACGCGTTGTCGCAAGACCAGGTGAAGATCGATGCGGCCGTGCTGATCAATGCATCCACCGGCTTGAGCGCCTCGGTGCAAGCCTACGAGCAGGCGACCAAGCAGACGTATGCGTGGTCGCCTGCTTCGCGCGAACTGGCGCGGCGGACGGATGCCATCGCGCACACCGCCGATATCGCCAGGCACCATCCGGCACTGTTGTTCCTGCAGGGCAGCAACGATTCGGTGATCGACTCGCATGCCGCATCCGAGCTGTACGAAGGCCTGCGACCGCTCTACCGCAAGCAGGCCTCGCGCTTGCAGCTTCGGCAACTGCCCGACATGTCCCACCAGTGGGCGGCGGACGCCTCATCGCTTGCGGGCGTGCGTCGTGCCGTTGGCGCGTGGCTCGGAGCGGCATCGACTCAATGATCGATGCCGTGTGCCTTCAGCACATCGCCGATATCGAACAGCCAGAGGTTGCGCGAGCCATTGAGCGGTTCTTCCAGCCGGTGCTGCAGTGAGGCGATGTCGTCCTGCGGCTTGGGAAACTGCACCGTGTTCTCGCGGCCGCTGGACACGTAAAGCTCGCCAAAGCGGCGACCCAGCGATGGCGCATTCTCCAGCGCGCTGCTGTTGATGTCGCCAGGCAAGTGGATCGGCTTGCTCCATTGGCCGTCGGCCCCGCGGAACGCGATGTAGAGATCGGCACTGCCGAGCGAATCGCCTTCGTTGCCGGCATAGATCAGGAAGCGCTGGTCCGGATCGACGCAGGGATCCATGCGGTTGTGATCGAGGTCGCCCAGCGCCACCCGCTCCGGTTTGGCATAACCTTTGGCCGTGTGGTGCGCCACATAGATCTGGTACGCCTTGCCCGAATCGTCGCGATGCGCGGAGAAATAGATGTCGCCGTTGGACGCTACCGACGGGTTGTAGATCATCGCGCCATCATTGAGCGCACCGTCGACGTGCACCGGCTTGCCCCAGTGGCCGTCGCGCTGCTGCTCGACGTACCACAGGTTGGTGCCGGCGAAGGTCTGTCCGCCCATCTCTGCCATCACAGGCACATCGCCATCGCGCAACGGACGGTTGGAGACGAAGTACAGCCGCTTTCCATCCGGCGAGAGGGTGGGCTCGGAATCGTGCCACTGGCCGGAGAACGAGACGACCTGCGGCAGGCTCCAGCGATCGCCCTGCCTGTGCGAGACCAGGATGGTGTCGTCTTTCTCGGCGAAATCCGAACGCATGAAGTACAGCGTGTTGCCGTCCGGCGTCACAGCCGCGGAGGTTTCCTGCAAGGCCGTGGAGATGACGCCTGGGCCTACCAGTTCGCCAGCGTTGACGCGGGCAGAGAACAACGCAAGCACCACGGACGCGGCCAGCACGAACGACTTCGACGACATGCACGAGGCTCCTTCAGCAAGGGGGACGGTAAGTCCGCCCTAACCTGGAGCATCGATGACCACCGCGCAGCCGGTTTGTGATCGGCGGTGCCCGCGCGGTGACGAGCGGTCGTCACCGCAGCGCCGACGGTCAGGCCATGCCCAGCGCGCGGCGAGCATGCATGCGGAAGCGGCGGCTGAGGTTCAACCGCGTGCCATCGTGAAGCACTACTTCGGCGCTGCCCTGGAACAGCGGATGCACTTCGCGGATGCGTTCGACGTTCACCACGATGCCGCGATGGATGCGCAGGAAACCGCCGGGATCGAGCGCCGCCAGCAGATGACGCAGCGATTCGCGATGCAGATAGGTCGCGCTGCCTGCGTGGATGTGCACGTAGTTGCCATCCGCACGGATCCAGTCGATGTCGCTGGCGGCAATCACCCGGATGTGCTCGCCCTGTTGCACGCTCAGGCGTTGCAGGTAAGGCGAGGGCGGACTTGCCGGCGCGCTGCCTGCAGGAGAGGCGACGGGCGCGGCGTGCAGGCCTTGCCAGTGGCGCCTGACGCGCGCCATGGCCTGGTCGAAGCGTTCCTGGTCGATCGGCTTGAGCACGTAGTCGATCGCATTGGCGTCGAATGCGCGCAACGCGTGCTGGCCGAACGCGGTGGCGAACACCACCATGGGCGACGTATCGCGCTTGAGCCCGTGCAGCAGCTTGAAGCCATCGATGCCGGGCATGCGGATGTCCAGGAACATCAGATCCGGCTCCAGTGCCTCGATGGCCAGCCGCGCTTCGCTCGCATTGCCGCATTCGCCGACGATCGCCACGTCGCTGTGCGAGGCCAACGCCTGGCGGATCGCCAGCCGCGCCAGCACTTCGTCGTCGACCAGCAAGGTACGGATCGGTGGCGTGTTCATGCGGCGCGCTCCCGGAATGGAAAGCGAAGTTCCACCCGCGTGCCGCCTTCTTCCTTGCGATGCAGCTCCAGTGAAGCGTTGGCGCCGAACAGCATGTCCAGGCGCGTGCGCGTGTTGCCCAGGCCCAGACCGTCCTTGGCGCCATCGGCGGGCAGGCCGATGCCGTCGTCGTCCACGCGCAGCAGCAGATCGTCGCCATCGCGGCGCGTCACCACGCGCAGCGTGCCGCGTTCGGTCTTGTCCAGCAGGCCGTGGCGCAGCGCATTCTCCACCAGCGGTTGCAGGATCATGTTCGGCACCAGGGCGCGCATGGTGTCGGGAGATACGTCCAGGTGCGTGGTGAGGCGGTCCTGGAAGCGAACCTGCTGGATGCCGAGATAGCAGGTGAGAAATTCCACTTCGCGCGACAACGGCACTTGTTGTGCGTGTCGTTCTTCCAGCGTGAGGCGCAGGAAGTCGCTGAGCCGCGCAATCATCTGGCGCGCCTGCACCGGATCGGCCAAGGCCAGCGCGGAAATCGCGTTGAGCGTGTTGAACAGGAAATGCGGTTGCAGTTGCACGCGCAAGGTCTGCAGCTGCGACTGCACCAGTTGCGTTTCCAGCTGCGAATTGCGCAGGCGCTCGTCGCGCAGGCGTCGCTGCGAATCGATCGCGCGCAGCACCACCAGCATCACGCCGTAGGTGATCCAGCTGAGATGGAAGTTATAGGCGAACTGCATGCGCGCGAACGCGCCGAAGGTGATGTCGGGC
>Ga0070689_100003221_pt1 | contig 10820 bp, 12 predicted proteins | sample KBSS23HmetaG_FD_64669 | JGI IMG/M metagenome (GOLD analysis project Ga0070689, IMG submission 64669) | Switchgrass rhizosphere microbial communities from Kellogg Biological Station, Michigan, USA - KBS S2-3H metaG | ecosystem: Host-associated > Plants > Roots > Rhizosphere ... | reverse complement strand
CATGGGGACGACACTCGTCGCCGTGTGGACTCTCCTTCAGGCGATTGTCGGCTCGCTCGTCGCTGCCCTTCGGCCGCGTGCGAGCCTCGTCGCGGAGAACCTCGCACTACGCCAGCAGCTCGCAATCCTGCACCGCGCGACGCCCCGGCCGCACTTGCGGCCGATCGATCGCGCGTTCTGGGTCGTGCTCTCGAAGGTGTGGTCGCGCTGGTCGGACGTGCTCGCGATCGTGAAGCCGGCGACGGTGATCGGTTGGCACCGCCGCGCCTTCGCGCGATTTTGGGTTTGGAAATCGCGCCGCGTTGGGCGTCCGCCGCTCGCAGAGGAGATCGTAGCGCTCATCGGGCGGATGGCACACGAGAACCCGACGTGGAGCCGGCGCCGGATCACGAGCTCGCGAAGCTCGGCTTCGTCATCAGCAAGGACACCGTCGCGAAGTACATGCCGAAGCCTCCGAAGCGACCTCTGCGCCCGCCGTCGCAGACGTGGAAGACGTTCTTGCGAAACCATCTCGCCGGCACGATCGCCGTCGACTTTCTCACCGTGCCGACGGTGACGTTCGGCGTGCTCTACGTCTTCTTCGTCCTGTCGCTCGAACGCCGGCGCGTCCTGCACATCAACGTGACGGCCCACCGTGACGGCCCACCCGCACGCGGCGTGGACGACGCAGCAGATCGTCGAGGCGCTCGGCCCCGATGCGCCACTTGTCGAGCGCCTGATCCGCGATCGCGACGGCGTGTTCGGCACCATGTTCGACGCTCGCGTCGAACGGCTCGGCTTGCGCCAGCTTCGAATCGCCCGCGCTTGCCGTGGCAGAACGGTTTCGCCGAAAGATGGGTAGGCACACTGCGCCGAGAGCTGCTCGATCACCTGCTCGATCACCTGATCGTGCTCGGAGAGCGGCATCTGCTCAGGCTCGTCCGCGAGCATGTCGCCTATGACAACCACGATCGCCCGCACATGGCCCTTGGCGGCGACGCGCCCGTGCCTCGGGCCGTTGAAAAGACCGGCGAGGTGGTCGCTCTTCGGCGCGTTGGCGGACTCCATCATCGGTATTCGAGGGTCGCTTGATCCCTCGCGAACGCATACTTCGCCACCACAGGCATCGCCGTGGCTTCGCATCGTTCTGGGCGAACATGTCGCGACGGGTCGGGCGCCCGTTCGCGACCATTTCACCGTAACCCCTCTCGTCGGCGCCCGTTCGCATGGCGGCACGCGCATCCGCGCGTTCCGCCATGCGCTCGCGAGATGTCTTCGAGGATGCTCTCGTACGGCTGAGCATTCCATTCCACCGACCCGCGATGAGTATCTAACCAGCACAGGCTAGCGCCGGCTGCCTACTCTCCTCTTTTCCGTTCGTGCCGGAACGCCGTCCAGATTGAGGCAGGGTGAGAGCCGCCGTTCCGATGTTACTCGGCGGCGTGAGAGCCGGACATCTGGCGCCCCTTGGTGTCGTACGCCACGAGGAAATCGCGCCAGCGGCGGTTGTCGAAGCCCAGGCCGGTGTACGCCGTGGCGACCTGGATCTGCCTCGCGATCGGGCACAGGAGCGATACACCGGAGAGCTGGGCGCCGCGACCGCGCGTCGTCTTCTCGATCACGGTCTCGTCGAGCATCGCGACGACGTCCGCGGCGGGTTGGCGCGTCGTCGCGTCGACCGTACCGAGCGCGTTCGCGAGCAATGCGAGGTCGAGGAACACCCCCGACGCTGGCGGCGCCTTCTGGATCGCGTCATCGATCGCGGAGAAGTGCTCGTCGAGGAGCGGTAGGAGCGCGCCCGCGAGCGCGTCGACGGCGTCCGCAAGTCGCTTCAGCCCATAGGAGCGGCTCGCGGCGACGGCGACGTTGGGGGCGGGCACGCTCTGGGCCTGTGTCACAATCGTGCGTGCGAGAGCCTCCGGTGAGGGCAGCTCGGGAGCGCTCATCAGGGAGCCAATGATGGCCCCGTGTGGCCACACGTCGTCGTCGATCTCGGCAGCGACGACGACGTCGACGGCGTCCGCCATCTCCCACTCGATTTCAAGCATGCCCATGACGCACGCGTTGAACGCGAGGACGTCGATGCGCGGGGCGGCCTGGGCGATGACGCGCTTGATATCAGGATTCGACAACCCCGTCCCGTCCTGGTCGGGTCCAATGAGAAGGTTCTTGAGACTGAAGGCGACGGGGGCGCCGCCCTCGATGCTGTCGAGCCCGCTGCCGTGCCCTAGGAGCACGAGCGCCGTGCGGTCTGCCTTCGGCCACCGCGTGGCGGTCTCACCGAGGAGGTTTTCCAGCATGTCGTGCTGGCTCGCGGCGCGGACGCTGGCCGTCTCGACGAGATCGGAGGTGAGCCAATAGCGCGTCCGCTCGGTTGCCGTGTGGAGCTCGAACGCGACACGGCAACGATCGCTCGACTCCGTCCGGAGGCTGGCCTGAATGTCCTCGATGGCCTTTCGGGCGGATGCATCGACGTCTTTTGCGGCGAGCACGTAGAAGATGACATTCCACCCACTCATCGCGACGTTCTCCGCTGCGCTCCCGCGATCACCGTGGGTTTCGTCCCGGAGGGGCCGCCGACGACCGGTGGATCATCCGGAAGGTGGTCCTCCTCTTCTTGAAACTGCGCCAGGTACTTCGTGAGATACTCGTTCGTGATCGCGTCGACGTTCGAAGGAATGTCGAATCGGTAGAGCTCTTCGTTGTTGTAGACGAACGTCGTCTTGGCCGACGCTCCGCCGAGACGGCACGCGCAGATCCACCACCAATACACGCGCCGTTGGAGCGTCGCGTCGTCGTACATGTATTTGACCAGGATGCTCGCCGAGCAATCGGCGGGAACCGTGATCGACATATGGGTCGCGATAGGCGCGGAGACGGCGCTCACGCGCGGCGGCGGCGTGGTGTCGGAAGACGACTCTCCCGTGGTGTGATGGCTATGATCTTTCATGGTCCCCTCCTTGTGTGACCGCCGTTCATGGCGGCGCGATGGCGCTGGGCGCGATGATGGACCAGCCGCCGTTACCGAAGTGAAAAAAGATTTTTAGGTGCGCGACCACACCGCCGACTGATCGCCCTCGTACACGACCATGTCGCGCTGCGTGAAGCGGCGTAGCGGACGAGGTGCTCCCTGACACGTTGCGTTGGGTCGGTCGCGCGGCACTCGAGGATCAGCGAGTCCCCCGGGCGCGACAGGTTCTTGATCTCAATACGGGCGGGTCTCTCCGAGCGACCACTTGATGTTACCCAGAGACAGGAGCGCTCCGTTCAACGCGTCGGCGCCGGCGTAGACGCCGAGCCATGTGCCGTTCGCGAGGCGGACGTCGCCGCCGATCCCGATCGGGAGCGAGTCCTTCGGCGACGGGGACGTCACCTTGGTGACGTCGACGAGCTTGTAGCCGCCCTCGGCGAAGACGCTCCACCCATCGGCCGTGAGCGGCACGCGCGCGGCCATGTAGACGTCCGTTTGGCGCTCGGTCGATCGATCCGGCGCGATCCGCCGGCTGTCGAGGCGGCCAAAGAGGATCGGTGCGAAGGTCAACGCCGATTTCGAGTCGTGGTCACTCGATAGCGCGCCGAGCGCCGTGTGCCACGCGCATCGCCTCCTCTCGAGCTCGGTCTCCGATCGAGCGCACGCCTTCCCCTCGTGCGCGTCCTGGAAGGCTTTGCGAATCGTGCTCGCCTCGAACTTCCGCCAGATAGGGTACGTCAGCGCGACCCACGTGCTGTTGGTGTCGGGGTGCATGTCGGAGAGTTTCGTCGAAGCGACCGCCCCCTCCGTGTGGACCGCTGCGATCTCGACCCCCCCGCTCGCGAGGTGCGCAGCGCGGAACACCCGGTGGCACTGCTCGATGTCGACGACGCGCACCTTGGTCCATGCGTCGTCGGGCAGGGTTACCGTGGATGATCCGGATCCCGGCGCCTCCTCCGGCGTCGGCGGCGCGGTGGTCGGCGACCTTCCGTCAGGCGCGTCGTTCGCAGGGACGCCGTCGGAGCCCAGATCGTCGCCCGGGCGAACGGGGTCCTCCCCGCCACGAGGCGGGACCGAAGCCAATACGCAATCGCCGAGGTCCGAGTCGGTCTCCGGGTGATAGCTCGTCCACGAATACCGAGCGCCGACCGCGATGAGCGTGTGCCCGCCGGGTTGGTCCGTGGCGGCGTTCGTCGCACCGGAGACGCGGAGCCCGCCGAGCACGTCGTGGAAGAGCGGGGCCGACGACGACGTAGCGTTGGCCCAGAGCTTCGCCGGCGACACTTCTAGCGCGACGCCGCTCTGGACGGATCCGCCGCTGCCGACAGCGCTCGCGATGGCGGCGACGAGGTCCTTGACGTTGTCGGGTCGCGTGATGGTCGATGGCGAGACGCCGAGCGCGGTGAACGCCGGAACGTCCGGGACGCTGAGGTCGAGGCGCGCCCCCTTGAGGTCGTCTACCTTCTCTTGCGCGCCCGCGGTCGGGGCGCCGAGCGTAACGAGCAGCGAGACTGCGATAGCCTTTCCCATGCGCATGATCAGACCGCCGTCAAGATGATGCGAATTTTGATGTTCCCGGCTGAGTCGTCGCCGGGCTGGAACGTCGGCGTCGCGACCTTCCCTTTCGACGCGCCGTTCTGGAGGACCTCCGCCGTCGCAGATACGGTCGTGTCGCCGCCTGGCGATGCCATGGCGATCGGAATGAAAAGAAGGACCGACTTCCCCGCTTGGATGGGCTGGATTGCGTAGTCGAGGGGGTTCTTGCCGTGCGACACACCGTCTTCTTCGAGCGACTGCTTCACGATCCAGGAGCCGTCCTGGACGGTAGCGATCGCGACCTGGTACGTGGCGAAGCCCACGAAGCGCAGCTGAAGGTCGCTCGGGATGCCCGCCGAAATATTGAATGTAGGAATGGCCATGGGATCCTCCGGAAAAGTCTGGAGTCGGATGGTTTGGCGCCCTTCGATTCGTCTAGGGCTTGGGCGCATTCCGGACGACCACGCCGTCGTCCGTCGAAGAGTCCGCCTCTCGCCGCGCGGCGGCCTTCATGAGGGCCTTTCCGGCCTCGACCCCTTTGCTGAGCGAGTTCGCTCCGTCGGAGCCGGCGCTCAGGGCGAGGGCGATGATCAGGGTGTCGAGGACCGGGTGCAGCGAATCGAACGGCTTTACGCCGGTCACGGCGGTGACGACCAGCGCGAAGGCGAACGTCCCGATGGCCATGAACGAGCGCTTCAAATCGGCGTCTGCGATCGTCGATGCCGGATGCGACTTCTTCCAGCGGACGACGAGAGCATCGACCGCGGGATCGGCCATGTCCGCGGCGCGCTGGATGGCGAACGATGCGCTTGTCAGGAGCACCGCCGGGTTCCTGACAGCGGCGGGAATTGTGTCCAACATGCCCGGTAGACCGGACGAACATCGCGAGGTGAAATAAATCGTCTCGTCGGGCCGTGCGCCGCCGCTACTCGCCGGGCGTGCGTCCCGACCTTTGGGCCGCACGGAGCAGGGCGCGTTTCACCTCGCGAAACCGAGCTCGCAGGCGGTCGGCCTCCTCGTCGATCGCGCCGTCCTCCCGTGTGCGCCACGGGAGCGACGTGATCGCCACGTCTCTCCACGAGAAGCGGCGGTCCACGCGCAGGATCAAGATTTCCAAATCGTCCGGGGGAAGGGCGTTACGCAGCACCTCGGGGCGTACCCGTGCGCCCATCCGGAATGGCCCCATCGGCGGCATCTCCGGTGGCGCCGGTAGCGCAGTCGCTTCGAACGTCGGGATATCGGGCGCGGCGGTCCCGAGCTCGGCCGGCGGACGCCGGTGCTGCCTTTGCACCGCCGTCTGACGGCGGGCGAGCGCATACATCTCCGCGCGAAGCGAAGACGACGAACGGAGCTTCCTCACCAACGGGCGCAGGCCGTTCGCCCATCCCATGTAGGCGGCGCGCGCCGCGAACCCGCCGGAGAGTACCCGCGACAAAAATCCGAAGATCTCGGGTCCGTAGAGCTGCTCGGCGGCCCTCGCGGCGCGAACCCACGCGCGCTGCTCGATGGCGGCGTGGATCGACTTCTCGGAGGAGCGACGCGTGTGCCCTCTATCGAATCGTGGCTCGTGAACCCTGGAAGGAGCTCTCTCCGGTGAGGGACGCGCGCCCTTCGGCCGTCGTACGGTGCGCACCAACCGCATGCTTCGACGGGGTGGACCGCGCCGAACGTGCGATGTGAACGAAATCGGCTCCCGTCACGGGGTCGGGACGCGGGGCGGTCCCAACCGATGAGCTCGCGCGCGTCGCGCGAGGTGCTGCTTGATGAATTGAAATCTCTTCTTCAGACGGTCCGCCTCGCGCTTTCTTTCCTCGTCGGACCAGTTCTCGGGATCATTCAAGAAAATCAGTGCAATTTCGCTCCACGGCATGCGGCGGTCGACCCGCCACACGAGGAGCTCCTGGTCCTCCACGGGGAGCTCCTTCCGCAATCGGTCGAGCAGCTCCACCTTGCCCGCGGCGAGCGCAGATTGTGTCTCCGTACGCACTTGAGCGACCACCGCGTCGAGCTCCGAGGTCGCTGCACGCCGCGTGCGGCCTCGTCGTGCGCCGTCACGAAACCGCGACACCTCCCGATGGGTGATCGCGTATGCCCACGTCCGGAGTGAGCATCTCCACTGAAATGACATGAGCCCACGCCAAATACGTTCGCTCACCGAGGAGAAGACGTCATCGGCGTCGTCACCGTTCCCGATGGTTCGCCACACGAAGCCGTAGATCTCGGGACCGAGCGCGTACAAAGCGCGGGTGGCAGCTTGGTCCACGCGACCGGCCGCGACGAGCTCTCGAATCGATCCGTCCAGCGCCTTGTCTTCCATGAGCTCCCCCCTCCGAGCCAAAATAACTTATGGACGTGAACAAGTCGTGTCCATGGCGGTGCAACCGGCGTGATGCGCCCGTCACGCCCGTATCCCCGCTGGAGGGGTCGCGAGGGTGACCATGCGTCCGCCTCAGCCGTGGCGCGCCGGCTTCTTCGTCTCGTTTTACTGGGTTATTCTCGGGGAGAGCTCGGGAGGGTGAATGGAAATATCGCCGAGTAGGCTGATTTCCGCGGGTTTCGTGCGGGGCGCCGTGGGCACGGCTTGCCGCACGTCGGTCCGAGCCGAGCACGTTTCGGCCCACATTTTTTTCACTCGGTCGGTCACGGTCGGTCCACCTCGGTACCCATGGGTGGCGACTCGAACCTCCCCGATGTTTCGAGCTCGGCGAGCGGCCGATGCCTGCCTCGACCACCTCGACCCGTCCCATCGGCTCGTTCTCTCCGCCTGGCGCTCATGAGCATCGACGATGCAAAAGGTGGCGAACGGCCTTCGTTTCTTTCGTCGGACGACCCGAGCGATCTCGAAGACATCCTGCGTGGTATCGCCGTCACGCCCCGGCGGCGCCCCCCCGTCGTCGCCGCTGGAACGCGATGGGGCGCAGCCGGCCGGTACGTCATTCACGAGCGCCTCGGCCACGGCGGGATGGGGACCGTTTACGCCGCGCTCGATACGAATCTGGACCGCGTCGTCGCGCTGAAGGTGCTCGATGCCGTGGACGACGAGGCAGGGAGCGAGCACCGCGCCCGGCTGCTCCGCGAAGCGCGCATCGCGGCGAGGATCGAGCACGAGCGGATCGCGCGCATCTATGACCACGGTGAGCACGACGGCATGCCGTTCGTCGCGATGGAGCTCGTTCGCGGCACGACGTTGCGCCAGAGACTTGCGGTGTCCCGCGTTCTCCGCCCGCGCGAAGTTTTGCGCATCGCGATCCAGATCGCCGAGGGCCTCGAGGCCCTCCATGCGGCCGGGGTGGTCCATCGCGACCTCAAACCTGAGAACGTGATGTGGACGGCGAAGGGGCAGATCAAGCTGGTCGACTTCGGCCTCGCGGCAGCGGACCGGCCCCGTCCCGATCGAGAGACGACGGCGCGCGCCGACGCGAACGCCGCCGGCGACGGCGCGCCCAGCGTCGCGGCTCGCGGCGGGACACCGGGCTACATGGCGCCGGAGCAGGAAGCGCATGGAGTCGTGGACGCGCGCGCTGACGTGTTCGCGCTCGGCGTTATCGTCCACGAGCTCGCGACGGGACAGCGCCCCTTCAGGGCGGAGGCGACGCGGTCGGACACTACCGCCGACTTCGCTGGGGTGCGCCCGCGGGGGGCGCCGCGGTGGGGGCGCGCGCCAAACCGCCTGCGCAGGCTCACGGCGCGGATGCTCGCGCAGGAGGCGTCTACGCGGCCCGCCGACGGACGCGCAGCGCTGCTCGAGCTGCGCGCGGTGGAGAGAGCATGGAGAGTGACGTGGCTGGCTCGAGTCGCCGCTGCCGCGACGGTGGTGGGCGTCGCCGCAGCCAGCGCGACAGTCGCCCGGCGGCACGTCCAAGCGCCGCCGCCGGACATGGCGCGGATCGACGTCGCGACGATCTCCGTCGGCAATACGTCCGACGGGATCGACCGCGAATGCGCGGCGATCGGCCCTCGCTGCGATCGCGAACAGATGCAGCGCGAGCTGCCGGCGCACGACGTGACCGTGGCCCCGTTCTTCCTCGACGAGCACGAGGTCACGAACGACGAGTTTTTGAGCATTCTGCAGATGCACGCGTCGACGCTGGTCGTGATCGAAGACGAAGATCACCATTATCCGCGTTACGTTCGACGCAACGCCGGGCTCGGCAACGAGGAGCTCATCGCCGATCTGAATCCGAAGCATGGAGGGATCGAGTACGAGCACGCTCGCTATCGCGTCCGTACCGACCAGGGACGGCTGCCGGTCGTGCAGGTGACGTGGTACGGAGCGAACCTCTTCTGCGAATCGCGCGGCAAGCGCCTCCCCACAGAGGACGAATGGGAGGCGGCGGCGCGCGGGAGGACGAAACGTCCATATCCGTGGGGCGACGTCCCCGTGCGGTGTGGCATCCTCCCCAACGACGGCCTCATCGTGATGCCCGCGGAGTGTCCGAGCAAGGTCTCGGTCCGCGCCGTGAAGACGTCTCCCCAGGACGTCACCCCTGAAGGCGTTTACGACCTCGGCGGCAACGTCGCGGAGTGGACCGCGTCGATCTTCATCGACGGCGACCGCGCTGCTACCGGTGCCAACGCTCCGGCGAGCGCGCCCCGCGTCTTCCGAGGAGGATCGTGGGGTGAATCGTTCCTCGCGCGCACCGCCGGACGCAACCGCGTCCCGCCGATGGTCGCCGGCGCGAATCTCGGTTTCCGGTGCGCAACCAGCGCGCCTTGAGCGCCTTCGAAAAACATTTCACGTTTTGCCGAGCGCGCCGGTCTATCTCCTTCGAACGGCATCGGCGTGCGTGAGGAGCGCGCGCGAGGAGGAACCATGCATGCGTCTTTCGAATCGGAACCGCGACCGGCGGAAGGATCCGTCCCGTGGATGCGGAGGTGGCGAGGTGCCGGCGTCGCGCTCTACGCGTGGCTCTCCCCCTTGGCCGTGAGCCTGGGGTGCAGCACCACGGATTACCATCCGCTGGACAGCGAGAAGTCTCAGGCCGCTGGCGCGGGCTCATGCTCGGAGCCGAATACCGCTTACGACGAGTACGTGTTCTGCGCGGCCTGCGGCGCCGAGCAGGGGTCATTGCGGTACGAAATCCGCCAGTGGGGTTGCTCGTCCGGCCACGCGCTGCTGGCGGCGCAGAGCGCAGCCCCTCGCTGCGCCCTTGTCCCCGGAGCCTGTCCGAACGACGGTGATGCGTCCGAAGACGCCGGCGAGGGGACGGCGCTCGACGCCTCGTACGAGATCATCCCCGCCCCCAATCCGGTGAGCAACGACGCGGGGAGCTCTCTGGATGGGGCGACTGACACCGGCACCGGCTGACCGCGGATCGGCTCGAAGAAAAGAAAGGTGGTTTTTCGATGAGGTTCTCCGTGCACGGGCTTTTCGGGCTCGTCATCCTGACGACGGCGTGTCCCGTGACCAACCAGGCCGAGGCAGACATCCAATCTGCCATCAACCAGATCGACGCCGATTCGGCGTCCTGGCAGGCATTCCTGGAAGAACTGGAGCGAAAGCTGATCGCCGACGAGCAAGGCGCGCTGGCCAACCAGGTCTCCCAGCTGATTCAGAACACGATCGCGGTCGCGGGGGCCGAGGTGCGTTGCGACGTCGACTTCGTGGCGAAGGAGATCACGAACACGCTCCTGCGCATGCTGCACACGCTCGACGCCGCGATCGTCGCGCCGCCGTTGATGCCGGCGATCTGCCAGGTCGTGCCGTCGAGCGTCGATATGAACGATCCGCCGGCCGTCATCAACTTCTACGGTTACAACTTCGACACCGGCGGCGCGAACCTCACGGTCGCGTTCAATCACGACGGCGTCGCCGACAACGCAACTTCCTACTTGAGCGTCGCGAGCTCTTACCTCGCGACGCTGAACGTCTCTCGGACGAGCGGGCTCCCCGTCTGCAACAAGTCGAATCGAACCATCGTGCTCCAGTCCGCCGGTCAGCCGATCAGCACGATCGGGTTCGTCGCGGCCACGTGCCCGTCCGGCTCGTGGAGGCCGGGCCCGCCGCAGCGTCTGCTGCAGAACCCCGTGGACTTCCCGCTCGCAGGCGGTCTGTTCGGTTCCCGCGCCGACTTCAACGCAGGGAGCGCCTGCTCGCCGGGATACGTTCGCGTCGACCCTCCGCAGATCTCGAAGCTATCGGTGGATGGCGACTGCGGTATCGCGTGGGCTTCGGACGATCCCGAGGATTGCACGGTAAAAGTGCACGAGGGCGTAGCGGCCTTCCAAGGCGTGGAGTGCCTCGTCACGATTCACGAAACCGGCAAGCCCATCTGGGTTCCGCCGCCGCCGTGCACCTGCCAATGAGCACCTTGCGTGCGGAGTCGGCGCCGCC
>Ga0070689_100003218_pt1 | contig 10825 bp, 11 predicted proteins | sample KBSS23HmetaG_FD_64669 | JGI IMG/M metagenome (GOLD analysis project Ga0070689, IMG submission 64669) | Switchgrass rhizosphere microbial communities from Kellogg Biological Station, Michigan, USA - KBS S2-3H metaG | ecosystem: Host-associated > Plants > Roots > Rhizosphere ... | reverse complement strand
GAGTTTCCGGCGACGAAGAACGCACGCGAGCAGTTCCGCACGCTATGGAACCGGATGGCGAAGTTTGCCGTCGACAATCCGAAAGCGTTCGTGTTTCTCGAGTTGCATCATCACGCGCGCTACCTCGACCCGGAGAGCCAGGCCGTCGAGCAGCGCATGACCTTTCTGTTCACCAACATCGTCACCGCCGCGCAGTCGCGTGGCGAGCTCAAGGCCGGTCCGCCCCGCATCCTCATGGGAATGGTGCTGGGCGCCTTCGTGGGGGTGATTCGAAGCTGCGTCGAGATCGAGCAGCCCCTCGGAGAAGCCGACTGGAAGCTCGCCGAGCAGTGTGTGTGGGAGGCGATTCGCGCCTAGCTACTGTAGCCGTCGGTTTTTTTTGCCCTTTGATAGGAATGAACATTCATTCCCACAGCCTTTCAGGAGCCCTTCAGCCATGTCGAACACGTCCAAGATCGTCCTCATCACTGGCGCCACCGCGGGCATCGGCCGAATGACCGCGCTCCACCTCGCCAAGCTCGGTCACCACGTCATCGCCAGCGGCCGCAAGCCGGGTGAGCTCGCGAAGCTGCGCGACGAGGCGATCGGCGAGCTCGCAAAGCTCCAGGCGAGCGGCAAGCCGGGCGGCAAGCTCGACACGCTGCTCCTCGATGTCACGTCGCTCGCGTCGATCGCGGCGGCCGGCACCGAGGTCGATGCACTGACGAACGGCCGCGGCATCGACGTGCTCGTCAACAACGCCGGCTTCGGCGTGCTCGGACCGACGTCCGAGATCAGCGACTCCGAGATGCGTCGCCAGTACGAGACGAACGTGTTCGGCCTGATGAACGTCACGCGTGCCTTCTTGCCCGCGATGATGGCGCGCCGCAACGGCCGCATCATCAACGTGTCGAGCGTCGGTGGCCGCATCACGCTGCCGTACTTCGGCGTGTACAACTCGACGAAGTACGCCGTCGAGTCGCTGTCGGATGCGATGCGTTACGAGCTGCGCCCGTTCGGCATCGACGTCACGATGATCGAGCCCGGCGTCATCCGGACGAACTTCGAGGCGACCGCGGCGACGAACCTCCAGCTGCTTGCCGACGGCCCGTTCAAGGTCGCGGTGCACAAGTACGAGGAGATGTCGAAGTCGGCCGATCGCTTCGCGTCGAACCCGATCGTGATCGCGAAGGCGATCGCGCGCGCGGTCCAAGCGCGCCGCCCGGCCGCGCGCTACGTCGCGCCGTTCTCGACGAACTTCGTGATTCTGTTCGCGCGCCTGTTCCCGACCCGCGTGTGGGACTGGGCGATGCGCAAGGTCGGCTTCCTCAACAAGAAGTCGCTCGGCCTCGTAGGCCCGGCGCCGGCAATCCCGCAGCCCGTGGACATGACGCTGCCCATCGCCAAGCCCGCCGAGCGCGCGGCCGCCAACTGATGCGGCGCACGCACGTCCTCGAGCGGCACGGCCGCCGTCTTGGGGAAATGGGGACGGTTTCAAATGTCGAAACTTTCCCCACGACAACGTTTCAAGAGTTGAAACCGTTCCTCGTGCAAGAGCCGGCAAGGACTGGCGATCGTCAGTAGAAGCTCGTTCGCGCCTTTCACGCACTGCAGCGCCGAGCTTCGATGCGGCCATGCATCGCATGTCCGTCTCGACCTCGCTCGCCGCGCTTCATCACAGCGTCTCGGGCTTCTTGCTCGTCGCTTGCGGATCGCTCGTCGCCTGCGGCGATCCCACCGGCGATCCGTCCGCGGGCGCCGACGCATCCAGCGTCGCGACATGCGGCACCGGCGGCGAGCACGTCGTGCTGGCTGGCGCGGTCGCCCTCGACAGCGCGTCCGCCGGCACGATCACTGTCGATGGCAAGGTCGGCGGCATCAACGGCCGATCGACCATCGGCCGGTTCTACGCACTCAATCTGCGTGACATCGTCGGCGGCGGCAACCTCGACAGCGTCGGCGACCACGACATCGCGATGTTGCCGCTCAAGTACATCGACAAGGCGCCCGACGTCGATTGCTCGCAGCCGAGCGCATGCCGCGGCTTCTTCGCGCTCGCCGGCACGTGGACCGTGATCGAAACCCTGCCGCGCTATAGAGCGAGCTTCGTGCTCTCGGACCTGTACCGCCACGACGACACGACGAACCAGCTCGGCGCCGCGATGGCCGGGACCGTCACGGGCTGCGTCGACGCGAATCGGTTGTAGCCCGCCGCGGACCACCACGGCGCGGTCGGCTACACCTCGAGCTTGACGCGCTTCGGGAGCAGTGCCCGCGCCTTGTCCTTGTCTACCTTCGTGTACTGAAGATCGATCTTCTTCAACTTCTCGAGGCCCGCGAGCTCGGGCGCGAGCTTCACCACCGGCGTGTTGTAGAGCTTGAGCGACTGTAGCTTCGTCAGCTTCGCGATCTCGGCCGGCACCTCGCGCACACCCGCGAGCTGCACCCCGAGGTGCTCGAGCTCGCGCAGCTCGAAGATCTCCCGCGGCAGCGACGACAGCTTCTCGGCGTGGTTGACGTCGAGCTTGCGCAGCTTCTGGAGCTGCGCGAGCCGCGGGTTGAGCTGGCGGAGCTGCTCGGCATCGATCACGAGCTCCTCCAGCGCGGTGAGCTCGCACACGACATCTGGAACCGCTCGGATGTCGAGGAACGACAGCTCGAGCTTGCGCAGGAACGGCGCGAGCTCGAGGAAGCGTGCCGGCAACGTCTTCATCGCCGGTCCGTAGACCTTGAGCTCGTCGAAGCCGGACTTCTTGCGCAGCGCTGGAATCTCGTCGAAGACGAGATCGGGGATTGTCGCGAGCGCAAACTTGACGAGAGAATCCTTCACCGACCAGCCACTGAGATCGAGCAGCTTCTTGCGCAGCATCTTGCCGAGTGCTGCTCGCGCGAACGCCTCGTCCTGCTCGAAGGCGACGCCGTAACCGCCGGGCGAGCCGTGCTCGATCATCGCGACCGCGAGCTGCCCGCGATCCGGGCGCGCGAGCGCACGCAGATCTTCGGAGCGCACGTCCTCGAATCCATCGGAGCGGCCGAACTTGCGGTCGAGCTCCTTCCCGCCGGGCACGTGCGCGAGCACCAGATCACGCGCGAGCTTCTTGACGTTCGCGTCGTGCGGCGTGAACGCGATCGCGATGAGCTCGCGCTCGGTCTCGGCATCGAATGGCGGTTCGAGCGCCGCGAGCTTGCGTGCCATGTCCTTGCCGCGAAGCAGCATCGCCGCATCGTCTCACACCTGGACGGCCTCGACCGCCTCGCGTAGAGTCCGCGCGCCATGCCCGACGACGACGAAGACTTTGCGGCGATGTTCGCCGCGAGCGAGCAGAACAAGCCGCGTACGAAGCGCCCGAGGATCGGCGACATGATCCAGGGCAAGGTGATCACGATCGGCAAGGAAGCCGTGTTCGTCGATCTCGGTGGCAAGGCGGAGGGACAGCTCGACCGTGGCCAGGTCAGCGACAACGAGGGCAAGCTGCTCGTCAAGATCGGCGACGTGATCGAGGCGCGCGTCGTGGCGGATGCGGGCGGGGTGCTGATGCTGCGCACGAAGCTGACGCGCGGGCCCGAGGCGCGTGCGGAGCTCGCGCAGGCATTCGAGCTCGGCATGCCCGTCGAGGGCCTCGTCACCGAGGTGATCAAGGGCGGCGTGTCCGTCGATGTCGCGGGCGTGCGCGGTTTCTGTCCGGCCTCGCAGATGGATACGCGATTCGTCGAGGATCTGAGCGTGTACGCCGGGCAGAAGCTGACGTTCAAGATCACGCGCTACGAGGCGCGCAACCTCGTGCTGTCGCGCCGTGCCCTGCTCGAGGTCGAGCAGGAGAAGCAGGCGGTCGAGACGCGCAAGAAGCTCGTGCCCGGCGCCGTGCTGCGCGGCAAGGTGGTCAGCTTCAAGCCGTTCGGTGCATTCGTCGATCTCGGCGGCATCGAGGGCATGCTGCATGTCTCGGAGCTCGGGTTCGGGCGCGTCGACAAGCCCGAAGATGTGTTGCGTGTTGGCCAGGAGCTCGATGTCGCCGTGCTGAAGATGGAGGGCGATCGCATCAGCCTTTCGCTCAAGGCCCTCGCGAACGATCCGTGGGTCGATGCGACCTCGCGGCTTGCCGATGGTGCGCGCATCAAGGGCACGATCACGAGGCTCCAGCCGTTCGGCGCGTTCGTCGAGATCGCGCCAGGTGTCGAGGGGCTCGTGCACATCAGCGAGCTCGGCGCCGGCCGCCGCATCAATCATCCGAAGGAGGTCGTGGCGGTCGGACAAGAGGTCGAAGCCGTGGTGCTGGGAATCGACCACGAAAAACGCCGACTCTCCCTGTCGATGTCGGCATCGCACGATGGCACGGCCGACGACGTCGCGGCCGCACCGCGCGCCCCGCAGAAGCTCGGCACGCTCGGGGACTTGCTCCAGCGCAAGAAGTAAGCTCGGTGCATGCGCACCCTGCTCGTTGTCTGTCTGGCGTTGGCGGTCCCCGCATGCGGCAAGAAGAAGCCGGCCCAGGCGCCGGCGAATGCCGCACCTGCGTCGGGCGAGCCGAGCTACCTCGACGACAAGCGTGCGCCGACCGACAAGGACGACAAGAGCTCGCACTCTGCCGATCCATGTGAGGGCGGCCAGTAGTGAGCACCGCGGATCACGATGCCGACGCCGCGCCGCTCGCGGACGCCGGGTTGTTCGGCTTGCCGACCACACCCGACGAGGCGCGCCTCGTGATCGTGCCCGTGCCGTGGGATGCGACGACCTCGTATCGCCCGGGTGCCGCCAACGGGCCGGCCGCGATTCGCATCGCGAGTCATCAGCTCGATCTGTACGACGTCGAGCTCGGCGAGCCGTGGCGCGAGGGCATCGCGATGCTCGACGTGCCCGCCGACGTCCTCGCGTGGAACCGCGCCGCACGTGCCGACGCGGAACCGATCATCGCGTCGGGCGGACGCGACAGCGATGCCGCCGCACTCGCGCGCGTGAACGAGGCGGGCGCGCGACTCAATCGCCACGTCTACGAGACCGTCGACCGCTATCTACGCGCGGGCAAGCTCGTCGGCGTGCTCGGCGGCGATCACTCGGTGCCGTTCGGCGCGATCGCGCGCATCGCCGAGAGTCACGACGACTTCGGCATTCTCCACGTCGATGCGCACTGCGATCTGCGCGAGGCCTACGAGGGCTTCGAGTGGTCGCATGCGTCGATCATGTACAACGTGATCCGCAAGATGCCGCAGGTGCGCCGGCTCGTGCAGGTCGGCATTCGCGACTTCGCGAAGCGCGAAGCCGAGGTCGTCGCGGCGGCGGCAGGGCGCATCGCGGTATTTCACGACGCGCAGCTTGCCGACCGCACGTTCGCCGGCGAGACCTGGCGCGCGATCTGCGACTCGATCCTCCGCGAGCTGCCACCCAAGGTATACGTGTCGTTCGACATCGACGGCCTCGATCCGAAGCTGTGCCCGAGCACGGGCACGCCGGTTCCGGGCGGGCTGTCGTTCCAGCAAGCCGCGTACTTGATCAAGCGCGTCGTCGAATCCGGCGCGACGATCATCGGTTTCGATCTCAACGAGGTGGTACCAGGCGACGGCGACGAATGGGATGCCAACGTCGGCGCGCGCATGCTCTACAAACTGTGCGGCTGGACGCTGCGCTCGCAGAGGTGACAAATGCCCGACGACGAGCTCCCTCCTGTCTCTTCCGAAATCATGGCGCAGATCGACAAGCTCGCCGAAGATCTGCCCTCGCTACCCGACTCGCGCGACGCGTCGAAGCGTCTCGAGTGGTTGATCGAGGCGCTGATCTGGCGCGGCCAGCTGCCCGACCGCTACCGCGAGATGGTCAAGAAGATCGAGGCCGACCGCTCGACGCCGCGGCCCGTCGTGCGGCTCGCGGTCGTGCCCGACAAGTACGCCGTCGAAGGCCCCGTCGATCTCGACTGCGCCGCGCTGATCCCGATCTGCGGTGCGCGCTGCTGCTCGTTCACGGTCGGGCTGTCGAAGCAGGACGTGATCGAGGGCAAGCTGCCGTGGGTGCTCGAGCGCCCGTACGAGCTGCCGCGCGATCCGCAGACGAAGCGCTGCATCTGCGCCGGCGAGAACGGCGCGTGCACCGTGTACGAGCATCGCCCGGGCCTGTGCCGGCAATACGACTGCCGCAACGACAAACGGATCTGGACCGACTTCGAGAACCGCATCTCGGCGCCGATCATGCACACGATGCTTCCGGATCCGATTCCCGACGAGATGCCGTTGATCGTGCATCCGCCGAAGAAGCCGGATCCCGAGTAGACCAACGCCGTGTGTCCGTCTCTCGGACACTACAAGTTGTGCAAGTTGTGTCTGACCCCTAGACGCGTACGTACTCGAAGTCGTTCGGCAGGCCGTTGATGCCCTTCGCCGGCGGCGCGATCCAGCTCGCCATCTTGCCGGGCTCGTAGACCGCGTGCATGAGGCTCTTGATGTACGTCTCGTCGGCCTCGTTCGGTAGCCACTCGCCCTTGCGCGCTTGCCACGTCGCCGCATCGATCATCTCGCCGTCGGGCGTGAAGCAGTGGCCCGCCCACATGCCGATCTGGCGATGGAACTTGTTCGACGGCAGCTTCAGCTCGAACGAAACACCCTCTTCCCTGATCGTCTTGTTCCAGCGGTCGACGCCGCGCTGACAATCCTTGATGTACTCGCTGCGCAGCACTTCGTTGAGCGCGTTGCGCATCGCGATGTCCTTGTGGACGACCTTGCCCTCCTCGAGCACGTCCATCGCGAAGTGCGAGCCGATCAGCTTGTGCTCCTCGTAGCGGTCTTCCTTGTAGCGGCCCTTGAGGCCGGCCGCGAACGCATCGGCCGCGTTCGACGACACCTCGCCGCCGAACAGATCGAGCGACAGCGAGTACCACAGGTGGAGGTACTTCTGGATCGTCGGCAGATCGACGCCGCCGAGCGCGCGCACATCACCTTGCTTCGTGAGCTCGCACGCGCGCTTGACCACGCGCTGCACGCCCGTCTCGCCGACGAACATGTGGTGCGCTTCCTCGGTGAGCATGAAGCGGCACGTGCGCGCGAGCGGATCGAAGCCACTCTCGGCGAGCGCGGCGAGCTGATACTTGCCGTCGCGATCCGTGAACATCGTGAACATGAAGAACGAGAGCCAGTGGCTCGTCGGCTCGTTGAACGCGCCGAGGATGCGCGGCTTGTCGGCATCGCCGGAGCGCCGCATCAGGAGCTCCTCGGCCTCCTCGCGACCGTCGCGGCCAAAGTACGTGTGGAGCAGATAGACCATCGCCCACAGGTGGCGACCCTCCTCGACGTTGACCTGAAACAGGTTGCGCAGATCGTAGAGCGACGGCGCGGTCGCGCCGAGGTTGCGCTGCTGCTCGACACTTGCCGGCTCGGTATCACCCTGCGTGACGACGAGCCGGCGCAGCATGTTGCGAAACTCACCGGGCACCTCGTCCCAAACCGGCTGACCCTGGAAATCGCCGAAGCCGTGCTTGCGATCCGGATCCTTCGGCTCGAGGAAGATGCCCCAGCGATAGTCGGGCATCTTGACGTAGTCGAAGTGCGCCCAGCCGTTCGCCTCGACGGAGATCGCGGTGCGCAGGTAGATGTCGCGCTCCTGCCAGCCGACCGGGCCCATCTGCTTCCACCAGTCGATGAAGTGCGGCTGCCACGCCTCGAGCGCGCGCTGCAGGCGCTTGTCGCCGCCGAGGTTGACGTTGTTCGGGATCTTTTCGTCGGTGAGCACGCTCGACATGATCAGGTCCTCTTCCACTGGAACTGTGGACGTTCGGGCTGGCCGTACAGGGTGAGCGCGCCGTGCTGGCCCGTCGAGTTGGCGCGCGTGAAGATCCAGTTCTGCCAGGCGCTGAGGCGGCCGAAGATCTTCGTCTCCAGTGTCTCGGGCCCGACGCAGCGCAGCGATGCTTCCATGCCGGTCAACGCATCGGGCGACAGCGACGCGCGCTCCTCGATCGCGATGCGCAGCTCGTCTTCGAAGTCGATGTCATCGGCGGCGATCGTCGCGATGCCGAGCTGCTCGGCCTCCTCGCTCGGGATCAGGCCTTCGCTGCCGCGCGCCAGCACGCGCTGTGCACGACCGGGCTCGGCATAGAAGCGCGCGTCGAGCCGCGACATGCCCGTCGCGGTTGTCATGAACCCACTGTTCGCGACCGACGTCGCGACGCCGATCTTCTCGTCGCCGTCGATCAGCATGTAGAAGCGATCGGCGCCGAGCGCGAGCTCGAGCAGCACGCCAGCGAAGCACGCGTCCTCGCGATCGGCGACCGCGTAGAAGCTGCGCGCCGTGTTGTCGTAGCGCTTGAGCACGCGGCGCTGGAGCAGCCGAACCTCGCGGGCGAAGCCCGATGCCGATGCCGCGAGCGCTTCGTCGCAACCGCGCACGTTCGCCTGCGAACCGGCCGTACGCACGGTGACCATGCCGATGTCGGGACAGTCGAAGCGCAGGCGCAGCAGCGCGTCGTCGAGCTCGCGGAACGCGCGCAGCGCCCACGGCTCGGTACCGGCCCCGGCGAGCTTGTCCGGATCCTCCACGGATTCGGGCCCCCGCACCAGCAGCGCACCGGTGCGCGCCGCGCTGTCGATCGCGAGCTCGACGTAGCGATACGCGATCTTGTCGGCGGTGATCTTCGGCTCGAGCGCGGCGAGCGCGAACGCCGGGCCGCGCGCGACCTGCTGCTTGCCGGCGAGCGCCTTCGCGCGCTCGGCCACCGTCTCGTCCCACTTCGAGCGCGAGACGAGGTGATCGACGAGGCCCCAGTCCTTCGCGCGCTTGCCCTTGATGCCCTCGGCGGTCGTGCAGAACACATCCGCGCGGTCGCGGCGCACCTTGCGCTTGTCGACGAGACGCGTCAGCCCGCCGGTGCCGGGCAACACCGCGAGCAGCGGCGTCTCGGGGAAGCTGACCGCGGAGCTGCCATCATCAACGAGCATCGTCTCGTCGCACGCGAGCGCGAGCTCGTAACCGCCACCAGCGGTCGTGCCCTTGCACGCCGCGAGCGACGCGAGCCCGCTGTTCGCGGACGCGTCCTCGAGATAGAGCCGGGTCTCGTTCGTGAACTTGCAGAAGTTGACCTTGAACGAGTGCGTCGACTGGCCGAGCATGTAGATGTTCGCGCCCGAGCAGAACACGCGATCGAGCTCCGCGGTGATGACGAGGCACTTGACCTCGGGATGCTCGAAGCGCACGCGCTGGATCGCGTCGGCGAGCTCGATGTCGACGGATAGATCGTACGAGTTGAGCTTGAGCTCGTAGCCGGGGCGGTGCGGGTGCTCGTCATCCACCGCCATCACCAGCGTCGCGATGTCGCCCGCGGTCGTCAGGCGCCAGTGCTTGTAGCGACCGGGATGTGTCTCGAAGCTCGTGCGATCCATCCCGATCGTCTATCAAGCAATTTACTGCTTGTCACCCCTGTTCTTCATGCACTATATTTCACGGCGATGACGTTCCTCGAGGCCGTCGGCACCGCGGTGCGCGCGCAGCGCGAGCGCCGGGGATGGTCCCGGCGAGAGCTCGCTCAGACGAGCGGCGTCTCCGAGCGTTTCCTCGCCCAGCTCGAGACCGGGGACGGCAACATCTCGCTGCGCCGGTTCGCCGAGGTCGCCCACGCGCTCGGCACCACGCCGGCCGCCCTGCTCGCACCGGCCGAGGTCCCCACGGGCAAGCCGATCGCGCTGCTCGGCGTGCGCGGCGCCGGCAAGTCGACGATCGGGGCCGCGCTCGCCCGCAAGCTCGGGCGCCGATTCGTCGAGGTCGATCAGCAGATCGAGGACGCGACGGGCCTCGCGCTCGGCGATGTCTTCACGCTCCACGGCGAGGCGTACTACCGGCGCGTCGAGCGCGAGGTGTTGACCCGCCTGCTCTCCGAGCAAGTGCCGACCGTGCTCGCGACGGGCGGCTCGATCGTGAACGACCCGACGAACTTCGCGCTGCTCAAGAACCGCGCGCACACGATCTGGCTGCGCGCGCGCCCCGAGGATCACTGGAACCGTGTCGTCGCGCAGGGCGATCAGCGGCCGATGGCGGAGAACCCGCACGCGTTCGCCGAGCTGCGGGCGCTGCTCGCCGCGCGCGAGCAGCTGTACGCACAGGCCGACGTCACGATCGACACCAGCGGCCGGCGCGTGGCGGATGTGGTCGCGGCGATCGGCGCCGCTGGATGAAGGCGTAGGCGCGGCTCAAAAACGCAGCATCAACCCGGCGGTGGTGGCATCGTGCGCCGGCGCGACGTACGGCGCGACCGAGTAGATCGGCATGCCGAGCCGCATCTTGAGCGCGCGCACGCGCCGGTTGTGAGTGGTCGGCCCGACGAACGCATCGATCGTGCCCCAGGTGCGGAAGATCGTGACCCCGAGGAGGCCGACCACGAACCAGCCGGCGCCGTCGTCGCACCGCTGCTCGGTGGTGCTCGAGCACTCGGCGAGCAGATCGACGAAGCCCTTGATGAACGCCACCGTCGACGCGCCCTCGCCGAGCAGGAAGATCCACCCGGTCTCGCCGAACCGGCCCTGCACCGCCTGGCCCGAACCGTAGCCGAGGAACAGCGCGAGCAGCCCGCCACCGACCTGCTGGCCGTCGCTGATCTCGCCGCTCATGAGCAGCTCCTGATCGGCGGGGCTCAGCTGCATCGGATAGCCGTAGCCGGGCGGCGGGTACGGCTGCGGCGGCGGGTACGGTGCCGGTGCCGGTGCCGGTGCCGGTGCGGGTCCTTGCGCTCCGGGCTGCGCGCTCGCCACGCCCGTCAAGACCGCCACCAGCAGCAGCGACACGATCGTACGCATGCGGCGACGATATCAGGGCAGCGAAGCGGCGTCCGTGGCGATCTTGGACAGCTCGCCGTCGGAGAGCTCACGCTCGTCGGTC
>Ga0070689_100003216_pt1 | contig 10826 bp, 7 predicted proteins | sample KBSS23HmetaG_FD_64669 | JGI IMG/M metagenome (GOLD analysis project Ga0070689, IMG submission 64669) | Switchgrass rhizosphere microbial communities from Kellogg Biological Station, Michigan, USA - KBS S2-3H metaG | ecosystem: Host-associated > Plants > Roots > Rhizosphere ... | reverse complement strand
GTAGGCCTGAGCTACGGCTTCCACGCCGGCTCGATCGTCATCACCCCGCGCGTCGATGCGTCCTACCAGGACACGACGTTCTTCGACGCCACTGACACGCCGGAGATCGCCCAGCTCGACTCGGTGACCGTGCTCAACGCGTCTGTGTTTCTTGGCCCTGCGGACGGGTTATGGCGCGTGACCCTGGGCGTGAACAACGCGACCGACGAGCTGTACCAGATCGCCGGCAACTCCTCGCTGACCACCGGCAGCGGCTACGCAGAGACGGCTTATGCGCGCCCGCGTGAATACTTCGCGAACATAAAATTCGACTTCTAGTGAAGACCCAGGTCGGAATCATCGGCGGCGGACCTTCCGGCCTGCTGCTCTCGCAACTGCTGCACCTGCGCGGCATCGACAGCGTGGTGCTGGAGAAGCGCAGCCGCGAACACGTGCTGGGGCGCATTCGCGCCGGCGTGCTGGAACACGGCTTCGCCAAGCTGATGCGCGAAGCACAGGTCGGCGAGCGCATGGATCGCGAGGGCCAGATCCACGAAGGCTTCGGCATCGCGCACGATGGCAGGGTCCGCCGCGTCGACCTCAAGGCGCTCACCGGCGGCAATACCGTGATCGTGTACGGACAGACCGAGCTGACGCGCGATCTGTACGAGGGTCGCGACAAACTCGGCGGCAGCGTCGTGCACGATGCGGAGGACGTGACACCGCACGACTTCGACACGCCGCGTCCGTATCTCACGTACAAGCTGGACGGCAGGGAGATGCGCGTCGATTGCGATTTCATCGTGGGCTGTGACGGTTTCCACGGAGTCAGCCGCCAGTCGATACCGCGGGACCGCATTCGTACCTTCGAGCGTGTCTATCCCTTCGGCTGGCTGGGAGTGTTGACGCGCACACGGCCGGTGTCGGACGAACTGATCTATGCGCGGCACGAACGCGGCTTCGCCCTGTGCTCGCTGCGCTCGCCGACGCTGAGCCGCTACTACATCCAGGTACCGCTGACCGAGACCGTCGAGAACTGGCCGGATGCGGCGTTCTTCGACGAGTTGCGCCGCCGTCTGCCGAAGGAAGTGTCGGACTCCCTCGAGAATGCGCCGTCGATAGAAAAGAGCATCGCGCCGCTGCGCTCCTTCGTGGCCGAGCCCATGCAATGCGGACGCCTGTACCTCGCCGGCGACGCGGCGCACATCGTGCCACCCACCGGCGCGCGTGGACTCAACAGCGCGGCCTCCGACATCTACTACCTCTACCACGCGTTGCTCGACCACTACTCCAGCGGCGACGACGGCGGTCTGGCGAGTTATTCGCAGCGCGCACTGGCGCGCGTGTGGAAAGGACAGCGATTCTCGTGGTGGATGACCATGCTGCTGCACCGCTTCCCCGACAGCAGCGCCTTCGACCAGCATCTGCAGACCATCGAGCTCGACTACCTGTTCTCGTCGCGCCACGCGCTGGCGTCGCTGGCGGAGAACTACGTCGGCCTGCCTTTCTAGCCTGTCCGCGCGGGTGACGCCGCGCTCAATATCCTTTCTTGAAGTCGACCACGGACAGCAGCTTGTCCCCGGCCGCGAAACGCCGCACCTGTTCCCGCAGGATCATGAGTCGCGCCCCCTGGCCCAGATCCGACTGAGCCGACATGTGCGGCGTGATGATGATGTTCTTCGCCTTCCAGAGTGGGTGGTCCCTGGGCTCGAGCGGCTCGGGATCGGTCACGTCGAGACCCGCTCCGGCGATGGTGCCGTTGTTGAGCGCCGCCACGAGGTCGTCGGTCACGACGCTGCCGCCGCGACCCACGTTGATGAAGTACGCCGTCTTCTTCATGCGCGCGAACATCCTGGCGTCGAACAGATGCGTAGTCGCGGGCACCAGCGGCAGTGCGGAGACCACGACGTCGGCCTCGCCAATCATCGAAGGCAGCTCGTCCGCCAGGCCCACCCGGCTCACATAGTCCGGCCCTTCGCGCGAGCTGTTGCGCGTGGCGATGACTTTCATGCCGAGGGCATGCGCCCGCTTCGCAACCTCGAGACCGATGCCGCCGAGACCGACCACGAGCACGGTCTTGCCCGACAGCGCCTGCGGTTGCGAGCCCGCGAAATTGCGGCTCCAGCCTTCGCCACGCGCCTGCCGGCCGATGGATACCTGTAACGAACGTGACAACGCGAACATCAGCGCGAGAGTGTGTTCGGCCATCACCGGTCCCGCGACGGCGCGCATGTTGGTCACGGTGAGACCCGGCTTTTCCAGCGCCGGCTTGTCGAGACAGGCCTCCACGCCCGCGGACATGATCGCCACCCATCGCAGCCGCCTGGCCGCGGCCAGTACCGCGTCGTCGCAGACGACACCATCGGTACCGATGATCGCGTCGGCGTCGGCGACCACGCCGGCCATCTCCTTCTCACTCTCGACCGCCACGAAGGTGACCCCGGGGGCCGCGGCCTGCAGTCCGGCGATCTGTTCCTGGGCGCCGGTACCATTGGGGTTCTGCGTGGCGATGACGATGCGCTTCGGCGCGCGCCAGCCACGCGCATCGCGCAACGCGGTCGGAGCCTCGGCGAGCGCGAGCTCGTGGATCAGCTCGACGGCCTTCGGGTCTGCCGCCGGCGCGACCGCGGCGTCCTTCGCGGCCGCCAATGTGACTAACAACCCCACGCTGGCGAGCAACGCCGCGCGCTTCATTAACCTTCGCATCCCCTTCTCCTTCTCGACACCGCGCACGCCGTATCTTGCCACGCACCCATCGAGGAAAATGCATCGAATCGGAATAACGGATTCATCTCACCGGCGCGTCTTGCCTAGTCTTGCGCCGCCGGCAGGTTGATCGCGAAGGCACCTGCGTCGTGAAAGTCGGGATTCTCCTTGCCGTGCGCCAGCGCCCAGTAAGATTTGGTGCCGTCGGCCTCTTCGATCACGGCGGAAACGCCGGCTTGCCACGGCACAGGGTTGCGCAGCGCCGGATCTTCGAAGTCGACCCTGAGGTGGAAATGAGGGTCGCCAGGAACAGACGCAGAAATGTGCGGCCTCCGCACCTCGAGGTCGCGCATTCCATTCCGGTAACCGTCAAAGCGGTAGGCGGCCCACCGTCCCGACGGAGAGAAGTTGAACTCGACGTAGGTTCCATCGACTGGATTGAGCAGGAACAGCTCGCAGCAGGTGTGCTTCCACAACTCATCGGCGCGCGTCGGCTCGGCCGGCGCCGGCAGCCTCAACGATGATGCAGGCGTGCTGGAATAGAATTCGAGCACCCACCGGCCGGCACCCCTCCAGGTGAGATTGAAGAACATGCTGTCGACGGCACGCGCCGGCGTCTTCGGATGTACGGCAAGCCTCTGACCACCGAATGAGTCGTTCATTGGGAGCGTATTGTAGTGGCGCGTATGCCGCGCGTCGCACTGACTGACTCCCGGGAGCGACCGTCTACTGCATCAACCCGGCCTTCACTTCTTCCTGCGACAGCAGCTGCACGCGCACGCCCTTGGCGTGCCAGATGTCGTTGCAGTACTCGCGGATGGTGCGATCCGAGGAGAACTTGCCCGAGCGCGCCGAATTGAGGATGGACATTTTCGTCCAGCCTTCCTTGTCGCGGTAGCTTTGATCGACCAGCGCCTGGCAATCCGCGTACGACTGGTAATCCGCGAGCACGAAGTACGGATCGTGATGCAGCAGGTTGTCGATCAGCGGCAGGAACTGCGTGGTGTTGCCGCGCGAGAAGAAGCCCTCGCGGATCAGGTCGATCGCGGCGCGCAGCTCTTCGTTGCCGTCGAGGTATTCCCGCGGCCGATAACCCATGGCGCGCATGGCTACGACTTCGTGCGCCTCGAGGCCGAACAGGAAGAAGTTCTCGAAGCCGACTTCTTCGCAGATCTCGATGTTGGCGCCGTCGACCGTACCGATGGTGAGCGCGCCGTTCATCTGGAACTTCATGTTGCCGGTGCCCGAGGCTTCCTTGCCGGCGGTGGAGATCTGCTCGGAGAGATCGGCCGCGGGGTAGATGTGCTGCCCATTGGTGACATTGAAGTTGGGCAGGAACACGACCTTGATGAGGTCGCGCACGCCGGGATCGCGGTTGATGATGTCCGCGGCAGCGGTGATCAGGCGGATGATGAGCTTCGCCAGGTAATATCCCGGCGCCGCCTTGCCGCCGAACACGAACACGCGCGGCTCCATGCTGAACTTGGGATCCGTCTTGAGCCGGTGATACAGGCCGATGACGTGCAGGATATTCAGGTGCTGCCGCTTGTATTCATGGATGCGCTTGACCTGCACGTCGAAGATCGCCGCGGGATTCACCACCACGCCGGTGCGCTCTTCGATCAATGTCGCCAGGGTGGCCTTGTTCGCGAGCTTGATCTGGCGCCATTCGGCGCGGAACTCGGGGTCGTCGGCCAGCGGTTCGAGCTTGCGCAGCTGCGCGAGATCGCGCATCCAGTCGTCGCCGATGCGTTGCGTGATGCAGTGTGACAGGCGCGGATTCGCCAGCACCATCCAGCGGCGTGGCGTAACGCCATTGGTCTTGTTGGAGAACTTCTCCGGCCAGAGTTCGGCGAAGTCCCGCAGCACGTCGCTCTTCAGCAGCTCGGAATGCAGCGCCGCGACGCCGTTGATGGCATGGCTGCCGACGCTCGCGAGATGCGCCATGCGCACGTAACGTTCGCCGGATTCGTCGATCAGCGAGAGGCGACGGATGCGCTCCTCGTTGCCGAAGAACGCCATGCGCACCTCGTCGAGGAAGCGCGCGTTGATCTCGTAGATGATTTCCATCAGCCGCGGCAGCAGGCGCTCGAACATGCTGACCGGCCAGCGCTCCAGCGCCTCGGGCAGCAGCGTGTGGTTGGTGTAGCCGAAGGTCTGGCGCGTGATGCTCCAGGCGCGCTCCCAGTCCATGGCCATGTCGTCGATCAGCAGGCGCATGAGCTCCGCAACCGCGATCGAGGGGTGCGTGTCGTTCAACTGGATGGCGAACTTCTCGTGGAAGCGCTCCGGCGGAATCTTCTGCACCTTGCAGATACGCAGCATGTCCTGCAGGGAGGCGCTCACGAAGAAGTACTGCTGCTCGAGGCGCAGCTCCTTGCCCTTGACCTGCTCGTCGTTCGGATAGAGCACCTTGGTGAGATTCTCGCTGCCCACCTTCTGGTGGACCGCGCCGTAGTAGTCGCCACGATTGAACGTGCCGAAGTCAAAAGACTCCGGTGCCTCGGCCTTCCACAGACGCAAGGTGTTCGCCGTGTTCACGTGATACCCGAGAATCGGCGTGTCGTAGGGGATGCCGTTGACGATGCGTCCCGGCACCCAGCGCGCGCGCTTGCGGCCGTGCTCGTCGTACCAGACCTCGGTGTGTCCGCCAAACTTCACCGCCACGCACCATTCGGGCCGCGCGATCTCCCACGGGTTGCCCCAGCGCAGCCATTTGTCGGTCTTCTCCACCTGCCAGCCGTCGACGATCTCCTGCTGGAAGATGCCGAACTCGTAACGGATGCCGTAACCCAACGCCGGCACCTCGAGCGTGGCCAGCGAATCGATGAAGCAGGCAGCGAGGCGGCCGAGGCCGCCGTTGCCGAGACCCGGTTCGTCCTCTTGCGCCAGCAATTCTTCGAGGTCGAGTCCGAGTTCGGCCACCGCGGTGCGGGCCGTCTCGTAAATGCCGAGGTTGATCAGATTGTTGCCGAGATGCGGCCCCATGAGGAACTCGGCGGACAGATACGACACCGTGCGCGAGCCCGCCTTGGTGTACGCCGCGGCGGTGGAGATCCAGCGCTGCATGATGCGGTCGCGCACCGCGTAGGCCAGCGCCATGTAGTAGTCGTTCTTGGTGGCCAGGGCCGGGAACTTGCCCTGTATATAAAAGAGATTGTCGATGAAGGCGTGTTTGAGCGCGTCCTTGCTCAGGGCGACACGATCCTCGTCGTGGACCGTATCGTTCGCCGCGAGCGGCAAGCTGCTGACTGGAGTGCTCACTTGGGCGCCCTCTTCATTCTTCGTATCCCCTGCTGGCTGCAAGATTCGTGCAGCTTCCGGGCGTGCTTTTTACGCGAATTCGATTGCGATTTGCACCGGGAAGTAGCGCATGCCGAAAAACCGGCCCCCGGGCGGTGCAGAAATGGTGATCTACGCGCTCAGGCCTTGGCCAGGTGCACCGCACCGTACGGCGAACGTTCGCTGCGCGTCAGCATGGCATTGGCCTCGGCGTCGTTCTTGAAGCGCTCGGCCTTCGGATCCCACTCCAGCGGCCGCCCGAGCTTCATCGCGATCCAGCTGACGATGCAGGCGCTGTTGCTGCGGTGGGCGACCCAGGCCGGCGCCAGCGGCGTCTTGCGCGAATGCACGCTCTCCAGCCAGTTCTTGTGGTGCGACTTGCTCACCGGCAGTGGCCGCGTGACGCCCTTTGGATCAAGGATCTTCGGATCGCTGGCATCGAGCGGCGGCAGGTTCGCGCCCTTGGCCTGTGGATCGCTCGAGGTCGCGCCCGTGCCTTCGCGCGTCACCCACAACCAGCCCTCGTCGCCGAAGAACTTGAGGCCGGTGTTGTATTTGTCCGAGACGTTGACGACCACGTTCTTCGGGTAATGCAGCGTCACGTCGTACGCGCCGTGCACATTCCAGATGCGCTCCGGATCCGGGAACTCGCCCTTGCCTGCGACATGCGACGGGCCGGTGTTCTCGAACTCCAGCGCCCAGTGCATGGTGTCGTAGTGATGCGAACCCCAGCCGGTGATCATGCCGAGGCAATGCGCCTCGTGACGCAGCCAGCCCGGACGGCTGTAGTCAGCCTGCGGGTGCACGCGCATCTCCGTGTAATACGCGAATGGCGTCGGGCCTAACCACTGGCCGAAATCGAGATTCGCCGGCACCGCCTGCGGCGCCGCGTTGGGCGCGGTCGGGTCGATGGGCAGTCCGATCTCAACGCGCTGCACGTTGCCGATGCGTCCCGAACGGATCAGCTCGGCGGCGCGCCGGAACTGCTCCCACGAACGCTGCTGGCTGCCCACCTGCAGGATGCGCCCCTGGCGCTTCACCGCGTCGCGCAGGATCACGCCCTCGGCATGTGTCATGGTGAACGGCTTCTGCAGGTAGACGTCCTTGCCGGCATTGATGGCGGCGAGCGCGAGTTCGGCGTGCCAGTGATCCGGCGTGCTGATCACCACCGCGTCGATGTCCTTGCGCCCGAGCAGTTCCCGATAGTTGCTGAAGGTGCGCACCTGCGGCGCCTTCATGTTGCGGTCGGTGTACGACTTCTCGACGATCTTCACGCCGTCGGCCACGCGCTTGCTGTCGAGATCGCAGACGGCGACGTACTCGGCCAGCTCCGACTTGATGACGCCGGGCATGTCGTGACTCTGCGCAATGCGTCCGAGGCCGATCTGTCCGACCTGGATGCGGCTGTTGGAGCCGAAGGCGCGCGACGGCACGAACATCGGCGCAACCGCTCCCGCGGCCGCAGTCTTGAGAAGGTGTCGGCGGGAAATCATGGCGTGATTCCGTTGGATGGAAGGTGGCGCGAGTATACGCGTGGAATACAGGCGCGCCGCGCCATCCTCCGTCATGCCCTCCGCCGCTACTCGTACCGAAGCGCGTCGATGGGATCGAGCCGCGAGGCCTTGCGTGCCGGGTACAACCCGAACAACACGCCGACGCTGGCACTGACAACGAGGGACACCACCACGATGTCCGTGCGCGTCACCATCGACCAGCCGAATTTCGCCGACAGCAGTTGCCCTATGCCGATCCCGAGCAAGACGCCTATGGCCCCGCCGATCGCCGCCAGCGCCAGTGCCTCGATGAGGAATTGCGCCAGGATGTCCGCGGGCTGTGCACCCACGGCCATGCGGATGCCGATCTCGCGCGTGCGCTCTGTGACCGACACCAGCATGATGTTCATGACCCCGATACCGCCGACGATGAGCGACACCAGCGCGATCGATGCCAGCAGCGTCGTCATGGTCTGGGTGGTCGACGTCAACATGCTGGTCATCTCGGCCATGCTGCTGGTGGAAAAATCGTCTTCGTCGTTGGGGCCGAGACGGTGCCGCTCGCGCAACAGCTGCGCGATGTCGTTGCGCGCGCGCGGGATGCCCTCCGCCGACACCGCGCTGATGAAAATCATGCCGGGCACGAATTTTCCGAGCCCGCGCTGCATGCGCGTCTGGAATGTCGACAGCGGAATGAAGATGGCGTCGTCCTGGTCCTGGCCCATGCCGTTCTGGCCCTTGGCCGTGAGCACGCCGACGATGGTCACGGGCGCATCGCGAATGCGCACGACCTGACCCACCGGATCCACGCCGGAACCGAACAGATTGTCCGCAGCGGTGTGGCCGATCACCGCGTTTTTCGCCGAGCTCGCCTGGTCCGAGGCGGTCAGGCCCACGCCGCTCTCGATGGGCCAGTTGCGAATCACGAAAAAGTCCGGCGTCGTGCCGACCACCTGTGTGGTCCAGGTGCTGGTTTCGGACACCACCGGCTGGTTGGCACGCATTTGCGGCGCGGCCGCGAGTACCGACGGCAACTCGGTCTGTATCGCGCGCAGGTCTTCCCAGGTGATGGTGGGCTGAGATCCGAAGCCCCCACGGCCACCGGGGCCGGAACTCGACCCCGAGAACAGCATGACCACGTTGGTGCCCGTGCCTTCGATCGACGACTGGATGCGGCTCTTGGCGCCCTCGCCGATCGACACCATACAGATGACCGCAGCCACGCCGATGATGATGCCGAGCGCGGTCAGGAATGAGCGCAGCTTGTTGCGGCCCAGGGCCCGGGCTGACATGCGCAGCGTTTCGCCCATGGAGATCATGACGCCACCGCCAACGCAGGTTCCTGTCGCACGTCGCTGACCACCGCGCCGTCCTTGAGCAGGATCTTGCGCGTGGCATACGCGGCGATGTCCGGTTCGTGCGTGACGAATACGATGGTCATGCCCGACCTCTGCAAATCCGTCAGCAATTTCATGATCTCGACGCTGGTGGCCGAATCGAGATTGCCGGTGGGTTCATCTGCGAGAATCAACGGCGGCCGCGTCACCAGCGCGCGCGCGATGGCCACGCGCTGCTGCTGTCCGCCGGAGAGTTGCGAAGGATGGTGTCCGGCGCGATGCGCGAGACCCACCTGCTCCAGCGCTTCGCGCGCGCGTTTGTGCCGCTCTTCCGGCGACACCTTTGCATAGATCAACGGCAGTTCCACGTTCTCGAGCGCCGAGGTGCGCGCCAGCAGATTGAAACTCTGGAACACGAAGCCGATCGATTCATTACGCACGCGCGCGAGCTCGATGCGCGACAGCCTGGCCACGTCGCGCTCGCCTAACAAATAGCTGCCGCGCGACGGCGAGTCGAGACAGCCGAGCAGGTTCATCAGCGTCGACTTGCCCGAGCCCGAAGACCCGGTGATGGCGACGAACTCGCCGCGCTCGATATTCAGGTTCACGTCGTGCAGGGCCGCAAACTCGCTGTCGCCCGATTGGTAGATCTTGGCGAGATCGCGAAGTTGGATCAGTGCGCTCATCAGAGGATGCGGAAGCCGCGCTGACCGCCAGCGCCCGGCCCCTGTCCGCGTTGGCCAGGCTGGCCGCCGGCCGACACGATGACGTTTTCGCCTTCCTTCAGGTTGCCGCCGGTGATTTCCGTCACGCGACCGTCGGTGATGCCGACCGTCACCTCGCGAGCCACCGGTTTGCCATCCACCAGCACATAGATCGTCTTGTTTTCCATCGCCGGCCCTGCGTCATCGCCCTCGCCACCGCGATCGCGCCGCCAACTGCCCTGGCCGCCGCCCGCGCCCCGTTCACGCGCGCCGCCCGCACCCGCGTTCTGCGCTGCGCCGGGAGCACGTTGTCCCTGGCCCTGTCCTTGTCTCTGGGGGCCGCCCGCGCCTTCGGGACGGAACCGCAGCGCGGCGTTCGGCACTGCAATGACGTCGCGCCGGCGATCGGTCACCACGCCCACCGTGGCCGTCATGCCGGGCTTGAGCCTGAGGTCGTCGTTGGACACGTCGATCACCGCGTCATAGGTGACGACGTTCTGCACCACCTGCGGCGCGTTGCGAATGTCACGGATCGAACCGCGAAACGGCTGGCCGGGATACGCGTCCACCGTGAAGCTCACGTGCATGCCCGACTTCAGCCGGCCGATGTCCGACTCCGCAACGTTGGTGTGCACTTCCATCTTTCGCAAATCCTGCGCAATGGTGAAGATCACCGGCGCCTGCAAGGATGCCGCCACCGTCTGGCCGACGTTCACGGCGCGCGAGATCACCACGCCATCGGTGGGCGAGACGATGTCGGTGTAACGCAGGTTGGTGCGCGCCTGCTCGAGCGCGGCCTGCGACTGCGCGAGCTGACCCTTGCCCTGCTCGACGGACGCGCGCGCGGCGCGCGCAGTGGCCACGGCGTTGTCGCGCTCGGTCTCGGAGATGAGTTTCTGCGCGAAGACTTCGGTCGCGCGCGTCGCCTGGCGCTCGGCGTCTTCCGCAGTGACCTCGAGTCGCGTGACATTGGCGCGCGCCGCCATCACATTCGCCTCGGCCTGCGTGACGGCGGCCTGAAACAGCGACGGATCGATCTTGGCGATCTTCTCGCCCTTCTTCACCGGCGAATTGAAGTCGGCGAATAGCGCCTGGATCCGCCCCGATACCTGGCTGCCCACGTCCACGGTGACAACCGCCTGCAGGCTGCCCGAGGTGCTCACGCGCGAGACGACGTTGGTTTTCTCGGCAACGGCTGTCTGGTATTCGGGCGCGTCGTCGCCGCCGGACGTGCAGCGATACAGGACGAATGCGACGACGAGAACGAATGCGATCAGCGCGATGAGGCGCGGGCGGGTGAGTTGTTTGAGCAAGGCAGGTCCGCG
>Ga0070689_100003213_pt1 | contig 10828 bp, 4 predicted proteins | sample KBSS23HmetaG_FD_64669 | JGI IMG/M metagenome (GOLD analysis project Ga0070689, IMG submission 64669) | Switchgrass rhizosphere microbial communities from Kellogg Biological Station, Michigan, USA - KBS S2-3H metaG | ecosystem: Host-associated > Plants > Roots > Rhizosphere ... | reverse complement strand
AGAGGAATGGTGACGCCCAGTTTTGTCAGGTAATCGCGGAACTCCAGATAATCGTGGTTGTCGAAAAAGAGCTGGGTGATCAGGAAGTCCGCTCCGTGGTCGATCTTGTTGTTCAGCCGCCGCCAATCCACGTATTTGCCTTCCGTGCAGGCGACGTGGCCCTCGGGAAAGCCAGCCACGCCGATGGAGAAGTCGCCGGTCTGACGGATGAACTCGACCAGTTGGTAGGAGAACTCGAATCCGCCATCGGTCATTTTGAATTGGCTTCCGCCGCCGGGCGGGTCGCCCCGCAAGGCCAGGATATTCTTGATTCCGCGCTCGCTCGCTTCCGTGAGGTAGCCGCGAATGTCCTCCTTCGTGGCGTTGACGCACGTCAGGTGCGCCATCGCGGTCAGGCCGTGCTGGCGTTGAATGCGGTCCACGATCATCAACGTCTTGTCGCGCGTGCTGCCACCCGCGCCGAAGGTAACGGAACAAAAGTCGGGCTTGAGCTCCATCAGCGCCGGGATGGTCTTTTCGAGCAGCGCCCGCTCGCCATCCTCGGTCTTGGTCGGGAAAAACTCAAAGGAGATGGCCGGGCGTTTGGCTGCCCTCGCCGCGGCGAAGATATCTCGAATGAAATGCACGGCGCGATGATGAATGGATTTGTCTGCAATTCAATCCGGCATTTGTAAAAGAAGCATGGTTTCCGAATGCCACACGGAAACGGTTGGAATGCCCTTAAGAGTTCGGTGTCGGCGAGCGGCACAACTGCTTCCGTCACCGATTCACAAATGGGTGGCGTACCGCATCGGTAGTACCGCGTGTTTGTTGAGTTCCAAATAGGGCCTTTAGTCGTTCGCGGGTTGCTACTGCGGCATCCACATTTCCTGTTTGCACTGGCAGCGACTTGTTCCATTCTATTTACGAATCTGCTATGCCCGAAAAAACCAAGCACGTTTACGACGAAAGCAAAATCAAGACGCTCTCCTCCTTGGAGCACATCCGGTTGCGCACCGGCATGTACATCGGCCGGCTCGGAGACGGGTCGCATTACGACGACGGCTGCTACGTCCTGCTCAAGGAGGTCATCGACAACGCCATTGATGAATTCATCATGGGTTACGGCAAGGAAGTGCAGGTCGACATCGACGGCACGAGCGTGAGCGTGCGGGATTTCGGGCGCGGCATCCCGCTCGGCAAAGTGGTGGACTGCGTCTCCAAAATCAACACCGGCGCGAAATATAACGACGACGTATTCCAATTCAGCGTCGGCCTCAACGGCGTCGGCACCAAAGCGGTGAACGCGCTCTCGAAGGAATTTCTGGTGCGCAGTCATCGCGGCGGTGAATGCGTCGAGGCGTGGTTCAAGCAGGGGAAGATCAAAGGCGAAAAGAAAGGCAAAGCGGCCAACGAGTCCGACGGCACGTTCATCCGCTTCCAGCCCGACCCGGAAATCTTCAAGGAAGTCGAGTTCCGGCCCGAGCACGTGGAGCGGCGGCTTCGTCACTACAGCTACCTCAACACCGGCTTGAAGCTGATCTATAATGGCAAGACTTTTCAGTCAAGAAACGGCCTGCTCGATCTGGTGATGGAGGACCTGCAGTCGGACAACAGCGAGCCGATTTATCCGCCGCTGCATTACTCGAGCAAGACGCTGGAATTCTGTTTCACGCACACCAACAGCCGCTACGGAGAGACGTTTTTTTCCTTCGTCAATGGCCAATACACCACCGACGGCGGCACGCACTTGAGCGCCTTCCGCGAGGGCTTGTTGAAAGCAGTCAACGAGTATTCCAAAGGCGGCTATGAAGGCGACGACGTGCGCGAATGCATGGTGGGCGCGGTCGCGATTCGCCTGAAAGACCCCGTTTTTGAGTCGCAGACCAAGAACAAACTCGGCAACACCGAAATCCGATCCGAGCTCGTCAACCAGGTCCGGGAAGAGCTGCTCCACTTCCTAAACCGCAACAAGGCGATCGCGGAGCAAATCATCGCCAAAGTCGAGGACACGAAGCAGCTTCGAAAGGAATTGCAGGAGGTGAAAAAACTCGCGCGCGAGCGTGCCAAGGCCATCACCATTCGCATCCCGCAGCTCAAGGATTGCAAACTGCACTTCGACAAAGCCAAAGGGAAAGGGACTGGCTCGATGATTTTCCTCACCGAAGGCCAGAGCGCCGCCGGCTCGATCGTGAGTTGCCGCGACGTGACGACGCAGGCGATTTTCGTGCTGAAAGGCAAGCCGCTGAATGTCTGGGACCTCAAGCGCGACATCGTGTATAGGAACGACGAGATGTACAACCTCATGCGCAGCCTGGACATCGAGGACAGCATCGAGGGGTTGCGCTATGAAAAGGTGATCCTGGCCACCGACGCCGACGTGGATGGGCTGCACATCCGCAATCTGCTCATCACCTATTTCTTCCGTTTTTTCGAATCCCTCGTTCACGATGGCCATCTGTTCGTGCTGGAAACGCCGCTGTTCCGCGTGCGCAACAAAGAGAAGACGATTTACAGTTACTCGGAGACGGAACGGGACGCGGCGGCGCAACAACTGGGCAGGAACGCCGAGATCACCCGATTCAAGGGGTTGGGCGAAATCTCACCGGCCGAGTTCAAGCAATTCATCGGTCCAGACATGCGGCTGAGCCGGATCGAGTATGCGCCGAAGGCGGCCGCCTCGAGCATTCTCACCTTTTACATGGGCAAGAACACGCCAGAGCGCAAGGACTACATCATGGGAAACCTCGTGGTGCCGGTGGAGGAATAATTTTCCACCCACAACCTTTTGTTGCATATGCAACAAAAGGTTGTCGCGTCGCAGACCTGGGGTGCCAAGCGTCCGGTTATGGGAGGGATCGCCCGGCCGGTGCAGAAAGGAAAGCCGCGTGCTCCGGGTTGCCCTCGGAAATCAAATAGGCCAGCAAATCGAGGATTTGTGCTTCGTTCAGAGTGTTGAGAGTGCCGGTGGGCATGTTGGAGGTTTTGGATAGCGCGCGCGTTCCGATATCATTTCTGCGGAGGGTGATCGGGTTTTCATTCGCCGTTGGCGGTCGAATCACCACCACGCGATCATCTTCTCGCTCGACGCGCCCCGTGATGACCTCGCCGGATTTTGTTTCGATCTCGGTCGTTGCGTAACCCTCGACGATCACTTTTGACGGCAAAAGAATCGACTCCAGCAGGTCGTGCGGAGAAAGCCGCCGTCCAACCCCGCCCAAATCGGGTCCGACACTCCCGCCTTCGCCGGCGAACCGGTGACATTGGCTGCAGCCCGCCAGGCGAAAAGCAGTCCGGCCGGACTCGAAGGATCGCCCTTTTTTGATTTGCTCAAGCAACGGCAAGAGGTCGTCCATCGTCCAATCGCGAACGAACTGCTGCTCCGGCTTCATCTCTCGGATCCAGTCGCGGAAGAGGGCGACGGCTCGGTCATCGACCCTGTGGGTGACCAGCGGCGGCATTTGCCCGCGGCCACGGCGCGATACGCGCTGGTACAGGATAGACCGCTCTGGATCACCGGGAAAAATCAGCATGGCGTTGTCGATTCCCAGCGTGTCGTGCTGCGGTCGGGCGCCGAGAACATTCATCCGTTCCGGGGCCGTCGTGAAGCCCAGCTCCATCTTCGCGTTGCCGCCGCCGGCTTCGACGTGACACACCGAACAATTCGCATGGAGATAGGACCGCGCACGCGCGGCGAGGCTCTGGCCGGGATCGTACGGATCAACGAGCCGGCGGTCCGTCGGCTTGGGCAGAGAGCCGGTGAAAACTCCTATGTGTTGAAGCGTTCGCAACTGATTGTCACGGATGCCGGCGTGGTCGTGCACTTTGTTCAACTGAAGTTCCGTTAGCCCCAGGACAAAGCTGGCGGCGCGGCTATGACAGGTCATGCATTCGGCGCGGCTCGGAAATCGCCAGACTTGTCGCCGGACTCCACCGCTGCTGGAAGTCAGGCTGGAAGCAGGCTGCACCACGCTCATCACAAACTCCTTCTCCTCGCCCTTCGCTCCGACCAGCGTTGCGTCGGATTGGCGGTCATCCCAACGGTAGGAATACCCAACCCATTGCCCATTCTGGAGCGTGAGAAGCCGGGTCTCGATTCGCCGGCGTGAAGCGGGTCCGGAACGTCCGACCTTCTGGCCCGCCTCGCGTTCAAGCGACAACGTTTGCATCAGGACCGCACCGTTGGTGAGGTTGGGGATGTGACTGTCCTCCGGCAGCGCCATAAAGCGCTCCACGAACGCGCCGTCCGCCCAGCCCGGCGCGTTCACTGAATAGGGAATGAGGGCTGGCTGCACACGGTGATCTTTCGTGGAAATGAACAGACCGGTTTCGCTGAGCCGCGTGGGGAACTTTGGCGCCGGATGACGAGGGCGGGCCGGGACCATGCGGTAAATGGATCCGGCATGATCGACGATGAGCATTTCGCCGCGTTGATCGACGGCAAACGCGGCGATCTGGAGTTGGGTGGCGGCCAATTCCTTCTGCAACGTCAGGCGTGTGCCGTCGGTGCGTGCGCCCCAAATCGTGCCGCTCGAGTAATCGCCATAAACATATACGCCGTTCAGTTCGGGAAACTGGGCGCCATAATAGACGGCGCCCCCTGTGAGCGAGCGCGCCTCCGAGTGGTGCAGCTCGATGGTCGGGGCGACGGCGGGCGTCGGACCAAGCTTGCGGTTGAGATAAAACGGATGGCTCCCTTCATAAACGCTCCAGCCATAATTTTCACCGCGCCGGATCAGGTGCGCCGTTTCCCAAAGGTCCTGGCCGTTGTTGCCGACCCAGATTTGGCCTGTCTTTTGATCGATGCACATGCGCCAGGGATTGCGCAGACCGTAGGCCCAGTTTTCCGGACGCGCGTTGGTCATTTCGATAAATGGATTGTCCATCGGGACAGCATACTTCCGGGCCCCTTCCGTGTGATCGACATCGATGCGCAACACGCCGCCGAGAAGTTCACTCAAATCCTGCCCCGAGTTCCATCCGTCCGAATCGCTTGTGCCGTCGCCGGTCGAGATGTAAAGCATCGCGTCGCGACCAAACACCAGGCCGCCGCCGTCGTGTCCTTGCGAATGCCACTCGAGGATGACCTGCTCCGAGGACCGTTCACACGCAAATGGCGGCTGACGCGCGACGGTGAATCGAGAAACGCGATTGGTGCGCTCCCGCTCGGATGTTGTGCCATTGCTGAACACAAACAGAAAACCGTTGGTGCGATAGCCCGGATGGAACGCAACGCTATAAACGAGGCGATTGCTTACTTCGAGAAAGACCTCGGCTTGCTCGGTTTTCGGGTCATCGCGCAAGCGCAGGATTTTCGAGGGCCGTTCCTTTTCGCCGCCTTGCTGAACCACCAAAAGGGTGTCGGTGCCCGGCTCGGGCGCGATGAAGATCGGCGCGCGCCAATGGATGTTGGTGAAGGTCTTTTCGACGGTGTAGGGCAACGGTGGATCGGGTGAACCGATCACGCGGGAAGTGGTCCAGGGAATGCGATGCTCGAGGCCATAGGGTGGTTCGGTGTCGGCGTGAACGTCGCCGTGTCGAAAAGTTCCAGGACCAAGGCCCCAGACAACCATCAAATTCAAAGCAGCCCAACTGAGCAATCGAGCCAGGGCCCGAGATGGGCGCATCTTGAAACCGCCACCGCCGGACCGCGGACCGTCCCGGTCCGCAGCGGCATAGCTGGTGGAAAGGCTCAGGAATGCTCCAGACCACCTCGACCGAGCGACGTACTGCGAGCGGGGACCGCCCGCGCCCCGGTGGCAGTGTCCAGATGCGCCCGCTTGAGATTCGCAGGTTGGTGTTTCGCTGGAGTTTGGAGTTTGGGGTTTGAGGTGTTTCATTGGTCGGCCCACGGTCGCATCGGCGGCGGCGGTGGCGGCTCGCTCCATCGCCAGATCGGTTGATAGCGCAACAGCAGATGCGGCGTTTCAACGCGGCGCTGATCCTCGTTCAGGGAGAGCAAGAGCGCGTCCAACGCGCCGCTGGTCAGCAGCGTTCGCTCGACGTTCCACGACGGTTTGCCCGTGAGCATCATCTGTTCGATCCCGTGAAGCAGCCAGGTGAAATGCGCCGCCGGCCGGCCTTCCTGGGTCCAGAATAATGACGACTCGATGTTGCGACCCGGAGAGTCCGGATCATTGTCGGCATAACGCCAGGCAGCCGCCCACTCGCCCGCCGCGCCGTTTAACTCCAGCAGGTGAGCGCGCAGACCGTCTGCATATTCCAGACGAAACAATTTCGGTTTGGGCACGGCATCGCGAAGCGGAAGGCCGTGATTTTGCGGCTGCGACAAGCGCTGCCGTGCCGCCTCGAACAACTCCGTGTCGAACGCCTTTTCATCGAATGCGCGCCAGACCGCATCGCCGGCAAAACTTTGCACGGCGCTGATTCCGGTCTCGCCGCCCTGCCGTTGTTCGGCCAGCGCCTGAACAAACTCCAAGGCATGGAAACCGTAGGCGTCAGTCGTGTGATAGGTGATCGCAACGATCTCGTGAAGACGCGCCCCGCGTTTCACGTCCGCCGGCGGACGGCGCCAAGTGATCGGCAGCGATGATCCCGCCATGAGCGGAATCTTCAGCTCCCGCGCGCTGTCGTAGATGAATTTCGCATCGGTCCAGTTGTCGGCGAGATGCTTGTCGATGAATACCGGCACGACGCGGCCGCTGCTTTTGAAGATCTTGATCGTCTCATCCCAGAATCGGCGTTTGGGATATCGCGTGTTGCCGGTGGCCGACCGGGGATATTCCCCGTGCTCGGCGATGAGCAAGACTCCATCCACAGCCAGCCGGCCGGTGCCGAGCGTGAGGGCATCTTCAATCGTTTGGCTGAGTCGAAACCGGTGTGAAGCGGCGAGCGGGCGGCTGATGTCGCCCGCGGGTCGCTGGTCCGTGTAAAGCGAAACGAGCTTGAGCGGTGAATCCTTGCCTCGACCATCCAGCGTGTCGGTCTGAAGCAGCCGGCTGACGATCACATCGGCGTGCGAATTGTGATGATAAACCGTGACGAGGGCGGCGACGTTTTTGGCAGGCGCCGGGTCGGCGAATTCGTTGGCTCGAGCAGGAACCGCTGCGATTGCGAGTACGCTCGCGATGCCCAAAGAAATCATGCGCCGGCACTTAAGGTTTGCGCAAAACCAAATGTCGGACAGGAAGCGCAATTCAAACCAAATACCCTCACCCTGACCCTCTCCCGTCCGACGGGAGAGGGAACAGCCTGATCCGTCTCTTGCACCTTCTATAGCGATTGGATACGCCGGCCGACTGAAGACGATTCCGAGGGTCATGGCTCTAATTTCGGTTCGCATTCGATAATTGAATACGCACCACGCCGTAAACCAAAAACTCGGGAACGCGGAACCTGAGACGCGCACCCGGAACGGCCGTTTCGACGACCTGCCTGAACTCCAATTCCCGCGCCCGCTCCGTTTCTGGCGTGAGAAATTCGACGTGAGCGACGCGCTGTCCAGGGCCCAGGTTCAAATCCGCTTGAACGTCCGGCGCCGGGATAGGTTTCTCGTCCTTTATGGCACTGCCTCGGTTCCTTTTGTCCGCGGGTTCTTCGCGGTTGTAGTTCACGAAGTGCAACGTGATTTCGGTTCCGTCTGGAGGATCAGGTTCACCCCGCGAAGCAGCTTGCTTCACCTTGCCGGAGGAACTCCCGGGACGCGATGCGGAGATGCGCACGGTCGTGGGCGCTGAAAACCGGCTGAGATTCGAGGGCAGACGCTGCAAAACGTTCGAGACTGTGATTGAAGTGTCTGAAGGATCAATCGTCGCCGCGTAATGTGCATCCCTCATCCTGGATCCGTCTCCAACTCGATGGTTGGGTTTACCATCGGCTTCTCCGCTCGGAACACGAAGGTCAGGCTTCACGCCGGAACCGGACAGGCGAGACGCCTGTCCTACTCTGAGGTCGTCGGGAACAACATCGAAGAGCACGTGGGCATCCAGCAGATGTTTGCCCAGTTCCTTGAATCGGCCGACCGCCGCGACGTCGCCCTCATGCACGCGGCTGCGCGGGTAGAGCAAAAGCACTTCGGCGTGGGGGCGGTTCGCGCGATACAATGTTTCGTACCGCCGAAGGAAGCCGTAAAAGCGCACAATCTCGCGCCGCGCCTCGGGGTCTTCAAAGGCAGTGTAGAAACCCATCGGCGTTCCGCCGTTGGCCGCGAGTTCCGCGATGGCCGCGCGGATGCGGACGCTTTCGTATTTTCCAAGGGTGAATGGTTTGTCATCAAAGGCGCCCCGAATATAGCGCGCTTGCAACGTGCCTTCGCCCAGCACACCCGACGCGAGGTCCGTGTGATTCGCCGCATCGCCGGTGCTGTACCAGAGATAGTCTTCATCCTTTCCCCACAACTCACTGGGCAAGAGGCAACGTTCGTCGCCGTTGATCTGATTGAAATCGCCCAGATGATTCCACTGCGCGACGATCAGGTCCGGCTTGAGCGAGCGGCCGAACTGCACGAACACTTCATCGAACGCTTTTTTGTTGGCGATTTGCGAGAATCGCAGCATTTCGCGCCGCAGCGGTGTGGATTGCGCCGGATCATGCCAAGCCACGATTTCGTCAAACTGGTGCGCGGTCAGATTCGTGATGGCGAATTGCTGCTCGAGTTCCACGGCCCTGAATCTCTCGCGCAGATATCGGCGGAAGGCCGTCACGCAGTAGTCACAGTGGCAATCGTGCCGGTAGGAATAATTAGCGACGAAACCGTCCGCTCCGCGTGCGATGCCGCAACGAACCCACGCCTTGAGCACCTGCCGCCAATGGGGATTGTTCAAACAGGCCCAATATTCGCGCATCCCGCCGATGCTATAGTTCTGTTCCGAGATCGGTTTGCCGCTGTTGTCTTTCTCCAGCAGGTCAAGCGGATCGGAAACGGGCTTTGGGCCGAGCAGCTTTTCGTCCCATTGGTCGCGGTAGAAACGGAAGAAGCCGCGCGGCCCTTCCGGGCTTTCTGGATCGCCCACGAGAAATTTCACGTTGAGATGACCGACCACCTTCACGCCACGGCGATGCAGTTCCGCGTTGAGCCGGGCGAACCAGTCGCCGCATTCGCGATGGCCCCGGACGGGAAGATGCGCGGGGTAACCGCTCCCGAATGGCGTATCCGCCAGGCTCCAGAAGTGCGCCCCATAAAAGCCGACCTGTGCGACCTCCGGTTTTACGTCATCGACGAACGGCAGATAACCCGGATCGGCATAGCCGGACCAGTGGGCGATCATGCGGGTGAACTCGAACCGTTCCGCCGCGTGCGCCGCGCCTGTGAGCAGCAGCCAACACGAGGACAATCGCGCGACCCGAAGCGAAACCCGTCTCGCACGGGAGTTCAGCAGAGACCGGAAAATATCACGCATGGCGGCCGTTCACACGGAGGTGTCCGCCTTCGTGCGCACGCGGAATGTCCGGCAAAGGCTCGCGTCCGTCGAGCGCCAATGGTTTGTGCAAGAAGTGACAGGATTGAGACCACGCGGAAGCGGAGTGAACGCCGCGCTCCGTTCGGTTTTACACCGACCATTCTGAATCGATACACGGCCACCGGTCGTTCTTGCCACTGCTCGCCCGGTTCTGGCTAAATCGACCTGCAACGATGAGCACAGCCAAGCGCAAGAACACGCCGGATCAACCGGAACGGCCGAAACACGCAGCCAAGCCGTCGGAAGCCGCACCGACTGAAGCCACGCCTGCCAAGGCCAAAGCCGCCCCGCGCGGAGAAGGAAATGGCGAGGCGCACGTGCTGGCCGAGGGGGTGGAGACGGTCGCCCGCGAGCCTTTCTCGCCGGCGAAGATCGAGCAGCCGCTGCATGGGCGGGTGAACAAGAGCTTCATGCAGTATGCCTCTTATGTGATTCGCGACCGCGCCATTCCGCACCTGACGGACGGATTGAAGCCCGTGCAGCGCCGCATTCTCTGGTCGCTCCACGAAAAGGACGACGGACGCTTCATCAAGGTCGCCACGATCTCCGGCCACTGCGCGCAATATCATCCGCATGGTGAAGTGGCGATTTCCGACGCGCTGGTCGTGATGACGAACAAGCGGTACTTGATCGAAGGGCAGGGGAATTTTGGCAACATTTACACCGGGGACCCGCCCGCCGCGCCGCGTTACATCGAATGCCGCCTCACGGAGCTGGCGCGCACCGAAATTTTCAACGATGATCTCACGGAGTTCGTGCCGAGTTACGACGGGCGGAACAAGGAACCGATCGCGCTTCCATCCAAGTTGCCGGTGCTCCTGATGCTGGGCACCGAAGGCATTGCGGTCGGGATGTCCTGCAAGATATTGCCGCATAATTTCCCGGAACTGCTCCAGGCGCAAATCGCCATTCTGAAAAAGCAGCCGTTCAAGCTGCTCCCCGATTTTTCCACTGGCGGCCTGATGGACGCGCGCGATTACAAGGACGGCGCCGGCAGCATCAAGGTGCGCGCGAAAATCCGAACCAAAGACGACACCACCGTGGTGATCAAGGAAATCCCGCCCACCACCACGACCGATTCGTTGATCGGTTCCATCGAGGACGCCGCGCGCAAAGGGAAGATCAAGGTGAAGAGTGTCAACGATTTCACCTCCGAGGAAGCCGAGATTGAAATCAAAGCGCCCGGCGGCGTCAGCGCGGAGCAACTGGTCGATGCCCTTTATGCGTTCACCGATTGCGAAGTGACCATCGCCAGCCGTATCATCGTCATACGGAACAACCGGCCGGTGGAACTGACGGTCTCGGAAGTGTTGAAGGAGAACACCGCGCAGCTCGTGGACACCCTCAAGCGCGAACTCCAACTGAAGGAGAAGAAACTCCAGGACGAATTGCACTTCCGCACTCTGGAGCGGATTTTCATCGAGGAACGC
>Ga0070689_100003212_pt1 | contig 10830 bp, 8 predicted proteins | sample KBSS23HmetaG_FD_64669 | JGI IMG/M metagenome (GOLD analysis project Ga0070689, IMG submission 64669) | Switchgrass rhizosphere microbial communities from Kellogg Biological Station, Michigan, USA - KBS S2-3H metaG | ecosystem: Host-associated > Plants > Roots > Rhizosphere ... | reverse complement strand
CTTTTTACGATAGATACTAAAATGGTAGATTCACTGTCTCCAAGACCTACATCAAGATTTCAACCATCTGCTGCAAGAATACACCCGGTACTTAAAAAACTTTTCATTCTTTCGTCTGCAAGTAATCAATTAGTAGTAACGGATCTTAACGGGAATGTTGAAAATGTTTATATGCTCGCAAAAAATTTATTTCCCCAGGCAGAAGGCCTGACCTTTAAGAGTAATGGAGATATGTATATTTCAAATGAAGCGGTAAGTTCCAAGGCAGAGTTATTGAAATTTACTTATATACAATAGCAAAAAGAAATTCTATTTTTCAAGTCCTTCTGCTTTTAATGCTCTTCTTGCAATGTATTTTTTCTCGATGCGATGAATAAAATTGAGTGATAATACTAACCAGATAAATCCAACAGCGATCCCTGCGATCACATCGCTTGCATAATGAACTCTTAAGTAGATTCTGCTAAAGCTGATAAGAAGAATAAATAGTACAAAAAAAGTAGTCAATAATACTTTCAGCCATTTTCGCTCTACTTCATGCCAGATAACGAAGATGACAAGGCCATAGAACACTACGCCAATCAATGCATGCCCGCTTGGAAAACTATAACCATCCACTTTTTCAATTACGGGAATATCAGGTCTTGCACGTTGAAAATATAATTTCAGAATAAATTTTAATAAAAGACTACTTAATGCTAATGCGGTAATACGAATGGCAAACCATCTTTTTTTCTTATAAAGAAAATAACCGATCAATAGAATATTTAATGGGATCAATGCATCATGCTTGCCAAAGAAGGTGATAAAATTCATGAAGCGGGTGCGGGCAGGCGTAATGTAAGGACGTAATGCAGCAAAAACATCATCATCAAAAACAAAATTTTTCAGCACAAAGATCTCACGGGCGGCAAAAATAAAAACGATCAAGGCTAAAAGCATCAGCAATACAACTAAAAACTCAATAGTAAAAATTGAGAGCCATGTTTGCCTTTTTTTTATTTCAGTATTCATGCAGTCAGCAGCGATCAGATTTTTAGAGCAAATAATTCAATGTTCTCATTTTTCCCTTTCAGGTCTACTTCTCCCATGCTTTCACTTTGCCAGTCTTTCATTTCAAGTATATCAATAATATCTTTTGATACCAAAAATTTTTGATTCAGATCCGTACAGGCACTCCGTATTCTTGATGCCGTATTAATAGTATTGCCACTCATCACCAACTCTTTTTTTGATATACCTACCTGGCCAACTGTGACAGTACCCATATGCATGCCTGCTTTATATTCGGGAACAATATCATAGTTATTAGTAAAAACATTGTTGTTTATATTCAGGATCTTTCTTGATTCTATCAACGCGTTGATGGCTTTTTTTGCATTTTCTTTTGAGCTCGGCCACCATGCAACGATCTCATCGCCTACATATTGATAAATGCGTCCATCATGTTCCATAACGCCGGCTGAAATGCAAAAAATAAAATCACGGATGAACTCGAAATAGTTGTTCCCTAATTTTTCTGCTATGGGAGTTGAATTACGTAGATCTATAAAAACAATTATTCTGGATTCTTCCCGCGGTCGCAAATATTTTCCCAGGAAAATAGCTAAGAAAACACCGGGAGAATATTTTTCATTTACTTCTATTGCAAGTTGAGTCCATATATATAGAATGGTCCATTCAGCCATTTTCGGAAAGATCCATTGTGGTCTGAAAGTGTTTTGAAAAAATCTATCGATTGCGGCATCAAAAGTCCGGTGTCGTATTATTAATTCAAAGGAGATATAGATCAAAAAGCTCATGATGAGCCCGGCAGCAATAAGAATTAAAGTTTTAAGAACAATATGTAACCAAGGTGAAGAGTGGCGAAAAAACCTTCTTAATACAGAGATAAGAAGGAAGCCTATTACGAAACTTACCAATAATACATTGAGTTCACGCAGTAAGATCGCCTTGAAAGTGTTGGCGCCTGCTTCCTGGTATTTAAATGAAAATGAGTCGCTGCTCATTTGTATAAGGAAAAGAATAAAATCAGCGAGTGTCCAGCTCAGTGCAATAATTATAACGATAGGTAGTCTTCGTTTGTTTACTACAGACCCGCTTGGTACTATTAGCTTTGAAATACTCATGGATGATAGGTAGCAACTACTCTGCCACCAAGTTGTTTTGACCTATTGTAGAAAAACTTACCGTTCCAAATACTCAATAACTCAGGTTTATTTTAGTTCCCAATACAAAAGTGAACATGTTTTCCTTGCCGGAAAATCCAACTGAACCAGAGATCATGAATTTGTTATAAGGGACGAAATAAAAACCGCCTCCGTAAGCTGAATGCCATCTTTTGGAACCCTCATCATCTAACCAGACACGACCCAGATCATAAAAACCTGTAAGACCAACAGGACCGGGAATGATGTAAGATTTCAAATTGAATAATCTATATCTTAATTCCGTACTTGCATATAAAGTTGATTTACCAAGATACCTGTTAGCCCGAAAGCCATGTAAATTATTATTACCGATCGCTGCCGCCTGGAAAAATTCAAATGTTTTGTTGAAGATCCTGCTTCCGCCAAATGAAACAACTCCTATTAATTTTGCCGGATCAGTCAGGCTTGCATAGATCGTCATATCGGAACTGATCTTTGTAAATGTTTTGCTTGTTTCGGTAAGTCCAGCAGTTGAAAGAAGTTCATTTTCCCAGTGTACACCACGGGTTGGAAATACCCCATTATTCGTATTATCAAAATACATAGCCAATTTCGCTCCTAAATAATTTTTTGAGGTATACACCTGGTTAGAGTCAATATGTGTCAATGGGTCGCCCAATATTTTGTCAGTATTTTTAGAATACTTATTGGAGTAATGTAAAAAATAGGGGCCCGCTATCAGCTGTAATCTTTCAAAAACACGTTGACGAAATAATACCTGCAGCTCAGTTAATTTGAATTGGGTTTTGTAATAGTCATAATTTTTTTCATCAGCGATCTCTGTAGAATTACCTAACCCAAAAAAATTATTTACTTCAGGTACCCCAACCCTGCCTTTTAAAAGTAGATCGATATTATGGGTGATATGATTAAACTCGCCATCGTACTTGAACCGGTAACTTCCTGTATTGAATGAGTGAAAGAGGCCAAATTTCTGATCTGTGGCATAGGGCTCATTTCGAAATCCATAGGTCCGTTTTGCAAAACCAGCACCCACTATAAAACCGTCGTCGGAATTGACGCCAATCAGAATTCTTGGAAATTCACTTGTATTATATTTATAGCCAAGGATACTATAAGAATTCACCGGGGGCTCTTTTGAAAAACGATTTTTGGTGTGGCTTGTATGTTGAATTTTATTACCTTCTACATTCATATCATAGATCAGGTTTTTTACATTGCCGCGTATATTAAATGTATCATTTCCCTTTCCACCGATGATCCGCATTTTTATTCTTGACTTTGCATTTTCATCAATATCAAAAACATCATCATTGCCGAGGCCATACAATCTTATTTCACGGGTATTGGCTGGCTCAAAGATCCTGTCATACATCAGGAAACTTGTGTCATTTCCGTTTTCTCTTCCATATACTCTTACCTGCAACCCTTCGCCATGATTACTCACTTTAAAATATTCTTTTTGATTGCTGCCTACCACATTCACTTCTCTTGAAATAAAACGGTAATAAGTCATCCCTGCTTTTGTCAATGCATTTCTTCGGTTTGCAAGCTTATCAGAAATAACCTTGCTATCCATGGGATAAATTTCAGCTGGTAATTTTTTGACAGCCGTTGCAATTACACTATCAGTAATTTTTTGTTGTACGTCAGCAATTGTTTTTTCCCATTCTTTTTCATCAAGGTCAGTAAGGAATAACCTATCAAAATCTCTTGCAGTATAATTGAACCAGTTTACCTGCGGAATATCTTCTCTGAAACCTACCAGGAATGGTAAAAGTTTTTTGCTGCTTCTTTTTAATAATAGACCATCAGAATAAAAAAAGGCCTGGTCCCGGTCGCGGGGGATCGGGTAATATAATTTTCCTTTACCCGTATCACTGGTTGCCCATTTCCATTGATCCAAATTACGATCAAAGTCCCCAATGATAATATCCAGCAATCTTGCTCTTAACACTGCAAACTGATCAGGTCTATGATCATTTTCCTCGATCATATCATTGAAAACTTTTGCAGTACTTTTTGAGTTGGAGCCATCCAACGAGGGCTCTCTTTCCTCCAATATGCAAACTGAATTTTTAAATAATGGTTGGTAATATCCAAGAGCCGGATCATCAGGTACAAAAAATAATTCGGGGTGAGGAACTGCAATATTCAATGCCTTTGCCAGATCAGGAATTGCAAGCGGTGCATAGGGATGTGATGCAGAGTTAAATTCCCTGATAAGATCCGGCGCTATTGTACCTCTGAATTCTTGTGGCAAAGCTCCTGATGGCAGTTTATCGACGGCACGTAAAACCCATTCTTTACCGGTCTTTTTTTCTTTCAGGTGTAATGATAATGTTTGCTTACCACCGCCCATGCCAGTTGCAGTGAGCCCACCTCGTTCTTTATTGATATTAAAAACTTTCATGTTCACAGGTGTTGTCCATTCAGGACGATAATTCTGGCCGAGCATCATCTTCCTGAAGCCGGAGATGGGTTTATATTTATCACTTGCAGAAATGTTGACAGTATCCTTGTATTTTATATTAGTAATGTTAACATCACGTTTAGCAGAATCTCCTGTTAGTTCAGGAACAGAGGAGAAATTTAACAAGGTAGTGCCGAAAGAATTTCTAACAGAATCAGTAACCGTGTAAAAAGAAACAGTCACATTTTTGTTTGTCGACACTTCCATTACTGCAAATCCTCTTTCAGACGCTGCATACAAACTATTCTTTCCTTTTGAAACCCTGTTTGTTTTACTACCGCCCCCACTCACTATATAATTATAATTACTATCCTGTATCATCTGCAATCCATGATCATGCCCCGCTACAAAAACAACATGCTTGTGCGATTTCACGGCATCTGTTACATCGTTGATCATTTTTGTATAATTCGGATGTGTGAGATCCTGTGGTGTGCCAAAAACACTTCTTACAATTGGATAAATAGATCCAATTACCGGGAGCGGTATCCATAGTTTTGAATTTATATCTGTAAATGGAAATATATGATGCTTCAATTGAAAGTAACCGCCATGCACACTATTGCTTTTGAATGGATGATGACTTGCAAGCAGCACCAATTTTTTTGAATTGCGGTTGACGAGATCTTCGATCTGGGTCAATAATTCCTCATTCGTTTTGCAATCGCAATCGGACTCAATGCCAGGTTTATCATATGTCTGTAACCACCACTGGCTGTCAAAAATTATAACCGTTACATCATTTCCAAGATCTACTGCCACAGGCCCGGGGCAACCATCTTTAGGATAGAACTTAACGTTGGGCTTATTTAATATATCTACATATACTTGCTCACGAATTATTGTTTCGTAGCCATCCCTTGCTCCATTGTTCCAGTCATGGTTGCCAGGGATCATGATCACTTGGGCCTGCGTACCTTCAACAACAGATAATTGAGAATCTAAGACCGCTTTAGCAGCCTGGTATTGCGCTGACTGATCATCGGGAAGACCACTATCATACAAGTTATCACCGAGAAAAATTACGGTTGTCTTTTTATCAAGCTTTATGAATTGTTTTATAGCTTCTACCACCGGGTGTCGGCCATTAGTTAATTCACCGGCATCGCCTACAAGTATAATGCGCTGACTGATCGTATCAGTTTGTGCAGTCAGTGAGAAATGAAAGCCAAGAAGCAGAAAAATGTAAAGCCAGGTAATTTTTTTCTTTGTCATTTATAAATGTTGAGCCTGAATTAAGGGATTGCATAAAATAATTACCTTATTGCAATCAATCAAAATCTTACTTAAAAAACCGTGCCGTTGATCAACTCAAACCTGCAAGAGCTGGTGTTTATCAACGGGTATTTCAAGCATAATTAAAAAGAGGTAAGTTAAGTAAAAGTTCATCTACATTTACAATGAAAGTTTCCATTAACAAATTGATTTCAATAAAGATCCGATCATCGTTTTTAGGTTTGTTGCCTTTGATGTATTTCAATAAAAACATTTATATTTATTTTTGGAATAACTGTTTTCACACCTGCCAAAATACTGTTTATGAACCGTAACCAACTGCTGAGCATTGCATTTGTTCTATTTCTGATGTCCGGAGCGGTACTATCCGGCACTGCACAAACAGATTCTGCAACAGCGGCAGCCTCAACCAAATTTAAAAACAATGGTTCCAGGAAATTCTGGATGGGCACCAATTATCGCAAGGAATGGTTGGCACCTGTAAAAGCGCCGGTCATAAACCTTGCAACTGAAAAAGGAGGATTGAAACCTGTAAAGCTTGGAGGTGGTAAACAATCAAAATCTTTGCGGATGGAAGACCCTACTGGCAGGCAATACACCCTTCGGTTGATCGAAAAATTTATCACATCTAAAACTTTGCCGGCCGATCTGCAAAGCCAGGCGGCAGAAGACCTGGTTGCTGATGGAGTATCTGCCTCCTATCCTTATGCTGCTTTATCAATACCTATATTATCCGAGGCAGCCGGTGTCCCTTTTAATAAAGTAAAGTTGGTATACATACCGGATGATCCCATACTTGGCGAGTACAGAAATGATTTTAAAAATAGGCTTGCTTATTTTGAGGAACGATTGCCTGAATCAGTGAAAAAAGGAGAGGATAGCTATGATGTAGCTGCGAAATTAAAAGAAGACAATGATGATAATGTAGATGAACGTGCTGTGCTTAGGGCAAGGATCTTAGATCTGTTTATCATGGATTTTGACCGGCATGAAGATCAATGGCAATGGGGCGCTATTGATAAAGACAAAGGCAAAACATATTTCCCAATTCCACGTGACAGGGACCAGGCTTTTTTTATTAACGGCGGTGTGTTACCCGGCATAGTAAAATCGCCATGGCTTGTTCCTCAACTGCAAGGCTTCAGACCTGAAGCAAAAAACATTAAAAGGTTCAACTTTGCAGCCCGCAATTTTGATCGCTTTTTCTTAACGGAGCTCAATGAGCAGGATTGGAAAAAAGAAGTTGATGAATTTATTCCTAAGATGACTGATGAAGTGATCGAAAGAGCTATCAATGAGCAACCGAAAGAGATACGATCAATTTCGGGTGATAAGATAATTAATACTTTAAAAGAACGTCGTAAATATCTCGCAGCTGAAGTAATGGAGTATTACCGTTTTCTTTCAGAATCTGTAAGCGTTTCTGGAAGTGATAAAAAAGAATTATTTGAGATAACAAGGAATGATGATGGCTCTGTTATGTTACAAGTATATAAGATAACAAAAGAAGGAGTACAATCAACTAAGATGTATGACAGGACGTTTGATCCTTCTGTTACGGAAGAACTAAGACTTTATTCTTTCGACGGAGAAGATAAATTTTTAATAAAAGGGAATAACGATAAAATAAAGATCCGGATGATCGGTGGTGATGGCAAGGACATTTTTGAAAATACCGGTTCTGGCGGCGGCAATATTGTTTATGATATGAAGAGTGGGGATAACACACTGACAGGTGATCTGAAAAATAAAATGGCCAATGATACGATCGTGAATTCTTATAATCGTTTAGACTATAAGTATAACCAAACGATCCCAATGATAATTGGTAGCTATAATTCTGATGATGGAGTAATTCTTGGTGCGTCTGTAAAATTTGTTAACCAGGGTTTTCGTAAAACACCCTATAAAAACATGCATGAAATTGGTTTTGCTCACGCACTTGCTACCAAGGCGTTTAATTTTAGATATGCTGCAGAATATTATGGTGTATTTGGAAGGAAAACTGATTTGATAACTTATTTAGATATCAAGGCGCCTAACATCACTAACTTTTTTGGTTATGGAGATGAATCAATTTATGATAAAACCAAGCCGGGTGAATACAAGTATTACAGGGCCAGGTATAACACCGGCGACCTTGCAATTTTATTGCGCAAAAGATTTTCAGATAAAGTAATGTTCACTTTTGGTCCTGCTTTCCAGTATTATTCATTGGATTCAACTGATAACTTTGGTCGGAATATTCTTACAGACCCAGACCTTGATAAGACCACACTTTATGCAAATCAATCTTATTTGGGTGGCCGTTATTCTTTCATCGTAGATACGAGAAATAATAAAGCTATTCCGTACAAAGGAGTATACTTCAGACTGACCGGGCGTTCTTTACGGGGACTAAATGATAACAGCCATGATTTTACTCAACTAAATGGTGATTTCACTTTCCATTTATCTATTATTGAAAGAACATTGATACTTGTAGATAGAGTAGGCGGCGGTCATAATTTTGGCAAGTCTGAATTTTACCAGGCGCAATATCTCGGCGGCGAGGATAACTTAAGAGGATATCGCAAATACAGGTTTGCCGGCCGTTCCAAAGTTTTTAATAACGCCGAACTCAGATGGAGAGTGGCAACATTCAGAACTTATCTTTTCCCTGCATACTTTGGTCTGTTTGCATTTTATGATACAGGAAAACTTTGGGAAGATGGTTCTGATACCAGCCATGGTTGGCTCAGCGGTTATGGTGGTGGAATATGGATAGCGCCACTCAGCAGGATCGTGTTGAATATAAGTTATACAGCATCTAAAGAAGATAAATTACCAATAGTAAGTTTAGGTTGGAAATTCTGATAATAAACTTTTTCATTTAATAAGAAGCCACTTCGTTAATGAAGTGGCTTCTTATTATTCAGAGAAGAAGACACCGGGCATATCGAATTATATATGATCCCAAAAAAACATTTCATATTCTGTTTTTTATATTAATTTTAAGTTTAATCATTCATTAAATTATAGAACAACCTTATTATGAAAAAAAATATTTTTAAAGGGGGATTATTAACAAGCACATTGGTATTAATGATCTCCTGTAATTCAAAGCAAGAAACATCCACAACAACTACGATCGACAAAGAACAGATCAAAAAAGAGATCCAGGCTAAGGAAGATGCATTTGCAGAAATTTACAATACCGGGGAATTGAAAAATATCGGCTACTATGCGGATGATGCAACAACTTTTTTTCAAAACAGGCCACCATTGGTAGGCAGAGAGGCAATAGTTGAATTTTACAAATCCGCAATAACTTCAACATCCAATAGAATTTCATTTACATCTAAAGATATTTTTATATCAAATGATGGAAACCAGGTTGTAGAGATCGGTTATTTTAAAGTAGTCGACTCGACGAAAAATCCTATTAATAGCGGGAATTATATGAGTCTGTTTGAAAAGAGAGATGGTAAATATGTTTGTGTAAGAGATATGAGTGCATCTGATATGCCGCCATCTGAATAAAAAATAAGGAATGCTTTTATACCAAGCTGAGTGAAATACTTTTCGCTCAGCTTTTTTTATTGTATAATTTTTTAGATCAAATCGCAGTAAATTATCGTCTTCTGCCTCCTCCTCCGCCACCCATGGAACGACCACCTCCGCCACCACTACTCATAGTACGACCACTATTCATGGAGCTTGATCTTGAAGAAGACATATTTGATGTTGATGGTCTGCTGGTTGATCCTCTGTTACTACTCATATTATTTGATGTTGATGGTCTGTTGGTTGACCCTCTATTATTACTCATATTATTATTAACACCAGTCGATCCTCTATTGCCCGATCCTCTGTTATTACTCATATTATTATTGACACCAGTCGACCCTCTATTATTACCATAACCACCATTAGCTCTATTATTTGCCACAGTATTAGATGTGTTCCTGCTGCTATTATTGTAATGATTAATATTATTCCTGTTCCCATTATTAATGATCACGGTATTCCCACCACCATAATGACCGCCATGATAACCACCATGGTAATAATAATTATTGGCGCGATATATGCCAACTGCTATACACATGCCCATTGCAAAATAAGGTGGATAGTAACCGTAATAATAAGGTGGATAATAGGGAACATATGCAGGTGAATACACATACTGTACAATTGGTGCAGATTGAACCACGACGGTAGTTGTTGCCGGAACATTTACAACAACAGGATTTTCTCCAGTATAAGCTGGATTAGCAGTAATTGAAGACTGCCCTTTGGGCTCAATAACATAATCTTTACCGTACAATTCCGGATCACCAACCGCCTGTATAGTAACATTTCCTTTTTCTTTATTCACCAAAATGACCGCAACATCCTGTGTTTCGGTTTTGGTCACATCAACCTGTAGTATAAATGTAAAAGAGGAGTCCTTTTTCGTGGTAGTTACTTTGATGAAATCAACTTTTTTATTCAAGTCCAGATCCAGGTTATTGATCTTTGTTTGTTCATCATTCAACGTTTTTTCAAAGGCTTCGATCGTTTTTGACTTTTGAAATAAAGTCAGCACGGCATAAAGATCCAGGTTATCACCCGGTAAGCCTAATAAGGCAGTTGAATCCTCCTGTGCTTGAGTAAAAAAAGGCGAACACAGAAAACTCATTGCTACTACTAATAAGGATAGGTTTTTTTTCATGATCGGTATGATGGTGTTACAAAATAAATTCAATTGTAAGGTAACAAAAAAGGTACATATAAAGTTTGATCGCCAAAAATTGCAGCTTCACATTTTATCAATGCCTATAACAATTTCTTTTATGAAGCAATTATATTGTAAACAATTGGGTTTTTTAAAATTTTTCATTTTACAAGTTCTCTCAGGTCTATCATTTTTTGCTCAACAGCATTAAGATTGATCAGTCCTTCCCTGGGACGGTCCAGTTCTGTTAT
>Ga0070689_100003210_pt1 | contig 10832 bp, 9 predicted proteins | sample KBSS23HmetaG_FD_64669 | JGI IMG/M metagenome (GOLD analysis project Ga0070689, IMG submission 64669) | Switchgrass rhizosphere microbial communities from Kellogg Biological Station, Michigan, USA - KBS S2-3H metaG | ecosystem: Host-associated > Plants > Roots > Rhizosphere ... | reverse complement strand
AGCGACGTCGCGATCGGGGACAGGGCAGGCGGCAGGCTGCGGCTGTTGATGTTGATGCCGACGCCGATGAGATAGATGCCGGCGCGCGGCGTCGCGGCGTCGATCAGCACGCCGGCGATCTTGCGTTCGCCAAGCAACACGTCGTTGGGCCACTTGAGCCGCAGCGGCGCGGCACCGCGCGCGGCGAGCGTTTCGAGTACGCACAACGGCACGACGGCGGGCAGCGCCATCGGCGCCGGCAGGTGGGGGCGGACGCGGAACGTGACGGCGAGGTCGAGCCCCGCCGTGCCGTGCCAGAGCCGCTGCTGGCGGCCGCGCCCCTGCTGCTGATGGTCGGCCCAGAACACGGCGTCGTCGTCGCCAGCGTCGCCGGCGGCGAGATCCATCGTCGACGCGCAGCCAGCGACGTGCACGAGCCGGCGGAAGGCGGTCCGTTCGCGCAGGCAGGTGGCGAGTTCTTGGTCGGTCAGGGTCACGCGGTGCCGCGATTGTGGCCGGAATTGAAGACGCAGGTCCAGATCTGCCGATGACGCCGGGGCGTCGGCCGCAGGGTGCGGCGATGCGGCAAAGGACAGTGGAACAGTACGGCAACGAGGCGACCGGCTTCAGCGGCCCGGTGCGGAGCATGTCTGCGCTCACCGAACGGGTGGGCGCGGCCGCACCCGCGTTGCGCCTGCCGAACGTGGACGGCGCGCTGCCACCGGCGGACGGCGGCCCGTGGTCCGCGATCGAGGTGCACGCACTGACCGAGTCGATGGGCCCGGTCGAAGCCGCCATGTTGCGCTTCGCGACGGCGCTCGCGCCCGACGGCACGCTGCTGCTCGATGTCGAGAACGAACAGTCGCTGCGGCGGCTGCGCCTCTGCATCGACGGCGCGCCGGGTTCGTTCGATCCGGCCGGCAGCCTGCTCGATCCGTCGCAGGCGCTGCCGCTGCGGCGCGTGCTGCAGGCCGCGGACGCGGCGGGCCTGTTCGTGCACGACGTCGTGCGCGTGCCCAACCCGGCGCAGGAGCTGCGACCCGGGTTCGCTCCGGCGCTGTTCGCGCACGGCTTCCTGCCGCTCGGCTGGCTCGGCGGCGCGCCGCCGGTGCGGTTCTGGCTTGCCCTGCGCAAGTGTGCGTCGCTCGCCGGCTCGGTGCTCATCGGGCCGGGCGATGCGAACGCCCAGGCCGCGAGCGAAGCGTGCGTGCGTGCGTTCCTGCCCGCCGACTGGGAAGTGCTGCGCGCCGACGTCGGCGCCGGTGCAGGGGCGAGCGAGGGCGCCGCGTGGAACGCGGCGATCGCGCGCGCGCGCGGCGAGACGATCTGGTTCCTGCGCGCCGGCGCCACCGCGTCCGCCGCGCTGTTCGGCGAACTGTCGCTGGCGGCGCTGGTCGGCCCAGCCGCGCCGCGCGGCGAGCAGGGCGAGCGCGCGTGCCCCGGCGACGTGTCGGGCCTGATGCTGGCGCGCCGCGACGTGCTGCTCGCCGGGCCGCTGCCGGGCCCGGCCAACTCGCGCGTCGCGCTCGAGGAGTACTGCATGCAGCTCGATGCGTGCCTGCCGCAGACGCAGCTCGTCGAGTGCCGTTCGCGCACTGGCGGGGGTCAATTCGCGTCGCCGCTGCCGCCGATCGAGTCGCCGGCGACGTTCGCGAAGGAGACCGCCGGGCTGCTGCAGCGCTGGTCGCCGATGGGGCCGCAGCAGGCTGCTGTCGCCGCGCCGGCCGCCGCGCCGCTGGCCACCGAGCCGGACACCGCGCCGCCGCCCTGGGCCGGCCGCGAACCGCGCGTCACGCTGTGCATGATCGCGCGCGACGAGGAGCGCTTCCTGCCGGAGTGCCTGCGCCGCGCGCTGCCCGCCGTCGACGAGATCGTGCTGGTCGACACCGGCTCCACCGACCGCACGGTCGCGATCGCCGAGTCGTTCGGCGCGCGCGTGCTGCACCAGCCGTGGGCTGACGACTTCTCGGCGCCGCGCAACGCGGCGCTCGCAGCCGCGACCGGCGACTGGATCCTCGTGCTCGATGCCGACGAGTTCCTCGTCGGCGCCGCCGCCGCGCGCATCCGCGAACTCGTGCGCGCTGGCGGGGTCGCCGGCTGGCACATGCGCTTCACCAACGTCTACACCAGCGGCAAGACCGTCGGCGTGATGATGGTGCGGCTGTTCCGCAACCTGCCGGGCCTCGCCTGGCAGAACGTGATCCACGAGCAGGTCACGCCGTCGCTGCTGCGCGCCGGCCGCGAGCTGGGCCTGGAGCTCGGCAGCTGCGAAGTCGAAGTCGAGCACCACGGCTACAGCGACGAGGTGATGCAGAGCCGCGGCAAGAACGAGCGCAACGAGCGCCTGTTCAGCAAGCAGCTCGCGCAGACGCCCGACGACGTCTACTGCCTCTACAAGTACGGCGACTTCCTGCGCCGCGTGCCCGGCCGCAGCGACGACGCGCACCGGCTGCTGCTGCGCTGCCTCGAGGTGATCCGCAGCGGCCCGCCGTCGCTGCCGCGCGAGCTGCCGTACGCGGGCGAGGTCGCGGCGCTGTGCGCGCTCGAGCTGGCGCGCCGCAACGAGACCGCGGCCGCGGTCGCGGTCGTCGACGAGGCGTTGCGCCGCTTCATCGCGACGCCGAACCTGCACTACATCGCGGCGAGCCTGATGCTCGCGCAGTCGCGCGCGGACGCGGCGATCGCGCACTTCCGGCGCTGTCTCGCGTACCGCGGCCAGGTGCTGGTCGTGCCGATCCAGGACGGCATCACCGCGCACGTGTCGCTGCTCGGCATCGCGCAGGCGCTGGCGCTGAAGGGCGAACTGCAGCGCGCCAGCCGGCTGGCCGAGCGCGCGGTCGCGATGGCGCCCGACTACGAGGTCGGGCCGATGGTGCTCAGCAAGCTGCAGCTGCGGCTCGGCGACCCGGCAGAGGCGCTGCGCACGCTGACCGCGTTCCTGACCGTGCGGCCCGATTCGCCGGGCGTCTGCCAGCAGGCCACGCTGATCCTGCAGCGCATCGGCTGCGTCGACCAGGCGCGCCGCATGGGCAATCGAGCACTCGCGCTGCTGCAACGGAACGGCGCCGACCGCGAGGCGGCGCACATGCAGGAGATCCTGGCCGCGATGTAGCGGCCAACCAACCGACGAGGAGAGAGACGATGACGTTCACCAAGTCCCCCGCCCCGGCGCCGAGCCCGGGCATCCAGAGCCGCTCCGGCTTCCAGCCGATCCCGACGCGCATCCGCGACATCCGCGACGCGCAGGCCGTGCCGCCGCTGGTCGTCGAGCCGCAGGCGCAGCAGCAGCAGGCGATCGTCGAGCAGTCGCTCGCGGAGCTCGGCGGCCGCATGGCGGAGATCCACCGCACGGCGGCCGAGGCCTACCTGTCGCATGGCAGCTACGACAAGGCGATGCCGCACCTCGAGTGCGCCGCGATGCTGGCGCCCGGCGAGAGCGAGTACCAGCACCAGCTCGGGTTCGTGCGCTACCTCGCCGGCGACGACCTCGGCGCGATCAACGCGTTCAACAGCGTGCTGGCGAAGGACGCGACCAACGGCGAGGCCTGGTTCAACCTCGGCATGGTGCTGTTCGGCCAGAGCCAGTTCGCGGAGGCCGAGAGCTGCTTCGCGCACGCGCTCGAGCAGAACCCCGCCGACGCGCAGACGTGGAACAACCGCGGCGTGTGCCTCTGGCGGCTGAGCCGCAGCGCGGAGGCCAGGCAGTGCTTCCAGCGTGCGCTGCAGATCGATCCGAGTGACGCCGACGCGCGCTTCAACCTGACCAACATCGGCTGATCGGCGCGGCGCCGCGCGCGCCCGCTGCCAGCGAGCCCGCCGTGGCCGCGGTGACGGCCGGTCGCCACCGGTCCGTCGTTCCGTCGGTGCCGCGGTGCGGCGGGTTCAGCGCTGCCTGTGGTCGTCAGCCGTCGGCGTGCCGTTCCTTGGCGCGCAGCAGCGTCTGCTGCAGCGCGGCGGCCGCGCGCAGCACGGCGCCGCCGACCGGATCGCGCTCGAGCGTCGCGGTCGGACCGAGGCCGACGTGCGTGCCCGCGAACGTCAGCACGCGCAGGCACGTGTGCGCGGCCTCTGGCGGGTTCTCGGCCGCGCCGCGGTGCGGGTCGGTGTGCGCGACGACTGCGCGCGCCGCCGTCAGCAGGCCGTCGATCGCGTCGTGTGCGCCCGCGCCCGGCGCGTCGACGCCGAGCACCGTGCCGTCGGCGTGGATCCACTTCGCGGTGCGGTCGGCGTACGCCGCCAGCGTCTCGAGACCGGCGGGCGTGCCCTGGTCGATGACGACGCCGCGCACGACCGACGCGGCGCCCGGCGACGGCAGCTCGTCGAGGTCGCGCAGGCAGTTCCACGCCAGCAACTGCTCCTGCGTCGTCACGGTCGGCAGCGCGAGCAGTTCGTGCAGGTGGCGGCGCGCGACCGCGCGGTCGCCGACCAGCAGCGACGCGCGCGCCGCGACGAAGCGGACGTACGGCGTGTCCTGTTCGTCGGCGTACTCGTCGGCCAGCGCCGCCAGCGTGCGGTCACACAGCAACTCGGCGCGCACGGCGGGTTGTGGCGAGCGCAACCCCGTGGCCTTCTTGCGGAACCAGATCATCGGCAACCTCCCTCGTGCGAGCGGCCCCTGACGATGCCGCAGCGCCACGCCGGAGTCGACCGCGGCGCCGCGGATTCCACAACAGGCGGCGCGTTCGCGGCCGGCCCGGACCGCGACCTCGCCAACTTCCGGTGCGGAGCCTTGCGCCGCGCGTCCGGCGCTTCATCATCCCGGGCGCTCTGCCCGCAGCCGTCCGGCCGCGGGGTGCACTTCCAAGTTCCCGGACCCCAGAGAGCCATGGCCGCCAAGAAAGCTACCAAGAAGCCGAACCCCGCCCTGATGAAGCCGGTGCAGCCCGACGACGTGCTGGCCGCGATCGTCGGCAACAAGCCGATGCCGCGCAGCGAGATCACCAAGAAGCTGTGGGACTACATCAAGAAGCACGGCCTGCAGGACCAGAAGGTCAAGACCAACATCAACGCCGACGACGCGTTGAAGGCCGTGTTCGGCGGCAAGGCGAAGGTCACGATGTTCGAGATGACCAAGCTGGTCTCGGCGCACATCAAGGGCTGATCTACTGGCTGCTGCGCGGGCTTGCGCAAAGGCGCGCGCGCGCTGCAATGGGCGGTCATGGCACGCCACCGCCCTCTCCTCCGCACCAGCGGCATCGCCGCTCGCGCCGCCGCCGGTCTCTGCGCCCTCGCCGCCGCCTGTTCGACGGGCGAGTTCGTGCACCTGGGCAACGTGTCCGGCGAACTGCAACCGCCCGCGCCGTTCACGGCCTTCTTCGCCGAGGTCGACGCGGGCTCGCTCGAAGTGCGCGAGGGCGACGCGCCGAACGTGGTCGTCACCGGCGAAGTGCTGGTGCGCGACCAGCTCGCCGCGAAGGCGCCGGCGTCGAAGGACGCGGCATCGCCGCTGCCGTTCGCCGACTGGGTCGCGCTCGCCGCCGACGGCAGCAAGGTCACGCTGCGCCCGGCGCGCCACGACGACGACCACCAGCTGCGCCTGCACGTCGTGCTGCCGCGCGGCCAGCGCGACCTGACCGCGCGCGTCGCGGCCGGTAGCGTCGACGTCGACGTCGCCGCCGCGAACGCGATCGACCTGCACGCCGCTGCGGGCCAGGTGCGCTGCCAGGCCGGCACGGTCGATGGCGTGCTGCGCGCCGACGTCGGCGCCGGCCAGTTCCAGGGCGCGGTGCAGCGGCGCTGCGCCGGCGTCGCGATCGACGTGTCGGTGGGGCAGGCCAACCTCGCGTTGCCGCCGGACTGCAGCGGCACGTTCGCGCTGGACGTCGGCGTCGGCGGCATCAGTGGCGCCGACCGCTACGGACTCGCGGTCGAGCGCGCGATGACGAGCGCCAGCGCCAAAGGCCGGCGCGGCACCGCCGAGGCGGCGTTCAAGGTCCACGTCAGCACGGGGCAGATCGCGCTGCAGTGATCGCGCTGCAGTGATTGCGCTGCAGTGATTGACTGGGGCGCCGCGCCGCGCGACAACGCGGCGGGCGACCGCCGCCGCGGCGGGCCCAGGAGTCCCGCATGCGGCCGATCTCGCTGTCCCTGCTCTTCACTGCCACCGTGGCCGTCGCCGCCGCGCGCGCGACCGCCCAACAAACCACGCCGCAGAAGCCCCAACCCCAGCAAGGACCGCTGCAGAACCCGGCGGCGACCTCGATGGAAGAAGCCGTGAGAGCCAACCCGTTCGCCGCGCCGAGTCCGCTGCCGTACCAGGCGCCGCCGTTCGACCGCATCAAGAACGCCAACTTCGGGCCCGCGATCGAGGCCGGCATGCTGCAGCAGCTCGGCGAGGTCACGCGCATCACGGCCGACCAGTCGGCCCCGACGTTCGCGAACACGATCGAGGCTCTAGAGAAGACGGGCGCACTCCTGACGCGCGCCAGCAAGGTGTTCTTCGCGATGACGCAGGCGAACACCGATCCGGAGCTGCAGCAGCTGCAGCAGCAGCTGGCGCCGCGGCTGGCCGCGCACAAGGACGCGATCTACCTCGACCAGAAGCTGTTCGCGCGCGTCGACGCGGTGTTCGCGGCGCGCGAGCAGGCCGGTCTCGACGCCGAGCAGCTCTGGCTGGTCGAACGCATCCACCGCGACTTCGTGCGCGCGGGCGCGAAACTCTCGGCCGAGCAGCAGCAGCAGTTGCGCGAGATGAACAAGGCGCTGTCGTCGGCGACCACCGAGTTCCAGAAGCTGCTGCTCGCGGCGCGCAACGAAGGCGCCGTCGCGGTCGCGGACCCGGCGCAGCTGGCCGGCCTCGACGAGCCCGCGCTCGCAGCCGCGGCGGCAGCCGCGAAGGAGCGCGGTGTCGCAGGCCATCTGCTGGCGCTGCAGAACACGACGCAGCAGCCGGTGCTGGCGTCGCTGCGCGACCGCGACCTGCGCGCGCGCGTGCTCGCGGCGTCCATGGCGCGCGGCAGCAGCGGCGGGCAGAACGACTCGCGGCGCCTGCTGCTGCGCATCGCGGCGCTGCGCGCCGAGAAAGCGAAGCTGCTCGGCTACCAGGACTGGGCCGCCTACGCGCTCGACGACCAGATGGCCGGCACGCCGCAGAAGGCGATCTCGCTGCTGACGGACCTGGTGCCCGCGGCGACGCAGAAGGCGCGCGGCGAGATCGCGCGCATGCAGCAGGAGATCGACCGCGACGGCGGCGGCTTCCGGCTGACGGCCGCCGACTGGCAGTTCTACGCCGAGCGCGTGCGCAAGGCCGAGTACGACCTCGACGAGGCCGCGATCCGGCCGTACTTCGAACTCGACCGCGTGCTGCGCGACGGCGTGTTCTTCATGGCGCACGAGCTCTACGGCCTGTCGTTCGCGCAGCGCACGGACCTGCCGGTCTACCATCCCGACGTCAGGGTGTTCGAGGTCAGCGACCAGGACGGCAAGCCGTTCGCGCTCTGGTACTGCGACTACTTCGAGCGCGGCAACAAGAGCGGCGGCGCGTGGATGGACAGCTTCGTCGACCAGTCCCTGCTGCTCGGCACCAAGCCGGTCGTGTTCAACGTCTGCAACTTCACGGCGCCCGCGCCGGGGCAGCCGGCGCTGCTGAACTTCGACGACGTCACGACGATGTTCCACGAGTTCGGCCACGCGCTGCACGGCATGCTGTCGAACGTGCGCTACCCGACGCAGTCGGGCACCAACGTGCCGCGCGACTTCGTCGAGTTCCCGTCGCAGTTCCACGAGCACTTCGCGACCGAGCCGCATGTGCTCGCGCACTACGCGCGCCACCATGCGACCGGCGCGCCGATGCCCGCGGAGCTCGTCGAACGGCTGCTGCGCGCGAAGACGTTCAACCAGGGCTATGCGACGACCGAGTACCTGGCCGCCGCGCTGCTCGACATGGCCTGGCATTCGCTGCCGGCCGGCCCGGCGCCGCAGGACGCGCTCGCGTTCGAGCAGCAGGCGCTGCAGCGCTACCACGTCGACCTCGCCGAGGTGCCGCCGCGCTACCGTTCGACCTACTTCGCGCACATCTTCAGCGGCGAGTACGCGGCCGGCTACTACGCCTACCTGTGGAGCGAGGTGCTCGACGACGACGCCTGGGAGTGGTTCGTCGAGCACGGCGGCATGACGCGGGCGAACGGCCAGCGCTTCCGCGACATGGTGCTGTCGCGCGGCGGCACGATGGACGCGGCGGCGATGTTCCGCGCGTTCCGCGGCCGCGATCCGAGCGTCGAACCGCTGCTGCGCGAGCGCGGCCTGCAGCCCGCGGCCCCCGTCGGCCGCTGACCGCGGCGCCGGCGCCGTGCTAGCATGCGCGGCCAATGGAGCCCACCGCAGCGGGAGCGAAGGCGGCGCGCAGCGACGAGGGCGCGCGCACGGAGCTGTTGCAGGTCGATCGCTTCGCGGTGGCGCAGGTGCTGCGGGACGTGTTCCCGACCGCGCTGGCCGAGATGCAGCAGGTCGCCGACGGCGACTTCGTGCCGTGGTTCGCGAACGGCAGCTACGAAGGCAGCTGGCTGGTCTTCCCGCTGGCGTTCGTCCCGCACGGCGACGGCAATGAACTCGGCGTCGACATCGCGCGCAACCGCGCGCGCTGCCCGCGCACGGCCGCCGTGTTCGACGCGTTCGGCCGCCAGCGCACCTACGGCTTCTCGCGCATCATGCCCGGTGCGCACGTGATCGCGCACCGCGACGTGCGGCCCGCGTACATGATGCGCATGCACCTGCCGCTCGTCGTCCCCGCGGGCTGCCACTTCCGCATCGGCACCGAGCACGTCGCCTGGCGCGTCGGCGAGCCGCTGGCGTTCGACGGGCTGATCGAACACGAGGTCGCGAACTTCGGCCAGGCGCCGCGCACGGTGCTGCTCGTCGACTTCCGCATGGACGCCGCGGAGCAGGCCTACGTCGATGCCGTGCGCGCGCGCAACGGCGTCCGCCTCGACTGATCCGCTGGTTCCGCCCGCGGGCTCAGATGCGCGACTCGAACTTGTCGCCGAGCGGGCGCAGGCCCGCGTAGCCGGCGAGCGCCTGGCGGCCGCGCCGCGTGCGCGCGAGGCCAGCGGCGGTCTCGTCGCGCAGTTCCGTGAGCACGGCCGCGAGGCGCGCGTGCGCGGCCTGCGCCTCCGTCTGCAGCGCCGCGAGCGTGGCTGCTGCGGGCGTCGGCTGCAGCGGTGCCGCGAGCAGCGCGTCGGCGGCGACCAGCAGCGCGGCACAGCCGTCGAGGTCGCCGCCGGCCGCGGCCTGCAGCGCTTCGTCGTAGGCGCGCGCCAGCGCAGCCAGCACGGCGTCCGCCGGCTGTGGCTCGAGCAGCGGCGGTGAGGACGACCCCGGATCAGCCGGGGATGACGGCATCCCAGCCTTCCTTGAGCGTCTTCAGCACCTGCAGTGCGTTCTGCACGCCGGCCGGCGAGCGCACGGCGTTCGACTGGGTGATTTGGTCGATGCTGAACTCGTAGAGGCGGTCGAGGTCCTGCGCGATCTTGCCGCCGACCGCGAGGTCGAGGCTCGCGCGCAGCTCACCGACGATGCCGATCGCCTTGCCGAGCGCGGCGCTGGTCTCGGCGCTGCGGCTCGTCGCGGCGTTCACGAGGCCGTTGCGGCTGATCTCGAGGTTCTTGATCGCGCCCTCGTAGAGCAGCTTGACGAGCTTCTCGGGGGACGCGGTGAGGATCGCGTTGCGCTGGTAGGTGGCGGCGGCCTGTGCGTACGTCATGACGGTTTCTTTGCCTCCTGCAGGGGTGAACGTGTCGTTATCTGGTTCTGGGCGTGAAGCTCGAGAGCGCGCTGCCCTGGCTCTGCAGCTTGCCGAGCAGGCTCTCGAGGTTCGCGAAGCGCTGTTCGAGCGAGGCCTGGAAGCGCACGAGGCGCTGCTCGCCCTGGTCGATCCGGCCCTGGGTGTCCTTGATCAGGCGGTCGAAGCCGTCCTGACGCGTCTTGATCAGGCCGTCGGTCGTGCTCGTGAACACGTCGATCTGCGCCGTCAGCCGCACCGCGATGCCGGTGCCCTGGCCCGCGAACAGCGCCGTGGTCGCGCGTTCGTCGAGGCCGAGCTGCTCCTCGAACTTCGACTGGTTGAACGAGAGCTTGCCGTCGCGGTCCGACGTGATGCCGACCTGCGCGAACAGCGCCATCGCGTCGTTGCCGGTCGCGACCTGGCTGCCGACGATCGACCGCAGCGTCGAGCGGATCGACCGCAGCGTGCTGTCGCCGAACAGCGGCGAGCTCGTGCTGCCCTTGTCGCCGACGACGTTCTGGCCCGCGACGAAGTCGACGACCTTGTTGTAGGCGTCGACGAAGTCCTTGACGGTCTTGCTGGTCTCCTCGCCGTCGGTGCTGACGGTGACCGTGATCGTCTTGGTCGCGTCGGCCGCGCGCAGGTCGAGCGTGACGCCGGCGACCGCGTCGGTGACGCTGTTCGACGACCGCACGAGCTGCACGCCGTCGAGGTCGAACACCGCGTCGGTCGCAGCCTGGCCGCCCGCGTTCAGCTGCGTGACCAGCGTGTCGAGCGCCGCGTTGCCGTTGTCGAGCGTCAGCGAGAACGCGCCCGCGGTGCCGACGCCGGTGCCGCGCAGCACCAACTGCCAGCGGTCGTTGCCGGTGCGGCCGGTGTCGACGACCTGCGCGCTGACGCCGAGGTCCTGCGCTTCGGCCTGCGCGTTGATCGCGTCGGCGATGCCGCTCAGCGAGCTGGTGCCCTGCGCGCCGATCTCGATGCCGTGGTCGACGCCGCCGATGTTCAGCAGCAGCGTGCCGGTGCCGAACACGGCGGCGTCCTTGTCCGCATAGCCGCCGCTGACGTTCAGCTGCGCGTGCGCGAGCGAGCGCACGACGACCTCGTGCGTGCCCTGCCGCGCCGTGCTGCCGGC
>Ga0070689_100003209_pt1 | contig 10832 bp, 5 predicted proteins | sample KBSS23HmetaG_FD_64669 | JGI IMG/M metagenome (GOLD analysis project Ga0070689, IMG submission 64669) | Switchgrass rhizosphere microbial communities from Kellogg Biological Station, Michigan, USA - KBS S2-3H metaG | ecosystem: Host-associated > Plants > Roots > Rhizosphere ... | reverse complement strand
GCTTCACATCCGCGAATGTTAGACGCCTTCATCCTTGGAGTGGTCGAGGGGCTCACCGAGTTCCTGCCGGTCTCGTCCACCGGCCACCTCATCCTCGTCTCGGACCTCCTCGGGCTCAACGACGAGAAGGGCAAGGTGTTCGACATCGTGATCCAGCTGGGCGCGATCCTCGCGGTCGTGTGGGAGTACCGCGCGCGCTTCGCGAAGGCGTTTTCCGGCATCGCGAGCGACCGCGTGCAGCAGCGCTTCGCCCTGAACCTCTTCGTGGCATTCCTTCCCGCGGCCATCGTCGGGCTCGCGTTCCAGAAGCAGATCAAGGAATTCCTCTTCTATCCGAGGCCGGTGGCGATCGCTCTCATCGTGGGCGCGCTGGTGATCTTCGCGGTGGAATACTGGTACAAGCGCCACGGCGCGCCGCGCGTGACGAGCGTGGACTCGATGACGTGGAAGGACGCGCTCAAGGTCGGGCTCGCGCAGTGCTTCTCGCTGATCCCGGGCACGTCGCGCTCCGGCGCCACCATCATGGGCGGGATGCTCTTCGGGCTCTCGCGGCAGGTGGCGACCGAGTTCTCGTTCTTCCTCGCGGTGCCGATCATGGTCGCGGCCACCGGCTACCAGCTCGTGAAATACCGCGCGCTCCTCACGGCCGACGACATCGGCGTTTTCGCGGTGGGCTTCGTGGTGAGCTTCGTCGCGGCGCTGGTCGCGGTGAAGGCGCTGATCCGCTACGTGGCGCACCACGACTTCAACGCGTTCGCCTGGTACCGGATCGCGTTGGGAGCCGTGGTGCTGTGGTACTTCCGCTGACCTACGCGGGCACCGCTTCCTTCGACGTGTAGCGCTTGATGAGCCCCAGGAGCTGGTCTTCCTGGTAGGGCTTGCCCATGTACTCGTTCACGCCCAGCTCGATCGCGTGGTTGCGGTGCTTGTCCGCCGTGCGCGAGGTGATCATGATGATCGGGATCGCGCGCGTGAGCGCATCCGCCCGGACGTTGCGCGTGAACTCGAAGCCGTCCATGCGCGGCATCTCCACGTCGAGCAGGATGCAGTCGGGCGTGACGTCCTGCAGCTGCTGCAGCGCGTCGACGCCGTCCTTCGCCGTGATGAACTCGTAGCCTTCGCGCGCCAGCATGCGGCTCGTGATCTTGCGCACCGTGAGGGAGTCGTCGACCACCATGACGAGGCGGGTGGCCGCGCGGGCGGGCTGCACCGGCGCCGCCGGCACCGGCTGCGGCCGCGGCGCAGCTTCCGTCGCCACGGTCACCTGCGGCGCGGGCGCGCCGTCGCGATGCACGAGCTGAACGGGGTTCAGGATCAGCACCACCTGGCCGTTTCCGAGCACGGTGGCGCCCGAGATGCCGGCAAGGCGCGCGAGCTGCGGCCCGATGGTCTTCACCACCACCTCGCGATTGCCGATGATCTCGTCCACGCGGATCGCGGCGCGCTGCACGCCGCTCTTCAGCAGCAGCACCGGGATCTGCCGCGCCGGCGTCGGCGTGTCGGCTTCACCCAGCAGCGGCAGGATCGAGCGCAGCGGATAACGGTTGTCCTTCCACGCGATCTCGCCCTTGGCGAGCACCTCCGCGTAGGGCTGCGCCTTGAATTCCTGCACCTGCTCGATCATCACCGACGGGATCGCATGGATCGTCTGGCCCGCGCGCACCATGACCGCCTGCGTCACGGCGAGCGTGAGGGGCAGCGTGATGGTGAACGTCGTTCCGCGTCCGGCGTGCGAGGTGATCTCGACGCGCCCGCCGAGCGAGGTGATCTCGTTCTTCACCACGTCGAGGCCCACGCCGCGTCCGGAGACCTGGCTTACTTCCGTCGCGGTGCTGAAGCCGCTCATGAAGATGAATTGCGCGAGCTGCGCCTCGGGAAGCTCCACGTCCGCCGGCAAGAGGCCCGAGGCGACCGCTTTCTCGCGGATGCGGGGGAAGTTCAGGCCGAAGCCGTCGTCGCTCACCGTGAGCACGACCTCGTTGCCGCGCTGCACGGCGTCGATCTGGATCTCGCCGATCTCCGGCTTCCCGGCGGCGAGGCGCTCGGCGGGCTTCTCGAGGCCGTGCGCGATGGCGTTGCGCAGCAGGTGCTCGAAGGGGCCCGTGATCTTCTCGAGCACCGAGCGGTCGAGCTCCACGCGGGTGCCCTTCAATTCCAGGTTGGCCTTCTTGTCCAGCTCCTTGGCCGTCTGGCGAACGATGCGGTAGAAGCGGTCGCCCAGGTTGCCCAGCGGGACCAGGCGCACGCCCATGAGGCCCTGCTGCAGCTCGCGGTTCAGGCGCGCCTGCGCGTGGATCGCGAGCTCGGTCTCGTCGAGGTTCTTCTGCAGCCCCTGGTGCAGGGTGATCACGTCGCCCAGGCTCTCCGCAAGGAAGCGCGTGAGCTCCTGCATGCGCGAGAAGCGGTCGAGCTCGAGCGGGTCGAAATGCTCGCCGCGCTCTTCCTTCATCTTGATCGTGCTCTGCATCTGGCCTTCGGCCTGGAGCTCGATCTCGCGCAACTGCGCGCGCATCCGGTTGATGTTGTCGGTGAGGTCCACGAGCGAGCGGCGGAAGGTGGCCATCTCCAGCTCGATGCGGGAGCGCGCGATGGACAGCTCGCCCGCCTCGTTCACGAAGCGGTCGATCATCTCCGCGTTCACGCGCAGCAGGGCCGCGCGCGCCTCGCGCATCTCCGGCGGCAGCGCTTCGCGGCCCGCGACTTCCTGTGCGGCGGCGGCCATCACGGCCATGGCGCCCGGCTTGTCCTTCTGGTGGTCGAACACCGCGGCGACCGGTACCTGGATCGGCTCGGCCTCGATGATGTCCTCGCCCCGCGCCAGGCGCTCGAGCGACAGCGAGAAGCGGTCGACGCGTTCCTCGATCTCCTCGAAGGCCTTCGCGTCGGGCTTCGCCACGGCATCCTGCGCGATCACGCGCGCCTCGAGCACGTGGGCGAGCTCGCCCAGGCGCATGAGGCCCGCCATGCGCGCGCTGCCCTTCAGCGTGTGCAGGTGACGATGCAGGTCGGCGGCGGGCGCGTGCTCACCGGGACTGGACTTCCAGCGGCGCACGCCTTCGCTCACCAGCGGGATGATCTCGCGCGCTTCCTCGAGGAAGACCGGCAGAAGGTCGCGGTCGACGTCGTCCTTGATCTTGCGTTGGTCCTTGCCCGCCTCGAATTGCGGCGCGGCGGGCTGGGCGGCGGCAGCGGGCGCGGGCTCGATCGAGGCGACCGGGGCGGGCTCCGCGACGACGGGTGCCGGCACAACGGGCGCCGGCACGACGGGCGGCGCGGCAGGCGCCTCGGCAACCGGTGCGGGCGCTGCGACGACAACTGCGGGCGGCGCGACGACAGGGGCGGGCGCGTCGACGACCGGCGCGCGCGCTTCGACGACCGGCGCGGGCATTTCGGCAACGACCGGCGTTTCCTCCGCGACGAGGCCCGGCATGCGCAGGTGCGTGCCTTCGCCGGTGCGGCGCGACTGCCTGAGGCCTTCGCGCAACGCCTCGATCACCTCGACCACGTCATTGCGGTCGTGCGGCAGCGCCTGGCCGCGCACCGACTGGACCATGGCAGCCAGCGCATCGACGGCGCGGCGCGTGCCGCTCAGCCGGTTCGCATCGAACTCGGGCGGCAGGTCGATCGCTTCCTGCAGCCATTTCTCGAGGGCATGCGCGAGCTCGGCGATGCCGGTGAATCCGGTGGTGCGTGACGTGCTCGCAAGCGTGTGCGCGGCGCGCATGAACTCCGGCGACACCGGAAGCAACGTGTCGGCTTCGAGCGCGGACACCTCGCGCTCCATCGAGGCGATGTGCTGCTCGGCTTCGCCGAGATAGATCGAGAAGAGCGCGCGCGAAACGGTGACCTCGCCCACCGCGATGGTGTCGTCGAGCGGCTGTGCCTCAAAGGCCGGCTCCAGGGGCGCGAGCTCGGCGACTTCCGGCGCAGGCTGCGTGATTTCCGCCTGGGCGGGTTCGAGATCGAATGAGAGCTCGGCAGGCTGCTGCGCTTCTTCGGCATGCACCGGCTCGGCCACGGCAGGCGCGGGCTCGGCCGGCGCGGCGGCGAAATCGAGCGAATCGAAGCTGGCTTCGGCGGAAACTTGCGCGGCCTCGACCGGCGCGTGTGCTTCGTCTGCGGGCGCGGGTTCGATGAACGGCTGCGCAGGCGCTTCCACCGGCGCGGCGGCCTCGACCACCGGCGCGGCAACCTCGGCCACGGCCGCCGGCGCCTCGATGGGAGCCGGTGCTTCGCCGCTCTTCAACGCCTCGGCCTGGCGCGTGATCGCGCTGCCGTCGATGCGCGCGGCGCCGGATTGCTTGAGCTCTGCGACCCAGCCGGAGAAGGAATCGCGGGCGAGCTCGATGAAGCCCAGCAATGTCGGGGTCGCGGGCTTCTCGTCCTTCAGCCACTTGTTCAGCACCTGCTCGCACTGCCAGGCCATCTCGCCCAGCTCGTTCAGGCCCACCATGCGGCCGCTGCCCTTGAGCGTATGGAAGCCGCGGCGGATCGTGGTGAGGGCCTCGCGGTCGTGAGGCGCGTCGCGGCACGCGGCGAGGCTCTCGCCGATGGTGCCGACCACTTCGGTGGCCTCCTCGAGGAAGATGTCCAGCAGCTCCTTGTCCACCTCCGCGCCGGGCGCGTCGACGAGCTGCACGACCTGCGCCGCGGGCTGCTCGGGCGCATTGTCGGGGGCGAGCTGCGTGATGGCGCGGAAGAGTCCCGACTGCTGCGGGTCGGTGTTCTCCTGCATCGCCTGGAGCGCGGCTTCGCTCTGCTGCGAGACGGCGGAATCGGACACGACGGCCGCGTCCCGCTTCAATTCGTCGAGCGACTTCTCGAGCTTCGCCCGCGTGGTTTCCGCGGGCGCGCCTTTCCAGTCCTCGTAGAGCGCCTGGACCTTCTGCTTCTGCAGCTCGATATCACCCGGCGAGACGGTGTGCGAGCGGCGCACGACGCTCTCGATGCCGATGGGCTCGGGCTGCAGCAGGCCGAAGCGCAGCAGCGCGGGCACCAGCGTTTCCTTCGCGGAAGCCGATCCCTGCTGCAGCGCGGTGATGTAGAGGCCGAGCGCGGACAGGCCGTCGGCGACCAGGTCGGCCGCGTCGCCCACACCGTCGGCCGAGCCTTCGGTGAACTGCTGCACGCGCGCCATCACCGCGGCGTTCAGAGACGCGGCGTCGTGCAGCTCCATGATCATGAGGGCGCCCTGCACCTGCGCGAACTGCGCCGGCAGCGGCGTGAGCTCCGCGCGCTTCGCGTTGTCGCGGAAGAAGGCATCCAGCGCCTGCTCGATGTTCTGCAGGTTCACCTGCACTTCCTGGCCCACCTGGAAGATGAGGAGCTTTTCCTGCGCGCGGCGCGTCATCTCGTCGAGGAGGCCGCCTTCGATGGCATCCATCGGCGGCAGCGCCTCGCCCGCCATGGCGCTCTTCAGCCGCGCCTGCACCGTCCCGGCCTGGCGCGCGAAGTCGGCGCCCAGCCGCGAGTAGTTCTCCAGCGCGGATTCGATGAAGAGGAGCGCCGTCGCGACTTCCAGCGATTGCGCTTCGGACGGCGGAATGTTCTTCGCGCGAAGGTTCGGCGCCACTTCCGTGAGCGCATAGAGCACCGCGTGGATGTCGCGGTTGGGCAGCCGGCCCGCGCGCTCGGAAAGCACGACGGCCTGCTTGCCGAACGGATCGAGCGCGGCGCGGTTGCCCGAGGTGTACTTGAGCCAGGTGTCCTTCTGCTGCGCGGTGATCTCGCGCACTTCGCGGACCATCGAGGTGAGGTGCTCGTCGTCCGCGTCGGCCGGGTGCAGGCCGCGGTCGGGCAACGCCACCAGCATCTCGAGGCGGAAGGCGTCCTTCAGCATCACGACGCGCTCGGAGACCGGCTTGGAGCGCGCCACGGCGAGGAGCAGGTCGCGGAACAGGCGCTCGGCGACCTTCTGCGACCCGTCGATGGTCTGCTTGATCTGCTGGTCGAGCTTGGCGAAGAGCGGCTTGGCCGCTCCGTTGTGCTCGATGCCGGCGAACACGAGCGCGTCGAAGAATCCCGCGGCCGCGGCCCAGAACGGCCGGTTCGGCGTCGCCGCCTGCAGCGACTCGATGGCGAGGATGGCGCCGTGCATGGATCGCAGCGACTCGGCCGCGTCGGGCCCCTTCAGCATGCGCAGCAGGCCCTGCTGGTAGAGCGAGCGCTGGTGCGCGAGCGCCTTGGCGAGCACCGCGTCGTCGAGCTTCTCCTTCGCGGGCAACGCGGGAAGCTCCGCGGCCAGGTTCGGGAAGAAGAGGTCGCCTTCGTTGGCGTCGGAAGCGCCGCGGCCGCGGTTCAGCTCGATGAACGGCGCCAGCAGGCGCAGCGGCTGGTCCGGTTGCCCGGCGATCAGCGTATCGAGGTACGTCGAAAGCGCGGAGATGCCCTTCTTGGCGACGGCGATCGCGGCGGGCAGCTGCGACGCGTCATCCTTCTCCAGGAACGCGACCAGCTTCTCCAGCTCCTCGTTGAAGCGCGTGGCGGCACCCAGGCCCACCATCGCGAGCGCTCCGGTGGCCTGGTGCAGGTGCGTGAGGATGTACTTGACGGGGGCGCGGTCGGCCGGATTCGCGACCAGCTTGTCGAGGTTCTCGCGCGCCTGGTTGAGCGAATGGTCGATCTCGGTCTTGACCCACGTGAGGGGTCCCAGGTCGAAATCGGTGACTGCCGGGTTTGCCGCCATTTAGCCTTCCTGTTGCTTTCGCTTCACATCCTCGGAGCTGCGTTCCCCGCGCCTACAGCTTGAAGCCCGCGACCGAGCTCTTCAGCTCCTGCGCCACCGTGGCCAGGTCGCGGATCGAGCCCGCCGCCTGCTGGGTGCCGCGCGTCGTCTGGCGCGTGATCTCGAGGATGTCCTGCATGTTCTGCGCGACCTTGTTCGTCGCCGTGGCCTGCGTCTGCGTGGCCTGCGTGATCTGGCCGATCAGCGTGGCGAGGTTCTTCGTCACCGAGTCGATCTCCGTGAGCGCCTGTCCCGCCGCGTCGGAGAGCTTCGCGCCCTCGACCACGCCCTGCGTCGATTTCTCCATGGCCGCCACGGCGTCCTGGGTGTCCGCCTGAATGGTCTTCACGATGGCGCCGATCTGCTTGGTCGCCTCGCCCGAGCGTTCCGCCAGTCGCTGCACCTCTTCGGCAACCACCGAGAAGCCGCGTCCCGCTTCACCGGCCGATGCGGCCTGGATGGCGGCGTTCAACGCGAGCACGTTCGTCTGCTCCGTGATGTCCGAGATGAGCTCCACGATCTCGCCGATCTCCTGCGAGCTTTCGCCCAGGCGCTTGATCCGCTTGGACGTCTCCTGGATCTGCTCGCGGATGTCGTTCATGCCGGAGATCGAGTTCTGCACCGCGGCGCGGCCCTTGTCAGCCGCCGCCAGCGAGCGTTGCGCGACTCGCGCGCTCTCCTCCGCGGTGGAGGACACGTCGGCGATCGAGCGCGACACCTGCAGCACCTGCGCCGTCGTCTCCTCGATCTCGTGCGACTGCTTCTCGGCGGCGCTGAGGAGGTCGGCCGAGATCGACTGCGCCTGCGCGGTCTTCTGCGTCACCTGGATGGCCGCGTTGTTCACGCCCGCCACCAGGGTGCGCAGCTCGTCGATGGTGTAGTTCATCGAGTCGGCGATGGCACCCGTGATGTCTTCGGTCACCTGCGCGCGCACCGTGAGGTCGCCGTCGGCCAGGTCGCCCATCTCGTTAAGCAGGCGAAGGATCGCCTCCTGGTTTCGCTTGTTCTCGCGCTCGGCGTCGGCCGCGCTGCGGCGCGAATCCGCGGCGAAAGCGACCGCCATCAGCGCGAGCACGCCGACCAGCAGGCCGCCCAGCAGGATGATGGCGATGAGCGGCAGCGGCGAGCGGCCGGTGGCCTGCAGCGAGTCCTGGATGCTGCGCACCGACGACTGCAGCTGTTCGCTGCCCGCGACGAGCTGCGCCGAGGCCTGGCGGGCCGACACCAGCTTCGTCAGCTCGCGAAGGATGGGGCTCGCGTTCTGCTCGAACGTGCCGAACGTCTTCTTCAGCTCGGCGAGCTTGGTGCGCGCCTCGGCATCGCGCAGCGCCACCATCTCCATGGTCGCGTTGCCGCTCTCCAGCGCGTTCAGGATCGCGCGCACTTCGTTGGTGTCCTTGCCCAGCAGGAAGGGCACTTCCGGATCGATGATCTCGGCGCCGAGGATCTGCGCGGCGCCGCGGCCCAGGCGCTCGGAAAGCGCGGAGAGCTTGTTCGCCTTCAGAAGCTGCGCGCCGGACGAGCCGGATTGCGACATCAAGCCGATGAGCTCCTGCGATTGCGCGGCCATGTCTTCCGAGCCCAGGCGCACCTGCTCGACGTTCTGCGCGAGCGCGACCAGGTCCTTCTGCGCCGAGAGGATCGCCGACGCGGCGCTGGAAGCCGGGGGCCAGCGCTTGGCCAGCTCGTCGAGGCGGCTCGAGAGCTCGGCGTTGGTGGCGATGCTCGGCACGTCGACGCCCAGGGCGACGCCGCCCTGGCGCAGCACCTGCAGGTCTTCCGCGAACTGGTCACGGCTGTCCGAGAGCTGCGGGAAGGCGGTCGCCTGTCCGCGCGCCGCGAGTCCCGCCGCCTTGGCCAGGCGCTGCGTGTGGAACTGCATCTGCGAGAGCACCGAGATGTGCGTGGCGCTCTGCGTGCGGCTGCGCGTGTCCTGGAACACGACGAATGCCAGCACCGCCATGAGGAAGGCGGCCATCACCCCGAGGATCTGGAGCTGCTTTCCGATCGGCCGGTCCGCGAGGAACGGGATGCGGAATGCCGCGACGCGGCTCGCGGCGTCCGCCGGGGCGGCCTTCGCGGCGGCTGCGGCGCGCGTGTCCTTCGCAGGCTTGGTCACCGCGCCGGAAGGCACGGGGATGTTGGTGAGCGTCGTGGATTGCGGCGAGCCTCCCGGGCGGGCGGCGGCCTTCTTGGGCGCGCGCTTGAACCAGTCCGCGATCGACGATTTGGGTTTGATTGCTTGTGCTTTGGCCATGCTCTTTCTCTCCCTACGCGCCAACTTCCAGGAACCGCTGCTCGCGAACGAGCGCGGGAAGGTCCAGCTCGAGCCAGCGGGTTCCGCCGGCGTCGGTATATGCGCCGCCCACCCACGGGGCGGCATCTGCGGGCCGCTCGGCGGCCGAGAACTGTTCGGGATTGCGAAGACCCAGCATCCGCGAGACCACCAGGCCCGCGCCGCCCACGAGGCGATCCGAGATCAGGATCACGCGCCGCTCCATCCCGGGAGCGATCGCATCGCCGCCCTGGAACGCCGCGAAATCCACCATGCTGTACAGGTTGCCGCGCACGTTGGCCACGCCGCGGAACCACGAATGCGTGAGGGGCACCGGCACCATCGCGGGCACCGGGATCACTTCGTTCACCTGGTGCAGCGCCACGAACCAGTTGCCCGACCCGACCTGGAAGCCCAGCTTCGAGGCGAGCGCCGTGCGCGACGAGGCCGTGCGGATGCGCTCGGCAACCGAGATCTGGAATTCGCGCAGGCCCGTGCGTCGCGCCATCTGTTATCCGAGCGCCTTGATCTTGTCGAGGAGGTCGCTCTCCCCGATGGGCTTGGTGACGTAATCCTTGGCGCCCTGGCGCAGGCCCCAGATCTTGTCGGTCTCCTGGTCCTTGGTGGTGCAGATGATCACGGGGATGTGCTTGGTCTTTTCCTCGCGCGTGATGGCGCGCGTCGCCTGGAAGCCGTTCAGGCCCGGCATCACCACGTCCATGAGGATGAGGTCCGGCTGCTCGCTCTTGGCGCGCTCGATGGCGATCTCGCCGCTGTCGACGAGCAGCACGTCGTAGCCGCGCTTCTTCAGCATTCCCTCCATGAAGGCGCGTTCGGTCGGTGAATCGTCGACCACCATGATTTTCTTGATTGCCATGTGCATCGCTCCGTGTTCTTCCTTGTTCAGGCTGCGCTCTTTTGAGCGAGGTGCGCTTCGACCGCCTTGAGGAGGCTTTCCTTGGTGAAGGGCTTGGTGAGGTACTCGTCGGAACCCACCATCCGGCCGCGCGCGCGGTCGAAGAGGCTGTCCTTGGACGAAAGCATGATGACCGGCGTCGCCTTGTGCTTGCCGCTCTTCTTGATGAGCGCGCACGTCTGGTAGCCGTCCAGGCGCGGCATCATGATGTCCACGAAGATGAGGTCGGGCTGGTGGTCGGCGATCTTCGCGAGCGCGTCGAAGCCGTTCTCCGCCAGGATGACCTGGCAGCCCGCCTGCATGAGGAAGATCTCCGCGCTGCGACGGATGGTGTTGCTGTCGTCGATCACCATCACACGCACGCCCGTGAGGTTCTTGGAGTCGGCCAAACGTCCCTCGAAAATGGTTCGGGCTGCGTTCGGAAAGAGCCGCCCAAGGCCGGCGCCAATAACTCCTCCCTGAAATCCGCAGCCGCGTTCTACGCGATCTTCAGGTTCTTCTTTTATTTAACCAAAACAACTGCTAACTACCTAGTCCTAATCCTCTTTCGGAACATTATCCGACAAAGGCGCGGTGAGCGGTACTCAGAATTCCACCATCTCGAAATCTTCTTTCCGGGCCCCGCACTCGGGGCAGCACCAACCTGCCGGAATGTCCTCCCAACGCGTGCCCGCGACGATGCCGTCTTCCGGCCATCCTTCGGCTTCGTCGTAGACGAGGCCGCAGGCGAGGCAACGCCACATCTTTAACGGCCGCTGTTGGGCGGCGGGCGCTGACGAAGGCATAGGCGAACGCGGAGCCGGTGAGTAGAATGCTGAGGACGCGCGCGCACCCCTGACGAATCGTATCGACCCCCGGTTGGCGCGCGCAACGCAAGCCGGGTTTCAAGTGTAACCCCCCCTTCGGCCCGGCTTTTT
>Ga0070689_100003207_pt1 | contig 10836 bp, 11 predicted proteins | sample KBSS23HmetaG_FD_64669 | JGI IMG/M metagenome (GOLD analysis project Ga0070689, IMG submission 64669) | Switchgrass rhizosphere microbial communities from Kellogg Biological Station, Michigan, USA - KBS S2-3H metaG | ecosystem: Host-associated > Plants > Roots > Rhizosphere ... | reverse complement strand
GGAGAGCACGCTCCAACATTGGCGCCGGACGCTGAGCCCGTCGAAGACACAGCGATCGAGCCCCCGGCGCAAGCGTCAGCAGCGGAAACCGGTGCTCCCGCCGACAGTCCGGCGGAGCCGCCGCCTGCAATCCAGTCGCTGTTACCGACCGTCGAATTTGTCGGCGCTGAAGTCACGCCGGCACCGGCCGAAGCGGCCCCCGCAACGCCCGCTGAGCCAGAGATGATCGAGGTCTGGCGCCCCGGTCGTCCCCAAGGCGAACGTCGCCCCCGCGACGCCGAACGGCGCGGTAGCCGCCGCCGTCATCACGAGCGCCCGGCAACGCCGGTCGAAGGTCAACCCGCGGGCGAAACATCGGTTGCTGCGGCGGATGGCCAAGCCATCGCCGCGGACGCCGCGCCGCCAGCCAATGGCGAGCGCAAGGAACGTCACGGCCGCCCGCGTCACCGCCGCCGCGATCGTGGCCCGCGCAAGGATGCCGACGGCAAGACGGTCGAAGGCCAAGCCGTCGAAGCCAAATCTAGCGAAAGCAAGTCTGACGAAAGCAAAGCCGGCGCGGAGCAGCGGACGGACCGGCCGCAAAAGCAGGGACGCCCCGAGCGCCATCCGGAGCGTGGCGACCGGCCGCCGCGCCAAGATCGTGGCGATCGCGGTCCGCGGCGCGAGCGCGACCGTGATCGCGGCCGCGGCGACGACAACCGGCAAGCGCGATCCTGGAGCTCCGATCAACCGTCGCGCGGCAATAAGGAGCCGGATCCGAACTCGCCGTTCGCCAAGTTGCTGGCCTTGAAGGAGCAGCTTCAGGGCAACAAGGACCAAAGCTAAGCACTTGCCGAGCGTGATCCCGAAACGCGGGAACCGGTTCCCGCCTTCGCGAAGCCGCTTCGACGGGCGAAGGAAGGTCGGACAAGATCATATTCACTTAGGACATGGATCGTCAGCGCATCGATAAATGGCTGTGGCACGCGCGCGTGGTGCGCACGCGCTCGGCCGCTGCGGCGTTGTCCGGCGCTGGTTTCGTCCGCATCAATGGCGCGCGCATCGATACATCGAGCCGCCCAGTGCGTCCCGGCGACGTCGTCACCATCGCGCTCGATCGCAACGTGCGGGTGCTCAAGGTGATCGGATACGCCGAGCGCCGCGGTTCCGCCGAGACCGTCCGCGCCCTCTATGAGGATCTCACGCCGCCGCCGGCACCGCGGACGGAAGCCATCAGCGGCGAGCGCGAAGAGGGCTCCGGCCGTCCGACCAAGCGGGAGCGTCGCGAGATCGACCGGCTGCAGGGTCGCGACGAACTTGATTAGCGTCACAAATTGCCCGTTCCAGCAGCCCGTGCTTGCGGATGCACCCTCCATGAGGTACGCAGCGCCGTTTTCTGGAGTGATGGAATGACCTACGTCGTCAACGACAATTGCATCAAGTGCAAGTACACCGATTGCGTCGAAGTCTGCCCGGTCGACTGCTTCTACGAGGGGGCGAACATGCTCGTCATTCACCCCGACGAATGTATCGACTGCGGCGTCTGCGAACCGGAATGCCCGGTCGACGCGATCAAGCCGGACACCGAGCCCGGCCTGGAGAAATTCCTGGAACTCAACGCCGAATACGCGAAGTCCTGGCCCAACATCACGGTGAAAAAAGAGCCGCCGGAGGATGCCAAGGATTGGGACGGCAAGTCCGGCAAAATAACGGAATTCGACCCGGAACCCGGTACCGGCGACTGAAAGCGGCCCGCAACGGACGGCTCGGCGTCATTAACCAATCTTAATAATTTTCCAGCCCGTTGAACCCTGAAACAGGCTTTTTGCAGTGCGATAACGCTTTGATTCTGACCCAAAATGTGCTATAAGGTCGGTAACATGGATTTGTGCCGGAATGCTCCCCGTGGGGAGCATTATTTGTCGGAACCGATACCATATAAACCCGGGTAGGGGCGTGTCTAAGACACGCAGAAGCTGTGGCAGGGAAGATGCGTCAGAAGTCCAAGAAGGGTGCGTCCGGCGTAAGCCGGCGCGCCAAGAAACCCGCCGCTGGACCCGTCCGGCGGACTTCGCAGGCCTCACGCGGAACCGCCCGCCGTGGAGCCCCCGTGGCCAAATCGCTCGGCCGTAATAAGCCAGAGCAAGGAGCAGTACCTGGAATGACCCCTAAAAAGACGACCCAGCGCCAGGGCTTCAAGACCAACGAATTCATCGTCTATCCGGCCCATGGGGTCGGTCAGATCATGGCCATCGAAGAGCAAGAGGTGGCCGGTGCGAAGCTCGAGCTGTTTGTCATCAACTTCGTCAAGGACAAGATGACGCTGCGGGTTCCTACCGCCAAGGTTGTGGCGGTTGGCATGCGCAAGCTTGCCGAGGGGACCCTGGTCAAGCGGGCTCTCGAAACCCTTAAGGGCCGCGCCCGGATCAAGCGCACCATGTGGTCGCGCCGGGCTCAGGAATACGAAGCCAAGATCAACTCCGGCGATATTGTCGCCATCGCCGAGGTTGTGCGCGACCTGTTCCGGTCGGAGTCACAGCCCGAGCAGTCCTACAGCGAACGGCAGCTCTATGAAGCAGCGCTGGACCGGCTGTCGCGCGAGATCGCGGCGGTGCAGCACGTCACTGAGACCGAAGCGGTCAAGGAAATCGAGGCGGCGCTCGCCAAGGGCCCTAGGCGCGGCCCGAAGCCGGCTGAGGAGCTGGTGGAGGAAGAGGCGGCGTAAAGCCACCTTCGCGCATCACGAAATTCAAAGGCCCGGTCGCAAGACCGGGCCTTTTGCATTGGCTCTGGAGAGTTTGCCGCGCGCACGTTTCCCATTCTCGCGAGTCGAAGAGGAAAGCGTGCCCGTTGTGGCGCTATCGGCTAGTTTCTTGGCCGGGAGAGACCGATGACCGACGCCAAAAATGAGCCCGTCATGTGCGCCGGACCGCATCTCGACGTGCGCCCGCCCAAACTGAAGCTGCCGCCGCAGTCAGCCGACTGTCACTGTCATGTGTTCGGCCCGCGCGGCCAATACCCCTGGGCCGCCAACCGTCTCTACACGCCGCCGCCGGTGCTGCTTGATGATTACCTCGCCATGCTCCGCGCCACGGGGTTCGAGCGTGGCGTGATGGTGCAGACCGGCCTGTACGGCCCCGACAATCGCTTCATCGTCGACGCCGTCAAGGCGCATCCGAAACACCTTCGCGCTATCGCGCTGATCGGCGAAGACATCACCGACCGGGCGCTACGCGATCTCACTGACGGCGGTGTGCGCGGTTTCCGCGTCAACCGCACCGCCAAGACCGGACTGTCGTTCGAGGTGGCGCGCCGGCTCGCCTTGCGCGTCAAGGACCTTGGCTGGCACGTGCAGTTCCTGCTCGACGTCGAGGATCATCCCGACCTTGATAGCTTCCTTGGCAATTTCCCGACCGCGGTGGTGATCGACCACATGGGCCGGCCCGATCCGAAGAAGGGCGTCAACGCGCCGGGCTTTCAGGCGCTGATCCGCCTGCTCCAGTCGGGGCGCGGCTGGTCGAAAATGTCGGCGCCGTACCGCACCTCGCTGCAAGAACCGCCCTACGGCGACATCACGCCGTTCGCCCATGCGCTCGTCGCCGCCGCGTCCGATCGCGTGGTGTGGGGCTCGGACTGGCCACACGTGCTGCTGGAGACGACAATGCCGAACGACGGCGATCTGGTCGATCAGATCGCGGTCTGGGTGCCGGACGAAGCGACACGCCGACGCATCCTGGTGGACAATCCCGAACGGCTCTACGGCTTCGAGTAGGCTTAGCCAAGGAAACAAGCGGGTCGCGGCGTTACACCACAACGGCGGTGGCGTCATGGGCGTAGAGCCACTCCATTCGCTCGCGCACGCGCTCCTGCTGCCACTCGCGCGCCACCTCGGCAGCCACGGCGCCTGGGTTGGCCAGGGCCGGGCTGAAGGCCGAGCGCCGGTTCTCGTGGGATTTTCGCACCACCGTGGCGGTGCGATCGCGCCGGATCTCCTCGTAACGCGTGAAAGCGGTCGCCGGATCGTCGAAATACTTGTCGAGGCACGCGGCCACAACATAGCCGTCCTCGACCGCCATCACACCGCCCTGGCCGAGAAACGGTAGCGTCGGATGGCAGGCGTCGCCCAATAGCGTGACGCGGCCCTGGCTCCATCGCGGCATCGGCCCGCGGACCATCAGCGCCCATTTGTAGGGAGTCTCGATCCGGCTGATGATCTCGTGCACGTCGGGATGCCAGCCGCGGAAGTCGTTGGCGAGCTCGTCCCTGGTGCCCTGCGTCACCCAGGACTCGACCTGCCAGTCGTCGCGCTCGACGAAGCTGATGAAGTTCATGATCTCGCCGCGCCGCACCGGATAGTGCAGCACGTGGCCGTGGGGCCCGAGCCAGTTGGTGCCCAGCATCGTCTGCAGATGCGGCGGCAGCTTTTCCATCGGCACGAGGCCACGCCAGGCGACGCAGCCGGTGAATTCAGGGCGGTCAGCGCCAAAGAGGCCGGCGCGGACCTTCGAATGGATGCCATCGGCGCCGATGACATAAGCCGCGCGCACGCTTTCACCATCCTCGAACCGCACTTCGGCGTGGTCGCCGTCGGTGCTGATGGTGGCACAGCGTCGACCGAGCTTCACCGCATCGGGCTTTTGCGCGCGCACGGCGTCCGCCAGCAGGCTGTGCAGGTCGCCTCGATGCAGCATGACGTGCGGCGTGCCGTAGCGTTGCGCCGTGGTGGCGCCGAGATCGAACCAGTTCCAGGTCTCGCCCGTGCTCCAGTGCCGGATCACGCGGCGCGACGGCAGCACCTGGACGCGCTTGAGCGGGTCCTCGAGGCCGAGCGCATAGAGCACCCGCGTGCCGTTGGAGCTGATTTGGATGCCGGCGCCGACCTCCTTGAGTTCAGGCGCCTGCTCGTACACTTCGACATCGAGCCCGCGCTTGAGCAGCGACAGCGCGGCGGCCAGGCCACCGATGCCGCCGCCGACGATGACGATCTTTTCGCACGCACTCGTCACTCGAACATCACGCCGGTTGCCTTCACGATTTCAGCCCAGCGCGGGATCTCCTCGGCGATGAACGTCGCGAAATCCTGCGGCGAACCGATCTTGGCGTCGAAGCCGAGCTTGGCCATGCTGTCCTTCATCTCCGGGGATCGGAGCGTTTCGTTGATCGCAGCGTTGAGCTTGCCGACGATCCCCGGCGGCGTGCCGGCCGGCGCCAGCACCCCGGCCCAGAATTCAAGCGTCAGGTCCGGCAGGCCGACCTCGCGTACGGTCGGCACCTCGAGCAGTTCGGCGATGCGGGCGGGGCTCGTGATGGCGAGTGGCCGCATCCTGCCGTCACGGATGAGCGGGATCGATGTCGAGGGCGTTGGGTTCAGCATCTGGATGCGCCCGCCGAGGAAGTCCGGCAGCGCGGCGGCGCCGCCCTTATAGGGGATGATCTGAACGTCAGCGCCGCTGAGCCTCTTGAACATCTCCGCGATCAGGAGCGCTGCGGTGCCTTGCGTCGCGGCGAAATTGACCGTGGCGGGATGCGCTTTGGTGTAGGCGACAAACTCCGCCATCGTCTTGACCGGCAAAGTCGGAGATACCGCCAGCAGCCAGTAGGTGGTGTTGACCGTGCCGACCGGCGCAAAATCCTTCAACGGCTCGTAGTCGACCTTCTTCTTCATGGCGCGGTCAAGTGCGATCGATGAGCTGACAAACAGGAGCGTATAGCCGTCGGGCTCGGCCGCGGCGGCGGCCTTGGTGCCGATGGTCGTTCCACCACCCGGCTTGTTGTCGATGACGATCGGTTGGCCGAGCCGCGGGGCCAGATGCTGCGTCAACAGCCGCGCCATCACGTCGTTGGGCGAGCCCGGCGTGTACGGCACAACGAGCTTGATGACGCGCGCCGGATAGTTTTGCGCTGCGGCGGGACCGGCCAACGCCAGCGCCGCAAGGGTAGCCAGGAGCGTCCGTCTTGCAATCATCACGCAACCTCGCAAACCGTCATCCCCGGCGTTAAGCCGACATGACGAACGAGAGTTCTAGTTCTTTGGTTTGTAATCGATCGCCTTCGCCGTCGCGGCAACGGTGCGACGCTGCTCGTCGATCGATTCGGCGAACTCCTTCGGCCCGCCGATATTGATCGCCTGGCCGGTGGCCTTCAGCCGCTCGGCTATGCTGCCATCCGCGGCCACAGCGCGGAAGTCGGCGGCGATCTTCTCCTTGAGTTCCTCCGACATGCTCTTCAGCCCGAACAGGCCCACCAGCCCCTCCATCTCCAGCGACGGGAAGCCCTGCTCGCGCGCGGTCGGCATGTCGGGGGCCGTCGAGATGCGAGTCTTGTTGTTGACGACGAACAGCTTGATGCGGCCGGCCTGGATTTGCGGCTGCACGATTGCGTAGGACGCCATCACCGCCTGGATGCGGCCCTCACCGAGATCGACCGGCGCCACGTTGATGTCGCGATAGGGCACCTGGGTGATGTCCAGCTTTTCGTGATGCTGGTAGCCCCAGAAGATGAACTCTGTGATGCCCGGCACCGCTCCGTAGTTGAACTTGCCGGGGTTGGCGCGCACTGCCGCAGTGAATTCCTTGACGTTGCTGTAGGGGGCATCCGCCTTGACCGCTGCCGCGATCAGCGTGTTGGAGGCGCGTGCGATCGGGATCAGATCGGCTGGATTGTAGGTCAGCTTGGCATAGTTGAACGGATGCACTGTGAAATTGCCAGACGGCGAGAACAGCAGGGTGTGGTCGTCGTTGGCGGACAAGAACGCCTGAATCGCGACGATGCTGTCTCCGCCGGGCTTGTTCTCGATCACCACCGGCTGGCCCCACTTCTGCGTGAGCTTCTCCGCGAACAGCCGCCCGCCGATGTCGGCGCCGGCACCAGGTCCGAACGGCACGATGAACTTCACCGTTCGTGTCGGCCAGTTCTGCGCTTGCGCCGGCGCGAGGAGGGACGTGGTGAGCAGGGCGAGAGCGGCGGCGAATAGTCGGGTCGGCAACATGGCATTTCCTCGGGCTTTTGACATTTCGTTCGGACGCTAAGCATTCCGTCACCGAAACACAACGCTGCCGGCCTGCGGCGGATTGCTGCCATGCCGGTTGTTCTGGGCGACCGTTTGCGCGAAACTGGAGCCAGCCCCTCACACAAGCGAGTGCCCCCATGGATGCGAAAACCGTTGACGCCCGGACCCACGAGTTCGACGTGCAGGACATCGAGTATCTCCGCCACGGCGACAAGCCGCTGCTGGCGAAGGTCTACAAGCCGCGCGGCGAGGGCCCGTTCCCGGCTCTGGTCGATCTGCACGGCGGCGCCTGGTGCCTCGCTGACCGCAACACCGACAAGGTCCGCCACGAGGTGCTGGCGGGCCACGGCGTGGTTGTCGTCTCGCTCGACTGGCGCACCGCCAAAGAGGGCGCCTATCCGCTGGCGCTGGCGGATATCAACTACGCGATCCGCTGGGTCAAGCTGCACGCCAAGGAGTTGAAGACGCGCCCGGATCTTGTCGGCATCTCGGGCCAATCGAGCGGTGGCCATCTTGCCATGCTCGCCGCGATGCGGCCGCACGATCCGCGCTACACCACCATTGCGCTGCCGGCAGGCTCCCCCACGCTTGATGCCACAGTGAAGGCCGCGGTGCTGTCATGGCCGGTGATCAACCCGCTCGGCCGTTATCGTTTCGCCAAGCGGCAGGGTTCGCTGCCCAATCCGCCGGCCTGGCCGCCGGGAATCATCGACAAGCATCATCAGTTCTGGGGCGGCGAGGAGAACATGACCGAAGGCAATCCGATGCTCATCCTCGAGCGCGGCGAGAAGGTCACGCTGCCGCCGGCGATCTGGCACCAGGGCCGCGGCGATATCCTGCACGACTACAAGGACGAGGATTTCAAAGGCGCCGACACCGAGGCGCCGCGCTTCGCCGCCAACTACAAGAAGGCCGGCGGCAACATCGAGCTGCATTACTTCGACAGCGACCGCCAGCCCGGCCATTCGCCGGACCTCACCAAGATCGGCGACACCTTCGAGAAGATGCTGGCCTTCATCGGCAAGCACATCAAGTAAGCCGCGGTCCGTTCGCGCGTATAGAAGAGCCTGGGAGCAAGCTCCCAGGCTCTTCTATTTGCCGGTGCTGGGCCTCAGTGCGCTAACGCGTCCGCGGCCTTGGCGTCGACCTTGCTGTGGCCGGCCCGCATCAATTTGCCGAGATAATGCTCCGACACCTGGACCGGCGGATACTTCGGCGTCTCGCCAGGCGCGACGCACTGTTCGATGCAGCGAATCTCGGCGTCAGGGTTGGGGTTGGTGAAGAACACCAGCGAGATGCGGTCCTGCGGTTCAGCGTCGGGCGGCGGCACCGCGACGCGATGCAGAGTCGACACCCAGCGGTCGTTCGACCAACGCATCATCAGGTCGCCGATGTTGCAGGCGAAATCGCCAGCCGGAATATGCAGGTCGATCCAGTCGCCGCTCTTGTGCTTGACCTGCAGGCCACCCGGCGTGTCGTCACCGCGCACGAAGGTCATGATGCCGTAGTCGGTGTGGGTGCCGGCACGGAGCTGTCCCGGCAGCGGCGGCTGTGTCACCGCCGGATAACGGATGATACGGCAAACGCTCGCCTGACGGTCGAACTTGTCGGCGAAATAATTCTCATCGACGCCGAGCGCGGTCGCCATGGCGCGCAATACGCTCTGCGCCAATCCCTGCATCGCGTCGTAGTAGGATACCATGACCTGCCGGAAATCGTCCGGCTGCTCGGGCCAGTAGTTCGGTGCGTACATCTGAGCGCTGGTCGGGTCCACCTTCGCAGCGAGGTCCGGTCGGTCCTGGCCGAACCCGAACGCTTCCTGGATGTCAGGCGGCGTCGCCTGTCCCATCGAATAGGCGATCGCGCGGTCGCCGACCCAGTTGTAGCCGCGGCTGATCTTCGACGGCGGCCGCTGCACTTTCAACTTCTCGGCGTCAGGCAGTGCGAAAAAGTCGATGGCGCGCTGGCGTGTCTTGGCGATGAGGTCGGCGGGTACACCGTGGCCGGTGACAAGAAAGAATCCGGTGTCGCGGCAGGCTTCGTCGATCTGACGGGCGACTTTGCGCTTGTCGGCATCGGTGCCCGTGCGCAGCGGCGTGAGATCGATGGTAGGGATGGTATGTTCCGCCATGGCGCACCTTCCATTCTGCCTCAGGCAAATTCCGCCCGGACTATAGCTGCCTCGACGACGCTCGCAATGCTACAAGAGGGCAGGGCAGCCATTCGGGACACATCTCATGCCGCGCCGCATCAATCGCCGTGACGCCATTGTTTCGCTTCTTGGCGCTGTCGCGGCGCCAGGCCTGCTGCGCGCGCAATCTGGCTTCCCGGCCCGACCCATCCGCATCGTGGTGCCGGTGGCGCCGGGCGGCGGCGTCGACACCTTCGCCCGTCTGATCGCGGCCAAAGTGAAGACCCAGCGCGATGTGCAGTTCATCGTTGAGAACCGCACCGGCGGCAACTCCACAATCGGCGGCCTCGATGTTCAGCGCGCCGCGCCGGACGGCTACACCGTGCTGTTCCACGCTTCGACGCATAATGTCGCCCGACTGGTGTTGAAGAATGCACCCTACGATCCGGTTGCCGATTTCACGCCGATCGCGCTGGCCGGCAACACGCCGCTGGTGCACATCGTGTCGAACAACCGGCCGGAGAAAACCTTCCAGGACATCGTCGCCGCGGCGAAGGCCAATCCCGACAAGTGGTCGTTCGCGACGGCCCAACTCGGTGCGCCCGGCCATCTCGCCGCCGTTGCCTTCAATCAATACAACGGCATGAACCTGCCGATCATCGTCTATCGCGGCACAGCGCCTGCTGCCAACGACGTCGTCGGCGGCCACGTGCCGATGATGATCGAAGCCATTCTTTCGCTGCTGCCGATGGTGCGTGCCGGCAGCGTGCGTGCCATCGCGGTGACCAGCACCAAACGAAGCTCGCTGGCGCCGGAAATCCCGACCATGGCAGAGGTCGGCCTGCCGGCGCTCAATTTTGGCGCGTGGTGGGCGATGTGGGGACCGCCGGGCCTGCCGGCCGAGCTCACCACCATAATCAACGGGTGGGTCAACGACGCAGTGAAGGAACTGGGCGCCGACGGCCGTCTCGCTGCGCTCGGCATCGAGCCGTCCGCCGAAACGCCGCAGGCATTCGCCAAGTTCATCGCCGAGGACCTGGATCGCAGCGCCAAGCTTTTGAAAGCCGCGAACTTCCAGCCGGAGTGAGAGTGCCTACTTCATCGCCCCGGCCGCCTGCGCCACTGTGGCGACCTTGGCGCGCTGCTCCTCGATCGCTGCGGCAAACTCGGCGGCGTTGCCTGGCCGCATGGTCGCGCCGGTGGGTTGCAGCCGCGCCGCCAGCGCCGGATCGGTGGCGATCCCGCGGACGTCGGCGGCGATGCGGGCCTTGAGACTTTCCGGCATGTCGCGCCAGCCATAGATGCCGTTGACGCCGTTGAAGGCGAGCTCGGGGAAGCCGGCCTCTTGGGGGGTCGGCGCCTCCGGAGCGAGCGGCGAGCGCGCGGTGTTGGTCACCATCAGGAACTTGCCGCGGCCGGCCTGCACCTGCGGCAGCAGCAGCGTGATGCCGGTGGCGAGCAGCTGGACGCGGCCGGAAGCGAAGTCCTGGAACGCCGGGCTGAAGTCGCGATAGGAAATCTGTGTGATGTCGATGCCGGCGACCTTCTGCAAGGCCGCCACCACATACAGCGGAAGGCCGGTGGTCGCCGCCCAGTTCAGCTTGCCGGGTTGCGCTTTCGCCAGCGCGACGAACTCGGCCAATGTGTTGACCTTCGCAGACTCGGAGACCGTGAGCGCCAGAGTAGAATCGATCGCGCTCGCCACCGGCACCACGTC
>Ga0070689_100003206_pt1 | contig 10839 bp, 8 predicted proteins | sample KBSS23HmetaG_FD_64669 | JGI IMG/M metagenome (GOLD analysis project Ga0070689, IMG submission 64669) | Switchgrass rhizosphere microbial communities from Kellogg Biological Station, Michigan, USA - KBS S2-3H metaG | ecosystem: Host-associated > Plants > Roots > Rhizosphere ... | reverse complement strand
GTACTTCGGCGCCATCGTCGGCCGCGTCGCGAACCGGATCGCGAACGGCAAGTTCACGCTCGACGGCAAGCAGGTCCAGCTGAACACGAACAACGCGCCCCACCACCTTCACGGCGGCAAGAAGGGCTGGGACAAGGTGATCTGGACGGCGGAGCCGAAGGAGACGAAGGACGGCCCGTCACTGAAGCTGACGCACGTGTCGCCCGACGGGGAAGAGAACTACCCGGGCACCGTGACCGCGACGGCCACGTACACGCTGACCAACGAGAACGAGCTGAAGATCGACATGACGGCGACGACCGACAAGACGACGCTGATCAACATGGCTCACCACAGCTATTGGAACCTCGCGGGCGGCGGGACAATTCTCGATGAAGAGCTGACAATTCCAGCCGACTCGTACACGCCGGGCAAGCCGATGGTTCCCGACGGCACGGTGAAGCCGGTGAAGGGGACGCCGTTCGACTTCACGGCCGCCAAGCCGATCGGCAAGGACCTGAAGGCGGCGGGTGGCACGCCCGTCGGCTTCGACCACAACTGGGTCGTCAACGGCGAGCCGAACAAGATGCGGCTGATGGCGAAGCTGAAGGATCCGAAGTCCGGCCGGGTCATGACGATCACCGCCGACCAGCCGGGCCTGCAGTTCTATTCGGGCAACTTCATGGACGGGAAGACCAGCGGCAAGGGCGTCACCCACGTGCAGTACGCGGGGCTCTGCCTCGAGTCGCAGAAGTTCCCGAACTCGATCAACGTCCCCGCCTGGAAGGACGAGGTCATCCTCAAGCCGGGACAGACGTACACGCACCACATGGTTCACAAGTTCACAACCGAATGAGGCAGGCGCAGCACACATGAAGGAAAAGCTGAACTGGGGCGTGGTCGGCACCGGCGGGATCGCCACCGACTTCGCCAACGCGCTCACGAAGTCGAAACGCTGTCGGATCGTCAACGTCACCGGGCTGACGCCCGAGCTGTCGAAGGCGTTCGCGGACAAGTGGAAAATTCCGGCGACCGCCGCGTCGCTGGACGATCTGCTGGCGGACAAGAACGTCGAGGCGGTCTACATCGGGACGCCGCACCCGTTCCACGAGAAGATGACGATGGCCGCGATCGCCGCCGGGAAACCGGTGCTGTGCGAGAAGCCCATCGCGCTCGACGCGGAATCGTCGGCGAACGTGATCGAGGCCGCCCGCAAGAAGGGCGTCTTCCTGATGGAGGGCTACATGTACCGGGGCCACCCGCTGATGCGCGAGGTGGTCAGGCGCCTCCAGGAGGGCGTCATCGGGAAGATCCGGCACGTGCGCGCCGACTTCGCCTTCCGCGTGCCGCGCGATCCGGAGGGGCGGCTGTTCGCGACCAGCCTGGGCGGCGGCGGCATCCTCGACGTGGGCGGGTACGTGACGTCGTTCGCCCGCCTCATCGCCGGCGTCGCCGAGGGCGTGCCCTTCGCCGAGCCGACCGCGTTCACCGCCAACGGCGTCATCGGTCCCCACGGCGCCGACGAGACCGCGACGGCTTTGCTCACGTTCAAATCTGGAATGACGGCCACAGTGACGGCGGCCGTATTTCACGACGCCGGGACCCATGGCGTCGTGTTCGGCGACGAGGGCAAGCTGGTGATGCCGGATCCCTGGATTCCGCAGAGCAAGCGCCAGTGCCTGGAGACGAGCTACACCATTCACCGCGACGGCAAGGAGCCGGAAACCGTGTCAATCAAGACCGAGATGGCGACCTACGCCATCGAGGCTGAGCTGGTGGCGGACACCCTTCCTGCGCTCGAGCCTGCCTGGCCGGCGATGACCTGGGCCGACACGTTGGGTAATATGCGCGTGCTCGACGCCTGGAGAGCCGCGCTCGCTTCCTCCCGGAAGTGATAGAAAAGCTCCCGAGCGGGAATACCAAAGGGAGATGACCACGATGACGATGCGCAGGCTGGCCCGGACGGGTTTGATCGCGGCGTTCGCGATGTTGGCAGTTGGGAGCGGTTGCAAGAAGTCGGGCGAGGGAGGCGGTGGTGCCGCGGCGCCCGCACCGGGGGCGGGCGGCGGCGGCGAGAAGTACAAGTTCGCCTTCGTCACCAACAATTCGGCGGGGTTCTGGAACATCGCCAAGAAGGGCGTCGAGAAGGCGGAGCAGGACCTGGGCATCAAGGCGGAGGTGCTCCGCCCCCTCAAGGGCGAGCTCGCCGAGCAGCAGCGCATCATCGAGGACGTGATGGTGATGGGCTTCCAGGGCATGGCGGTTTCGCCGGTCAACCCGGACTCGATGACGCCGCTCTTGAACCGCGTCGCCGAGAAGATGCCGGTCATCTGCCACGACTCCGACGCGCCCAAGTCGAACCGGAAGGTCTACGTCGGGACGAACAACACCGAGGCGGGCAAGGCCGCCGGCGCCGCTGCGCTGAAGGCGCTGGGCGACAAGCGCAAGGGCAAGGTCGCGATGTTCGTCGGCCGCATCGACATGCAGAACGCCATCGAGCGCCGCGCGGGCATAGAGGAGGCTCTCAAGGGGTCGGGCCTGGATCTGCTGCCCGTGTTCCTCGACGGCACCGACCGCGCCAAGGCGAAGAAGAACGTCGAGGACGCGCTGGCCCGCTATCCGGATCTCGTGCTGGCCATGGGTCTCTGGTCGTACAACGGCCCGGCGGTCGCGGGCGCGGTGAAGGCGTCGTCGCGCAAGGAGAAGCCGGCCATCGTCGCGTTCGACGAGGACGAGGAGACGCTGAAGGGCGTCGAGGATGGCCTCATCTACGCGACCATCGTGCAGAAGCCGTTCGAGTTCGGCTATCAGTCGATGAAGGTGCTAAAGGACCTCAAGGACGGCAAGCAGGTCCCGGCCACGGTCAACCCGGGTATCGACACCATCACCAAGGAAAACCTCAACGCCTTCTGGACAAAGCTCAAAGAGTTGCAGAAGTAGATGCTCGAGCTGAAAGGGATCAAAAAGTCCTTCGGCGGGGTCAAGGCGCTTTTGGGGGTCGACTTCTCGGTCGGCCCCGGTGAGATCGTCGGGCTCGTCGGAGGCAACGGCGCCGGCAAGTCGACGCTGATGAAGGTCGCCGCGGGCGCGCACCTGCCCGACGAGGGGACCGTCACGATGGGCGGGCAGACGCCCCACAGCCCCGCCGACGCGATCCGGCTGGGCGTGTCGCTGGTCCGGCAGGAGCTGATCCAGGCGAACGATCTGGACGTCGGCGCGAACGTGCTGCTCGGCCACGAACCGCACCGCTACGGCGTGATCGATCGCGGCGCGCTCTACCGGAAGGCGTCGGAGGCGCTGGAACGGGTGGGCGGCGGCATCGATCCGCGCACGATCCTGGGCGAGCTGTCCCCCGGGCAGAAACAGCGCGTGGAGATCGCGCGCGCGCTGTCGCTCGACGCGAAGGTGCTGCTGCTCGACGAGCCGACCGCGACGCTGACCGAGCACGACGCGGCCCGCCTGTTCGACCTGCTGCGCGAGCTCAAGAAGCAGGGCCTCGGCATGGTCTATATCTCGCACCGCCTGGCGGAGGTCCTCGAGATCACCGACCGGATCGTCTGTCTCCGCGACGGGCAGAAGGTCGCGGAGGTGTCGACCAGCAGCCAGACCCGCGAGAGCCTGGTCGAGTTCCTGGCCGGCGCGGGCGGCGTCTACTCGACGGACCTGCAGCCGCCGCCGCCCTACAAGCCGGAGGTCGTGCTGGAGGTTCGCGGGCGCGTCTCCTTCGATCTGCACGCGGGGGAGATCCTGGGCCTCGCCGGGCTGGTCGGCGCCGGGCGCACCAGCGTGCTGCGCGGCCTGTTCGGCGGCCGCCCCGGCAAGGCGCCCGACAACCTGATCGTCAAGATGCACGGCAAGCAGATCACGCTCGACTCGCCCCAGGCTGCAATCAACGCCGGCATCGTGCTGGTGCCCGAAGAGCGCGCGTCGCAGGGCCTGATCCTGGGCATGCTGGTCGAGCACAACATCGCGCTGCCCTCGCTGAAGAAGTTCCTGCTGGAGGACGAAAAGGCGATCGCCGAGCCGTACATGAAGCAGTTCGGGATCCGCGGCGGCGGCGCGGCGTCGACGCTGTCGGGCGGAAACCAGCAGAAGATCGTCCTTTCGAAGTGGATGGCGCTGTCACCGACGGTGCTGCTGCTGGACGAGCCGACGCGCGGGCTGGACATCAAGGCCAAGCGCGACGTGCACGAGGTCTGCCGCAAGATGGCGGCGGAGGGGAAGGGCGTCATCGTCTCCAGCTCGGAGGCCGACGAGATCGCGGCCGTCTGTCACCGCGCGCTGGTGCTCAGCCGCGGCGCGATCGCGGGCGAGCTCGCCCGCGAGGAGCTCACCGACGCGAACATCCTGAAGCTCGCGGCTTGATCGAATGAAGACCTACACAAAAGAGCTCCGGATGTTCGGCGTGCTCGTCGTGCTGTTCGGCATCACGGCGCTGCTCACGCCCAAGACCTTCCTCGCCGCCCACAACCTCACCACCGACCTCCGCCTGATCTCGTTCATGACGCTGCTCTCGCTCGGCGAGGCGGTCGTGATCATCGCCGGCGGCATCGATCTCTCGATCGGTTCGATCGTCTGCTTCACCGCCGTCACGACCGCGTATCTGACGGCGGGGCACGGGATGGGGATCGTGCCCGCGGTGATCATCGTCCTGCTCCTCGATGTCCTCATCGGCCTCCTGCAGGGCCTCGCGATCGCGCGCATCGGCGTCCAGCCGTTCGTCATCACGCTGGGCGGAATGTTGTTCGTGCGCGGTGTCGCCGACATGATCACGCGCGGCCAGGAGATCGAGTTCGTGTCGCGTTTTCCCGGGTTCAGGTTCCTGGGCGAGGGTGACGGCCTCGGCCTGCCGATGCCGTTCTGGTTCGCGGTGGCCGGCGTCGCGGCCACCGTTTTCCTCATGCACCGGACGATCGTGGGTCGCTTCTTCTACGCGATCGGCGCGAACGCCGAGGCGGCCCGGCTGTCCGGCGTCCCGGTTGTCCGCGTGCGCGTGCTGACCTACGTCATCAGCGCGGTCCTGGCCGGGTTCACGGGGCTGCTGTACTCCGGATACTTACCTGCCCCCTCACCGACCACGGCCACCAGCTGGGAGCTGGACGCGATCGCGGCCGTCGTCCTCGGCGGCTGCTCGCTTCTGGGAGGTCGGGGCTCGGTTATCGGCGTCATTCCGGGGGCCGCTGTCATGGTCATTACGCTCAACGGCGTTAACCACGTGATCAACCCGCTGTGGCAGAACGTGGCCAGAGGTACGGTGATTTTGACGGCCGTTATCGTGGACCGCCTGTTAGAGAAAAAGTAAGCCCGTACGGGGTAGAATTCTGAGCTACGGATGGCCGGCGGAGCTACTTCTGTGGCGGAATGGCGCTTGCCCTGGTCAGGGAGGATAGATTGATGCGGGACGTCGAAGACGGCGCCCGTGTCATTCTGCTGCCGGGCGCGGCGCTCGCCGACGCGGACGACGCGACCCTCGCGCGCGCTCTGATCGCGCGCGATCCGCGCGCGCCGCGCGTGCTCTGGCAGCGCTTCGCCCCGATGGTGTTCCGGATGCTGCGCCGCACGCTCGGCTCCGATCACGATCTGGATGATCTCGCGCAGGAGGTTTTCCTCTGCGTGTTCGAGAAGGTGCGCGCGCTGCGCGAGCCGAAGGCGCTGAAGGCGTTCGTCATCTCGGTGACGTCGCTGACGATGCGCCACGAGCTGCGCCGCCGCTGGGTGCGCCGCTGGGTGCGCCTGTCCGGGAAGACCGACGCCGCCGAGCTGGAGGTCGTCACGCCGGACACCGACGCGCGTGAGGCGCTGGCGCGCTTCTACAAGATCCTCGACCGCGTGAACGCCACCGACCGCGCGGCGTTCGTGCTGCGATTCATGGAGGGGCTGGAGTTGACCGAGGTCGCGGCCGCCCTAAAGTTGTCGCTCGCGACGACAAAGCGGCGGCTGGCGCGGGTCTGGGCGCGGGTGATGCTGCTCGTCGAGCGCGACCCGGTCCTGGCGCATTACGGCCCCAAGCTGGTTCAAGAAAAGCCCCCAGAGGACCGATCATGAGGCGCGAAACTGGGAATCAAGGGGACGGCACGGGGATGACTCACGTGAACGATTCACATCGCACGATGACCGAGCTGGTTGGCGCGGCCCGCGCCGCGTTTGGCGACGGTCTGTCCGGACAGGAACAGGCGGGTCTGGTGCGTTTCGAGCAGGCCGTCGCGCGCCGCACCTTGCGGTCGACGTCGCGCGCCTGGGTGTTCGGCTTCGGCCTCTGCGCCGCGGGTGCGACCGCCGCCGCGGTATTGATGGTCAACCGCCCGGATTCGACGCTGACCTTCGACGTCGTCAATGGCAGCGTGAGCGACGGTGGCTACGTCCGCGCGAAGGCGAGCGGCGGCACCGAGCTGCGCTTCTCCGATGGATCGTCGCTGGCGCTCGAGCCGGGGACCAGCACGCGCGTCACAGACATCGACGCGCACGGCAGCCGCGTGTTGCTCGAGAGCGGCCGCGCGCACGTGAACGTCACTCACCGTCCGGCCGCGAAGTGGGTCGTCGACGCGGGTCCGTACTCGGTCCACGTCGTCGGCACCGAGTTCGACGTGCGCTGGTCGGGATCCGAAGAGGTGCTGGACGTGCAGATGCAGCGGGGCACCGTCATCGTGCGCGGTCCGCTGGCGCGCGGCGGCCTCACCGTCGAGGGAGGCCAGCATCTGGTCGCCAACGTGAAGGACGGCGAGATCTTCCTGGACGCGACGCCGGGCGCGCTTCCCGCCGCGCGCGAGGAATCGCCCGAGCCGACGTTTGCCGTGGCGCCCGAGGTGGCTGCGGCGACGCCGCCAGCCGCCGCCGGGCCCGCGCCGCACGCGGCGCGCTCGCGGGCCGTCGCCGTTCGCGGGATGCCCAGTGTTGCTCCGGCGCCTGTCGCCGCCGACATGAACTGGAGCACCCTCATCAAGCAGGGCGATTTTCACGGCGTGCTGGCGGACGCCGAGCAGCGCGGTCTGGCGCGCACGCTGGAGACGGCCTCCGCCGCAGACCTGAACCTGCTTGCCGACGCGGCCCGCTACGTTCGTCGCGGCGACGTCGCGCGGCGGACACTGCTGGCCGAGCGCGAGCGGTTTCCGGGATCGGCCAGCGCGCGCGAGGCGGCCTTCTTCCTGGGCGGCCTGGCGGAGGATGATCCGGGCGTGACGTCCGCGAAGGCGGCCGTGGAATGGTACGAGCGCTACATGAAGGACCTCCCGCACGGCAACTACGCCGCGCAGGCGCTGGGGCGCCAGATGATCCTCGTGCACAAGCTGCAGGGGGCGGGGGCGGCCCGTCCGATCGCGACCCAGTATCTGGAACGCTTCCCCAAGGGCCCCTACGCCGACGCGGCCCGCAAGCTGCTGCAGGACTGAGGGCCCTGAGGGCAGCGGCCCACACCCCGCGATGGGTGCGGCCATTCTCCTGAGGTGCCCCTGAACCCGACGCGCGCCGCGCTGGTCGCGGTCCTGGCCGCCCTGGCGAGCCTCGCGGCTGTCCCGGCGCGCGCCGCCGACGTGCGTTACCGCGTCGTCCTGCTGCACCCGCAGGCGACGGATGACGTCACGTCGGACGCGCTGACACGAGTGCGCGGCGAACTGACCGCGGGCGGGTTCGACGTCAGCATGCTGCCGCAGGACCCGTCGCTCGACGTGCGGGCTGCGCTCGAGACGGTCGGGCGCGAGCTGGATCCGATCGCGACGTTCGCCATCGTCCGTGCCGCGGGCGGCAACACCGCGGAGATCTGGGTCTGCGATCGCCTGGAAGGGAGGTCGGTCATTCAGAGCGTGCGTCTCGACGGCAGCGGCGCGACGGGTGATGCGTCACCGTCGGTCGTGCTGGCGGTACAGGCCGTCGAGTTGCTGAAGGCGAGCCTGGCGCAGTACTGGCTGTCGTCGACGCGGCAGCCGGCGCCGCGCACGAAGACGCCGGCGGCGCGCGTCGCGCCGGCCGTCTACGCGACCACCGGCATCGGCGTGGAGGCCGGCGTCGGCTGGCTCGACAGCGCCGGCGCCGTCACCGGGACGTGGCAGCCGATCGTGCGTGCGTCGTGGGGCGGCGCGCAGGGCTGGGGCGTGCGCCTCGCGGCCGCCGGATTCGGATCGGAAGCGTCGCTGCATGCTCCTCTCGGCAGCGCCCAGATTCGCCAGCAGCTCGCGACCGTCGAGATCGTCCGCGGGTTCCGCGCCGGACACCTCGTTCAGCCGGTCGCATCGCTCGGGGCCGGCGCGTACAGGGCGCGCATCGAGGGCGTCGCCGCGCCGGGCTCGATGGGCGTCACGACCGACAGCTGGTCGGCCCTGGTGACGGCGGGCGCGGGCGTGATGCTGCCGGTCGCCTCCCACGTCGCGCTGGCCGCCGACGCCCACGTCCTGCTCGCTTTGCCGTATACGGCAGTGAGATTTGGAACCGTCGAGGCCGGCAACACCGGCTGGCCGTCGCTTCTCGTTTCAGCCGGCGTCCTGGCGACTTTTTAGCGCCGGCGGATCTCGATCGCGTAGACGAGCAGGGACTGCGCCGGGCCGTTGCGCCAGATCCAGGGGCCGATCGGGGAACGGATCTCGAAGGCCTGCTTGAGCGCCGGATCGCGCCGCATCTCCGACGACAGCAGGCCGGGCTGCGCCGCGTAGATGATGTGGCCGGCCGCGATCAGGTCGCTCATCAGCTTGCCGAGGTCGGCGCCCTCGTCGACGAGGACCAGCGGCGGGTAGATCATGCTGGACGTCAGGTCGGTGACCATCAGCGCGACACCGCCGGGCGCGAGCAGCGCGCCCAGCGCCCGCATGTGCGCGCGGTTGAGCGCCGTCCGGAGGTCGTCGAAGGTAGGGTGGGTGTCACCGAGGACCTGCAACATCACGAGCTGGAGCTGCGTGAGCAGGCTGCTGGACACCACGACGTCGAACGGTCCGGGCAGCGCACCAGTGACGCGCGCGACGGCGTCGGCGACGACCGCTTCCAGCGCGGTCGGCGCCGGCGGCGCGGCGACCCAGCCCTCCAGACGGTCGAACAGCCCCGACGCGTCGAACGGCGCGTGCGCGTGCAGCGGCGCGCGCAGGGGCGGGGGCACGCGCGCGATCGCCCGCCCGACGGCGTCCGGGTCCAGGTCGACGAGGTGGATCTCCGCGAAGCGCGCCGCCAGCGCCTCGAGGTCGACGTCGTTCGCGTTGCCGACGCCGAGCAAGCAGAGGCGCGCGCGCCCGCCGGGCGGCGTGCGGTCGAGGATCTCGCGCGTCAAGCGGGCGCGGTGCGTGGCGAACGACGCCTCGTGGCCGAGCGCGCTCGCGTTCGATTCGATCTGTTCGGCGACGGCGGCCGCGAGCTTGCCCGGGTTCACTATTCGAACGATACCAGGCCGTAGTTGGGGACGATCGCCAGAAAGCTCTGCCCGAGATCGACGACGCCGCTGACGCTCGCGTAACCGAAGAGGTCGTCGGGCAGGTGATCGCCGAGCGCCGGAGAGCTGGTCCAGGTCTCGCCGCCGTCGTCGCTGCGGAACAGCGCCTGCGCGTCGTCGCTGCTCAGCACGAACAGGACGTTCGGGCGTCTCGTGCTCTGCACGAGACGCAGCGTGAAAATGCCGTCGGGCGGGGGAGGAAGCGGTTGGCTCGAGGGGAGAGCCCAGCTGATTCCGCCGTCGCTGCTGCGCAGGATCCGACGCCGGTCGGAGATCCCGACGACGTCCAGGTCCGAGACGAAGGCGATGCCGAGGACCGGAAACCCGACCTTATGATAGTTCCAGGTCTCGCCCCCGTCGTGCGTCTCGTACACGGCGTCGCTTCGCCCCTGGAGGAGGTGGTCCGGATTCTCCGGCGACACGATGACGGACGTCCGGGTGTCCCAGTTCGTCCACGGCGTCGGTGTCCGCCAGGTCCGCCCGTGGTCGTCGCTGCGCACCATGACCGCGTTACCCTGGGTCGGATCGAGGACGAACAGGCAAGAGAGCGGCGCGGGGCATATGCCCAGGAGGCTGACCGGCTGCCCCGTCGGTGACGAGATCGCCTCCCAGCTCGCGCCGCCGTCCTCCGTTCGCATCATGACGCTGCCGCTGTCGCTCGTGGCGTACGCGACGCCGGCGTCCGAACCGTCGACGACCACGAAGGGATAGCCCGACGGCGCCGCGCGCCAGGTCACCCCGCCGTCGTCGGAGCGCAGCGGCCCGGGGCCGGCCCACAGCGGGTAGGGCGCGACGGGCGATGCCGCGAGCGACCTCGGGATGGGCACGAGCGGCAGCGGCTGCCAGTTCTGTCCGCCATCGGTGGTCGCCACCAGGCCCGATTCGTCCCGGCCGATGAGCGCGTGCGCCGTGGCGGCCGTCAGCGACCAGAAATTCGACGGCGTCACCAGCTTCCAGTGCTGCCCGCCGTCCGCGCTGCCGAACGTCCCCTGCGCCGTCGCCACGAACAGCGCGCCGGCCACGTGCGACCCGAGGCTCGACGGCACGCCGTCGAGCACCGCCGGAACGTTGGTGAGCTGCCTCCAGGTGAAGCCCCAGTCCGACGAGCGCCACACCTCGACCGACGTGACGTCGCCGGTCCCGCCGACGATCGCGTTGCCCCGGTACAGGGCGCCCGACGAATCCATCCCAAGCCCACAGGCGAACGGCCAGTTGCCGTCGCAGCTCGTGAACTCGGGCAGGGAAATCGTCGTCCAGCTGGCGCCCCAATCTCGGCTCACGAACACCGCCGATTCGCCGAAGCTGGGAACGAGAAGGCGCTGCGGCTGCCCGGGATCCACGAAAAGCTGCGCGCCGGCCTCCGGCGACGCGAGCGTCGTCCAGGTCTCCCCGCCGTCACGCGTGAAGTGCAGCTCGACTTGATCGGCGAACCAGACCACGTCCGGATCGGCGCCGAC
>Ga0070689_100003204_pt1 | contig 10840 bp, 6 predicted proteins | sample KBSS23HmetaG_FD_64669 | JGI IMG/M metagenome (GOLD analysis project Ga0070689, IMG submission 64669) | Switchgrass rhizosphere microbial communities from Kellogg Biological Station, Michigan, USA - KBS S2-3H metaG | ecosystem: Host-associated > Plants > Roots > Rhizosphere ... | reverse complement strand
GTTCCTGATTGTCCACCATTTCCAATCGTATAAAATTGGACATTTGCATATCCTGACACATTTTGAGGCCATCGTTCATAGGCATGAGAATGTCCCCATATCCCAAGATATCCCGTTTGAGGATCAGCAGCCTTTAAATCTGCAAGCATCTTCATAAGGTTCGTTACAATGTCTGTTTGAGTTGAATGTGACCCTGCTGACCATCCATTATGATGCCAATATACAACTTTCCATGGCTGTGACGAAGCTTTTAGATCATTGTATGCCCAACGGACTTGAGGATCAGATGATGTTCCTGGATTTGTGGGATTGTATGCATGACTTGCATTTGTATTGAGAGCTACAAAATGTACATTCCCATAATCAAATGAATATGAAGCCTGAACAGTAGATGTTGAATTAGTTCCCCCTTGTGGCAATGAATGATCCTGCATAACAGTCAAACAACTCGTCTCGTGATTGCCACATGTTACGTAATACGGTGAAAACGCCATACTATTTTGGCCGGTGTTTGAATAAATAGTAAAGTATTTACTATTGTTATTTGCAAAGTCTGTTGTATATGGATAGGAAATATCACCTGCTACAATTGTAAGATTTGGCTTTTTCGCAAAAACTTGTTTAGCAACATTGTTCTGAGCAGTACTTGCATTTCCCGAGTCTCCCCAAATTGCAAAGGAAAATGGCGTAGGAGATCCTGTGGTTGGAGCAGTCGTAAAGTAATAATTTGTGTCCCCTGCTGGAGTCATAGCAGCTCCGCTTTGGGTAAGTACTTGATAGTAGTATTTCGTATTTACAGAAAGTCCTGTAATTTTTGCGTGATTATTATTTCCTCCCGTTCCAGAGACGGTATCACTTGTTACTTGACTCCCATACGAAGTTGTTGTGCCGTACAAAACAGTGAGTGCTTCTTGTGTATCAGTAACCCAACGAAACTCTATCGAACTCGTTGTTACATTTTGAAGAAATACTTTTCTTGTGAAAGTCGCAGCCAATGTGTCCTTGGGTGAATTTAAAAATAAGAATGAAGAACATGCGATCAGGAGGATATAAAACGGAACTTTTCCGAGATATTTAAAAATTGTATTCATGTATAAATAAACGACTTACCCAAGAAACAGTTATGGAGGATAATTATCTAATAATGTCCTTGAGAAGTACCTTTGTCAAGGACAAAGTGTATGGAGATTTTTTTTGAACGGGTGGGCATGCTTGGGATCGAACCAAGGACCCCCAAATTATCAGTTTGGTGCTCTACCACTGAGCCACATGCCCTAAAAATTAATTACTTCTTTCTCTTCGTATTATCTCTCCTGCCTTTTCGATTTCTTTCCTACGTTCCTCAATCTCGCTTTGACTTAATACTCTCTGAGTGATCCCGATACCCCTCGCAGCTTTTTCTTGAGCCAATACTTCTCTCAACGAAATTTTTTTTGGATCGTACGGATTTTGTATTCCCAACTTTCCCCCAACCTCCAATCTATGTGGGGATAGAAAGCGACAAAGTGATTTTATCACAAACGGAGTTCGTGTCAAAACCACAAACAACGTTTATGGCAAAGCGATAAAGTATATGACAAGAAAGCGTTATCATATATACTAATGGTATGAGTAACCTTGTCACCCTTGCCATTAAAATCCCTCGAGAAACGGAAGTAACTCCAGAAGCTGCACAAACGTTTCTGACGACACTCACGCAACTCAATAAGCCAAAGCGCTTTGGGAAACTCATGGGAAGATTCCCCAAATCTCTGGCTCTCGAAATTGCTTACACAAAATCTCAAATCCATTTCCAGATAACAACAGATAGCGAGTTTGAAGTTTTTATACGAACTCAACTGCAATCGACATATTCCCTTTCAGTCATAGAAAAAGTTGAAGATCCATTACAGGCAATTGAATTTGATTATATTAAATTGGGATTATCAAAAGGAAATAATTATCCCCTCGCAACCTTCAGAGATTTTCGCGAAGTGGATCCTCTGGCTTCTCTCTTATCAGTTCTTTCCAAAGGAAGCGAGGATGAAGTAACGGTTATTCAGTTTGCCTTGGAATCTGTTCACGGGTCATGGCAATCTCAGGCCCTTTCCTACGCCGAAAAAGGGCAGAAAAAAGAAGATGGAACATATGGAGTAAGAAGTGATGCCAATATCATTAAAGAAAAAGCAGGCTATCCTGGCTTTACTACTTCTATTCGGATTATCAGTAATACTCCATCAACTTTGCATGAACTCTCTTCAGCTTTTTCAGTATTTGGAAGAAGCGATGGCAATAGTTTGTACGCCAAAAAGTTTGGGCTTTTGGTAAACAAGAAAAAGGCAGTTGAACTCGTGAGAGAAAGAAAAGTAACCGATAGCGATATTGTAAACATTGTTGAACTGGCAACCCTTTGGCATTTGCCTTCTGACAAAATAAAAATCCCCGGTATTGTGTGGGGCAAAACTGTGCTCTCAGAACCGCCAGAAAACTTGCCAGTTGCCGGTGAAATGACCGAGGAACAAAGACAAGGTGTTAACTTTATTGGCAAAACTCCCTTCCACAATAAAGAAGCCATTTTTGGTATTAAAGATTTAGATCGTTTAAGGCATATCTGGTCTATTGGAAAAACTGGTTCAGGAAAGTCCACTCTTCTTGAAAATATGGCAATTGATGACTTTAAAAAAGGTCGTGGTGTTGCATATATTGATCCCCATGGCGATTCAGCAGAACTTCTTTTGGACTTTGTTCCAAAAGAAAGAATCAATGATGTAATTTATTTCAATCCGTCAGACCGCGACTTCCCTGTTGTTTTAAATCCTTTGGAAGTAACCAACCGCGAAGAAGCAGAATTAGTCGTTGCAGGTCTTATGAGTATCTTTACCAAACTCTGGGCAAATGTCTGGAGCGCCAGAATGGAATATATCTTACGGAACACTTTTTTGACCTTGGCAGATGTTGAGGGAACAACACTCGAAGATGTCCTTAAGATGCTCTCAAACCAATCATACCGTGACAGAATAGTATCTAAGGTATCAGACCAGTCTCTCAAAAATTTCTGGCAGGAAGAGTTTGATAAAATGCCTGAAGAATTACAAAAGACTGCCATTGCCCCCATCCAAAACAAAGTGGGGCAATTCGTTACTTCTCCAACAATTAGAAGAATTATTGGGACTCCAAAAAGTTCAATCTCACTTGAAGATGTTATGAATGGCAAAAAGATTTTGATTGCGAATTTGTCTCAAGGAAGATTGGGTGAAGATAATGCAGCACTTGTTGGTGCAATGCTTATTACTAAATTCCAACTCGCTGCGATGCGACGCGTTGATATAGACCGTGCAGACCGCGTTCCCTTCTATCTCTATGTCGATGAATTCCAAAATTATGCGACTGATTCTTTTATCAAAATTCTCTCAGAAGCAAGAAAGTTTGGACTCGCCTTAACTCTGGCTAATCAATACATGGCGCAAATTCCTCCTCACATCCAAAAGGCAATTTTAGGAAATGCTGGAACTATCATCTCTTTTGCAATCGGTGCAGAAGACGCGGCTATCGTCTACAAAGAAATGGCTGAAGTTTTCTCAGCGAACGATTTAGTAAATCTTTCAAATCACCAGATAGCTCTCAAACTCATGATTGATGGTCATACTTCACGACCATTTTTGGCGAATACGCTCCCCACACCATCATCGAAAAACTTGAATCGAGAAAAGATCATCCGAGTATCTCGCGAACGGTACACGAGGAAAGTTACTGAAGGACAACTGGCGAAAGAATATGACACTCCTAATCCCCCCGAACTTCCTAATCAGGATTCCGTAACTGACCGGACCTCTTTTAATAGCAATGAACTTCTGCGAAATGCTTCAGAAAGTCTGGAGAGAAAAGAAAACTAACCTCGTGAAGAACTTACCCATCTTTCCCGTGAAATATGGACATTCGTGCTTTGTGAAAACTTTGTGAAATATTTACGATCTTATAGGATTCTTTTCACAGAGATCAACTATTCTCCTGACACCAAGCTAGTACCACCGGGAGCTTGTACCGGTCGATCTGACGGTTCTTTTTACCTGTTTCTTTCTCATTACTCATACTGCTCAGAGTCTAATCATTTATTATATGCATACTAGGGACTTGACAAATGGCACTCAATGGTATATACTGCTAAGTATATTAAATATCTTTCTGGATTTACTCCGGAGTACGAAATATTACTCTGGAGTAAATTTAGAAGGATATTTTTTTAAGAGTATCTGAACCTATAGTATTGACTGTTGGTCACTTTAGGTATATAATACTCTCATACATTTTAATAAGCGGGTGCGAGTTTGCGAGGGGGACCTCTCAGACTTAAAGTACAACTACTTACAAGGTAGTTTTTTTTTGGTTTGCCAATTGCCCACCCGCTTTTGGAAATAATTAACATTATTTCTGGAAGCGGGTTTTTTAATGCACTGTTCATTTAAATTATTATTTTCAGAAGCGTGATCGGGATAGGAAAAATTGCACCCGCAAATCTTGCTCTTCTTTGAAGAGTGAGTTTATCCAAGACCTATCCCGGTCACACTTCTGGATCTAATCCAGATTAGTAGTTAGGAGTTAGAAGTTAGCAGTTAGTAGTTGGAAGAAAAGAATTCATGTCTTTCTCTTCCCTCTAATTACTAATAACTAATGACTAATACCTAAATTGTTCTTTGACAACTGAATGACGAGATAACGTTTTACGAAGCACCTTAGTGGTGAAGTAAAACAACTCTCTTTAGGCGAAGCCACAAGCTTTGCTTATTTTAAATACAACAGGAAAGAAGTTTCTTTTCGTTTCCCTGAGGAAAACGGATTGTGAGGATACACATATATAGTGTCCTTAGAATCCGTTTCCTAAAGGGATACAGATCCGCAAGGATTTGAAAGTTGCATGTTGCAACTTACGGAACACTGAAGGTAGCAACTGTGCTGCTTTCAGACGATCGACCAAGGACAACGCTCACGAAAGGAGCAACTACCATGGCGCGGACGAAACTCTTCCTGATCACGATCTTTGCAATTCTGTTTGCACTGATCAACCCGCTCGCAACTAATAGCGTAGCGGCCGCCCCGGCGAAATCTGAGTATGTCTACCCAAAACCGTGGGAGCCCATTAAGGCATCCATTGTCCAGGGAGTCAAGGCCGAGCAAATGAAGTCGTTCTTCCAAGAGCACTTCTCTGATGCTGAATTCCTCAAGGAGTTCGGTGTTTGGTTCGGAACTGACAAGACGACAGGCTCAATGTTCATTGGGGTACCGGATGATGTGACGAGAGACATTCTTTTGCAAATGCAATGCAAGCCTTCCAAGGAAGCATGCGAAGCACAAGGAATTGTCGAATTTCTTCGCAACATCCCGTTCTTGGCGCAACCAGGCGTTAACCAGTATCAGGAAGGCATCTTGTGCAACGGATACCAGATGGATCTCCAAGAGATCAATAAGGTAAAAGTGAATGGCAAGGGCCGGACGATGCAAAGTGACACGTCGAAGTGCGTTGAGAATCCACCACCGCCAGTTCTGAAGGCGCCAGAGTGCAAAACACTCAACATGGCAAAGCAGGGCGACACGGCACCGATCACTACTACGTTGACAATCGACTTCAACGATCCTGATAAGCAGGTGTTGGCAATTCGATGGGAAAACGGCGATCGGTCAGGTGGCAGTTCACGAGTGGACATTCCTTTTAACGTTCAACACGTTTACCGACAAGTCGGAACTTTCACAGCGCAGGCATGGCTGATCGTTGCACCTGATGCACATGAAATCACAAGCGCCGGATGTAAAGCAACACTGGAAGTAAAGGAAGGCCACAACCAACCACCGCCCACAGGCGAAAAGTGTGTAAACACGGTTCGTAAGTGGAGCGAATGGACAGCATGGCAGGACTACGCACAGGATCAAACGAAGCAGGTGTCATTCCGCTACTACATCGATTACGACGCTAAGGACAGCACGTATCAGTGTGGAAAAGGATTCGAGCCGCGCTTCCAAGACAAACCTGTCGGACAACCGCCTGTTGGACAACCGCCCGTCGGAGAGCATCACCCATCGGTAACACCTGACTTCGGTTGGGATTGTCGATCGCTGGGCGATGGCAAGTATTCGGTTTGGGCGTACGGCAAAGTCGTTGGCACACGATACCTAGAGCAGTTAATTGGCATCATGGGAAACACCCGTAGTGATCTCTTCTTCGGCCCTTCGGCGAAGGATAACGACACAACGGAACCCTTGGTTTTGGATGACTCATTGGCCATTGATTGGGTACGAGCGCCGGCTTTAAAAACTGGACCATACTTCTTTGGAACTACCATTGGCAGTCGTGAGACTCGCTGGTGGCCGAAAGCGTCGCAGTGGTATGACCACAGTGATGTGTCCGGAGAAAGGTACGGTTGGGGTTACGAGGTCTTTGGTATGGATAAGAGCAAAAGCGTGAAATGGCAATACGAGCCAATCTCCTTCCCCTCAAAGGAAGACCTGATCGCGCGCGGATGCATTACATCGCCTAGCACAACCGAGGTCAAGAACCCGCCGGAAGATAAAGCGCCAGAGTGTGTGTTAACCCAGGAGTCAATCGATAAAACGGTTGCTTCTTATGGCAAGGACCGCGTCCGTGTCGAGGGTAACACCGTTTTGGTGAGGAACAAAGCCGGCAAATGGATGCCAGGACCCGCATGTCTCCCGCTAACAGCAGGACCGACCACCGACGAGGACATCGAAGCCATTTTTGTGGCCGAGATGAACACAAGCTTAGGCTTGCTCCTTTCGATGGTTCTGGGTCTGCTTGTTTTAAGGCGGAAAGTGTTGGTTCGACGGTAGTTTGAAAGGGTGCGCGTCGCGAGCGAAAGCTTGTGATCTAATCGTTGGCAAGTAGCCCGCGACGCGTATTCCCTAAGACATCTTCTTCTCCTTCGGGATTTGAAGATTCTCAAAAAAGTTCAGTGATGAACTTGTGGATGATTACGAAAGTAATTGTTCCGAACGAACCTGCAACTTGCAGTTTCGAATCACCTCCAAGAGATAAAACTCTTGTAAATCAAAACCGAAATATAAAGAGTTTTATATCCCGCCGTGAGGCGGGATGGAGAGAGCGTGAGTGTTTGTGTTTCGTTTAGGATGTCTTGGTTTTGGCCACGGATATCTATTTAGGTCTTCAGACCCACTCGCCCCTAGGAAAAGGCATGACAAGAAGAGAACAAGGAAACTTGTACTCATTATTTCTAGCCCGACTACTTTGCGGCATCTGGATGAACGACTTCTTTAGAGACACGGTCAAACAAGACCCTGAACGAGCACAACGCTCACCTCTCTCCAAGAAACTCTCGTCATTCAGCCGTGAACCAGCAATTGCTGTTTCACCTCACACGTTGCCGTAAACGCAACTATCTTTGGAATACAACCGAAAGGAAGTATTGCAAAGTAAATGAAATTCACATTTGTGAGTTTCAGTTTACCCCGCCCCAAGGCAAAAGTTGCGAAAGCGACCATGCCGGACTGGCGAGCTTGGGTTTATGACTCTGACGTTTTTGTTGTCGAATGCAGCGCATTCTTACATCGAAAGATGAAAAAACAACAAGAACCCAGACCACCATAGACCAAGACGCCCCGACCCACTACGACTAATAGTCGTACTGATGAGTCTTTCCCTTTAAGGGTGTAGACGAATGGGTTTTTAAGAGATGTAGGTTTTGAAGGACGAGCAGATACTAAATATATTTTTAGACTTCTTCTCGTCATTTAAAGTCTGCATTAGAGAGCAGCATGTTTATACGAAGGATGAATCTTTTCGAGTTTCTCAAGACGATCTGAATGATCGGAAGAATGATTTGACTGAATAGACATTTCAGTTTCTAAATCTTCGATCTTTGTGAGAATCCTTAGAGTCTCAGTATAAAATTCATCTTTTGTAGGAAGATTACCAAGTTTTTCATCGAATTTTCGATCAATAACTTTTACGACTGATTCTTCCACGACAACAGTTATAAGAGTTTTTAATTGATCGAATTCGTCAGGAGTAATTGTCATAGTTCATTAAAACATTTTGGTGTAAGAATTACAATAATTTCATTGACTTTACCTACGTGTTTTAATTCCTTCTTTTCTTGTCCTTCGCTGATTCTTCAGCTACTACATTCACCCCTGCTTGTTTAGGAGTTACAGTACCAGAAATATCACCTTGATTCGTAGAATCCTCATCAATACTCGCCCGAAAAGCTCCGTCAAATCTTCGTTTGGATTGTACCTTCTTGTCTTTGAGATATCATCTTTGTGATCGTTTCTGTCAGGTATCATATATGAAGAAATTTACCTGCTATTTGCTCGTGAAGCACCTTCTATAATTGCATCTTGGATCTCCTCATCAGAAGTATGTGTCTTACGTGCGCCAGAAACTGCATCTTCAAATCGTGCACTAACAAGCAATCTTTTTTGTATATTTTCAGACCTCTCTTGATCTTTTGGAGAAAGATTAATCAATTCTTGTAATTCTTGAGATGCACCTTCAATTATTTCTGTCATAGCAGGTACTATACCAGATTTATTCCCACAAAAAAACCCGCTTTTTCTGCGGGTTACCTTTCCATCTTTTCTATTGCAATCCAATAAGTCGATTAATAACTTCCTCAATTGTAATCCCTGCTGCATTGGCAATTTGCTCTGGTGTAGCTCCTTGATTTGCAGTAAGCCAAATACCAGCACTTAACATTCCGTCATATGCCAATCTCACCGGAAGTGATTGATCTGTTGTACTTGGAGTCTCAGCAAGTAAATCTAAATAATGTTGTCGCTTCCTTTCGGGACTATCGTATGGACAATGAGATTCATATGGGCAATCAGAACTGCCTTTGAATTCATCCTATTTTAATTTAGGATTTCTCCTTTCATATTTATCTGAATATTCACACCCTGCCATATAGTTATTTATAAAGATAAAAAAACTTTTGATCACTTAAAGATACGTTTTTTGTTAATCCCAAAATATGACTGGAAACCAAAGTTTGCTTGTTTCTCGATACAAGACAATCGAACAAAGTTTTTAACCCAAAACACTTGTCTTAAAGGGAGGTGTAAGTTATTCACACTCCTTAGAAAGGAGGTGATCCATCCGCTCCTTCCAGAACGGATACCTTGTTACGACTTAATCCTAGTTGCTGGTTTTACCTTCGTCCATCACAGATGGCCTTCGGGTACCCCCAACTCCTCTGACTTGACGGGCGGTGTGTACAAGACCCGAGAACGTATTCACCGCAACATAGCTGATTTGCGATTACTACCAATTCCGCGTTCATGGGGGCGAGTTGCAGCCCCCAATCCCCACTGAGAGGCCGTTTGATGGGATTAGCTCCCCGTTACCGGTTGGCAACCCATTGTCGGCCTCATTGTAGCATGTGTGTCGCCCTAGATATAAAGGCCATGCTGACTTAACATCATCCGCGCCTTCCTCTTTACATAGTAAAGCAGTCTCGTATGAACAATTTAACATACGACGCGGGTTGCGCTCGTTACCCCACTGAAGGGAACACCTCACGACACGAGCTGACGATAGCCATGCAACACCTGTGCTAGAACCTTCGAAAGAGTCTCTCATTTCTGAAAGATTGCATCTAGCATGTCAAACCTAGGTAAGGTTCTTCGGTTCGTCTCGAATTAAACCACATGCTCCACTGGTTGTGCGGGTCCCCGTCAATTCCTTTGAGTTTTAATCTTGCGATCGTACTCCCCAGGCGGCTCGCTTAACGTGTTAACTTACGGAACGGACCTTTTAAGGGGCCCATCCCTAGCGAGCATCGTTTACGGCTAGGACTACAGGGGTCTCTAATCCCTTTCGCTCCCCTAGCTGTCGTTCCTCAGCGTCAATTAGTACCTAGTTTTCTGCCTTCGCCCTTGGTGTTCCTTGCGATATCAACGGATTTCACCCCTACACCGCAAGTTCCGAAAACCCCGATACAATTCAAGACTTGTAGTATTATTCCCCTTTCCAAGGTTGAGCCTTGGTATTTGAAAAATAACTTGCAAATCCGCCTACGAAACGCTTTACGCCCAATAAATCCGGACAATGCTTGCACCCTCTGTATTACCGCTGCTGCTGGCACAGAGTTAGCCGGTGCTTATTCTCCAAGAGGTCACCCTCTTGGCAAAAGAACTTTACGACCCTAAGGCCTTCATCATTCACGCGGCGTCGCAGCGTCAGGCTTTCGCCCATTGCGCACGATTCCCAGTTGCTGCCACCCGTAGGTGTATAGGCCGTGTCTCAGTCCTATTCTGGGGGGTCACGCTCTCACGTCCCCTATCCGTCGTAGCCTTGGTAAGCCATTACCTTACCAACTAGCTGATGGACCGCAGGCTCCTCCTTCGGTGGATTGCTCCTTTCAACTTTCGTTCTTATGCGGTATTAGCTTGTCTTTCAACAAGGTATTCCCCGCCAAAGGGTAGATTCCTACGTGTTACTCAGCCGTTCGCGACTAAACTAATCAAAAGCAAGCTCCTAATTAGTCTCGTCCCACTTGCATGCTTAAAGCGCGCCGCTAGCATTCGTCCTGGGCCAGGATCAAACCCTCAAAAAGTGATTCGTAAAAGCACAAAAAAAATTAAATGCTTCTCGTGATCTTTTGGTTGTGATTGCTCACAATCATAGGGTATACCCATAACTTCCAGTCATATTTTGGAATGTCAAATAAATATTCGATTAAATTATTTGACAACAATTGCAAACAAAAGCGTTCTCGACCTTTTGTCTGCAACAAAAACGTATCTTTAAGTGTCAAAGAGCTGGAAGAACAAAAGTAACAAGTGACAGGTAACAGGATTTTCTGAGAATTTTTCTCGTGTTACTTGTTACATGTAA
>Ga0070689_100003200_pt1 | contig 10843 bp, 8 predicted proteins | sample KBSS23HmetaG_FD_64669 | JGI IMG/M metagenome (GOLD analysis project Ga0070689, IMG submission 64669) | Switchgrass rhizosphere microbial communities from Kellogg Biological Station, Michigan, USA - KBS S2-3H metaG | ecosystem: Host-associated > Plants > Roots > Rhizosphere ... | reverse complement strand
TGCCGGGCAGGCGGCCCTCGTCGTGCCGCGAACAGGCGACGAGCGCGAGCGCGCCCGACACAAGCAGCAGCTTCGGCGCCTTCACGCGGCGAACTCGAAGCGCATGGACAGATCCACCGCCCTCACGTGTTTGGTGATGCCGCCGATTGAAATGTAGTCGACGCCGGTCAGTGCGATCTCGCGCACCGTGGCGAGCGTCACGCCGCCCGAGGCCTCGAGTTTCGCGCGCGCGCCGCGCTCGCGGTTACGCGCGACCGCGATGCGCATGTCGTCGAGCGACAGCTCGTCGAGCATGATGATGTCGGCACCCGCGTCGAGCGCCTGGGTCAGTTCTGCCAGCGATTCCACCTCGACTTCGACCGGGATGCCCGGAGAAGTTCGCCGCGCGGTGGCGACGGCGCCGCCGATCGAGCCGGCCGCGATGATGTGGTTCTCCTTGATCAACACCATGTCGTACAGGCCGAGGCGATAGTTTTGCGCCCCGCCGCAGCGCACGGCGTACTTCTGGGCCAGGCGCAAACCCGGAATCGTCTTGCGCGTGTCGAGGATGCGGCAGTTCGTGCCGGCGACCGCTTCGACGAAACGTCGCGCGGCGGTGGCGGTGCCCGACAAGGTCTGCAGGAAATTGAGAGAGGTGCGCTCACCCGTGAGGATGGGGCGCGCGGGTCCGACGAGCCTGAGCACCGTCATGTCGGCGGTGATGGGATCGCCGTCCTGCGCCAGCCAGTCGAGCCGGATGGAGGGATCGAGTTGCCGGAATGTTTCGGCCGCCCAGTCGGTGCCGCAGAGGATGGCGGGTTCGCGCGCAACGAGCTGCGCGCGAACCTGCTGTTTGGCCGGGACCAGGGCGGCGGTGACGTCGCCCGGTCCCACGTCCTCGGCGAGCGCGGCAGCGACCTGCCGCGCAATGATGTCGTTGTCTAACTTCTCAGCCAGATAAGCCCGGTCAGATCGGCAGGCCGTGAGTGGTGGCGGCCATGCACATCAACATCGGGATGGACAGGATGAAATTGGTGCGCGAGGCGTACAGGGCAACCTTGCGGGCCTTGGCCTTTTCTTCGTCCGTCGCCGGCTTGAAGCCGAGGATCTTTTTCTGGTTCGGCCAGATCACGCCCCAGACATTCAGGAACATGATGGTGCCGAGCCAGACGCCGATGCCGATGACGACGGTGTTGTAGTCATGCGCACCGTTCGAATAGCCGAAGGTGAACGCCGGCACGAAGCGGTCCGACAGCAGCCAGGCGCCGGCCACCCAGGTGGCGAGAGCCGACCAGCGGAACCAGAACATGGCGCGCGGCGCGACGTACTTGCCGATGGCCGCGGGGCCCGGGCCGGCCTTGTCCTCGGTAGCCGCGGCCGTCGCAGGCACCTGCACGGCGTTCAGGTAATAGAGGAGCCCGATCCAGAAGATGCCGCAGACGATGTGCACCCAGCGGGCGAGCGCGAGGTGGTTGAAGCCGGCGTCCGGTGTCAGGGCCTTGTGCAGCAGGAAGGCCAGCACGAGGGCGAGCACGATTCCAGTGATGAGGGCGTAACGGTGATTCGTGAATATTTTCATTGTCTTAATCTCCCCGGTGAGCGGTTTGAAGAATAGGGGACGTGCCCCCATAATTCAACGCGCTCCGCGCCGGCCTTGAGCCGGCAATACCCCATGGAACGCCCGCCATCTCCCTGCATCAAAGTCTGTGTGCTCGGTCCTGGCAACAGTTGTACGGGATGTTTGCGCACCCTCGATGAAATCGCGGCCTGGAGCGCGATGAGCGCCGAGGAGCAGTGGGCGGTCGTCAGGAATCTGGAGTTCAGGAGAAAGATCGTGTCAGAAGATGTCGTCACTCGTATCAAGACTCATATCGCGGCCAGCCCCGCGGTGCTTTTCATGAAAGGAACGCCGGACTTCCCGCAATGCGGGTTCTCGGCACAGACGGTCGCGGCGCTGCGTGCCTCGGGCGCCGGATTTCACTCAGTGAACATCTTCGAAGACCCCGAACTGCGCGATGCGCTCAAGAAGTTCTCGAACTGGCCCACCTACCCGCAGTTGTACGTCAATGGCGAGCTGGTCGGCGGCTGCGACATCGTTCTCGACATGCACCGCAGTGGCGAGCTCAAGAAGCTGTTGACCGAAGCCGGAGCCGCGTCCTAGAACGGACTAGCGGGCGCCGGCGTCCTGCTCTTCGGCCTGGGCCGGCGGTTCTGCCGACCACATCGACTGCGCCCGCACCTCGGCCTTGCGCCAGGTGCCGTCGAGCGCGTTGCACACCTCGCAGAAGATGTCCGCGGTGCGTTCGGCGTCGTAGCGCGCCGAATGCGCCGCGCTGGAATCCCAATCGATGCCGCACACCTGCGCGGCCTTGGCGAGCACCGTCTGGCCGAACGCCGCGCCGGCGAGCGTCGCCGTGTCGAAGCAGGAGAACGGGTGGAAGGGATTGCGCTTGATCTCGGCGCGCGTCACCGCGGCGTTGAGGAACCCGAGATCGAAAGCGGCGTTGTGACCCACCAGCACGGCGCGCCGGCAGTCCTGCGCCTTCATGGCGCTGCGCACCTCGGTGAAGATGCGGCCCAGCGCGTCTTTTTCCGGTATGGCTGGGCGCAGCGGGTGCCAGGGATCGATGCCATTCACCGCGAGCGAAGCGGGCTCGAGGTTCGCGCCCTCGAACGGACGCACGTGGTACGAATGCGATTCACCGCGATGCAGCCGCCCGTCGGGTCCGAACTCGATGAGCACCGCCGCGATTTCCAGCAACGCATCCGTGGCGCAATTGAAGCCGCCGGTCTCCACATCGATGACCACCGGCAGGAATTGGCGGAACCGCCGGCTCATGAGAGGCGGACCGCTGTACGCGGCGGGTTCGACCGGTGGCAGGAATTCGTCCATCAGGAGACGAGCTCCCAGGCGACGCTTTCGCCGGCGCGCATCGGAATGAGTTTGTGTTCACTCCCATTCTCTGTCGGAAAGGGATAGTTAGCTGGCACCGTCCAGCTTCGCTTGCGCAGGCGCACGGGGTCGGGGTTGCGTGGCAGACGGTAGAAGTCGGCGCCGAAGTCCGACGCGAAGCCTTCGAGCTTGTCGATTTTGCCTGCCGCTTCGAACGCTTCGGCATACAGCTCGATGCCGGCGTGCGCGGAGAACATGCCGGCGCAGCCGCAGGCGGTCTCCTTGGTGTGCTGGGCATGGGGCGCGCTGTCGGTGCCGAGGAAGAAGCGCGGGTTGCCGCTGGTCGCGGCTTCCAGGAGCGCCGCACGATCCGGCTCGGTCTTGAGGATCGGCAGGCAATAGTAGTGCGGCCGGATGCCGCCTTCGAAGATCGCATTGCGGTTGTGCAGAAGGTGTTGAGGCGTAATCGTCGCCGCGACGCCGTCGCGCGCCGACTTCACGAACTCCACCGCGCCGCGGGTAGTGATGTGTTCGAACACCACGCGCAATTTCGGGTGACGCGCGATCGTCGGCGCAAGCACCTCGGCGATGAATCGTGTCTCGCGTTCAAATATATCAATCGCGCTCCCCGTCACTTCGCCGTGCACCAGCAGCGGCATGCCGAGCTCGCTCATGCGCGCGAGCGTTGCATCGACGTGGCGGATATCCGTGACACCGGAATCGGCATTGGTGGTGGCACCGGCCGGGTACAGCTTGCAGCCGTGGACGTTGCCGCTCGCGCGGGCACGGTCGATTTCTTCGGGCGCCGTGCGGTCGGTGAGATACAGCGTCATCAGCGGCGTGAATTTCGCACCGGCAGGCAGCGCCGAGAGGATGCGCGCACGGTATTGAGTCGCCGCCTCGGTGGTCGTGACCGGTGGTTTGAGATTCGGCATGACGATGGCGCGCGCAAATCGCGCCGCGGTGAAGGGCAGTACGGCCGCCATTGCCGCGCCATCGCGCAGGTGCAGGTGCCAGTCGTCGGGACGGCGAATTTCAATTTCCAAGGACTGGCTCGATTGTCTCGATGGCTGAAGCGCAAACGCGCCGTAAGCTGCTGTGCCGCTTGGGGTTTGCTTGACCGGAGCGCTTCAAGAACCGATCATACCGGCCCTTGTTTTCCAGCCCCTCTACCTCATTTGGAACGGGTCGCATGCTAACACAGCGCGCGCCTCATCCCTTGCTTGCCTGGCAGCTCCGGAACGTATGACTGAAATCATGAAGCTCGAGGACCTCGACCCGATCGAGACTCGTGAGTGGATCGAATCGATCGATTCGGTTCTCAAGACGCAGGGCGCGGCACGCGCCCACTTCCTGCTCGAACAACTCATCGACTACACGCGTCGCTCCGGCGCGTATCTTCCGTTCCGCCCGAACACGGCCTACGTCAACACGATCTCGCCCGGCCAGGAGCCTTCGTATCCCGGCAATCGCGAAGCCGAGCGGCGCATCGAGGCGTACATCCGCTGGAATGCGCTGGCGATGGTGTTGAGTGCCAACAAGGTGTCGAGCGAATACGGCGGCCACCTGTCGACCTATGCGTCCTCGGCGACACTCTACGAAGTGGGCTTCAATCATTTCTGGCGCGCATATTCCGATGTGCATCCCGGCGACATGATCTACGTGCAGGGACACGCCTCGCCCGGCATCTACGCGCGGGCGTTCCTGGAAGGACGCCTCTCCGAGAGCCAGCTCAAGCATTTCCGCCAGGAAGCCTCCGGCGATGGCCTCTCGTCGTATCCGCATCCCTGGCTCATGCCTAACTTCTGGCAGTTCCCGACGGTGTCGATGGGCCTCGGGCCGATGATGGCTATCTACCAGGCGCGCTTCCAGCGCTACATGGAGAATCGTGGCCTGTTGCCGGAGTCCGACCGCAAGGTGTGGGCCTTCCTCGGCGACGGCGAGATGGACGAGCCCGAGTCCATGGGCGCGCTCACGCTGCCGGTGCGCGAGAAACTCGACAACCTGGTGTTCGTGGTCAACTGCAACCTGCAGCGCCTCGACGGACCGGTGCGCGGCAACGGCAAGATCATCCAGGAACTCGAGGCGGCCTTCCTCGGCGCCGGCTGGAACGTCATCAAGGTGCTGTGGGGTTCGCGCTGGGAGCCGCTGCTGGCGCGCGACACCGACGGCCTGCTGCGCCGCGTGATGGAGGAGTGCGTCGACGGCGAGTACCAGAACTTCAAGGCCAAGGGCGGCGCGTACACGCGCGAACATTTCTTCGGTAAGTACCCCGAGCTCAAGGAAATGGTCGCCAACATGTCGGACGACGACATCTGGCGCCTGAACCGCGGCGGTCACGATGCCGGCAAGGTGTTCGCGGCCTATTCCGCCGCGATGAATCACAAGGGCCAGCCCACGGTCATCCTCGCCAAGACCGTCAAGGGATACGGCCTCGGCAAGGCAGCCGAGGGCCAGATGGTCGCGCACCAGCAGAAGAAGCTCGACGAAACGGCGCTCAAGGATTTCGCCAACCGCTTCAACCTGCCGCTCACCGACGAGCAGGTGTCGAAGCTCGCACTGGTGAAACCCACCGACGATTCGCCGGAGATGAAATACCTGCACGAGCGGCGCCAGTCGCTCGGCGGCTATCTACCGCTGCGCAAGAACCGCGCGACGCCGCTCGTGGTCCCGGAGCTGTCGGCGTTCGGCGCCATGCTCGAGGGCACGGGAGATCGCGAGATCTCGACCACGATGGCATTCGTGCGCATCCTCACGCAGCTGCTGAAAGACAAGAACATCGGCAAGAACGTCGTGCCCATCGTCCCCGACGAGGCGCGCACCTTCGGCATGGAAGGCCTGTTCCGCCAGATCGGCATCTACAGCTCGGCGGGCCAGCTGTACACGCCGGTGGATTCCGAGCAGCTCATGTCCTACCGCGAGGACAAGAAGGGCCAGATGCTCGAAGAGGGCATCAACGAGGCCGGCTCCACCTGCTCGTGGATCGCCGCCGGCACTTCGTACGCGAACAACGGCATCCACATGGTGCCGTTCTACATCTATTACTCGATGTTCGGCTTCCAGCGCGTCGGCGACTTCTACTGGGCCGCGGGCGACCTGCGCACACGCGGCTTCCTGATGGGCGCGACGGCCGGCCGCACCACGCTCGCGGGCGAAGGACTGCAGCACCAGGACGGACACAGCCTGCTGCACGCCGCAACCGTGCCGAACTGCGTGGCCTACGATCCCACCTATGCGTACGAACTCGCCGTGATCATCCACGACGGCATGAAGCGCATGTTCGCGAACGACGAAAGCGTCTTCTATTACATCGCGGTGATGAACGAGAACTACGTTCAGCCGGCGCTCCCCAAGGGAGTCGAGGAGGGCATCCTCAAGGGCATGTACCTGCTGCAGACCGGTGGTGCGGGCAAGGTACGCGTCTCGCTCATGGGCTCGGGCACCATCCTGCGCGAGGTGCTTGCCGCTGCGGACATCCTGGCCAACGAATTCAGTATTCCCGCCGACATCTATTCGGCGCCGAGCTTTTCCGAGTTGCGCCGCGAGGCGCTCGAAATCGAGCGCTGGAACCGGCTGCATCCGGGCGAACCGGCGCGCAAACCGTACGTCACGCAGGCGCTGTCCAAGGCCACGGGTCCGTTCATCGCGGCCACCGACTACATGCGCGCCTGGCCGGACATGATCCGCCAGTGGGTGCCCGGCCGCTTCGTGACGCTCGGAACCGACGGCTTCGGGCGCTCCGACGGCCGTGCCGCGCTGCGCAAGCACTTCGAAGTCGACGCCAAGAACATCGTGTACGCCTCGTTGCAGGCGCTGGCCGAAGAGGGAGCCATCGACAAGGGAACGCTGAAGGCCGCGCTCCGCAAGCTCGGCCTCGACCCTAACAAGCTGGATCCGCAGAAAGCATGAGCAGCGTGGAAGTACGCGTCCCCGACATGGGGAACTTCGATTCGGTAGCCGTCATCGACGTGCTGGTGAAGCCGGGCGACACCGTCGACATCGATACGCCGCTCGCCACGCTCGAGACCGACAAGGCGACGATGGACATTCCGTCGACCGCCAAGGGTGTCGTCGAAAAGGTCCACATCACCAAGGGCGGCACCGTATCGACCGGCGCGCTGGTGGTCACCGTGAAGGGTGACGCCGCCGTCGCTGCCGCGCCCGCCGCTGCGCCGGCGCCGACCGGGACCGCCGCGCCGTCCGCCGCCACCGCGCCCGTGGCACCGATTGCTCCCGCGGCAGCGCCGGTGAAGGAAGGCCCGGTCGAGGTGCGCGTGCCCGACATGGGCAATTTCGATTCCGTATCCGTCATCGAAGTCATGGTGAAGCCCGGCGACACCATCGACTTCGACACGCCGCTCGCGACGCTCGAGACCGACAAGGCCACCATGGATGTGCCGTCCACCGCCAAGGGCGTCGTGGAGAAGGTGCACGTGACCAAGGGCGGCAAGGTGGGTCCGGGTGCGCTGATCGTGACCGTGAAGGGCGTTGCAGCCTCCGCGGCCGCGGCGCCCGCGCCGGCTGCCGCGCCCGTTACCGGCAAGTCCGCGGCGCCCGCGCCGCGCGCGGCGGTGCCGCAGGGCGTCGCGCAGACTTTGCCCACGCGTGGCGCGATGCCCGCGATCGACGAGGCGAGCTTTGGTACCGCACACGCCAGTCCCTCGGTGCGCAAGTTCGCGCGCGAGCTGGGCGTCAATCTTGGCAGTGTCCGGGGAAGTGGCGAGAAGGGCCGCATCCTGGTCGACGACGTCAAGGCGTTCGTCAAGCTGGTGATGTCCGGCGGCGTGGCGCTGGCGGCTGCCGCGCCGGCGCTGCCCAAGGCGCACTACTACGATCCGGCGGCGTTCGGCGCGGTCGAGGTCAAACCACTCAACCGCATACAGAAGATCTCCGGGCCTCGACTGCAGGCGGCGTGGATCAACATCCCGCACGTCACGCAGTTCGATGAATCTGACATCACCGAGCTCGAACAGGTGCGCGGCTCACTGAAGGAAAAGGCCGCGGCGGCGGGCGTCAAGGTCACGCCGCTGGCGTTCATCGTCCAGGCCGCGGTGCGCGCCATGCGCGAGTTCCCGGTCCTGAACAGCCAGCTCGACGAGGCTGGTCAGAACCTCATCCTGAAGAAGTTCTTCAATGTGGGCTTTGCGGCGGATACGCCCAATGGGCTGCTGGTGCCGGTGATCAAGGCGGCCGACAAGATGGACGTGTTCGCGGTCGCGAAAGCGTTGGGTGATCTCAGCGGCAAGGCGCGCGAGGGCAAACTACCCGGCGCGGACATGCAGGGTGCGGGTTTCAGCATTTCGAGCCTGGGCGGCATCGGCGGAACGTTGTTCACACCCATCATCAATTCTCCCGAGGTCGCCATCCTCGGTGTCTCGAAGTCGGCGATGAAACCCGTGTGGAATGGCAAGGAGTTCGCGCCGCGGCTCATGCTGCCGCTGTCGTTCTCTTACGATCACCGCGTCATCGACGGCGCGATGGGCGCGCGCATTGCGAAGTTCCTCGCCGATACGCTGCAGAAGCCGCAAGACCTGCTCGGGGCGATGTCGTGAGCCGGATCGATCTCGTGGTCCCGGATCTCGGCAATTTCGACGAGGTCAGCGTAGTCGATGTGCTGATCAAAGCCGGCGACAAGGTCGAGATCGACACGCCGCTGGTCACGCTCGAGACCGACAAGGCCACCATGGACGTGCCGTCCACGGCGGCCGGCACCGTCACGGAAGTGCTCGCGAAGAAGGGCGGCATGATCGGCAAGGGCGGCGTGATCGCACGCATCGAAGGTGTTGAAGTCCAGCAATCGCGACAGGGTGACAAAGCTGCGACGCCAGCCCTGGCCGCGAAGCCCGCGGCCCCGGCGCCCACGGCGAAAGCGCCGGCTCCGCAGCCAGCACCCGCTGCGCAACGGCCGGCGCCCGCGGCGCCCGCCATCGCGCCCAAACCTTCGCGTCCCTTGAAACCCGATGTTCCGCACGATCGCGAGACTCAATTGCTGGTGCTGGGCGCAGGCCCGGGCGGATACACCGCCGCGTTCCGCGCCGCGGATCTCGGACTCAAGGTCACGCTGGTCGAACGCTGGCCCATGCTCGGCGGCGTCTGCCTGAACGTCGGTTGCATTCCCTCCAAGGCGCTGCTGCACGCCGCGAAAGTCATCGACGAAGTCGGCGAGATGCGCGCGCACGGCCTCGATTTCGGTGCGCCGAAGATCGAGTTGCCGAAGCTGCTCGAGTGGAAGAACAAGGTCGTCGGCAAGCTGGTCGGCGGACTGTCGGTGCTCGCGAAGCAGCGCAAGGTCGAAGTCGTGCAGGGCACCGGCAAGTTCGCCAGTCCGTACGTCATGGAAGTGGCGCGCGCCGACGGCAGGACCGAGAAAATCCGCTTCGAGCATTGCATCATCGCGGCCGGCTCCGAGCCCATCAAACTACCATTCATCCCCAACGATCCGCGCGTCATCGATTCCACCGGCGCGCTGGAACTCAACGGCGTCCCGCAAAGATTGCTGGTCATCGGCGGCGGCATCATCGGCCTGGAGATGGCGACCGTGTACGCCTCATTGGGGGCGCGTCTGTCCGTGGTCGAGCTCACGCCGCAGCTCATGCCGGGCGCGGATCCGGATCTCGTGCGGCCGCTCGAGAAGCGCCTCAAGGCGCGCTACGAGCAGATTCTGCTGAACACCAAAGTTACCGCCTGTACCGCGAAGCCCGAAGGCCTCGAGGTCACGTTCGAAGACGCCAACGGCAAACGCAACGACACGTTCGATCGCGTGTTGGTGGCGGTTGGACGCACGACCAACGGCAAGCGCATCGGCCTCGAGAATGCTGACATCGATGTCAGCGACCGGGGCGTCATTCCCGTCGACAAGCAGATGCGCACCAACCTCCCGCATGTATTCGCGATCGGCGATCTCGTGCCGGGTCCGATGCTGGCCCACAAGGCCATGCACGAGGCCAAGGTGGCCGCGGAAGTCGCGGCGGGTCACAAGAGCTTCTTCGACGCGCGCGTGATTCCGTCCGTGGCCTACACCGATCCGGAGGTGGCCTGGGTGGGACTCACCGAAACCGACGCCAGGAAGAACAACGTGCCTTACAAGGTCGGCAAGTTTCCCTGGGCGGCGAGCGGCCGATCATTGGCGCTGGGTCGCGATGAAGGATTCTCCAAGCTGCTGTTCGATCCAGTGACGCATCGCGTGCTGGGCGGCGGCATGGTGGGTCCGAATGCGGGCGAACTGGTCGCCGAGGTGGCGCTGGCCATCGAGATGGGCGCGGACGCGGCCGACATCGGCCTCACGATCCATCCGCATCCTACGCTGTCGGAGACCGTCGGCCTCTCGGCCGAGGCGTTCGAGGGGACGCTCACCGACCTCTACATTCCCAAGAAGGCCTAGTAGCTAGAGCGATGCGGCCGTGGGGGCCGAGGCCGTGAGCTCGTGCGCCGGCGCCGCGGCGAAGATGTAGTCGACGATGATGCGCACCGCGAGCGTGTCTTCGACGCTGTAGTTGGCGACGTCGAGGCATACCGATCGAAGCTCCGGCGTCACCGGTGACTCCGTGGTGTTGGCGCCAATGTGCAGGTTGCCGAGCGTGGCCGCACCCGCATCGCGAGTTTCCCAGGGCGATTCACTCTTCGGCACGCGTGCCTGGACGTGGACATTCGCGGTCTGCGCCGCGGCCGGGACCGTCGCGCACAGCGAGATGGGCACGGCGGTGCTCGGGCTGCAGGTCACGGGACCGGCGTCCGCGGATTTTTCGGCGATGCGACAGGGTGGCAGCAGTGCCAGCGACTCGGCACTGCCGGCCTGGCCAGTGCGGGCTGACACGTTGCCATCGGCGGGCGCGGGCGGCAGATTCTGGCGCGCGGCGAACTCGGCGAATTGCCGCGTGAATTCCGCCTGCATGGTGGCCTGCAGTTCTTCCTTGGCGCTCACCGCGCGCAGCGCCGACCAGGCGTAGCCGCCCACGATGCAGCCGATCATCA